>Ga0182013_10003143_pt1 | contig 20970 bp, 19 predicted proteins | sample 612S2MmetaG_FD_120487 | JGI IMG/M metagenome (GOLD analysis project Ga0182013, IMG submission 120487) | Permafrost microbial communities from Stordalen Mire, Sweden - 612S2M metaG | ecosystem: Environmental > Terrestrial > Soil > Wetlands > Permafrost | place: Sweden: Stordalen | collected... | reverse complement strand
TGTGGACGGCAGCACGCCCGCCACCGAGTGGCAGGGATTGTTGAACATCGACGAGACTCCGCACCTGCTCAATCCGCAGAGCGGCTGGCTCTATAACAGCAACAACTGGCCGTGGTCCGCCGCGGGCCCGAGTAGTCCGAAAAAGGAAGATTATCCCGCGTACGTGGAGAGCGGCGGCGAATCGGCGCGCGGCTTGCACGCCGTGCGCGTGCTGAGCGACAAGAAAGATTTTACGCTCGACTCGCTGATCGCCGCGGCTTACGACAGCTACCTCACGTGGTTCGAAAAGCCCCTGCCCGCGCTCATCAAGGCGTGGGATGCGGCGCCCGATTCCAATCCACTGAAGGCCAGGACCGCCGAGCAGATCGCCCTGCTGCGCAAGTGGGACCTGCGCTGGGCGGTGGATTCCGTGCCCACCACGCTGGCGATCTTCTGGGCAGACAACGCGCGCCGATTGGCCCCCAGCGGCGCTCGGGGCGGGGGCAGGGGAGGGCAGTTCGAAGATGCGCCCGCCGATCAGTTGTTGGCGGGGCTGGTGGCCGCGTCCGAACAATTGGAACGCGACTTCGGCACCTGGAAGACGCCATGGGGCGACGTCAATCGATTCCAGCGGCTCGACGACGCGATCGCGCCTCACTTCAACGACAAGGCGCCGAGCATTCCCGTCGGCTTCCCTTCGTCGACGTGGGGCTCGCTGGCTTCCTTCGGCGCGCGCGCCTATCCGGGGACCAAGAAGTGGTACGGCACTAGTGGCAACAGCTTCGTCGCGGTGGTGGAGTTCGGCAAGACGGTGCGCGCCAAAGCGGTGACCGCGGGCGGCGAAAGCGGTGACCCTGCATCGCCCCACTTCAACGATGAAGCGCAGCGCTACGCCACGGGCGCGCTCCGCGACGTCTATTATTACCGCGCGGATCTCAAAGGTCACACGCAGCGCGAGTATCACCCGGGGAATTAGTGGATCTTTTGTGTGGCAGGTAATCTTGCCTGCAGGCGGCCTTTTAGGCCGCCGTTTTCGACGCGCAATGAATTCTGGGGTTTCAGCACCGCCCGCCGGGCGCAGACGAAGCCAAGGAAAAGTGGGGCTGAATCCCTTCGCCGGCTGAAGCCGGCTGAAGACTGCCCCATATCGGAGGCGGCCTGAAAGCCCGCCCGCAGCCAGGATTGGCTGCCACACAAGACTCCGCGACCCTGAAACGCATTCCAGATCTGAGTCTATTCCACTCCGTGATCCTTCAGCTGCACGATCTGGTCGGCGTTCAAATTTCGCATGCCCGAATCGTGAATCGTGCGCAGATATTTGCCGTCTACTCCGTGGTCGTGGAGTTGGACGAGTTCGTTCGGCGTGAAGCGATAGCCCAGATCGTGGACCTCAGCGAGGAAATTGCGATCGACGCCGTGATCCTTCAGCTCGATGGATTGCTCGGCCGAAAGCGCACCGTAGCCGGCATCGCGGAAACCGCGGAGAAACTCGGGCGTCACTCCGTGATCGCGCAGTTCCACCAGTTCCGATGCGTTGGGATGCAGATCGTAGGCGCCGAGTTCGTGCATGTAGTGGGTGTCGACGCCGTGATCTTTCAGCTCGATCACCTGGGCCGAGCGCAGCTGGTAGCCTGCTTGCTTGAGCTCTTCGACAAATCGCGGCTCCACGCCATGGTCGCGCATCTCGATGTAGTCCTGCGCCCGCAAGTCGCGATAGCCGGTGCGATTCATGTCGTGAATGTACTGGATGTTGACGCCATGCGCTGCCATATCGAGAACCTCGCGCAGGGAAGTGGCGATGTCCGCGCTGCGCACTTCACGAATGAAATCCAGATTGATATTGCTGATGAGCATGAGAAAGATCTCATCCTCATGAGGCGCGGCGAAGCCCAGCTTGTTGAGCTCGCCGGCGAACGCCGCGTTGGGCGTCAGGGTGAAGCTGCCCGCCCCACGCCCCCACGCGAATTTGCCCTCGCATTGCAGGTCCGCGGCATCGGTGGCATACGTGAACTTGGCCGGACCGCTACGGTCGAGCATGTCTAGCGAGAAGCCGCGGAAGTTGGTGAGCGGCACATCGCTGCTGTTTATCGATCGGCTACCCGGCCGCGACCGTTCCATGGTGAAGTGGACCATGCCGGGCGAACCGGAGCGGCTGAGCTTCCATCCCTGTCCATTGAGCCCCGTGCCGGGCGCGGTCAGCGCCTCAAAAATCACCGCGCCTGCGATGACTGCGAACCATCCAAATTCTTTCATTGGATTACTCCTGCCTGCTTCAGTTTGACAATCTGGGGTAGTGTCAAATGCGTGCCGTACTGCGTGGCTTCCTTTAACGTGCTGGGCCGGACTCCCTGTTCCCATGCGTTGATCGCGGCGCCCATCTCCACATGCTGGAAACCGGCATCGCGCAGGGCGCGCAACATTTCCGGCGGCACTCCGTGATCGTGCATCTCGATCATATGGCGGGCCTCCAGTTTCTCCCAGCCGGATTGGCTGAGATCGGCCAGGAAGCGGGCGTCGATGCCGTGCTCCTTCAACGCGATGATCTCGTCGACCGAGAGATTCCCGTAACCCGCAGCCACCAGGGCCGCCAGGAACGATCCATGCGGATTCACCGGGCGCGGCGCGTCGCCGGACTGCGCCGTGCCAGATTGCGCCAGTGCGATCCAGTGGGGCGCCTGTGCGCCCGCGGCTACCAGGGCGAGCAGCGCCACGGTAGTGACGCTCACTCGGATCAAGGACGCGCGCGGGCTGAAGTGGCGCCCGCTGGCGAGCAGCGTCTCGATGCGTTCGCCGAGCTGCGACGCGTGTCCCGCCATCCCGGTCGCGAGGACAACCCGGCGCTGGGCGCGGCAGACTTCAAACAGGCGGGCGAGGCTCGCGGCGTACGACCGCGCTTCGCCGATCCGCGAGACTACCCAATCGTCGCAAGCCAGCTCTCTTTCGCGCGCGATCTGGCGAAGAGTCCAGGCCGCCACGGGGTGCAGTCCGACTGCCGCGCCCAGGCAGCGGGCGAAAAGATTGGTCCAATCGTCGCGGCGCGCCACGTGCGCCAGTTCATGCAGCAGGACGTGGTCGAGCTCGCCTTCGCCAAACTGCGCGAGCAGGGCTGTGGGCAGAATCACCGTTGGATGTCGGAATCCCGTAGCCATCGGCGAGGCGATGCGGTCGGAAATCATGAGGCGCACCGGCCGGCGGATGTCACAGGCCGCGACCCAGTATCGGAAGCGATCGAGCAGGGCATCGGGAGCTGCCTGCGAGCGCCGCTTGAGCTTGCGGAGATACACAAAACTCAGCGCAATCCGGCACAGCTGGAGGAAGCCGAATACCATCCAGACGGCCAGCGCGACGGCGAGCCAGTCGCCTTCCTGGAGTTCCAGCGGGAAAAACGCCCGTGACGCGGCCAACTGCGTGGCAGCTTCGGGAACTTCCGCGGGCGCTACGCTCGGCGCTTCCATCACCGCCACGTGCACCGCGCGAGCCGGTTCGCGATCCACAGCGGCGAAAGGCACCAGCAGCACTAGCGTCAGCGCGGCCCATCCCAGAAGATGGCGGGTCGCCGCGTTGGTCCGCGGCAGGAAGCGGCCGAGCGCCCATGCCACCGCGGTGATCGCGAGCCCGATCCACAGGGTGTTCAGCACTCCAGCCAGCGCCGAGCCAACCACAAATTGCAAGCCCATCACTCTGCCTCCCCCGCCACCATTTTGCGGATGTGAGCCAGTTCTTTGGCGCTGAGGTCCTCGTCTTCCAGCAGATTCAGCACCAGCAATTCAGGCGAATTGCGAAAAAAACGACTCACCAGATATCGTACGGCGTTTCGACCGGCTTCGTTCCGTCCCACCACGGCCTGGTAGACGAACGCGCGCGCGTCGTCCCGCTTGGTGTGGCGCAGATAGCCCTTGTCTTCCAGGATGCGCAGCGTCGTGAGGACCGTGTTGTACGCCAGTCCAAGGTCCTTCGGCAGCGCGTCGGTGACTTCCGATACGGTGGCCGAGCCCTTGTCCCAGATCACGTCCATGAGACGTAGTTCGGCCTCGGTCAGGTTGGGAGATTTCTTTCGCGCCAAGCGTTCACGCTCCTTCAACTATGGAATTAAGAGTATTCTCCGCCCAAACGCTGGCAGTGTCAACTATAAAATTAAGAGAACTGCCAGGAGGCGGATTATTCGGCCGGCAGTGGCCACAGTTCCAACCCCGTTTCGGGGAAGTGCTTGCGGTTGTCTGTCAGAAGGGGAGCTTGATTGGCAAGAGCGACCGCTGCGATGGTCACGTCTGTGTAGGACAGCGTGATTCCTTTCGCCCGCCCATCGCGCCTCAAGAGGCCGGCTTGACGGGCAATCGCCAGAGTGACGGGCAAGTACTCCAGACTGTCCATCAAGGCCGCAGTCTGCGCTTCCTCTCCAGGACGCAGCCCGGCGTACACTTCCGTCATGTTAACCGGACAACAAGCAAGAAGATGGCCTTGTTGAATGAGCCCATCGAGGAATTGCGCACGGCCCTTCCGTCCGTTGAGGTGATCCAGAATGACGGAAGTGTCGAGGAGGACGATCGCCATTTAGCGGTTCTGGTGGCTGATCGCCTCGTCGAATCGTTCGTCGGGTTCGGAACGGATTTGTTCCACGTAAGCCGCGCCGCCGCCGGCGAGTTCAGGATGCTTGTCGGACGTCCAGGCGCCGGCGGAAAGCTTGAGGGCTTCGCGCTGCTTCTTGCGCCGCACGTCCCGCCACAGCACATCGACCACATAGGCCGCGCGCGGTTTGCTTTCCGCTTCGGCCAGGCGATCCAGTTCCTGCGCGAGTTCCGTGGGTATCTTTATGACGTTCGCCATAAGTTCTCTTCGCGCCTCACCTCATCTTAGCGCGGCGCTTGCGTAGGAAGGTCTACGATGCGTACGCCAGCCGGCGGTGATCCTTCAATATGCAGCGATCCATGATTACCACGAGCCCCGCCTCTTCGGCGCGGCGCGCGGCTTCCTCATGCACCACGCCTTCCTGCATCCAGATCACCTTCGCGCCCTTGCGAATGGCCGCTTCCACGATCTCCGGCACGAACTCCGGCCGCCGGAAAATGTCCACGATGTCGACCTGTTCGGGAACCGAGTCGAGATCCGGATAACATTTCTCTCCCAGCACCTGCGATACCCCGGGATTCACCGGAACGATGCGATAGCCGGCTTTTTGCATGTACTCGGCCACCCCGTAGCTAGGGCGGAATCGCCGGCCCGAGAGGCCGACTACCGCGATGGTGTGGCATGAACGGAGAATGGCGTCGATCTGGCTCATACCGCTTCCTGCGCCCCGGACTCCTTGGATGCCGTATGGACGGCCTTCTTCAATTTCTTCAGCTCTTCCACCGACAGGTGGCGGAACTGGCCGGGCTTGAGCGCGCCCAGTTCCAGAGGCCCGATGCGCACCCGCCGCAGTTTCTCCACCAGCCGGCCGAAATGTTTGAACATCAGGCGGATCTGATTGTTGCGGCCTTCAAACAAGCGCACTTCGTACCACGGATTCTCGGCCTCATGAATCAGCTTCAGACCCGCCGGCAGAGTACGGCGGCCGGAGAGCGGCACGCCTGTCCGGAATTTCTGTTCCTGGTCGGCGGTGAGCGCGCCGTTGGCTTTCACCAGGTAAGTCTTCGGCAGGTGCGTGGACGCCGACGTGATGGCGTTGGCCAGGTCGCCGTCATTGGTCAGCAGCAGCAGTCCCTCGCTGTGATAGTCGAGGCGGCCCACGGGATAGACTCGCTCCTTCACGCCACGGATCAGGTCCATCACGGTAGCGCGATGCTGCGGATCGCTCACCGTGGTCACGGTGTTGTTGGGCTTGTGCAGCGCGATGTAGATCTGATTCTTGGGTGCGTGGATCAGTCGCCCGTCCACTTTGATGTGGTCGCGTTCCAGGTCGGCTTTGGACCCCAGTTCGGTCACGATCTGGCCATTCACCGACACGCGGCCTTCCGCCATGTATTTCTCGGCCTGCCGCCGCGACGTCACGCCGGCTTGCGAGAGGATCTTCTGAAGGCGTTCTTCGGGCATTAATGTTCCTGGCTTTCGGGGGACGCAGGGGGCTCGGCCGTCGCAGCTTGCGGTGCGGGGACTTGGGGCGCGGCTTCGGACTCGGGCGGCGAAGCTTCGGCCGTTGGAGCGTCCACCACACGCACCGCGGGAACTTCAGCCGCCGCAGCTTCCGGCTCGGTCGTCGGCGTCTCCGTCGGTGGAGCTACCTCAGCATCCGCCGCTGCGACATCGGGGGCAGCGGCTTGGGCCTCGGGCGACGAAGCTTCCATCTCGGTGGACGGCGCTGCGACTTCCGGCGCTGCTGTCTCGGCCTCGGACGACGAAGCTTCAATCGTACTCGTTGGTGATTCCGCGGACGGCGCCGCTTCGCCATCTTTCGCTGCGACTTCGGACGCCGCTGAATCAGGCTCGTGCGGCGAAGCTTCCGGCTCAGTTGACGGCGTCTCCGCCTGCGAAGCTGCCTCGGCATCAACTACCGGAGCTTCAACCGCGGCGGCCTCAGGCTCGCTCGCCGCAGCTTCCGCCTCAGTCGTCGGCGCCTCGGTCTGCGGAGTTGCCCCGGCATCAACCGCTGCAACTTCGGGCGACGAAGCTTCCGCCTCAGTCATCGGCGTCCCCGTCTGCGTAGCGGCCTCCGCATCCGCCGCCGCAACTTCCGGCGCCGCAGCTTCAGGCTCGCTTGCCGAAGCTTCCGCCTCAGTCGTCGGCGCCTCGGTCTGCGGAGTTGCCTCGGCATCAACCGCTGCAACTTCGGGCGCCGCAGCTTCAGGCTCGGTCGTCGGCGTCTTGGATTGCGTAGCGGCCTCGGCATCAACCGCTGCAACTTCGCTCGCCGCAGCTTCCGCCTCAGTCGTCGGCGCCTCGGTCTGCGGAGTTGCCTCGGCATCAACCGCTGCAACTTCGCGCGCCGAAGCTTCCGCCTCAGTCGTCGTCGCCTCCATTTGCGAAGCGGCCTCGGCATCAACTACCGAAGCTTCAACTGCGGCGGCCTCAGGCTCGCTCGCCGAAGCTTCCGCCTCAGTCATCGGCGTCTCCGTCTGCGCAGCTGCCTCGGCATCAATTACCGGAGCTTCCGCCGGCACATCGCTGTCCGCCATGGCCATCCGACGAATTTCCTCGAACTCCTTCAGCGTGGGCAGCTCGCTCAAATCCTTCAGTCCGAACTGAATCAGAAATTCCTTGGTCGTCTTATACAGAATCGGCTTACCGATCACGTTCTTCCGGCCGGCTTCGGTAATCAGCTTGCGATCCAGCAGCGTCTTCAACACACCACCGCCCTGCACGCCGCGGATGTCCATGATCTCGGGCGACGTCACCGGCTGTTTATACGCCACCACCGCCAGCGTCTCCAGCGCCGGCAGCGAGAGCTTCAACGGCGCCTTCAGGCTCTTGACGAAGTTCCGCACCGCCTCGTGATGCTCCGGCTTAGTGGCCATCTTGTAGCCGCCGGCAATTTCCTTGATGCTCACGCCGTGCTCCGGCCGCTCGAACTCCGCCATCAATTGTTGCAGCAGAGCCCGGATGCGCTCCGGCTCCTGACCCAGGGCCGCGGCGATCTGCGCCGGCATCAGCGGCTCCTCCGCCACATACACGCAAGCCTCCAGCACCGCCAGAAGTTGCACGTCCTCGAGCGCCGCGGGTTTGGGCGCTTCCTCCACCGCGGAATGGCTCGATGCCATCCACTCCTCAATCGAGACGGTTTGCGGCTGTACCTGCGCGGCTTCCGGCGCGGCTTCCGGCACTTCTTCGGGTTCGGGCGTGTCTTGGGGTTGTGTTTCCAAATCTTCCATTCTTTTCTCTAAGCTATCAGCTTTCAGCGTTCCGCTCTCGGCTGCCACGGTGCCGGTTTTGAGCCGACGGCCGATAGCTAACGGCTGAAGGCTATAAGTATTCGTTCTCGATCGCGGCGATGGGCTGACCGCTCTTGAAAACCGCGTCGAAGCTCTCATGCCGCTGTAGCGCGATTTCGCCGAACAGCTCCTGCTGCGTCAATATCACGGCCTGCATGCGCACCATCTCCAGAACCGCCAGAAACAGGGCGACGATGGAGCGGCGCGTGCGTTGTTTCTCGAAAATCCGCAGGATGAATACCGGCTGATTGGGACCTGCCTCCGTGAACTGATCGCGCAGGTACTCGATCATCCCAGCCACCGTGACGTCGGCCGCCTCCACCTCATAGACCGGGCGATTCTTGGCCCGTTCCAACATCGCGCCGAGGGCCTTCACCAGGTCGAACATCGTCACCGACAAGCCGGGATCTTCACTTTCGTTTAGGAACGTCTTCAGTTGCGGATTCGACCAGACGTTTTCCTCGATCAGCCGCTTCTGTTGCAGCATTTCGGCCGCGTTCTTGAAGCGCTCGTGCTCCAGCAGCCTTTCCACCAGTTCCTGCCGCGGATCTTCCGATTCCTCGCCCTCTTTTTGCAGCGCCGGGTCGCTCGGCAGCAACATTTTCGACTTGATATGGATCAGCGTGGCCGCCATGTAGACGAATTCCGCCCCCAGATCGATGTCCATTTCGCGCGCTTTTTCCAGGTATTCCAGGTACTGCGAGGTGATGGTGGCGATGGGGATGTCTTTGATGTCGATTTGCTGCTTGCGAATCAGATCGAGCAGCAGATCGAGCGGTCCCTCATATTGGTCCAGATGGAAATTGAGTGGCGCAGACACTATCTTTCACGATAGCATGGGGCGCCCTAGCCGCACCTTCGCCTGCGAAGGTGATTTGTGGTACACCGAAAACAAGCGGAATGAGGCGGTTGACGGCGGTGCGGGGATGGTGTGTCGTAACGTTATTTCTGTGCCGTCTGGCTGCCACGGAATTGCTGCCCCCGGCCGGACCGGTGCTCCGCGTGTCCACCCTGGACGCCGCTAACCGGCCGGTAGCTGGCGTACAAGTGCAGCTTCGCCTGGCTGACGCCCTCATCGCCACCCAATCCAGCGATTCCCAAGGACTTGCCGTCTTCTCCGAACTCCGCCCCGGCCTGTACACTCTGCTGGCTTCCAAGGGCGGATACCAGCCCGTCCGCCAGGCCGACCTGGCCATCGAGCTCGAGAGCGCCATCTCCCTCGAACTGACCATGATCCCCACGCTTTCCCACGCCGATAGCGTGGACGTGTCCGCCACCGCTTCCCCCGTGGACCAGGGCGCGTCCTCCTCCGCCACCACCCTCATTCCGCAGAACACCAACGATCTTCCCACCCGCCCCGCGACCGTGGCCGACGCGCTGCCGCTCATCCCCGGAGTTCTCCGCCAACCCGGCGGCGCCCTCTCGATTTCCGCCGGCGCCGAGCATCGCGCCGCCATGGTGGTCAACTCCACCGACGTCACCGATCCCGCCACCGGCCAGTTCGGCCTCACCGTGCCCATCGACAGTGTGGAGGCGATCCACGTCTACCAGACTCCATTTCTCGCCGAGTATGGCCGCTTCACCGCCGGCCTGGTGGCGGTGGACACCCGCCGCGGCGGCGATAAGTGGAAATGGGAATTGAACGATCCGCTGCCGGAGTTCTTCATCCGCAGTTGGCGGCTCCGCGGTCTTCAGGACGCCACCCCGCGCTTCAACTTCGAAGGCCCGCTCATCGCCGGCAAGCTGTACATCTCCGAGGGCATCGACTACGAAATTCGCAAGACTGCCGTCTTCGAACTGCCGTTCCCGCACAATCTGAAGAAGCAGGAAGGCGTCAACTCATTTTCGCAGTTGGACTGGCTGGTCTCCGACAAGCACCTGGTGACTCTCACCGCCCACATCGCTCCCCAGAAGATGGATAACGTCAATCTGGATTACTTCAATCCCGAGCCCACCACGCCAGACGCGCGCACCCGCAACTACACCGGCGTGCTCTCCGACCACCTGACCATCTTCGGCGGCCTGCTCGACACCAATTTTTCGGTGACGAAGTTCGATGCCACCATCTGGGGGCAGGGCACTGGCGATCTGAACCTGGCGCCCGGCGGCAACACCGGGAGCTATTTCGCCACCCAGAATCGCGAAGCCCTGCGCATCGGCGGCACCGCCACCTTCTCGGCCGCACCGTGGCATCGTTGGGGCGTCCACAACTTCAAGTTCGGCGCCGATATCGCCGGCAGCAATGAAGACGGCCAGGTGCAGAAGCGCCCGGTCAATCTCTTCAACGCTAATTCCCAGTTACTAGAACGCATCTTGTTCGGGCCCGGTCTCCCATTCGAAATATCCGACGTGGGCAAGTCGCTCTTCGCGCAGGACCACTGGCAGTTGAGCGAGCGCCTGTCGCTCGACCTCGGCTTGCGGTCCGAATCGCAGGAGATCACCGATTCATTCCGGCTGGCCCCGCGGTTCGGCGCGTCTTGGAGTGTCTGGCCCGCCGAGGGTACCACCATCAACGCCGGTTTCGGCTGGTTCTACGATCGGGTCCCGCTGAATATCTACGGTTTCGCCGATTACCCGAACCAACTCATCACGCTATACGACCCCGCCACCGGCGCTGTCTCAGGCGGCCCATACCTCTTTAAGAACACACTGGGCGAAGTTTTCCGGCATCAGCAGTTGATCTTCCAGGGTCCTCAGCCCGGGAATTTCTCCCCGCAAAGCCAGATCTGGACACTGCGCATCGAGCAGCCCGTCACCAGCGCCGTGAAGCTCCGCCTGGGCTACACCCAGAACGATGCCGACGGCCTGGTGATTGTTACTTCCGAAGGCCCCGACCTGGCTACCGGGACTGGCGGCTACTTACTCTCCGGCGCCGGCGCGTCTAAGTACCGCCAGTTAGAAGCTACCGCGCGCGTGCGCCTCAAAGGCGAGGGCCGCCAGCTCTTCTTCTCCTATATATATAGCCGCGCCCGCGGTGACTTAAACGATTTCAATAACTACCTGGGCAGTTTCCCCGTCCCTACCGTCCGCCAGAACCAGATCGGCAACTTGCCCACCAGCATGCCAAATCGCTTTCTGGCGTGGGGCGTGGTGCAGTTGCCGATGAAGTTCCGCATCGCCCCGGTGCTGGAAGTCCGCAACGGCTTCCCCTATTCCTCGGTAAACGCCCTCCAGGAATATGTGGGAATACCGAATTCCAGCCGTTTCCCCGGCTTTGTGTCGATCGATTCGCGTATTTCCAAAGATATCCAGTTGAATCCTAAGTACGCCGTCCGCTTATCGCTGGCGAGTTTCAATCTGACCAATCACTTCAATCCGGAAGCGGTCCACAATAACGTCGGCGACCCGGCCTATGCTTACTTCTTCGGACACCGCGGCCGGCGGTTCACAGTGGATTTCGACGTTCTGTTTTAGATACCGTGTAGGACATGCTTTAGCTTGTCCAAAAGAAGGCGAGCGCAGCTCGCGCGTTCGAGATACAGATTGAGCCCAGCAGCGGCGATATGAGCGCTTCGTGTGGCAGGCAATCTTGCCTGCAGGCGGCCTTTCAGGCCGCCAGGCGGGCTGGAAAGCCCGCCTGCAGCCAGGATTGGCTGCCACACAACAGGGCTGCGGCGCCCACGCGTTCTGCAAGAGCGGTAAGACTACCGCAGCCCTGCCAGCGGCGTCAGCGGCTCTGCGATCGACTGGAACCGCACCACCATCGCCGCCGGCTGCTCCTTCAACGATGCCACCGGCATGAAGCCGGCATCGAGCAGGCTCACCGCCTCTTTTTCGGTCATCAGTACCTCCGCGCAGGGCTTCGCCACCGGCTCGCCGTCCTCGCGGTAGACGTGCATCGGGAGTCCGTCGACGCGGCGCTCCAGCCGGGTCATTCCCCAACCCTGTGCGAGATACGACTTACCTAACAGGTAAGCGCAAAAGAACGCCGGATTGCCCCATAGGTAAGAGCCATGTTCGCTTTGCGGCATTTCCTCGAACGGGAAGCTCTCGATCTCGGACGTCTCCTTGCCATAGGGCAAGCGCAGCAGGAAGCGCGGCAGCGCCAGACCGATCCAGGGCGCCTCGGAGGAATGCCGCAGGTCCGTCCATGCTTCATCGGTCCCTTCGCGGGGCAGTTGCGCCTCGGCCAGGAACGGCGCTCCTACGGAACTGCCCAACGTCGCCAGCCGACGGAGCACCTGAGCGTCCAGTTCCGTCTGGGCGAAGGTGTAATTCCCCACGATTAGCGCCCAAGGCCCTTTCTTGCGGAGTTCCGTCTGCACGGAGCTCATCTCCGTGACCAACTCGGGCAGCGTCATGTCGAGCAGATACAGATGCAGATCCGCGTCCGTCTCAAGTCCGCGTATCAACATGTCGACGGCCCGCCAGGCGCCTTCGATCGCCTGCATGCGCGGATGGTGCAGAATTCCCTGCAATAATTGCGTGGCGAGAGCTTCGCGTTGCGCCCGGCGCTGCTCCTTCGTGGGATCGGGACGCGGTGCCAGGTGGCCCTTCGTGACCCGCTGAATGAATCCCACCAAATCCTGGGCGTCCTGCAAGCTGACTGGCGCTGCTTGCTCGGGATCCTGCTCGTCCACCAGCTGATCCAGCAGGGAGCCCGAAGACGGTGCGCGAGCCGGGATGGCCGCCGGGGGCGGCGTAGCTGCCGGCAAGTGCCGGTCCAGGTCTTGGAAGACGGGATGTTGGTAGATGCGGTCGGGGTGAAAGTCCTCGAATTCCCGAAACGAAAGGTTCAGGCCGTGGAGGTTCAGACTGACCTTCATGGACGCCAGCACGTCATCGCAATTGTCGCGGTCGATGCGCTGCGGCGTGAACTGGAGCGGCGAGTTGGCGCGCCACGATCGCCCGCTGAAATCGCCCACCAGGAGGATCCGGAATGGCCTTTCCGGGTCTAGTTCTATGGGCTCAGCCTCTTCCTGTTCTCCCAAGTGAACTTCGCTAAAACTGGATCCGGCAACTCGCGGCATTCGTCCCCCTTCGCCTAGTCAAGCGCCTTCTATCGAACCACGTCCTTTTGGAAATGGCAAGAGCCCGCCCTCGGGGGTGCTTACACGATTCCGGGGAAGTCCGTTACCGGCGAACGCTCCCTGACGCTCGCGGCTCTGTAACTAATTGCAAACACGCGGGCACTCGTTTACAGAGCCGCGACTGTTCAGGGAGCGTATTCCGCTCCTGAGCCACGAAAACCCGAAATCGTGTAAGCACCCCGCCCTCGGAAGGTCCACGGTGCGGGCTTTCCCGACTACATGGGAGATTTCCGACGCCTAGTACGCAATGTGTGAACAGGAGTTGTCTCACTTCGCCAAAAGTGATATCTTGATGCCCTGGGATAGATCGCCCCCGGATGCAAACGGGCTCGTGGGGGCTCTGCTCCTCAGAGGACTGACATGGCGGAAAGTTTACAACACAAGCTAGACCGAGTTCGTTCGCCGCGCGTCCACATCACCTACGATGTGGAAACTGGCGGTGCAATCGAGAAGAAGGAACTGCCTTTCGTGATGGGCGTGTTTGGCGATTTCACCGGCCAACCGGAAGAACCGCTGCCGCGCCTCAAGGATCGGAAGTTCGTAGAGGTCAACCCGGATAATTTCGATTCGGTTTTGGCCGCGATGAAGCCACATCTGTCGTTTCAGGTCGAAAACAAAATTAGTGACGACCCTGAAGCCGGCCAGGTAAAGGTCAATTTGAAATTCCGCAGTATGGACGATTTCGAACCGACCCAGGTGGCTAAACAAGTCAAACCCCTTGCCGAGCTGCTGGAATTGAGAACCAAGCTCTCCGATCTCCGCGGCAATCTGCAAGGCAACGACAAGCTGGACGACCTGTTGCAGGCTGCCCTTCGCGATAGCGCCCAGTTGGACAAACTGAAGGGCGAGATTGCCGAATCCAAGGGTGGCGAAAAGGGAGGTACTGAATGAGTAAGGAAGCCAAGAAGGCTGCCGCCGCCTCCGGAGCAGCGTCAGAGACACAATCGGCGTCACTGCTCGATCAAATTGTGGAAGAAGGACGCCTGGCGCGCGATCCGGAAACGAAGGATCGCGGCAAGGACATGGTGCGCGAGTTCGTGTCCCAGTTCCTCGAAGGGAACATGGGGCTCTCGCGCGATTCCGAGGCGATGATCAACGCGCGCATTGCGCAGATCGATCACCTGATTTCGCTGCAACTGAATGAGGTGCTTCATCACCCGGCGTTCCAGAAGCTGGAAGCCAGCTGGCGCGGATTGAAGTACCTGCTCAATCATTCCGAAACCGGCGAGAACATGAAGATCAAGGTCCTCAATTGCTCGAAGAAGGATCTGCTGCGCGATCTGCAGCGCGCTTCCGAATTCGATCAAAGCGCCATGTTCAAGAAGGTGTACGAAGAGGAATTCGGCATCTTCGGCGGTCATCCGTTCGGCGCGTTGATCGGCGATTACGAATTCGGCAAGGGCCCCGAGGACATGGAACTGATGGAGAAGGTATCGCAGGTGGCGGCGGCGGCGCACGCTCCGTTCCTCACTGCGGCCACTGCCAACCTGTTCAACCTCGATAGCTTCTCCGACCTCTCCTCGCCGCGCGATCTCGCCAAGGTGTTCGACACCACCGAGTACGCCAAGTGGAAAAGCTTCCGCACTTCCGAGGATTCGCGCTGCCTGGCGTTGACGCTGCCGCACATTCTCATGCGCGATCCATACGGCAAGGCCACTCGCCCGGTCGACGAGTTCGACTATGAAGAGGCCGTCGACGGCACGGACCACAACAAATACCTGTGGGGCAATGCCGCCTGGGCACTGGGCGCGCGCATCACCGAATCGTTTGCCAAGTACAACTGGTGCGCCACCATTCGTGGCGTGGAAGGCGGCGGCAAGGTCGAGGGTTTGACGGTGCATAACTTCCAGACGGACGATGGCGACATCGCCATGAAGTGTCCTACGGAAGCGCAGATCACCGACCGGCGCGAAAAGGAACTGGCGGACTTGGGATTCGTGCCGCTGGTGCACTGCAAGAATACCGACTACGCTGCGTTCTTCAGTGTGCAGTCCGCCCAAAAGGCCAAGAAGTACGACACCGATTCCGCCACGGCGAACGCACGCCTGGCGACCAACCTCAGTTACATCCTGGCGATTTCCCGGTTCGCCCACTATTTGAAGGCTATGATGCGCGACAAGATCGGCAGCTTCATGAGCCGCAACGAGTGCGAATCGTTCCTCAATCGCTGGATCATGGGATACGTGATCGATTCCAGCGCTCCCGCGGAAGCCAAGGCCAGCCACCCACTGTCCGAAGCGCGCGTGGACGTGGTGGAAGTCCCCGGGAAACCCGGGGCATACCGCGCGGTGGCTTTCCTGAAGCCGCACTTCCAGTTGGATGAGCTGAGCGTCTCCATGCGCCTGGTTGCGGATCTGCCGCCACCGGCCGCATAGTACCCGTTTTGCAGCAAGTCGGCTGATGTACGTAACTACCCTGCAATAAGTCGCGTACAATTAGTGAGGTCAGGTTCGGCGGGCGCAACGCCCTCTAATACGGTGTTGCGCCCCACAATCATCTTTGCATCAGTAAGGAGAAATTTGAATGGCATGCGATAACTATATGTGGTTTTCGGCCCCGGCTACTGGTGGCTTACTAAGTTCAGCCGCTACTAAACCGCAGGGCGAGACTCAGGATAAGTTTTTTAAGACAAAGAATGCGCTGGAAATACTGTCGATTAGCTTCGGCGTGGCCCAGGCCGAAACGACGGGTTCGATGAGCATGGGCTCCTCGGCCGGCAAGGCCAAGTTCGAGGAATTCACTATCGAAAAATTCGTGGATCTGTCCAGCGTGCCGATTTTCAATGCTTGCGCGGCTGGCGCGCATTTTCCAACCATTCACCTGGCCATCCGCAAGGCCGGTGGCGATCAGCTTAAGTATTTTCAGATTATCTTCCGTCAGGTCTTCGTGACCAGCATTAGCTTCAGCGGCGGCGGCGGCGAGGAAGCTCCCAAGGAAACTATCAAATTCAAGTTCAACGCAATGGGCGTGCAATATGTCCGGCAGTTGTCGACGGGCGCAGCCGGCACACCGATTCAAGCAGCGTGGAGCATCGCTACCGGTAAGCCCGAGTTAGTCGTTCCCGGTCTGCCTGGAGCAGATGGACACGAGGCTCCATAGCTGTAATGGGCTTCCTGCGGTCGGATTTGGGATGGCTGCTGCTGCAATCGACGCAGCGCCGCCGTCCCGGGTTGGAAATCAATCTAGCAATGGTAAAGGAACGAGGAGGAGTTCATGGCAGCAGATAATTTTTTGGTTTTTACGGGCGCGGCCACTGGTGGTCTATTGATCGGCAAAGCCACCCAGCCGGAAGGCGAGACCACCGACGATGAAATGAGCAAAGTGAAAGCGGTGGAACTCGCGAGTTTCGGTTTTGAGATCTCACAGGCGGAAACCACCGGATCGGGAACCACCGGAGCCAGTGCGGGGAGAGCTAAGTTTGGTGAGATGACCATCGAGAAAGATGTGGATCAATCGACCGCTCCGCTCTTCAACGCTTGTGCCGCGGGCGCGCATTTCCCCACCTTGTTGGTTATCGCCCGTAAGTCCGGCGGAAGCCATCTGAAGTTTCTTCAATATATGTTCTCTCAGGTCTTTGTTACCTCGGTGAGTTGGAACGGCGCTGGCGGCGAGGAAAACCCGAAGGAGACCGTCAAATTCAGGTTCGGGGCGATGGGAATACAATACATTCAACAGAAGCCGGATGGCACTCAGGGCACGAAGTTGAGCGCTTCGTGGAGCGTTCTCACCAACGATAACACCATGGGGACAGCCGCTTCCGGGGCGTACATGCCCGACACCTCGGCGTAGGTTTTTCAATGGGGCGGCCGGTTCTTCGGCCGCCCATCATGAATCGAAACGAGTTGAGCCGGCTTAATAAGGGCTCCAGCCCACGGTACTTGCCCTTCTCTAAGCTGACTCAGCGACTCCATCCAGGATAAGACGGCATGCTCAGCGACAATTTCATGTGGTTCCCCCAAGATAGCGGGTCGCTAATTCAGGGCGAAACCACCGATTCGTATTTCTCCAAGAAGGGCGCTTGCGAGGTATCGACCTTTACCTTCAAAATTAGCGGTGACGAAGCGACTGAAGCAAAAACCGCTGGCACCGCCTCCGGTAAGGCTAAGTTTGGCACCTTTACGGTCGAGAAGGCGGTCGACAGCGCCAGCGTGCCGCTTTACAAAGCAGTTTGTCAGGCGACAGTTTTTCCGTCTATCATGCTGGCCGTCCGCAAGTCCGGCGGCGATCGGCTGATGTTCATGCAATATATTTTTCGTTATAACCAGGTGACTGGTGTTACCTGGGGCGGCGGTAGCGGGACGGAGCGTCCCAAAGAGACGGTCACCTTCATCTTCAAGGCCATGGGCGTGCAATATATCCCCCAGGATCCCGATGGAAGGGAAGGCACCAAGCAGCAATGGTCGTGGAATACGTCCAACCAAGGGTCCCCTGGTCTGAGTATCTCGGGGATTGAAGGCCCGCCGGCGTTCCTCTCCGGCACGGGAAAATAATCCACTGAAAGGTCCCATGAGCGTCCAGGAATCACTTAACGCCGGTAAGCTGCAGGAAGCCATCCAGTCTCTCGGGGCCGAAGTCCGCGATCATCCTGACGATATCAGGCGCCGGACGTTTCTCTTCGAGCTGCTCTGTTTCGCGGGAGAATATGCGCGCGCTGAAAAGCACCTCAATCTGCTCTCCGATAGCAATCCCGACGCTGCGATGGGAGCCCTGATGTACCGTTCCGCGCTGAGTGCGGAACGCAAAAGGCAGGCGTTCTTCGAAGGCAAACATTATGAGGACTCGCCGGTCCCCGGCAAATGGCGGTCGGGCACCCTCAACGGGGAGAAATTCCGCAGCATTGAAGATATCGACCCGCGCATCGGGCCCCGTCTGGAAGTTTTCATTGCCGGCGAATACGTTTGGCTTCCTTTTGCGCACATCGGCTCCCTCACCATGGAGCCGCCGCGCTACCTGCGCGATCTGTTGTGGTCTTCGGCTAGCGTGACGGCTGGACCGACGATGGAAGGCAAGGATTTCGGCGAGGTACTCATGCCCATTCTGTATGCCTTTTCCGCCAGTCACGAACGCGATAGTGTGAAACTGGGGCGTGAGACCGACTTTGTGCTGGCGCCCGAGGATCCGCTGGAGATTCCGTATGGTCAAAAGCTCTTCGTGCTGGACGAGGATCGATCCATTCCTATTCTCGAAATCCGGTCGCTCGAATTCGACGACTCGGTCCCGCAACAATGAATTATGATTAAGGACCGGTATGCCCCTTCGCGACGATCTGCTGAACCCTATTCCCGGTGAAACTCCCAGTGGCGTGAATCTGCGCTACGACCCCGTTACCGACAAAATCAAAGAAGCCCGGCGGGAAGATCTGGACGTTGAGCAAGGCGTGTGGAAGACCGCCCTCAAGACTGCCGACTTTCCCGCGGTTGTCAAAATGGCCGGCGAAGCGCTGGCGAAACGCGGCAAGGATCTGCAGATTGCCGTTTGGCTGGTGGACGCCCAAATCCGCAAAGACAGTTTCTCCGTCTTAGCGCCGTGTTTCCAGCTCCTGCACGATCTTCTGGAGCAGTACTGGGACACTCTCTACCCGCCCATCGATGAAGATGGCGATATGGAAGTGCGTGCCGCTCCCCTGGTCTGGCTGGGCGCGAAGCTGGGTGAGCCGCTGGGCTTCCTGCCGATTGTCTCCGGCAAGCTGGGCTATCACAAGTATCAGGAATCGCGCAAAGTCGGTTACGAGGCGGATTGCGATACCGGCGAGAAGCAGGATGCGCGCGCCCAGGCGATCAAAGACCTCAAGATCACGGCCGAGGAATTCGATGCGGCGTCCGAGGCGACTTCGATTCAGGTGTTGCGCGACACTTTTAAGCAACTCAACCAGGGAGAGACCGCCCTGGAAGAGCTCAGCACGTTTTGCGATGAGAAGTTCGGCGATTTTTCACCCAGCTTCATCAAGACTCGCGACGCCATCCAGGAGATTGCGCAGACCGTGCGCATCATCCTCAGCAAGAAACCGGGCGGCCTGGAAGAAGAGGCCCCGCCGGCTCTTGACGACGACTTTTCCATGGGGCTCAGCACCGATACTGAGGCCTCGGGTACCCAGGCGGTGGAAGAGTCCGTCCAAGAGGTGGCTACCGCCGCGGCACCAAACAGCGATATCGCGGCGCAACTGGCTTCGATTTGCCGCACCCTGCGGTCGCGCGACCCCGAAGATGCCTCGCCCTATTTGATTCTGCGCAGCTTTGCCTGGGCGTCGATGATGTACAAATCCCCGGTGATCGACCGCGACTCCATTGTGCAGCCGGAAAGCGATCTGCGCGTCAAGCTGAAGCGTTTTACCGCCGATTCCGAATGGGATAAGGTACTTGAGCTGACGGAAGCCAACATGCTTCGGCCCTGCGGCCGCTTCTGGCTGGACATGCAACGCTACGCTGTGAACGCTCTGGAGCAAAAGAGCTCCCCAAACGTCGCGAAGGTGGTGGTGAATCAATTCCGTGTCCTGCTCGAATTGGTGCCGGACCTCATCGACATCACGTTCCCCGACGACACGCCCGCCGCTAATGCGGAAACCAAAGACTGGATCACGGATTACGTGGTCCACAAAGTGAGGCCGGCAGATTCCGGAGGCGACGATTCGATCGCGCCGAGCGATTCATCGAGCGATTTCTCGTTCGACACCCCTTCTACAGATTCGTCGAGCGATTTTTCGTTCGACACTCCTTCCACCGACACGCCGGCGGAGGAGACCCCGTCGTTCGACACCAGTTCCTGGGACTCGACGCCATCGTCAGACTCCACGGAGTCCACGCCGGCGCCCGAACCCGAGCCCTTCGTCCTCGACGAGAACCCGCCGCTTCTCGAGGCCGAAGCGCCGCCGCCCGCCGATACATCGGACGAGTTCGCCATGGCGCTCGCCGCCGTGCGCGACGGCCGGACCGCCGAAGGACTGGGGATGATCACCAGTATTCTGGCGACCGAACGCAGTGGACGCCAGCGCTTCCGCCGCCGCACCCAGCTGGCGCATTTGCTGATGGCCGCCGGGAAGGGCAAAGTGGCGCAGCCGCTGCTGGACGAGTTAGCCACCGAGATCGAAACACGGCGCCTGGAAGAGTGGGAGCCGAGCGAAGCACTCGCGTATCCGCTGGAGCTCCTGATGCATTGCCTCACCTCGGCGGACGACGAAAGGAGAACGCAGTTGTACACGCGGATCTGCCGGCTGGATCCTGTACGCGCGGTGAACTGCTCGGTCTGACATGGCCAATCCCAAGTTCACCAAGAACATTCAGCAAGGTCTGCTCGATAGATTGATCGACACCGAGCCGCTCAACCGCCAGGAAGCGCCCATGAGCCGGGCGGAGTCTTTGCGCCAGTTTCGCATGGCTGTAAAACGGGACCTGGAATGGCTGCTGAACACCACCCGCATGCCCATCGAAATTCCCGAATCGTGCGAAGAGATCCACAATACGGTGCTGTTTTTCGGGCTTCCCGATATCGCCAGCATCTCTCTGCAGAATCCCGGCGACGAGCTGCGGCTGCTGCGCTCGCTGGAGGAGTCCATTGAGACCTTCGAGCCGCGCCTGGCGCACGCCCGCGTCACCAGCCGGGATCCGTACAAGTCTACCCAGCAAGCCATCACCTTTCACGTGGAAGCGATGCTCATGATCGATCCGGCTCCGGAGCGCATCTCCTTCGATACGGTCCTGGAAGTTACCAAGGGCGCATACAGCGTCAAGGAAACGTAAGCTGTGCGCCATCGTTGCGTAATCTTCGGAAGCAGTCTGTGGGGCAGGCTTCAGCCTTCCCCAGAGGGGACCCCGGACTTCAGTCCGCCTGCCTCTGGGCTCCGTAGGGTTCGCGGGTGGCGGGCTAAAGCCCGCCGCAGACTGAAGTCTGCCCCACGAAAGTTCTTCGACGGGGCGGGGTACTAGCCGTGCGCGACGATCTGCTGTTCCACTATTCGCAGGAATTGACTTACCTGCGATACCTGGGCGCCGAATTCGCCAACAAGTATCCCAAGGTGGCCGGCCGCCTGCTGCTCGAAGCCGGCAAGTGCGAAGACCCGCACGTGGAGCGACTGCTCGAAGGCTTCGCGTTTCTCGCGGCGCGCA
>Ga0182013_10003140_pt1 | contig 20977 bp, 16 predicted proteins | sample 612S2MmetaG_FD_120487 | JGI IMG/M metagenome (GOLD analysis project Ga0182013, IMG submission 120487) | Permafrost microbial communities from Stordalen Mire, Sweden - 612S2M metaG | ecosystem: Environmental > Terrestrial > Soil > Wetlands > Permafrost | place: Sweden: Stordalen | collected... | reverse complement strand
GGCGATTCCGTGGAACTGTTCCCGTTTCCGGACGCTTCGCTGCCGGCTGAGCAGGTCCTGGAGCGGGGTCACTTTTATAAGGCGTGGCGACGGTCGATCACGCTGGATGGCGTGAGGTGGATTGAGTTGAAAGCTTACCGTGATTATCCCGAGGGTCTCTTCGTACGCGAAAGCGAGGTTAAGACCGTGATATTAAAGTAAGTTTCGCTGCGATCGACCCGTCCGCGTCCCACAAGGGACCCTTTTCGAGACGCCGGTGAGATGTCGCGGGCATTTTCGTCCGGCCATTACGGCTTCGACTCATTACCGTTCGATTTCTTGTAGCGCTCCAGCATAGCACTCGCAATTTCCGAAGAAGAGGGCCACACACCGCCCGGTGCGCCGGCGTGGCGCTGGTACTTGTCGAGTGTTTCAACGTCGGGCTGCACGGGGTTGTCGCCATCGAGAAAAACAACGCCGACCGCATCGCTGGGAACCCGGCTGATGAAGTGCCCGGCGTCCTCGATCATGCTGCGGATTCGCCTGTGCAGGCCGGGCACATCAATGGGCCGCTCGGTCGCCAACACCCGAAATTCCTCCGCGGTAAAGCGGCTGTGTCGCGTGATCTCGGCCAGCATCTCTTCCGGAGACTGCCCGGGAAAGCGCCCCACTGCGGCGCAGATCACCGCCCCAAGGGGCAAAATGCTTTCATGGATGGTCACAAGGTCAACGATGTCGCGAGGCTCCCGCCGATCGGCGGCAGCTGAGGCCTTGTTGGTCGCCAAGTCCACAGGGTGCAGCACATAACCGAAAAGCTCATCCCGTTGTGTGGGAAAAAAACGAAAGGCGCTATCGTGAACCCATTCGAGCCGCATCCGGTCGCCCAGGCCCTCCACTTGTGCTTCCCGCTTGCCGCTCACAATCTTTTTCCATGAGACCTTAAGCCCGGCCGCAAGTAAAGCTTTCGCGTCGGCTTCGGCGGCGGTTTCAAGCCGTTGCTCCGAATCTTGAAAAATGCCGATATCTCCGGAGAAGCGCGGCCCGTTACGGTTCAGGGCAACGCCCCCCGCGATGTAGCTGTCGGGGCTGCGTTCCGACGCCAGTACGCGCAATACATGGGATTGCAGTTTAGTGAGGGGCACGGCAGATGCTTTCGATCTGTTCCGCCAACCGCCGGCCAGTCATTCCGCCGTGCGTTCGCAAGGATCGCGTGATCGCTAGGGCGTCGGCAGGGGTCGGCGCCTCAAGAGGGCGCATGTTCCATAGCGCCTGCGTCCCGTACTCCGCGAACGCGCGGCGGTAAAGGCTGGCAACTTCAGATTTTGTTTCCTCGGCCATAGCCATCTTGTTTTTAGCACGCGCGCCGGGGCGCTGCAACACTTACGCGCGTTCAAGCTCAGCGGCAGGGCTGGCCTGTTGCTCAGCGGGCTTGTCTTCGGGGTTACCTTCTGGCTGATTCGTGAACGCCTTCGGTATTCCCATTCGGTCAAGGCTTGCCCGGACTCGCGTACGCGTTTCCGGTGTGTCATGGTGAATGAGTTTCCGATTTCAGGCGTGTTGCGAAAGGGATCCTCTACGAAACACCGGAGAGGCCGGGCCGGGCACGCGGTTCTTGCTTGTTCTAGTAGCCGCCGGCCCCGTTCTAGCGTCACCACCCACGCTTGGTCCGCTTCTAACCGAACACCATGCCACCCTACTGGAACAGCGCCTCCGCGCCGCGTTGAACGATCGCCGCGCCCGCCATGCCAGCCAGCGTAGCAAGCAATGCCGGGCCGGCGCCGCGTCGCTTCCACTCCTCATGGACGGCGTGGTGCCCCAGGTAGAATAGCCAGCCGGCAGTGATACCCAACGGGTAGAGGATCCATTGCGTGCCCAGGTGTGGCGACATGGCCAGCCCCAGTACGCCGCCCAGGAGCGTGGCGCCCTCGGCGAGCGCGCACCATCCCATGGCGCGGGTGCGGCTGCCCATCGACGCCCGCAGGATGCCGCCCAGCGCGATGCCTTCCGGCAGCTTGTGCAACACCACCGCCAGCGGAACGGCCACGCGGAGTCCCAAAGGTGCGGTGGATTGTACCGTGGCGATCGCCCATCCATCCAGAAACGCGTGCAGCGCGGAGGCGGCGATGAGCGGTCCGGCGAAGCCGTGCAGTTCGGTCGCGCAGTGGGAGTGGTCGTGATCGTGCGCGCAGGTGGGGCAGACCGGATACGCGAAGCGGTTGATGGCGATCAGCAGTCCGTAGCCGGCGGCGAACAGGAGGCCGCTGGAGATCCAGCCAGCCTGTTCCGCCAGTTCCGGAAGGAGTCCGAATAGCGCCACGCCGAGCAAAACGCCCGCGCTGAACGGCACCATCATCTGTACCCGCTGGCGGAGTCCGGTGAGCCACAAGCCCAGCGCCGCTCCCGCGACACCGATGATAGCGGCCAATAAGGGGATGGAAATTCCGGCGAAATAATTCAGGGCCATGGGCGATTCTCCACTGTAGCTCATTCGCCGATCACCGCTTCCCGAAGGAAATTTCTGCCTGTGGGTTGTGCGGGTTAGCGCTTTTGGGCCGGCTCGCCGCGCGGGCGGAATGCGACTCTCAGCGCAGGCCCGCTCATTTTGCGCGGGCCCCATCGTATAACCCTTTTCCTTGCAAGAACGACTTGAGATTCCCCGCTCATTTTGAGCGGAAGGAGCAAAAATGGAAGATCTGAAAACGACGCTGCCCGCCGACGATGAGGGCGAATTTGCCCTCGGTTTAATGCTGGGGAGCCGCAAGGCCTTCGCCGCGGTTGCCGGGCGCTGTTCCGCCGCCGACGCGGAGTGCCTGCGCCGCATCCGCGACGAGAAGCTGTATTTGCGGCGTGCGGCAACCTGGGAGGAGTTCTGCCCCAGCCATCTGGGTTTGAGCCGAGCCCATGCCAATCGCATCATCCACCATCTGGAGGAATTCGGGCCAGACTATTTCGAGATCGCGCAACTCACGCGCATCACACCCGAGCAATACCGCGCCATCGCTCCGGCTATCCGCGAGAGGAACATTCATATCGATGGGCAGGCCATCGCACTGATTCCCGAGAATTCCGACCGTGTGGTGGCGGCGGTTGCGGCGTTGCGCCAGGCCGCGACGCCCGCCGCCGCGCCTCCCTCATCCGCCGAAGAACGTATGACCGCAATCCATCGGCGCTTCGACCAACTCGCCGCGGACTACCAGGAACTCGCCTCCTCTACGCTTTCGCTCGCCGAAAAGAGTCAGGTGGGCGCCGTGCTGTCGAACATGTTGCTGGTGTTGCATCGCCTGGAACTGCAATGGCGGTGAGATCCCCCGCGAAATCGGCTAAGATTTAAGCGACGCGAACGCTCATAGAAACGCATTTATTGGCACTCGCGAGCCACCTCACCTGACATGCCCATCGACTCCTCCGCCCAAATCGCCCCCACCGCCCGCGTACACCCCGACGCCATCGTCGGCCCCGGCACCCGTATCGGCGAGTACTGTATCGTCGAACAGGATGTGGTCATCGGACCCGGGTGCGTGCTCGAGCCCTACGTCCTGGTAAAGCGCTGGACCTCGCTCGGCCGCGATAACGAGATTTCCGCCGGTACCGTGCTGGGCACCGATCCGCTGGACAAGAATTTCGATGGCGCGCGCAGCTACCTGCGGATCGGCGATGGCAACAAGATCCGCGAGCACTTTACCGTCTCGCGCGGCACGCCGCCGGAATCCGCCACCGAGATCGGCGACGGCAACTTCATCATGACCTCGGGCCACATCGCTCACAACTGCAAGATCGGTAACGGTACGGTGATCGCCAGTTGCGTGCTGCTGGGGGGGTATGTGGAAGTGGAAGACCAGGCGTTCCTGTCGGGCGGCGTCCTGGTGCATCAATTCTCCAAGATCGGCCGGCTGGCGATGATTAGCGGAAATACCCGGGTCAACCTCGACGCCCCGCCGTTTTTCACCTTCGCCGGCTTCCAGATCGCCCCCAAAGGACTCAACCTGGTGGGGCTGAAGCGCGCCGGCTATCGGGCCCCCGACATCGGCATCCTCAAGCAAGCCTACCATTTGCTGTACAAATCCAGCCTAAAGTTGGACGAGGCCCTGGGGCAGATCGAAAATCAGATTCCCACAGCCGAAACCCAACACCTGGTAGCCTTTATCCGCCGCAGCCAGCGCGGAATCTGCCGCGAATAACCACACCTGGCCAACCCGCCCGCCGTCATTCGTTGAATTACGATGCAAATATCTTTTATACTGAGTGTTCGGTTGCAGGGTCGAGCACAATCTGTCCATTCTCGCGCGCCGAGGCGAGGCCGGGGTCCCGGCTCGCAGGGGTAAGGCAATTATCCTGTAGGGAGGAATCTACTAAATGGAATCCAAAACGGACACGCTCCGTGTCGAGCGGCGCACCATACGTATGCACACGGCGTCGTTCCTGCGTATACTGTATACCGTTCTCGTTTCTCTTTTCATCGCGGCTCCGCTCATGGCGCAGTCCGGGGAGAATACCAGCGAAGCGAACTTAAAACTCCCCGATCTCGGATCGGCAACTTTTCTTGGCGGAATCAAAGGCAGCACGCTCCTGATGGGTGGTTTAGCGGTGAGCGCGCTGGGTTTAATCTTCGGTTTAATCATCTTCACCAAGCTCAAGAACATGGCTGTTCACTCCTCGATGCGTGAGGTTTCCGAGCTGATTTACGAGACGTGCAAAACTTACCTCGCCACCCAAGGCAAGTTCCTGATGCTGCTGGAGTGCTTCATTGCCGTCATTATTGTGATTTACTTCGGCGTGCTGAAGGGTGAGGCTGTCACCAACGTCCTGATCATCCTGCTGTTTAGTGTGATCGGTATTACCGGGAGCTTCGCGGTGGCGGCGTTCGGTATGCGCGTCAACACCTTCGCCAACTCCCGCACAGCCTTCGCTTCGCTCACGGGCAAGGCTTACCCGTGCTACGACATCCCGCTGCAGGCCGGTATGAGCATCGGCATGCTGCTGGTTTCGGTCGAACTGCTGATCATGCTGTTCATCCTGCTATTCATTCCGGGCACCCTGGCCGGCTCCTGCTTCATCGGATTCGCTATCGGCGAATCGCTGGGCGCGGCGGCGTTGCGCGTGGCTGGCGGTATCTTTACCAAGATCGCCGACATCGGGTCCGATCTGATGAAGATCGTCTTCAAGATTAAGGAAGACGACGCCCGCAATCCCGGCGTGATCGCCGATTGCACCGGCGACAACGCCGGCGACTCGGTTGGCCCCTCGGCTGACGGTTTCGAAACCTACGGCGTCACCGGCGTGGCCTTGATCATCTTTATCCTGATGGCCGTCCACGATCCGCTGGTGCAAGTGCAACTGCTGGTGTGGATCTTCTCCATGCGCGTGATGATGGTGATCTCGTCCGGCGTCGGCTATTTCGTCAATGGGATCATCGCCAAAGCGCGGTTCGGCAATGCGGCGAAGTTCAACTTCGAGACGCCTCTCACCACTCTGGTGTGGATGACCTCGATCCTTTCGATTGTCCTCACCTATATCGTCAGCGCGTTCATGATTCCGGACCTCGGCGGCGACAGTTCCATGTGGTGGAAACTGGCCACGGTGATCAGTTGCGGCACTCTGGCGGGTGCGCTCATTCCCGAGTTCGTCAAGGTCTTCACCTCCACCAACTCGCGGCACGTGCGCGAGATCGTCACCAGCTCGCGCGAAGGCGGCGCATCGCTGAATATTCTCTCCGGTTTCGTGGCCGGCAATTTTAGCGCTTACTGGCTGGGCATGACCATGCTGGCGTTAATGAGCGTCGGCTACCTGGTGAGCAACATGTTCCTCCCGACCATGATGTTGGCTCCCGCGGTTTTCGCCTTCGGCCTGGTGGCCTTCGGATTCCTCGGCATGGGGCCGGTGACCATCGCCGTGGATAGCTACGGTCCGGTGACCGACAACGCGCAATCGGTGTACGAGCTTTCGACCATCGAAACCATCCCGGGCATCAAGGAAAGCATCCAGAAGGAATTCGGCTTCGTGCCGGATTTCGATAAGGCTAAAGAGAATCTGGAAGAGAACGACGGCGCCGGCAACACCTTCAAAGCGACGTCGAAACCGGTGCTCATCGGTACCGCCGTGGTGGGCGCCACCTGCATGATCTTCTCCACCATTCTGGCGCTGACCAAGGGACTGACCGCCGATCTGGATAAACTCTCACTCCTGCACGCGCCGTTCCTGCTGGGCATCGTCGCCGGCGGAGCGGTGATCTATTGGTTTACCGGGGCCAGCGCCCAGGCCGTTACTACCGGCGCTTACCGCGCTGTCGAGTTCATCAAGCAGAACATCAAGCTGGATAGCGCCGAAAAGGCTTCGGTCTCCGATTCCAAGAAGGTAGTGGCCATCTGCACCAAGTATGCCCAGAAGGGCATGTTGAATATCTTCCTGGTGGTCTTTTTCTCGGCCCTGTCGTTCGCTTTCCTGGAACCCTTCTTCTTCGTGGGCTACCTGATCTCCATCGCGTTGTTCGGCCTGTTCCAGGCGCTCTTCATGGCCAACGCCGGCGGCGCCTGGGATAACGCCAAGAAGGTCGTCGAAACGGAACTGCACGCCAAGGGCACTCCGCTGCACGACGCCTGCGTAGTGGGTGACACGGTGGGCGATCCGTTCAAGGACACGTCTTCGGTTGCGCTCAACCCCATCATCAAGTTCACCACCCTGTTCGGCATTCTGGCGGTATCGCTGGCGGTGGATTTGGCGAACACGCAGGGCAAGCTCCTGACGACGGTCCTGTCCGCGGTGTTCTTCCTGATTTCGGTGGTATTCGTGTACCGCAGCTTCTACGGTATGCGCATCGAATCGAAGGACTAACTTCCTCGTAAACTAACGCCTGCCCCACCCTGGATTCGAAAGGGTGGGGCATTTTCTTGTGTGGCAGCCAATCCTGGCTGCAGGCGGCCTTTCAGGCCGCCGTTGGTGCGCGGAGATCACCCTACCGGAGGGCGTTGGACTTGGGCATTGAGCAGCAAACCTCGGGAATTCGTCGCGTATCGGAACGGCGGGCTGGAAAGCCCGCCTGCAGGCAAGATTGCCTGCCACACATTTACGCCCGAGCCGCTGTGCATTCGGCGCACTGGCAAATCGCCCGGAAATGCTCGTAGGAGTAAATGCCCGAGCTGTGTCCATCGCTCCAGTTGATGCGAATCGCGTAATTACCCACCGGTTCCACCGCCAGCATCTTCAGCATCGGCTGGAACATCTGAAATGGACCGCTGTCCGCCTGCGGTTGGCGTGGAGGTGTGCCGTGAGCGCCGGTGCACTGCGCGCACGGGCACTTGTCGCGCAGATAGGTGAGGCCGTACTCACTGTGGTGGCCGTCTTTCCAGTCGATCTTGATGCCTTTGGACTTGGAAATGGCGATGTGTTCAGGGTCGGTTGCGAGAGACATTTTCAGTTGAATTGACGTTCCACGTCGCGCACGCCGGAGATCCGCCGCATGGCCGCCACCAGCTTCTCGAGCTGCTTCTTGTCGCGGACGTCGACGGTCATTTCGACGATCCCTCCGTCGTGGTCGATCTCGGTCTTGGCTTCCAGGCTGCGGATGTTGGCGTTTTCGTCGGCCAGCACCGCGGTGAGCTGCATGAGCATGCCCGGACGGTCGTCGGTGTGCACCACGATCCGCACCGGGAACGCATCGTCGGCGGCGCGCGCCCATTCCACTTCAATCTTGCGCTCCACGTCGTACATCAGATTTTGCACGTTGGGGCACATACGCGAATGCACCGCCACGCCTTTGCCGCGGGTGACGTATCCCACGATGGCTTCCCCGCGGATGGGATTGCAGCACTTGGCGCGATACACCAGCAGATCGTCCATGCCGCGGACCTTGATGACGCCATCGCCGTCGCGCGGACGGCCCGGCATGGGTGGCGCGGCGGGCGATCCGGCATAGGGGATCTCGGCGGTTTGCGGCTTTTCCTCGGGCTCGTCCTTCACTTCGCCCGGCGCCACTTTGCTGAGGATCTGGCGCGCCGAAAAGCGTCCGTACCCGAGCGCCGCGTACAGGTCTTCCATCTTGCTGTACCCGTACTCGGAAGCCACGTCTTCGAGCGCCGCGCGCGCCACTTTGCCGATCTGCACCCCCAGCCGCCGCGCTTCCTTTTCCAGATACTTCTGGCCGATCTCGATGGCCTTCAGCCGCTCGCTGGCGTTGATGACGTGCTTGATTTTATTGCGCGCGCGCGAGGTTTTGACGAAAGCCAGCCAGTCCTTGCTGGGCTCGTGGCCGGTCTGCGTCATGATCTCCACGATGTCGCCGTTGCGCAGCGTGGAGCGGAGCGGCACGATGCGCCCGTTCACCTTGGCGCCGATACAGGTATGGCCTACGTCGGAGTGGATGGCGTAGGCGAAGTCGATCGGCGTGGCGTCGCGCGGCAGCACCAGCACCTTGCCGCGCGGTGTGAAGGTGTAGACCTCTTCGGGGTAGAGATCCACCTTCAAGGTGGACATGAACTCGCCGGGGTCCTGCACGTCGCGCTGCCATTCCACTAAATGGCGCAGCCAGGCGATGCGCTGATCGTCCGCCGCCGGCCCTTTGCGTCCTTCCTTATACTTCCAGTGTGCCGCGATGCCCTCTTCGGCGATGCGGTGCATCTCTTCAGTCCTGATCTGGACTTCGAAGGTCTGCCCGTGCGGTCCCACCACCGAAGTGTGCAGCGACTGGTACAGATTGGGCCGTGGGATGGCGATGAAATCTTTGATGCGGCCGGGGATGGGCCGCCATTTATTGTGGATCACGCCGAGCGCCGCGTAGCAGTTCTTCACCGAGTCGGTGACGATGCGGAGAGCCATCAGGTCATAGACCTGGTCGACAGTGATTTTCTGGCGCCGCACTTTCTGGAAGACCGAGTAGGGACGCTTAAGCCGTCCGTCGATGCGCGCCGGAATGCCCTCCAGCTTGAGCTCGGCTTCCACTTCATTGCGGATCTCGGCGAGGAACTCTTCGTTGGAGTGGCGCCGCGATTCGATGGAACGGAGGATCTCCTGGTAGGCGTCGGGCTCCAGGTGCTGGAGTGCGAGGTCTTCGAGCTCGCCGCGGATTTTGCCCATTCCCAGGCGATGCGCAATGGGCGCGTAGATTTCGATGGTCTCGCGCGCGATGCGCTCACGCCGCTCGGGGCTGAGATATCCCAGGGTGCGCATGTTGTGCATGCGGTCGGCCAGTTTGACCAGGATGACGCGAATGTCCTCCACCATGGCCAGCAGCATTTTGCGGAAGCTCTCCGCCTGCCGGTCTTCGGCGGAGTAGAAGTCGAGCTTGCTCAGTTTGGTGACGCCGTCGACGCAGCGCGCCACATCTTCGCCGAACTCCTTGCGCACCTGGTCGACGGTAACGCTGGTGTCTTCCACCACGTCGTGGAGCAGTCCCGTCTCCATGGCGACGACGTCCATGCGCATGTCGGCCAGGATGTGGGCCACCATGAGCGGATGCATCATGTAAGGCTCGCCGGAGCTTCGGCTTTGGCCCTGATGATATTTGAGAGCGAAGCGGAAGGCTTTCTCGAGAGGCGCCAGGTCGTCTTTCGGACGGTACTCGCGGATCTTGGCCACCAGTTCGGCGTACAACTGTTCCACCGGATCGAGAGGCGGCGGGGGTAAAGCTTCGGGCAGGCTGACGGACTCGGAAGCCACTGTACTCTCGATTGTAGCAGGCCAGCTGCCTGAGACCTGTCTCCGTGGGGCAGGCTTTAGCCTGCGGCGGACTTCAGTCCGCCTGCCGCAAGTTTCGCTGCGTTCGCGGATGGCGGGTTCAAGCCCGCTGCTGACTGAAGTTGCGGCAAAGAGCGGCGAGTTAGCGATCTGCAGGACTTTCGCCCACAACCCGGGCCGCAGCTTCCTTCGCGCCGTGCCTTGGCCGATGAGTTTGGTATCTCGCGTATTCCGGTGCTGGGCACGTACGCGCAACTTCTCGCCGCTTGAGAGTTATCGGTTACCCGGAACTCTGAGCGGCTCTCACCGCGATACCGCTTCAGCGGCGGCCGATTCCACCTGCTCCAGCGCACCCGCAAAGAAATGGTCGGCAGCTTCGATCCACACCACGCGTTTGGGTTCCGCCATGCCCGCGTACGCGCGCTCGAATTCCTCGCGTGGCGCGAACTGATCGTGGGTGCTTTGGATGAAGACCTTCGGCACGGTGCACGTCTCCAAATAGGCGGTGCTGCCCAGCCGCGTGGAGAATCCCGCGGCCAGGAGGAATTGCGCGCCGGCGATGCTGCAGCCCAGTTCGCTGATGGCGCGCGCGCCGAAGGAGAACCCGGCGAGCGCGAAGGGCAGTTCGGGGTACCGTTCGCGCAGCCAGCCGAGGGCCGCTCGCGCATCTTCGACCTCGCCCGCCATCTCGCCGTACTCGCCGTGGCTGGCGCCGACACCGCGGAAGTTGAAGCGCAGCACCACGGCGCCGGACGCGCGCAGTCCGCGAGCCAGGCGGTAGACCACCTTATTGTGCATGGTCCCACCGAAGCGCGGGTGCGGATGGCAGAGGACAACGGCCAGCCTCGGAGACCGATCGTCGGGCTCTTCGAGGAGAGCTTCGAGGCGGCCGGTGGGGCCGGGAAGAAAGTGCGATTCGATGCGTCGCGGCATGGGTGGCAAAGGGTAGGACATGCTTCAGCTTGTCCAGGCGAGCGGAGCTAGCCCGCGCCGACAAGAGTCTCGACGCCGAGAGGCATGAGTGCCTGCGCAACGTCGGGAGCAGCAATTCTGACTCCTGATTTCTGTCTCCTGTCTTCCCTATCGCGTGGGGATAGCGGGGCCGATTTCAGTTCGTACGGTAGTTGATGAACTGCATATCGATCCCGAAATCGTTGTCGCGCAGCAGCTTGATGGCGGACTGCAAAGTGTCGCGGTCTTTGCCTGCCACGCGCACGAAATCGCCTTGGATAGACGCTTGCACCTTCAGTTTGCTGTCCTTGATCTTCTTGACGATGTCGCGCGCCTTTTCGATGGCGATGCCTTGTTGCAAGGTGATCTCCTGCTTCACGGTGGACCCGGCGGAGGGAATGATTTCGCCGAACTGCAGTCCCTTCAGCGGCACCTTGCGTTTCACCAGTTTGGATTCCAGAATATCGATCACGGCCTTCAACTTGAACTCGTCCTTGCTGGCCAGGACGATCTTGTTCTCTTTCTCGTTGAGCTCGATCGACGAATGGGAATCTTTCAGGTCGAAGCGCTGCTGCACTTCCTTCACCGCCTGCTGCACGGCGTTGTGCACTTCCGGCATTTCAATTTTGGAAACGACGTCAAAGCTGTTATCGGGCATTTGTTTCAGTGTAATTTATTCGGGATCTTGCGCGGGCGGCTCGGGGCGGCCGATATCCAGGCCAAGGATTGAGCCCGAGCGGATGCGCAGCGGCGTGACGCGGCGGACCGGTTCGGCCTGCGTGGTGAGGGCGGCGGGCGTGGCGAGCCTCGGCGCATCGGCTTGCGGCGGCGCGAGAACCGGTTCGGGCAGTGCGGGCTCGGAAATCTTCGGCAGGGGAATGCGCGGCTCGGCGGTCTTCCGATCGGAGATCCGCTGATCGGGCATACGCTGTTCGGGCATGCGCTGCTCGGACATACGGTGGTCGGTCACACGCTGGTCGGGCATACGCTGATCGAGCATGCGGTGCCCGGGCATACGCTGATCGGTCATACGCTGATCGAGCATACGCTGTTCGGGCATTCGCTGGTCAAACATGCGTGGATCCGCGTTCCCCGAGCGCATGGCCGCCAGCACGCGGCGGGTGATCTCGTCGACCATCGTCTCGAGCGACGCGTCGAGCGCCACGGTGACCGCGGCGCGCACGTGTTCGGAATCCACCACGGCGACAAAGGGAATTTCGGTCTTGGCTTCCTGCGGGGCTGCGGCAGCCACTCCGCCGCGCGCCGCGGTAGCGCGATCTTGGGTGGCGGCTTCCGCCAATGGCTTGACGGCCGCGACCAGCGCGCTGGCTTCGAAAGGCTTCTTTAACGTGCCATCCGCGGAGACTTGCCGCGCTCTCTCCTCGTCGAACGCTTCCAGCACGCCGGCCGTCAGGATCACCCGCACATATCGATGGCGCGGGCTCATCTTGAGATACTGGCAGATTTCGTAGCCGGTGCGGCCAGGCATTACCGTATCGGCCAACACCACGTCGGGATCCACGTCATCCAGGCGGATCAGCGCGGAATCGGCGTTGCTGACGGTTACGACTTCAAAGCCCTCATCGCTGAGGATGCGCTCGCCCATACGCTGCGCATGTGGACTGTCATCCACCAGCAGAATCCGGCTCATAGTTGGGGCGCTTGCGGACCGCCGCCTCCATTGCCGGACGTCTTTGCCGGAGCAGCCGCCGGAGTTGCTGCCGGGGCCGTAGGTGGCGTAGCAGTGTCCGGGGCAGGTGCGGTGCTCTTGCGGTCGGAGGGTTTCGCGCGACGCTTGGCTGCGACGGCCTTAGGTGGCTTGGCCTTCCGGGCGGCAATCGCTTTAGCGTTCGCGCTGGCGGAGGTCACGGCGATGCTGCCTTCCCCAGGCTTGGTCTCTTGAGCGGGCGCCGCTGCCGGAGTCGCAGGAGTGGTAGCGGGGGGCGTGGTCGCCGATTTATCCGCGGGCGTATCGCCGGTGGCGGGAGGAGTGGTGCCGGCTGCCGCACGGGCGTCGGGTGCTTTATCGAGGATGTCACGGTTGGGCGTCGAGATGGTGACATCGGTTACCCCGTTCGCACCGCCGCGAGCCGTTTCCGGCACATTGAGTGGCATCCCAGGCTTAAACGTGTCCATCTGCGGGCTGCCCGATTTCGCCGCGGCGTGAGTGTCCGGCCGGTCGCTAAACGGAATGAGCGCGCGAGTGAGAAAGCCGGGCTTCTTGCGATTCTCCAGCTCGAACTTCATGCGCGTTTCCTGCACCGGGTCGGCATCCGGAACAGAACGGCCCATGGCTTTCAGTTGGGCCTTGGCATCTTCGACGTGTAAGCTCAGCGGATAATCGCGCACGATGCGCGTGTACATCGAGACCTGCTGATTCTCGTACTTGTCGCCCATCTGGTTATAGTCGTCCGCGGCCAGCCAGAGTGCGTCATCCGCGCGGCTGTAGAGCGGGTAGGTATCCACCAGAGTGCTGGCGCGATTGGCGGAAGAGGCGTAACCGGTGCCGCCCTTCTGGTGGTAATATTCCGCTACCCTTTCCTCGCTTTCGGCCAAGTCTTCCTGAATCTTGCGCAACATGTCAGCGGCCTTACTGGCGTACTGGCCATTGGGCCACTTCTGCAGGACGTCCTTGCACTCGGCTTCGCCCAAGCGGGCGTGCACGCTGTCGCGGTCGGCCTTATCCATCTGGAGATACTGCATTTCGCAGATCTTGTACTGTGCTTCGGAGGACTCTTCCATATTGGGGTAGAACAGGATGAAGTCCTTGTACTCGGCCTCGGCCTGCGCCATGCCGTGGGCGCCGCCTTCACGCTTCCAGCTATCGGCGACGGCGAGCTTCGCCTTGGCCAGAAACTCGCTGGTATCGTAGGTGTTCATCATGGTCTGTAGCGTGAGCCGCGCGCGTTCATAGCGGCCATGCTCGATGTCATCGATGGAGGTATCGAAGAGCACCTTGTCGGGCTGCTGGGTGTCCTTAGTGATGGGATTCTCGTACTTGTGGGCACAACCCGAAGCGAGCATCAGAACGGGGACCACCCCGAACATCACTTGATGAATGCGATTACGAACCATTCTAAATTTCCTCCCCGTAACTTCCTTCAGACGCGAACCGCAGTTGCCTGCGCCGCGATTTCACGGAATTCGCGCACCGTCGCCTCGGGATCCGCACTGTGAAACACAGCCGACCCTGTGACGACCCAATCACACCCCGCGCTGACCACTTCCGCCAGGTTTTCCCGGTGCACGCCGCCATCGATTTCGATGCGTAGCGCTAACTTCTTTGCGCGCCGTATCTCTTTCAGCTGGCGCACCTTGTCGAGCACATACGGGATCAGCTTCTGACCCCCAAATCCGGGATTCACGCTCATCAGAAGCACGTAGTCCACCACTCCCAGAACGTCTTCCAACACCGCCACCGGCGTCGCGGGATTCAGGACGACTCCCGCCATGGCCCCCGCATCGCGAATCATTGCCAGGGTGCCATCCAGATGGCGGCAAGCCTCCTCATGCACCGACACGGAATTCGCGCCGGCCTTCACAAATTCACTGACATACCGCTCCGGGTTTTCGATCATCAGGTGCACGTCGAGATGGAGCTTGGTCGATTGACGAATCGACTCCACTACCGGAGGCCCTATGGTGATGTTGGGGACGAAGTGGCCGTCCATGACATCCAGATGGAGCATGGTAGCGCCACCGCGTTCAACGCGGCCAATCTCTTCGGCCAGGCGGGCAAAGTTCGCCGACAGGATCGAGGGAAGGATTTCAACCATTTACGGGTATTCCCGATTTTATCACAGCGGCGAAGAACCCGTCCCCGGCGTCGCGGCCGGGAAGCCTCCGCATGGTGCCGGCCACCACGTCCGCCGGTACCGCGGCGGCGACCACCTCTTCATTTTCCTCAGGCTCGAGCGAGCAGGTGGAATAGACCAGCACGCCGCCCGGCGCGAGCAGTTCGTAGGCGTTCTTGAGTAACGCGATCTGGCGCGCCTGGAGGTCGGACAGATCGAAGGGATTGAACCGCCACTTGGCTTCGGGATTGCGCCCGAGGGTGCCGGTGCCGGAGCAGGGAGCGTCGACCAGGATACGGTCGAAGCGGCGCACGAAAGGCAGCGGCTGCGTGCCGTCGAGCAGGACGAGGCGCGCGTCCAGATTCTTCATCTGCGCGAGGCGGTGGAAGTGGAGATCGCAGGCGGTGGCGTGTACGTCCGATTCGAGCGCCTGCGCGGTCTTGTTGCCGGGAGCGGCGCACACATCGAGAAAGCTCATCCCCGCTTCCAGGGCCAGGAGCGGCACGATGCTTTGCGCGCCGATATCCTGCTGGCGGCATCCGCGGGTGTACTTTTCGGGCTCTTCAAGCGCCGTGCGGGCGATGGCCACAGCGGCTTCGGCGCCGAACTGCTTTTCCCAGCGGGCCAGCAGCCACTCGGGGCACGACAACGCCACCTCGCGATCCGGCCAGGCTACGGGGTCGCGATCGACTTGCCGCAGGATGGCATTCACGAAGCCCGAGGCGGAGCGTTTGTGCGCGCGTTTGACTAAGTCGACCGAATCGCCGACGGCGGCGTGGGGCGGGATGCGCTCCAGGTAGCGCAGTTGATGGATCCCCATGCGGAGGGCGATGCGGACTTCGACGTCGAGCTTCTGGCGGCGTCCGGAGTAGTGCTCGATGAGGAAATCGAGCTGGCCGCGATAGCGGAGCACGCCGAAGACGATTTCGGCGGCGAGCCCGGCGTCGCGCGAATCGAGATTGGCGGAATGGGCGAAGAGAAGTTCGGACGCCCAGGCGCCGGTCTCCACACGGCGAAGAATGTCGAAGGCGAGAATGCGGGCGGGAGCGGGCACTGGATTTCAGTGTAGCGTTGTGGGGGAGGGAGAGTTGGATCGAGCCACGGAGAGCATGTGCAATTGTGACGATTCGATTAACTCGAAACTAAAGCCGAACCATGCAAAGAGGGATAAAATTACTAAGTGGGATAGGAGGGACTAAGGTGCAACGAAGAACATGGTTGAAATCCGTGACCGGCGCGCTGGCCGGTCATTTCCTGCTTGGCAACGTGAGGGCGCAATCGGGCCCGGCCATCCGAAACTTCAAAGTGCTGCCGCCGGACGAAGGAGGCCATCCTGCCACGCAGCTTCAGGATGCCTTTGCGTACGACGGGAATGTCTACTACCTGGCGCACGAAGCCGGGGAGTCAGGGAATGAGATCTATAAGGTTGGCTGCACGTCCCCGGCAGGAAAGATGGTATGGCGGCGCAGACTCCCCTATGGCCTGTACAACGGAATCGGGATGTCGCCAAAAGGCTCTCTTCTCCTGTTGGCAATCCCAGCCCCCGGCCGGCACAAGGACGATCCGCTCAACAGTGTCTATTCCGTGGCGCCCGGCGAGGGCAATCCACCCCAACTCACATGGGTCGCGGCGATCCCCTCTACCCAAATAGGGATCGGAATTCTGCCGTTCCTGAAGGGTTCTCATTTTGGTCTCGTGACCAACGGCCTGTCGCTTTCGATGACCACCCTAAACGATGCCTTACGGCCCTCTCCGCCGGCCAACTATAATCTTCCGGCGCCCCCATACAGAGCGTTCGACATATTGCCGCACGGCACCAGTGTACTGGTCGTCAACAAGGAGACGGCAGAGGTGGGCGTGTGCGATTCCGCTAGCGCGGCATATTCGCCCATCGCGATTTCCGGCAGCGCAGTGTCGGTAGCGAAAGCCGCCCTGCAGAAGTCCATACAGGCGAGTACGCTTGGCCCGAATGCCACTGAGCTCTTGATTGCCGCGAGCGGCGTGGTGGGCGATTCCCTGCACATGCTCCTTCTGCCTTTCCTGAATGGCGTGGCCACCTATGCGTGGTGCGATGCGAATTTTGCGGTGAAAGGCGCGATGAACATCCCGTTGTCGCAGCTGCCGCGCGCGGTATCGCTCGGAATCTTGCAGCTCGGCGGGGAAGCGGCGATTGTTTACTCGGACGGGTCCGCGGTAGCGTTCCCGATTCCCGCCTGAGCGCGAGTAGAGGGAACTCTCAGCCTTACTCTCGCAGTGCGATCGCCGGGTCGACGCGCGCTGCCCGTGCCGCGGGAATCAACGCCGCTAGCGCCGCCACCAGCGCCACCAACACCGCGGCGGCGGCCATCGACAACGGGTCCGCGGGACCTACTCCGTACAGCACCGTGCCCGCCAGGGGCGCCAGCAAAAGCGCGGCGGCCAATCCCAGCACCACTCCTACACCCACCAGCACCAGCGCCTGTCCACCGATCAGCCTCGCGATCCCGCGGGGCAGCGCGCCCAGCGCCATGCGGATGCCGATCTCGCGCTGCCTCTGCGCTACCGCGTAGGCGAGAAGTCCATACAGCCCGACGGCCGCGAGCAGCGCCGCGAAGAGTCCGAAGATCGACGCCAGTATCGCCGTCAATCGCTCGGGCGCGGCGCTGTCGTCGACCTCTTCGGCGAGGGTGTGCACTTCGGTGAAAGGCAGCGCGGGGTCGAGTGCCGTGAAGGCTTGCCGCACTGGCTGGATGAGCGACTCCGGCCGGCGGTGGGTGCGCACATAGAGGACGAAATTGCCATCGTCCAAGAGCGTGTAGAGAGTCGGCTGGATGGGTTCGCGCAGCGAGCGGTAGTGAGCGTCGGTGACAACTCCGGCAATCTGATACCTGGGTGTGAGATCCTTCGGGCTCCCGTATCCAAACTGACGGCCTATCGGGTTCCCTTCCGGGAAGAAACGGCGCACGAAGGCCTGATTCACCACCGCCGGGAAGGGCTTCTGGCTGGTGGCATCGGAATCTCTGAAGGTGCGGCCCGCGAGAGTGTGCATTCCTACCGTTTCGAAATAGCCCGGTGAGACCGTGTTGAAGCTGGCATTCAGGAAATCGGCCGGCGTGGCCTTCTGTCCGAGCGGCACCACTGTGGTCTTCATCCCACTGCCGCGCATCAGCGGACGCGATGCGGCGGCCACTGCATCGACGCCGGGAATTTGCCGCACTCGCTCCGTCAAGGCCAGGCGCAACGCCGTCCCCTGCGCGTCGGAGTATCCCACGAGGTATGGATTGGCCGTAAAGCTCACCACCTGTGCGCTGGCGAAGCCGGGGTCCATATCGCGCAGTTGACGGAAGCTGCGCATCAGCACGCCCGCACCCGCGAGCAGCACCGTGCACAGCGCGATCTGCAAAACCAGCAGGAACTGCCGGCCCTTCCACCCGCCCGCGGATCGCGCGCCGCGCAGCACGCTATCGAGACTCACGCGCGCGGCGGAGAGCGCCGGCGCCATGCCGAAGAGCAACGCCGTGAGCGCGGAGACTAGCACCGAGTAGAACAGGACGCGGCGATTCGGTGAGAAGTCGATGGCCAGAGCGAGGCGGGATGTCGCCAGATCGCGCACGGGCGGCAGGCCGCGCTCCAGTAAAGGCGCCGCAAAGTATGCCAACGCAATTCCGCCGACGGCGCCTAGCAGAGTCAGCACGGCGCTTTCCGCCAGCATCTGCCGCACCAGGCGCATGCGGGTGGCGCCGATGGCGAGGCGAATCGCCATTTCGCCGGAGCGGCGGGCTCCGCGCGCTACCAGCAGGCCCGCCAGATTAGCGCACACCATCAATTGCAGCAGTGCCACCGAGGCGATCAGGAGTTGCAGCGCTCCGGTAAACTTCTGGCGCAGGATCGAGGTGCCGTGTTCGAGCGAATCGAGCAGCAGAGGATCGGCGCGCACGTCCTGGTCGTTCGCTGTGGCCTGCAGCCACATGGCGCGGACTTCTTCCTGGGCGCGGGCCCGCGGCACACCGGGCTTCAAGCGGCCGGCGAGGTCGAGCGCCTGGCTCTCCATCGGAGTGATTTTGGCGGTGGTCTCGAGCAGTGGCGCGGCACGCAGCGACACGCAGACGTCGGGCGCGGTCTCGATGGAAATGCCGTTGAATTCGCGGGGCAGCACGCCTACAATGGCGAACGCGTGCCCGTGAAGCTGAATGGTGCGGCCGACCGCGCCACGGCCGCCATCGAAGCGGCGTTGCCAGAATCCATAGCTGAGTACCGCGGGAGGCGTTCCTTGGGAATCCGCATCGGCGGGCGTCAAGGTGCGGCCCAACAGCGCTGAGGCATTCAGGACGTTGAAGAACTCCGGGGTCACCAGGTGCACGCGGATCTCTTCGGCGGGCGTGGGCTTCTCCATGGCGACCTGCTCTTCCTCTTCGCCGAACGCCACGGAGAGCGTCGTGGAATGCTCGAGAAGGGCGCGGTAGAACGAGTACGGGAACGCGCTGCGATGGCCGATGCGAGGCACATCCTGCACCACGTGCACGAGTTGCTCGGGATTGCGCGCAGGCAGGGTCCGCAAGAGGATGGCGTCGAGCGCGCCGAAGATGACGGCGTTGGCCCCGATTCCGACGGCCAGCAAAGCGGCGGCGATCAGCGTAAATCCGGGACTTTTGAGAAGCGTGCGGAGGGCGTTTCGAAGGTCGGCCATCAGCATTGACTATAATCGAAAAAGCGATGGAGCTGGAAAAAACACTGCTGCGCAAGGTGGGGGAAGCGGTTGCGCGGTTCAAAATGATTCGCGACGGCGACCGCGTGGCGGTGGCGCTCTCGGGCGGCAAAGACTCGGCCACTATGCTGGAAGCACTGCTGCTGTTGCAGAAGCGCGCGCCCATCGACTTTTCGATCCGCACGTTTACCGTGGAGCAGGGCAAATTCCTGAGTTCCATCGAGCCGATGGGCCAGTATCTGAAGACGCGCGGGGTCGATTGGACCTACTTCCGCGACGAGCCTTCGCTGCGCCTTCTCAAGGAACAGCCGGGACATGGCTGCGACCTGTGCAGCCGGTACCGCCGGCGCGCAGTGTACGAAATCGCCAAGGAGTTGGGCGTCAATGTGATCGCCTTCGGCCATACGGCCGACGATTTCTGCGAAGCGCTGCTGCGCAACGCCATGTTTACCGGGCGGCTGAGCGCCATGCCGGCGGTGACGCATTCGCGCAAGCACGACTATCGTCTGATTCGTCCTCTGGTGTTCGTCACGGAAGACATTACGCGCGCGTATGCCGAACACATGGGCGTGCCGATTATTCCCTGCGACTGCTCGCTGCGGACCGGTACGGTGCGGCGGTCGATCCGCGAGATGTTCGGGGACATCGAGCGCGAGCATCCGCACATGAAGGAAAATCTGCTCTCGGCGATGGGGAATATCGATCCGAGCCGGCTGCTGGATCCTAGATTCCTGGATTTGGATGCGGTGGAAGCGCCGATGGAAGAGCCTTTTCCGATTCTTGCGGAGTAGAGTGCTCACCGCAGAGACGCTGAGACGCAGAGAAAAACACAAAGTCAAAACCGGAGAGCGCAGAGGTGGCGGAGAACGCTGAGGGAACTGCTGGCGCGGCGTGGAGACCACACAGCTGAGCATTTTTTCATCGGCGTTCATCGGCGACTAAGAATCACTTGACCTTTTTCAAATCCTGTTTCTCTGGAGATTCCGGATTGAGCTTTACGGCGGTCTGCGACTCGGCGATTTGGATACGGTGGAAGCGCCTACGGAAGTGCCTTTTCCGATTCTTGCGGAGTAGAGTGCTCACCGCAGAGCATCTGACTGGGCGCGCCCAGTCTAGTGGGGGAGGAAACTCGGCGGTGGCGACCGGATTTTCGCCGCCGGTCCAGGGTACGCCAAGTCTTTTGTTTCCAACAGTCATAGATTTTGTTTCTTAGGAGACGCTGAGACGCAGAGAAAAATACAAAGTCAAGACCGGAGAGCGCAGAGGTGGCGGAGAGCGCTGAGCGGGCTGCTGGCGCGGCGTGGAGACTACACATCCGAACATTTTTTCATCCGCGTTCATCGGCGGCTGCGAGTTACTTCAGTCGTTTTAGATCCTGCTTCGCTGGAGATTCCGGATTGAGCTTTACGGCGGTCTGCCACTCGGCGATGGCTTCGGCTTTGCGACCCTGCTTTTCGAGTGCCTGTCCCAATCGCCAATGCGCATTGGCGGGCTTGGCGCTGAAGGGCTCGGGTTCCTGGGTCAGGAATTTGCGAAAATACCGCTCGGCGCGGGAGCCCTGATCGTTTCGCGATAGACAGAAGACTCCGGCGCGGAAGTAGGGCGACAGATCGTCGGGCACCTCCTTCTCGGCTCGCGCCAATGCGTCGTCGAGGTCGCCCCATTTCTCCTGGGCGGCGAGAGCCACGGCGAGGGCTGTATGGGCGCCGGCGCGGGTCGGGTCGATGGCGACGGCCGACCGCGCGAGTGTCTCGGCTTCGGCGAACTTCTTCGACGGGCCGAGGCAAAGGTTCGCCAGCGACAGGTTTGCCTGGTAGTTGGAGGGGCCGGCGGCGAGAGCCTTGCGCAGCAGGTCCTCGATGCGATTTTCCTGCTTCTCATAGCGCGCAACCGTGACCTGCGC
>Ga0182013_10003137_pt1 | contig 20981 bp, 23 predicted proteins | sample 612S2MmetaG_FD_120487 | JGI IMG/M metagenome (GOLD analysis project Ga0182013, IMG submission 120487) | Permafrost microbial communities from Stordalen Mire, Sweden - 612S2M metaG | ecosystem: Environmental > Terrestrial > Soil > Wetlands > Permafrost | place: Sweden: Stordalen | collected... | reverse complement strand
CGTGCATCCGCCCCAGTTCGGATCGGCGACGCCATTCGCGCCGCCCGAGGCGCCCAGCCAGATTTCAGCGGCGTTGTTGGTCAAGGCCGGCGGCGGCTCGAAGATCAGCGGCGCATTCACGGGATCGGCGGCGACGCCCGTGTTGATCGAACCGCCGCCGCTTGTGCCCGACGGATTGATGGCGGGCATGGAGACGCCGATGGTCAGCTCCTCGGCGGTGATCGAGAGCCTGCCGCTGTCGTCTTCCTCGATGTCGATGATGCGCACGGGCTGCGCGGCGAGGCCAAGATTGGCGTCGGTGAGCGCCACGATGTCCATTGGATCGAGCAGGCAGAACTCCCAGCCCAGCGCGAATTTGAAATTGGTGCGGACATAAAGTCCGCGCTGCAGGATCGTCTGCACGGCGACGCAGGCGACATTGATGTCGCAGAACTCATGCGCCGTGATGGTCGAGCCGACGCGCAGGCCATATTGCTCGATCATCGCCTGGTCGCGCGCCGAGATCGGCGTCGCCTGATATTCCGGAAGCCCCTGCGGTTCAAGAATGGTCGAAGGCGCGTAGCCGGGGCTTACGCCTGTGCGGTTCAGCATCTCCATCCATTGAAAATTCGCGAGCGTGAAGGGATCGAGCCGCGAGACTTTTATCGGATCCTCGCCGTGGCTGTAGATCAGATCGTCGTCCGTGAGCGTAAAGGCGGGCGTGAGATTCGGGACATATTCAACGCCATTGCCGGTCACCGTCGCGTCGCCGTACGGGATGAAGCGCAGACGGTCGCCAGACCAGACGGCGGCTATGCTCAACAGCTGCAGCCAGCGCGTCAGCACGCTCGACGCGCTTTCGGTCTGATTGAGCAACGGGCTGAAGCAAAGCCCCATCGCGCGGCAATAGCTCTGCACGGAGGCGTCGCCACCGCTGCCGTAAAGCGTCGTCGCGTCGATGCTGGCGCCGGGAAAGCCGACGCCATATTGCGGATTGAGCAGGAAATCCGCGATCACCTGCGCCGGATCGGCGTCGAGGCCATTGGCGCCGGTGCCGAACAGCGGGCCCTGTACCTCGAAATTGAGCGTGCCGATGCTGGCGTCCGAGCCGAGCCCGTAATTGGCCGCGCAGACATAGGCCGCGCCGGGATAGGCCAGCGCCTGCGTCGGATAATTCGCCGCGAGATAGCCCCATGTCGCCTGCGGCGTGGTTCCGTTGAAGAGAGTCAGCCCCAATGCGCCGAGGCCTGTTCCAGCGCTGGTCGCGCCGAGAAGCGTTCCAGCGACTCCGCCGCTGGACAGCGACGATCCTCCGCCTGTCACAACCGCCGGACCCGCGCCCTCGCCGCCATAGGCGCAACCGGTGGTGACGAACTGGGCGCCGTAGGAGGATTGTCCCTGCCAGGATTGATTGACGCCGACGATCGGCCCCTCGCACAGCGCCATCATTAGATCGGCGCTGTAGGTCCAGCCGGTGAGCTGCAATCCCCAGCCGCCGCCCTTGCCGCCCTTGCCGGTCCGTTGTTCCGGAGAATAGACCGGATGCGACTGGAAATTGGCGTAGAAGAAGATGTTCACCGCCAGCTTCGTCATGCCCCACATCAGCGGTATGGGCATGGAGTTCGAGGATGTCTGCAATTGCAGGCCGGTATAGGTCGGCCATACCATCGCGCTCTGCGGCGAGGCTTTTTTCGTTGCGAGAAAGCTCATGCCAGAACCTCGACAATGCTGGCGAACAGCGCGGAGTCCGCGCGCTCGCGCATCTGTGCGTTTTGCATCACCGTCTCCTCCAGCACGATTTGCGCGGGAAAGGACGCATGCACGATGGTGAGCGGATCGGCGCGCGTGACGACGCCGCCATGTGAATAGCAACGCCCGACGCGAAACAGCATGACGTCGCCGTGGTCTGGCCGTTCGACCCTGACCGCGCGCGCCAGCAGGGCGTCGAGGTAACGCTCCTCGCCGCGATGCAGATGCCAGTCATGCGTATAGGGGCGCGGATCGAAGGGCGCGACGAGTCCAAGATCGACATAGACGCGCACCAGCATCATGCCGCAATCGACGCCGACGCGCTTGATGTCGGCGCAATTGTGATAGGGCGTGCCGATCCACGACCGCGCCTCGGCGACGATGGCGTTGCGCATGGGGAGAGTCCTGTGAAAGGCGCGTTCACACCGCCATCTGCGGCGGCGGTACGAAGGGGAAGGCGCGGAAATTCGCCAGATTGTCGAACTTCGCCTGGCAGGTTCCCATCGTGTGGTCGCAGCCCCAGAAGGCGGTGAGCGCGTCGCCGGGAGCAGGCGCATTGGGAAGCGGATACATCAGCGTCGCCGAGACGCCCGCGACCACGGATTTGATCGCAACGCGCAGGCCCGCGTTGACGCCCATTGAGAAAATCAGCGAGCCTTGCGCATGCGCCGCCTGCGCGCCCGCGAAATTGATCAGCGTCGCGCTTGATCCGGCGCCCGCGACGTCATTGGTCGAGAAGGCGCCTGCCGGAATGCCGCAGCCAAGGTCATACAACGTATGCAGGCAGGTCGGCGCGAAGATGTTGCGCGGCATGTCGACGTCGAGCAGCACAAGATCATTGGCGACGGTCACGCGCGCCTTGGTGCGTCCGACTTCATCGACAGTGGAGACGCGGCCGTGAAACAGCGTCACGCCGTCGACGAGCGTTCCGCCTACATAGTCCGAGAAAAACACCCGGTCGCGCTGCAATATGCAGCCGTCGAAGGCGCCGTCGCGCAGCGCGGTGAGGAAGGGCGCGCCGCTGGCGAGATCGCCCGGCCGCGCGGCGATGACGATCTCCTGCCGGTCGACGTTGAGCCCGGTCGAGGCGCGATATTTCAGGCCCGACACCAGCGGGCCGTTGGCGAGAAACAGCTTGCCCGCATAGCCGATCGGAACATCGGCGTTGGTATAGGCGAGGATGGTTCCCGTCGCCTGCGTGAAGGTGAAACATTCCGCGAAAGCGATGGTCATGTCCCTGTTCGCGCGCGCCTGCGCGAGAAAGGAGACGAGCACGGGGGAGGCGTTTTTCATTGCCGCACGCTCCTGAATTTGACGGATTTCGCGGCCCAGAGGTTTTGCATGAAGTTCTCGAAATCCTGCGTGTCGTCGAGAAAGCGGCAGGCAAAGGCGTAGGTGAACGTCGCCGCTATGACCGCGCCGCTGGCGGGCGCCGTCGCGACGGACAGAATGTTGGGCGCGGTCAGCGACCAGCCGGAGGATTGCGCGACGCCGCCAAGCGTGACGCTCGTGACGCCGGTGACGAATCCAACCGTCTCCAGCGCCGCGCCGATGGCGCGCTTGAATGGGAATTGCGTGGTCGCTCCGTCGCCGACGGCGATGGTCTGATTGACTGCGGAATTGTCGTTGGGGTCCGTGTAGAGGAACGTTCCGAGGCCACCGGCGCATTGGAGATAAAGCCCCATCACCGCCTGCAGCGACGCCGCGCCAAGGCCGGGGTTCATCGCGCCGTCCGAGGCGAGACCTTCGAAGGCGACCTCGAATTCATAGAGTCCACCGTAAAGCGAGTTGCGGACTTCGCGGCCGGAGTCGTGCTCCGCGACAATGGTCGCGGCGACGGGCGTCCTCGTCACGAAGCCCTGGCCCGCGAGTGTGGGGAAGTTTGGTGGAGACATGGGGACTCGTTGGAATGGTCTGTGGGTTTCGCAACCCCCACCCGTCGCGCCATGGTCTGTCAAGAATGACGGGCTATGGCCGGGTCGGGTGGGGGGCCGCTAAAGCTTCACAGTCGTCAGCTTCACGCGTCTGGAGCGGAAGAGGTTGTAAGCGAACTGCTCAAGGCTGAGCGCGTCGTCATTGAAGCGGCAGAGCCAAAGCGCGCTGGCGTCCATCGTCACCGCCGCGCCCGCGGGTGGCGCGATTGTCAGCGTCAAGGATGGCTGGTAGCCGCTGGAAACGCTCCAAGTGTTCCAGGGCAGGGCGCTTCCCCCGACATAGACCGTGCCGACATTGGAGACGCCGGCTAGAGGTTCGGTGAAGCCACCCGTCGTGCGCATGAGCGGAAACACGCTCGTCACGCCGTCTCCGGTTCCAAGCAGTTGTCCTGTCATCGCCGAAAGGCCCGGCGGCGCGAGCCAGAAGGGCTGCGCCTGTCCTTGCTGGCTGGCGAAGAAGCCGGAGATCTGCTGCAACTCCTGCGTCGCGTCGCCGCGCAGGAAATCGAATGTCAGTTCGATCTCGTAAAGCGGCCAGCGCATCTTCGCGCGGCGCGAGGATTTGCCAGAGGCGCGATCATGCGCTTGCGTTGCGAACTTTGGCCGGACGACGCTCGACCAGCCTTGTCCGGGCAGCAACGGAAATGTTGGAAAGGGACCATAGTTCGGCGCGGGCGAAGGCGGCGGCGCGATGAGCGAGGGAAGCTTGCCGTTGAGCCAATGGCCATTGGCCCAATTGACGCCGTCGGTCCAGATGTCGGTGCGCAGCGGAAATTGCGGCAGCGGCCGCGCGTCCCAGCACCAGGCGAACATGAGATCTGTCGCGATCATCGGCAGGCCGGCGGCGGAAGACTGGTTGCGCCCGTCGCTGGTCCAATATTCCCATATCGCCTGCAGCGCAGTGAGCGCAATTGCATTATCCGTCAGCGGCGCGGATTTCGCCGCGTTCCACACCGACCAGAAGGGAACGCCGCCGGAGGTTGAGGCAGGGTTGAAGAAAATGTTCGGCTCATTGGTCGCGCGGTCGCTGGTGGGAAAGCCATATTCGAGAAAGCCGATGCTCTTCGATTGCGGAACCCATTCCGTTTGCGGGCCGTGCGGCGCGACTCCGGCGCCGTCGGCGGCGTCATAGACCGCGTGATGCTGATTGCTCCACCACCAGCGCAATTGCTTGAATGCCAGCAATTGCTGGCCCGCGTAATAGGCGTTACGCGCCTGCGCTAGCCTGTCGCCCTGCGGCGCCGTCACCTGTTGCAGGGTTCCATTGGGGTCTAGCGCCGGCGCGCTGGCGGAGTCCGAATACCAGTAATTGAATTTCTCTCCGCCTTCGATATTGGCCTTGAGATAATTCCTGTCATGAATGTCGGGCGCGGATGTGAGGCCGAAGCCGATTGTATCTGGCTGGCTAACGGGCCATGACGCGGGCGCGGACGCGCGCCAGTTCCGTGCGTCGACGCCGCCAGTTCCCGTGGTCCAGTCGGACAGCGGCATGTAATTGTCGATCGAAACAAAGTCGATGTTCGGTGAGGCGTAGAGACTGTCGAGATGCGGGAATATGCCGGAGACGCCCGCGTGCTGCACGCCCGTCCATTGCGACCAGTCAGCCGAATAAGTGATCAGGTTCGCGCGCGTGGCGAGATTCCTGGTCAGACCCGCCGCATCGAAAACGGAGCGGCAGTCGTTGGCGAGCGCGACGAGGCCCGCGACGAAAGGATAATCCCAGACCGCATTGCCGCTCGCGTCCGTCGTTCCGGCGGGCGTCCAGGCGGGGCCGCGTATCGCCTCCAGCCCGCGCAATTCGGAGCCAATGGCGAAGACCGAGACGCCGCCCGCGATGACCGCGAGATTGGCGTAATGCAGAACGAAGCGACGATAGGTGAAGTCGAGCACATTGCCCGAGTAATGCACGGTCAGATTTGTCGCGTCCTGTGTGAATTGCGAGGTCGCGGCGGAGCCAAGAAAGCTCAGGGCGGCGGAGGTTGCGGCGGCTGAGACATCGCTGGCGTAAGTGACGAGCCCGCGCCAGGGCTGTCCGGTCACATCCATGTTCATCATGACATAGAGCGAGGCCTTGAGCCCGCGCCGCTTGATCTCCTGCAGGCAGCGCACGACGGATTGATCGGACGGCGTGCCGCCATAGGCCGCATGAACGCCATCGGGCCTGCTGATCGGAATGAGCCCGCTGGTCGCCAGGGTCACATCGGAGACTCGCCATGAATCGCTGCCGCCCGCCGTCGGCTGAAAGCCGCCGCCGATGAAAGTGGATGACGGATAGATCTTGCATTGCGAGGCGTCGAGGGAGTTTCCCAGCCATTGCACGACCAGCGCGACGCTCGTGCAGTCTGGCAGCGCCGTCTGCAATTGATCGAGCGCATACATGACGTCGGTGCGCGTTCCGCCCGGCGCATGATAAGTGTTTATCGGCGCCATGACGCCGCCCGGTTGCTGGCCGCTATAGGCGATCGTGTCATAGACAAACTCTCCCGACGCCGGGATGAGATTTATGCCGCCGATATAGGGAAAGGTCATGCGGAACTCGATTTATTATGGGGGCGACTGCGTGCGCGTCTCCCTCTCTCCGCGCGCGGGGAGAGGGGAATTCACGCCGGATTCAACCCGCGCAGGCCGAGATGCGCGCCGTCTCGCACATGCGCCGCCATCGCGCGCATGATTTCCTTGCCGTTGCCTTGCAGGAAGTTCGCGACGCCCTGAGAGTCCATCGCATGCACGTGGAAATTCACCGGCGCATGCACATGCGTATCTCCGCCGCTGTTGCCGCTCGCATTGTCGAGCACATTGCGGAAGGCTTCGCCCTGACTCGCGGTCATCACCAGCTCGTTCTTATGCACCATCGCGAGCTGATCTTCGGGAATGCTCCAGGCCCCGATGTCGAATGACGCCACGCTGGCCATGCCGGCGACGGCGGTCTGCGCCGCCGCCGCCGGGCCAGCCGCAGCCGGTCCCATCAAGGGCGCCATGAAGCCGAAGACGCCGGCGAAAGCCTCGGCCGATGAGGTCATGATGCTTTTGAGCACCGCCGTCGCCTTGGCCGCGAGATCAGCGACGCCGCCCGCCGCGACGCTGGCGCTGCGCTCCGCGACGCCCGCCTGCGTCGCCGCCGTCATGGTCTGTTCGCCCATCACATGCGTTGCTATGTTGCGCGCGATGGTCATGGCGTAGTCGGCGATCCAGTCCGTGCCCATCTTCACGAAATATTGCGTGATCTGCACCGCCATCTGGCGCGCGGCCTCGCGAAAGGTCGTGGTGTGCTGCAGCAGCCCCATGATCGCGCCGGACATGCCCTGGCTGATGCGGCTTGAGAGATCCTGCCAGATTTGCGCCTGCTCCTGCGCGGATTGATAGGCGAGTTGCAGCGCCTGCTTCTGGTGGTTCGCGTCGAGCTGCGCGATCTTGTTCAGCGCCGCCTGCTTTTGCTGCGCGCTCTGGCCTTCGAGATCGGCCTCCTTCTGCAGCAGCGCGCGATGCGCTTCATATTCCGCTTGCGTCGCCTTCTTAACGAGGTCGAGCTTTTCTTCCTCGCTTATGTTCTTCAGGCTGGCTTCGCCGTCGTAGATCACTTTCTTGATCGCCAGCGCGTCCTGTTGCGCCTTGATCTCGCCCTCGATCTGCGTCTTGGCGAGCTTCAGCGCATTGACGAGATCGCCGGAGACGCTGCTCGCGACATCCTTGAACTGGCCGGAGAGCGGCGCCGACTTTTGCGCCGCCTGCGCGAGCCCGTCCGAGACGCCCTTGAGCTGCGGCGCGAGCTCGCCGAGCGCGCTTTGCACGTCGGCGAGACCCTGTTGCAACTCGCCGACATCGGCGCCGAATTTGACCGTTACTTCATCGACCATTTGCCCGCCGCCTGTTTGGGGAGTCCGCCGCGCCTTTTCGTGGCTCCGTTAACCAATATACAACCATAGCGTGCTATGGTCGCCGACCATGAAGCGATTCTGGAAGGCGCACATATGCCGATTATCTTTCTGCTATTGCTTACTTTTACTATTCCGGCGCGGGCACAACCAGTGCGTGTGGAAATTCTCCGCAACCCGTCGGTGACGCAGCAGAACATCGACGCGACGATCTGCGTTCCAGGCTGGACCAAGGGCGTGCGGCCGCCGTCGTCCTACACCCACCGCATCAAGCTCGAATTGCTGCACGAGCTGGAGATTCCTCAAGAGCAACTCGCCGATTACGAACTCGACCACCGCATTCCCCTCAGCCTTGGCGGCGCGCCGGCCGATCCGCGCAATCTGGAGCTTCAGCCCTGGGGCGAAGCGGAGCCCAAGGACCGCAAGGAAGCCTGTCTCGCGCGCGCGGTCTGCGCCGGCGTCCTCACGCTCGAAGAGGCGCAGCAGCGCATCTGGAGCGACTGGCGCAATGTGGGCGCGGGCTGCGATTGACGGGTCAGATTCTCCCGCCCGGAAACATAGCGCGCAGCGCCGTCATCGCGTCTTCCTTCGCCTGCGGCGGCTCCTGCGGCTTGAATACGCCAAGCCCGACCGCGATCGCGCGAACCAGCACATGAACGGGTGGAAACTCGCGCCAATAATCCTGGCGCGCGAAATAACGCGGGAAGGTGAGCGTCGCCTCTAGCTCGTCGCTCCATCGCTCTCCACTGCACTGGCAATAATGGGCGATGAGCCGGTCGAAGAACTCAGGGGAGCCGGCGTCTCCCCTTGCGCTTCCCCCTCGGTTTGCTCCGTCGAGGCGCTCGGCTTGAAGAAGCCGGTCTGGCGCGTCACCACCCCGAGCGCCGCGACGAGTTCCGGCGTCGAGATCGGGAGGTCGAGAAAGGCCTCATGCGTGAGTTCCGGATAGGCGCGCGTCAGCGCGGCATGCACGACGGCGACAATGTTGTCGAAATTATCCTCGCTCAGCCGCGCCATGGCGCTCGCCTCGCCGCTTTGCAAATCCTGCAGCACGGGCATCAGCCGCATCAGGCCGGGCACGACGACGCGCACCTGGCGCATGGCGAGAACGGGCACGAACCATTCGCGCCCGGCAAGAACAACGACCGGCGCGCCAGCGCAGTCGATCTTTGGATCGGGATTCATATGGGCTCCGCGTTTTTGCCGTGCGCTAGATCGCCGTGTTCAACTCGCCGAGATTATTGGACGAGTTGGCGAAGGCCTCGAAGTCCATCTCGGGAATGTTGAAGGCTTCGAGCTTGGAGGCGAGGCCGAGCTTCGACGAAACGCAATTGTAGAGCCGCAACGACCATTGCGCGCTGGCGATGTTGGGATTGGTCTGGTAGAAGTCGATCTGGAAGGTCGGCGCGATCCCCATCTGCCGGTTGGCGATCACAGCCTTCGAGCCGGCGACGGACTGCGTGTAGCTGTACGTGGTCAGCACCGCCTTTCCGGCGTCGGCGGCGTTGAACGTATAGACGCCCGACGCGACGCTATATTGCCCCACGGACGGGGCGCTCGCGACCTGCACGAGCTGCAGGCCGGAGGAGGCGTAGACCACGCCGAGATTCTCGTCGAAGGCGGCGGCGTTGGCGACGCTCACCGTATAGGGCGAGGAGGAAGGCACGCTCGCCGCCTCATTATAGGACCAGAGCTTCTGCCCCACGGTCGGCGTATTGCCGAAGAAGATCTGGTTGAGCACCGGCCCGTCGATATTGGCGAATTTCGCCTTGCCGGAAACCTTGCCGGAGCCGCGCGCGATGGCGACCGGGAATTGATATTGTCCCATCAGCTGCTTCATCGAGAAACTGAAATCGACGGATATGTCCTGCAGCGTGCCGAACTGCACCGGCCCGGAGGCGGTGGTGCCGATGAGCACGCCGGAGCCGAAGGCGACCGAACTGTTGTTGGACATGGCTTAAAGCTCCCCTATGCGCGCTATGAGGCGCGGCTTGAGTTGGGCCACGGCCTCGCGGACGTGGTTGTAGATTTCGGTTGCGCGCGACACTGGAGAATTGTGAATCGCCTCCGTGAACCAGCGCTCGATTTCATCGTCGATGGTTTGCGCAAGCGTGCCGGGCTGCTGCGTCGGTTCTTCTGTCATGTCCTGTTCTCTCTTGCGTTGATGGAGTCGAGCGCCTGCGTCATCACAGCGCCAGAATCTTCAGCGGAACCCAGAGCAGGGCGTCGCCGTCCAGATCGCCGGGATCTTTCATGACCTGGCCGTCGATGCGGCAATGGGAGACCATGCCGCCGAGCGTCTGGCGATTATTGTCCATGGGCGCGGGCGCCAGCGCCGCTTCTATCGCGTCCATGATGACGTTGAGCGAGATCGCGGGGACCGCGTTCATGTCGCTGGCGTCGATATAGATGAAGAGATCGACATTCAGCGTCGTCTTCGCCTGCAACGCTTCGTTCTGATAGGCCTGTTGCTCGCGATGTTCGGTGATGAACATCGCTGGACGCAGCGATTTCGGCACATCGGCCCAGAGCTTCAGCCGCCGCGAGATCGAGACGAAGCTCGTCTTGCCATTGACCGGGGCAGCGAAGGCTGCGCCCTGCAATTTCGCGACAAGCGCGGACATGACTGATTCGCGCGAGACGTTCATGAGCCCAGTACCTCTTCGATCGCCTCGCGGAAGCCTTGCGAAATATCGTCCTGCATTTCATCGAGCGACGCGCGCATGTAGCTGCGTTCCGGCAGATGCATGTGACGCGAGAATGCCGCCACGAAGATCGTCTTCGGCGAGATCGCCTTGCCGAAGGCTTCCCTGATCTCGCGGCTATGCGCGCCGACCGACTCTTCACCGTCGAAACCATATTCCTGCGCGGCGGCGTATTTGACGTCCCCGGCGGAATAGATCCGTGCGGAAAGATCGTCGTCGAAACCTGCCGCGATCGAATCCCACAACGCGCCGCCGCCTGCGTTCAGAACCTGGCCGGAGAGCTTCACCGCGATCTTGTCGAGTAACCCCTGCGCCAGTTCCACGCGTTTCTGGTTCAGCGCCGTGCGAATGGCTTCGGGCATGGCCGCGATCTTGCGCGACAGTTCATCCGCGCCAGCGACTTTGACATCGAACATGCGCTGCTTTCCGTGAAGCGAAGGGCAAGGATCAATTCGCCAGCACGCGGCGGAAATTGATCAGCGACAGCGCGACGAAATCGGGCATCGCGTCGAGCCGATAGGACGCGGTTTCCTGGCCGCCGAGGCTCTTGCTGGCCATGCCGATGCGGTCCTTGTAGCGGTAACGTTCGGCGACCCACTCCAGCGCGGCTTGCGACAGGTCCGCCGGAACATAGCCATAGGACAGCAAGATGCTTGCGCCTGCGTCCGCCGCCGCGAACGTATATGTCCCGCTGGTCGGGTCGACCGCATATTGTCCGGCGGAAGGATGGGCGGCGACTGGCGTCAGCGCCGCGCCGCTCGCATAGACGACGCCCGTATCGATCGCGAAGGCGCCATAGGGCGCGAGGGCGGCGAGGGTGAAGGGCGCGGCGGCAGGAACGCTCTGCGCTTCGCCGACAATCTCATAGCCCGCGCGATAGGCTACCACGATATTTTGCCGGCCCCGGCAAAAGCGATAGGCGCCCCACAGAAACAATTGCTGCATCGCGCCGGGCGGTTCGTCGTCGCTCGCTTCCAGCATGAAGCCGGAGGAGGGCGGTGGGCCGGCGGGCGGAATCTCCAGCCCATCGACGCTGACGCTCGTGATAGCGCCTACGGGCCAGTTACGCAGCAACAGCCGGTCGCCGCCAAGCCCATCATAGGATTCAACGACATTGCGCGGCAGTACAAAAGAACGATTGATGCTGTTGTAGATCGCACGGCTGATTTGCGAGATGAGCGTTGCGAGCAGCGCATCGTCGTCGTCGGTGGTGACGCCGAGCCAGGCTTTCGCCGCCGCGAGCTGAACGAGATCGCCTGTCGCCATGCGCGCTTACTCCTTCGCGGTTTTCGTGGCGGAAGCAGCCGGCGCATTGCCCGCTGCGGCTCCCGCGTCCCTGGCCAGCGCGCGAACGGCGGCGAACACGCGGTCGCGCTTGTCGGCGGGGAGCGAGGCAAGTCCGTGCAACTCGTCGTCGCCGAGAGTTTCGGCGAAGCCGCGTGCGTCATCCGCGAAGCGTCGCAGCAGGGCGGCTCGGGCGTTCTGAGCCAGCGGCTCCGGCGCCGCCATCGTGAAGCCATGCGCGCGCAGCTCATCGACGAATTCCGGCGCGACGTCGACGCCGCCGTTCACGATGGCGAGAGGTTTTCCCGAATGTGAAAAGCCGGTGAGCCCTCTGGGGGCTTTCATGGAGATCATGGAGAGTCCTTGATGTGAGCGGGAACCCTCTCCCCATCGGGGGAGAGGGGACAGCGCCGGGCGTTAGCCGTTCGCGATGTTGGTGATGACAGCGAGCGAGGGCGGAAAAAAGTGCTGCAGGACTTCATCCGCATAGACGCCATATTCATAGCGGCGGGTGCGAAGCGGCCATTCGATCTGGTAATAGTCGCGGCGCGTTCTGATCTGGAACACATTGCCGACGCCGGACAGCGGATAGGGAATGCTGCGCGCGGTCATCAGTATCGTGCCGGCCGGCATGTTGGGATGCACGCGAATGTCGAGCACCTGGCCGCCGTTCATCGAGAAGCGATTGAGATAGCTGCGCACCATTACGCCGCCGCCGATCGCGTTCTGCTGCGTATCGAACACGAAGCGCTGCGCGGCGTTGGAGCCGCCGGCCAGAATCTTCTTCGAAATGTTCAGCGCCTCCTGACTGTTCACCCAGATCGTGTCCGGCGACATGCGGATCGTGTCCCACATGTTCTTGAGCGCCGCGTCGATCTCGACGACGCCGCCCGCGCCGTCGGCGGTCAGCGGCGTGCCGACGCCGGCCGTGCCGGTGGACTGCGCCGAGACGTAAGCGCCTGAGCCAGCCTTGAGCGCGATCGACAGCAGCCCGTCGAAGATCAGGCTGTTGTTCGACCAGTCGGCGGCGGGCAGGGATGCCGCGGTCTGCGTTCCCGTGGCGTTGGCCGTTATGGAGAGCGAATTGATCGAGGTGATGGCGCCGAGAACTTCCGAACCCGCCGCGCCCCAGAACCAGGCGTAGCCGAGCGCGCCGCGCACCGTTGCGACGCTGGCGGTGACGGCTCCGGTCGGCCCGGTGACGGCCACAGTGGCGTTGGCGGATTTCTGAGACGCGCCGCCGCCGAAAATGTCGCTGGAGCCGTCGACATTGGTGCGCGTGATCTGCGACTGCACGCCATTGGCGACAGAGCCGTTGATGAAACCGTCGAGCGACAGCGCGACGCAGATCACCGACAGCGCGCCAGTGGCGAGCGAACCGCCGCTGGCGCTGGCGGCCAGAGTCGGCGTCGGCGTGACGCCCAGAGGCAGCGAGTTGTTGCCGCCCAGGATCAGCGCTTCCTCGCCGATCATCGTGGCCTGCAGGCCGCGAAGGCCTGCCTGGGCGCGCACGTCGTCAAAGCCCATGCCTGCGTATTCGGCCTCGAAGTCGACATTGGTCTCAAGGCCGATGCCCTTGTAGGCTGCGAAATAGTCCGCCGTGCTGATCGCCTGCGCGCCGCCGCGATTGCCGCCAGAGACGCCGAGGCGAAGGCCCGTGGTGTTGATGCCGGTGATGGCGCGCCAGTTGGCCTGGATGCCGCCCCTGCCGGATACACGCGGCGTCTCGTTGCGCAGCGGCGTCAGCACGGGCGCGAGGAATTTGGCGCCAGGTTCCAGATCATAGAAGTTGAGGCCGGAGGTCGCGCTGGTCGGCTGCGAGAAGGTGCTCTTTTCGAGCCCCAGCGCGGCGAGGCGCGGGTCGGCGATTGCGACGCTCTGAGATTTGCGGATGGCGTCGAGAATTTCCTGCGTGGTCTGCTGAATGGTCATGGATGTTTCCTGTGGGAGAAGCGCGCCGTCCCCGGCGCGGAATCTGGTGGGGAGTCGAACGGCGTCTCTCCTGCGCCCGTTTTCGGGAGAAGGAGGGTCGGACGAATGTGGTTTCGGCGCCCAAATGCGACAGAGAGAATTCAGTGCGATTGCGACGACGCTCATCCGACCCCGCTACGCGGGGCTTTCCTTCTCCACGAGTGGGAGAAGGAAAGCTCCTGTCACCGCAACGGTAGCGGCTGGCTCTGCGCGGCCTTGATGAGCAGCGCGGCGCGCTCCTCGCCGGTGAGTTTCGCGAGCGCGCTGGCGAGATCGTCGACACGCTGGTCGCCGCCTTTCTCCACCGCGCGCGTGCCCGCGAGCATGTGCGGCGGCAAAGGCTGGCGGCCGATTTCCTCGATACGTGCGCTGAGTTTCTCAAGGCGCGGCGTCAGCGTGTCCAGCAGGGCCTTGTGGCTGTAGAGCTCCATTTCGGCGGGCGCATCGTCCTCGGAAATTTCCGAGGCGATGAACTCCTTCAGCCGCGTGATTGCGTCGTTCAGCGCCGCGAGCTGATCCTCGTCCTGTTCGCCTTCGGCGATTTCCTGTTGCAGCAATGCAAAGACGATCTCCAGCGCGGCGATGGCGGCTCCGGCGTCGAACGCCTGTGCGCCAAGCGCCTTTTTCAGCGGCGCGAATTTCTCGCGCCTCGTGAGATCATCCTCCATGCGCGCAACCAGCCCCAGCATCGGCGAAGCGCTCGAATGCGCCAGCGCGTCGGCCTTTTTCTTGAAGGTCTTGCCGTCGGCGCTCATCCACACCTGCTCGACCTGCGGCGCGAAGCTCATCGTCTCGACAATGCCATCGGCCTTGACCATCGAGAAAGTGGCGGCGGGAAGACAGGGGATGTCGACGAGCGAAATCTCGACGGGGCTGGCGGTGTAGCGCGTAACGTCGGGATCGCTCTCGTCGGGCCAGCGCTTCACATAGCCGCCGCCCTGGCTGAAGCCGGTGTAGACGCCCGCCTCCACCTTGGCCCATTCGGCGTCGTCGACGATCTTCGCGCAGATTTCGATCTGCTTTTCTTCGTCGTTGAAGCTGATCGCCTCGACGCGGCCGGCCGCGACCTTGCCATGCATGGCGCGGAGATTGCCGAGCGACTTGCCGCCGCTGGCCTTGTGAAAATCAGCCGACCATTTTTCATAATAGGGCTTCGTCGTCGCGTAATCGCAAATCTCGCCGGCGCGGTCCGGCGTCTCGGCGGTGGCGACGCCATAGACAAGCCGCCGCGCGGCGTCGGCCTTGACGAGGGGAATGAACATATTGAGTTCGCTCATGCGTGGACGTCCTTCAAAAGAAAAGGCCCGCGCGAGGCGAGCCTTGGGCAGTTGTTCGAGAAGTGGTGATTTTCCACGTCAGAGAAAGCCAGCCGCCGCCGCTGCGGTGACGGGCGACTTCCCTTCTCCCACCTGTGGGAAAGGGTGGCCCTGCCATAGGGCGTTCGATAGGACGCCCGTCAGGAATGACGGGCTATGGCGGGAGCGTTGAGGGGCGTCGCCAATCTCGGCGCGGACTTATATTCAACTGGAGCGATCAAGGAGAGTCGAAATTTCGACTAACGCGTCACGCCGGGGAGCCAGAGCGCTTCGCCGATTTCTTTAAGTTCGGCGTCGATCTTCGGGTCGGACAGGACCGAAGCATCGTCGCCGAGCTTCAACAATGTCCCCGCGCGATAGGGAACAGTTTTTCCCGTCCGCGCAAAAATCTCCGCAACTTTTGCCTCTCTCGTATAGTTGAGCCATCCAATCGCATAATTTGGTTGTGGTGAAATTCTGAGACTTTGGTCGCTTCCGTAAACAGTGCATTTCAGGGGATTGTAGGTCTCGATGAAATAGTCGAACAGGCGGTGCACCACGGCTGGCTCCGACCATGCCGCGTTGATTTGTCCCGGTTCATAAAACGGAACAGCAATATAATGGACTGCATCGTGGAGAGAGATACGATTCCTCACATACGCGGATCGAACACTGACAGAGACGCGGTTTTTGTATTCGCCCGCTGAAGGAGCATTGGAGAATGTTTCTCCAAACCCGTATGGAGAATAGGAGTCTGGCGTAAGCTTCCAATTTTCCGGATCATTGTCATTGTAATATCGAACGTCGTCATAACTCCGCAGCGCGCGCATCACCACCTCGTCGAAGTCGGAAAGATCCGCCGCGATTGGCATGTCGCCGGTTTCCCTGGTGCATCCGCTGACTACGAACGGACGCCGCCAGGGCGAAATCGCCTCGAGGTCGAGCATGATCTTCTTCGCGTTCAGGATCGACTGCCGCGCCGTCATCGCCGGGCCAAAACCGGAGGCTTGAATCACCAACCTATCTGGGAATGAAAAACTCATTTCTTGCTCCTAGGCAAGAAGAACCTCTATTTCGATGCCCACGATTCCGTCGTCCTCAAGAATCTCGCTAACATTCGCGGCCTTCTCCGGCGAGGCGATCTTCCACACAATGTTCGTTCCCTTCGCCGCGTCGATCTGGCTTCGAGCCTGCTTCAGCACTGAGTCGGATGAAAAGTTCTCATCCACATCAGCACCGGCCACAGGCCTTCTTCCTCGGCCATCTCCTTCTGCGTCTCGCCGGTGGCGCGATTGATATGCGCGACGAAGGCCTGCGGCGACACGGAGAAGGCGTAGCAGACGATGCGCGCCAACCATTCGTCGCAGAGATTCTTGAGCTCCGGCTCGTTCAGAGAGACTGCGCGCGACGCCACAAAACGCCACGCGCCGTGCTATTTCGAAGCTGCGGCGGTCACTAATTGTTCGAACTCTTCGAGCGCCGTTACGAATCCGGGATAAAATTTTGGGTCGGTTAGCATACTCGGTCCAGCCTTTTTGACCTCGCTCAAGATCAGCGGCGCAACCCGTCGCAGTTCCGCGCGTTCGCTCTCGTTTAGTTCGCTGAGGTCGAGATATTGTACTCCTCCTTCCACCGCCGCGAAATCTTGATCGAGACTTGGAAAATTGCCGTATTGCTGGAGGCCGTTAGCGATGCTTCTAAGCACCCATGCGGCGCCAACCCAGCCTTCGTCTTCGCTAATGTTTATGGACGCCATGGTCAAAATCCAATCTTTATTATCATTGCCCGACGCTCAGAAGGAAGGGTGGATATATAGTCGTCAACCATCTTTACATTATCGGACTTCATGCCTGTCAGATCAATGAATGTAGTTATCTCTGATTTTCGTAGATGGGTCTTAATTGAGTTGGCAAATTTGTTCATATTGAAGCGCTCGTCTGGAACGGGGCCCATGGCGTCATATACCTTGCCGTCGGGTGCGACGAAATCACCTCCGATAGTGCTTCGCTGCAACGGCTGCTGCAATATCTCCTGTAGCCGCCAAGCAGTTTTCACTTCTGCAGCCACGAATTTATTTTTCGCTGGATCCCACCCCAATTTATAATCTTCCGGATTATTAACCGACGGCTCGCGATCTGGGACCGTCAAGCGTTTCCTGGATTCGGAAGGCTCATCCTTTGTCCTTTCCGGGTCTTCCGGGTTCGGCGCGCCGGCCGCAGCGGTTGGCGCCTGCGGATTTGATGGCGCAGCAGGCGGCGCCTTGTCTTCCTTCCGCTCCGAGTTCAGCCATTGGACCGCGCGCCGGGCCGCCTCGGCGCCGGCAAGTCCGGGAGAAGCGAGCGAAACCGCAGCTCTCGCTGCGACTGCGATCGCGTCGCCGCCGGCAAGGGGCCCGGCGTCGTTCGTTCTTGTCGCATGATGCGCGACCTGCACGCCGCGCCTTTCCCGCAGTTTGGGCGCACCCCCGCCCGCGCCAAATCTCCCACGCCAGTCGCGCGGCTGCTCGGGGTTGAAGTCCTTCTCCAGTTCGCGCGGGTCATGCGGCGCGGCGAGCGCGGCCGCGCCGCTTCCCGTCACCATCAGCGCATCGGCGCCCGCGTCCGGCGCCGGCGTTTCGCCAAGCCTCGCGCGCGCTTCATTGCGCGTCAGAATGCCGGCGTTGACATAGCGGGATATGTGCTGCTGTTGGTCGCAACCGGAACGTTATTTATACTCGCCCGAGGCGACTACATTATCGCAATAGGCGCGCCATTCGGGAGACCAGCGATTTGACTCGCCCGGCCCCGCAGGTACGGCGTCCTCTTTGACGGCCTGCCCAAGCAAACGCACGTTTAGCCAAGGATCGGCGGCCATTTTGTCGATCATGCCCGGTTCGAACAATTCCGGCAGATATTTTCTCGCATGCGGATAGCCCTGTTCTTCATCAGTCAAAAACAGATCGACGAATATTTTCCTTTCTTCCTCCAGCTTGTTCAATTCCGCTTCGGTCCGTCCTGGCGGAGCATATTCGTCGAAGGAGTTCTCGGGTCCGATGACGACTCCCTTTGGATTCGCTGCTTTGAAACGATCGTACAGCAGCTTCAAATGTTCCGGATAAAGATAGAGAAGCTTGTGGGAAGACGCACCGAGATCGGACGACCATATTTTCGGGCCGCCGCATGTTTCGAGCGGTGGAACCCGGCGACCGTCGTCGTCGATCGTGACGATCTCAAACGTATCGCGACCGAACATGTTTAATGTGCGCATGGTGACTTTACCTCATGGAAACGGTTGCAGAGGGAGCAGAAGTTTGCCATCCTGGTCAACAACCAGTATCGATCTTCCGGCTTTCTTGCTTTGACTCAAATTCCTTATTTTTCCCGTGAAGCGGAGAATATCCATGTCTTTGGGAGCTTGCAGAGCAACGACGTCGAGCGCGCTATTCTTGTCCAAAGCTCTTTTCGTCGCCGCCTCCGCCGCGTCCAGGTTCTTCGCTGTCTTCACCTCGACGCTCGTCACAGGGGCGCCGTTTGCGTCCTCATAAATAATATCGGGACCGGCGACGTTCTTGCCGACAATTGTGGCTTTTGTGCCCTGCGGTTGAGTTTCATCAAGGATTGCATTCGCTGCATTGGTTGTTAGAGGCAAGCCTTTTGGATCGCTGTGTTCAACAATGAGTCGCTGAATATCCTCCGCGGAAGGGCGAATGGTTTTCATGTCCTTCGTTTCTTTTCTATTTCCGGGCTCGTCCTCTGGCGGAGGCGCGGGCGCGGCGGATGTGGCGCGGGAGCGTTTCACATCCGCCGCGTTATCCGAAGACGCCGGCTCCTTCGGCTCCGCGCTTAACCATTGAACCGCGCGCCGGGCCGCCTCGGCGCCAACAAGTCCCGGAGCGGCGAGCGTAGCGGCTGCTCTCGCTGCGTCCGTGATCGCGCCGCCCGCGTCGGACGCGGCGTCGTTCGTTCTTGTTGTGTCGTGCGCGACTTGCGTCTTTGCCTTCGGCTTCGCGTTGCCCCCGCCCTCGCCAAACCGCCCATGCCAGTCGCGCGGCTGATCTGGGTTGTAGGCCTTCTCCAACTCGCGCGGGTCATGCGGCGCGCCGAGCGCGGCCGCGCCGCTTCCCGTCACCATCAGCGCATCGGCGCCCGCGTCCGGCGCCGGCCTTTCGCCAAGCCTCGCGCGCGCTTCATTGCGCGTCAGAATGCCGGCGTTGACGTAGCCGACGAGAATGCGCTGCTGCTGCTCGGCGTCGATCTGCGCGTCGTCGCCCCAGACGAATTCAAGCTCGCTTTCGCCAAAGTCCTCGATCAGAACGCGGTCGATCAGCCGCTTGATCCATTTGAGCACCGGCCAGAGGCCTTCTTCCTCGGCCATCTCCTTTTGCGTTTCGCCGGTGGCGCGATTGATATGCGCGACGAAGGCCTGCGGCGACACCGAAAAGGCGTAGCAGACAAGACGCGCCAGCCATTCGTCGAAGGCGTTCTTGAGCTCCGGCTCTTTCGTCTGAATGAAGGTCTTCGCCACGCCTCCGGGCACGAATTTCGCCCGCCGGCGCGCGGCGAGATCGCCGGTGAAATAGGCGTCCCAATAGTCCTGGAAGTTCTTGATCTGGTCCGGGGTCCAGGCTTCCGGCACGCCGATCAGACTCTCGGGTATGTTGCCTTCGGTGAAATGCGACAGCGTGAAGGTCTGGCGCTTCAACGCAATGCTCGCCGTCATCACGATCTGCTCGACCGGCGAGAGGCCATAGACGCGGCCGGTGCGCGGATTGCGCGGCGCGTAGAGAATGTCGCGCGCGGCGTAATCGACGGCCGGGTAGCCCTTCAGAATCTGCTGATAGGCGACGGGATGCACCAGCGCGCCATTGTCGTAAAAGGGTTGCGGCGTGCGGCCCCAATCGTCGATCACGCGCTTGATCGTCGCGCCGTCGAGCGGATGCAGTGCGACGAGAGTCCCATTGCGCGCGCGCTGACGCCACAGCGTCGGCGCGTCGATGACGAAGAGGTCTTCGAGCAACATGCGCAGCCAGGCGGAGAAGCAATGTTCGCCGTCGGGCCGTTCGAAGAAGGCGGTGAGCGCGCTGATGCGCGCGGAGCCCGGGCCGCTCGCGCCGGGCCTCGCCCGCAGCGACCAGGACATGCGCTCGACCTGATCCTTGCGCGTCTCGATGACGAGACGCAGGAGGTCATAGGTCTCGGCGAGCGCGCGCAGATCGTGAAATCCGATCGGCTCGAAGGCGCGCGCGCCGACGGCGATATTATAGCCCGATGGAAAATCGAACTGGCGTCCCGCGACCTGCGGCGGCGCGATTGGACCCAGCGGCGCCAGCGGGCCGAACCAGCCGGAGGCGTTGGCCTCGCCCGTCGAGGACATGAATTGCGCCTGGCCATAGGCGATGGACAGACTCTGCGGCGAAAGCGACCAGGAGGGCCGCCCGTATTGCGTGTCGCGCGTCGCCATCTAGAACCTCAAACCAGAGCGCCGGTCGCGGGATCGCGCCAGTTCCTGCCGTCGTGAATGATGTTCTTGCCCAGAGTCTGATCGTGGAACATGGTTCCATGCGGCGGATTGACGGGACGCTGCGCGGTGGTTCCCGCGCCGCCGACGGCGACCTTGATCCAGCCGACAGCCTCCAGCGCGTCGCCGTCGAAATCAGGCGCCACGACAATGCTGCCGGGGTTGGCGGCGTAGAGTCGTCCATTGACCTTGGTCATCGCGCCGGTTGCTGGCGGCATGAGTTGATGCAGCGGCATGTGGGGCCTCTTTTGTGGTGGGGGATGTGTGGATGGGGGCGCCGTTGCGGCGTCCTGCGATGCGGATCGTGATCCGTGTCCCTTCCCCTTGCGGGGGGGGATTAAGAGTGGGGGTGACAAAAGGGCAGTTTGCGCTGGCCCGCCCCACCCGTCGCGCCATAGTCCGTCATTCTTGACGGGCTATGGGGGAGGGATTGCGCTCGTGCCGGCATCGTTAGCGCGGCGGATTTTCAGCTCTGTTTGCGCGCCTGGCTGCGATAAAAATCTTTCATCGCGTTTCTCCGCGCCTCGGCTCTTTAATCAAGTGCGATTTGCGGCCTAACTTCGCGAAGGCCAAGGCAGCGCGTCCAACGGCGCCATGGCGGCGGCCATGTCTTGCGCGGCTTTGAGGTGCGCGGGGTTGTCCACGTCGAAGGTTTCCGTGGTCGCGGTCATCAACAGTCCGCCGTTGGGCAAGCGT
>Ga0182013_10003133_pt1 | contig 20999 bp, 21 predicted proteins | sample 612S2MmetaG_FD_120487 | JGI IMG/M metagenome (GOLD analysis project Ga0182013, IMG submission 120487) | Permafrost microbial communities from Stordalen Mire, Sweden - 612S2M metaG | ecosystem: Environmental > Terrestrial > Soil > Wetlands > Permafrost | place: Sweden: Stordalen | collected... | reverse complement strand
GCAGCGGTCGCGAATAGCCGCGCGGTTGCACTCCGGCACTCTTGCAAAAGGGCCGAAGTTCCGCACCGCGCCGTCCCAAACGCAGCAACTGTTCGACCACCTCCACCTGGCCAAAGGTGGTAAGGCCAAGGACAAAAAGAAGACGGCTTCGCCTACAAAGTGGCGAGAGGCGGCCGCAATTCACCATCAACGCCTCTCTTATAAAGCCAAGATGCGGCCAAGTATTGCTCATGCGAGAACAAAAGGGTCACGTTGACCGGCACACCGGCATAAATTGCGTTCTCGATGGCGGGCAATCCTTCCTTGGTCCCCGGTATCTTGATAAAAAGATTAGGGCGGTTGGCCCGCTCGTGGAGTTCCTTGGCAGCTTCGAGAGTGGTATCGGCGTCGTAAGCGAGCAGAGGAGAAACCTCCAGCGACACCCATCCATCCACGCCGTTGGTCCGATCGAAGATGGGAAGAAACAAATCAGCAGCGCGAACCAGAGTTCAGTTGATTGTTGTTGTTCCAAAACCGGATCACCGGATCGTACTCGGTGTTCTCGAAACCGAGCGCGCTCACGCTGGCGGTGTCCGAAGAGAAATGGCTGCCGCCAATAGGTTCCAGCCCAAGCCAACAGGCGGCGACCATTCGCAGAAAATGTCCACTGGAAAATATCAGCACATCGCCGGTGACGCGGCGCGCACGGTTCAAAACCCGGTTCGCCCGCGCGGCGACTTGCAATGGAGATTCTCCTCGAGGGCAGCCATCGCGGAATATCTGCCAGCCGGGCCGTTTGGCGAGGATATCCGCAGTCCGCAGGCCTTCATGATCACCGTAGTTCCATTCCGCCAAGTCCGGATCCTCCTCGGCCCTGAACTCGAAGCCGGCCGGCGTGCACGTTCGTTTTGCGCGATGCGATGGGCTTGTAAATACTCCGGCTACGAGCAGTCCGGCCAAGCGCTTGGAAAGCGTAACTGCCTCATGTTCCCCGTGCTCGGTTAGTGGCAAATCGGTTACCCAAGTGGCATTTACACGTTCACCATTCAGGCCTTCGCATCAAATCAACCGGTGGCGGTCAATTTTCCCTCCACCCTCGTGCAGCCGTCCGCCCCGCACCCGAGCAATTATTCCGCCGCGCAATCGGTGAACGCAGCGTTGCCGTTCGTGCTGGGCTGGGACCCGTTCAGTGGCGGCACGGCGGCAGATTGCATTTATGTGGAGATTTACGGCGGTTTATTCGCGACGCCGAATGTCGGCCAGACCGGCGCTTTGAATGGAACCACGACGTCAGTCACCATTCCCGGCGAAACATTTCAAACGAACCGTTCTTACACGGGCTGCGTTAGCTTCTATCATTATGTGCTACTTACCAACGGCACATCTGATATCTACCTGGCGTACCGTTCCTCGACCACGGAGTTTGGCCTGAACACGACCAGCGTAGCGGGGAGCCTGATGATCAACGCCTGCTGGGCCAATGGCGGAAGTGTTTTCACTTTCGAGGTCTCATGCTTACCGGGTCTGTCGCTGGTCGCCGAGTACAGCACGAATCTTGTTGCGGGATCATGGAAGACACTCTGCACCACCAACACCACCAACTCGTGTGTTCGATTTTCGGATAACCGGTCACTCACCAATAAGCAGCAGTTTTACCGCGTCCGGACCGGTCCATGACCCGGCACCAGAACTGAAGCAGGCGAATCACCAATTGCGAAATAGGTTCCGATAATCTCGAATTACAAGATCGTCCCGGTGGTATCCATTTCAGGTGCGGGAACGTTCGGCAACTCGGAGGGCAGGCTGGAAGCCGTTGAGTGTGGATTGGCGGGATTGCTCCCGCGTCTGCCGAGTTTGTCGAAGGCGACTTTGTATCCCAAATTCCTTGGAATATTCCACCAAAGACCAGTTCGGGATTGAGCCGGAAGCCGCCGCGAGATGGAACCCAAGGAGTAAAATTTTGTCGTGAGCCATTCGACGCCGGCCTGCAATTGGTCCGGGGTCATTTGCCGCGGTCGAAAAACAACATAATCCGTTGCCTCATCGCCGAGGCCGCCGCCCGTTTCCCGGCGGACTTGGAGAGGATTAGTTTCAAAGGCGCGGTGGACGCGCTGCGCCAATACAGCGCCGCCATCGCCCGGGTCCGCAACCAAAAAATGCGCCGGCAACTCTGGGAGGATTTATTGCTCAATCTGGTCTGAGATTTACTGCCGCTCCGACCCAACCGTCAAGAGCCGCGCGCCTTAAAACACCGGCCCAAAGCTTTTCCACTGCTCAATAAAACCCGCCACCGTTTTGTGGAAATCTCGCATCGCAGCAAATACTGGGAAGGCAGACCCCGCAATTTTCAGGGCCTTAACCAAGGGCCATTCCATTCTGATACTATTTGGCATTTTTTTAAGGCAAATGCGTGGTGATTCAGGCAGACAGTGAATTCACAAAACCCTTGTATGCAGTAGCCGGGATGAGTGGTGAGGACTGCTGAAAAATCGGTATTGGTCATTTTCCGGGCGTGCGCCTTAAACCCGCTGGATCAAGGATGTCAGCAACCCATAGTCAAATATTTCGAGGGCCGTGCATGGTGCAAAGTCGTTTGAAAATCCAGGCGTAAGCTGTTATTAGTTATCATGTCGTTCCGTAAACGTGGTTTTCGATTCTCGCCCGTGTTCTTGACGCTGCTGGGTCTCCTTTTGTCCGGGGTGTTTGGTTTGGGACAAAGGACTCGTGCCGCCACGCTTTGGACGGGGGCGGATACAAATTTTACACAATCAGCTTCCAACCTTGTGGATGTATTGATTCCGGGTGCGGTTTCGCTGGACCGCGCTTATAGCCAGTGGCTTTTCAATCCCGCCGCCGGGGATCAAGGCCCCGGGCCTGATACACCGACGGACACGCTGTGGGCTTTCGGCACGCTGGACAATTACGACGCCTATGCTTACCAAACCTTTGACTCTTTTCGCGATGGAGACTTGTCGAAATTGCTGGTGGGCAACCCAATGGTGGTTTACCTCGTCAACGAGGACGTTTATCTTTCACTCACGTTCTCGGCGTGGCCCAAAGGCGGCGGTTTCTTTGCCTATACCCGCTCCACGCCCCCTACCGTTGGGCCTGCGCCCAGCGTGACGATCACCAATCCGGCCAACGGAGCGGTCTTCGCCGCGCCCGCGAATGTGATCATCGGAGCCAATGCCAAGGTTGACAGTGGCGCGGTCACCAACGTGGCCTTCTTCGCCAATGTCACTTCGGTGGGCACCGCGCAATCTGCCCCTTTTACCGTTACCGCCGGAAATCTGGCTACGGGCCAGTACGCTTTGACGGCCGTCGCGACGGCTGAGGGCGTTTCGACTACGTCCTCGGTTGTGAATATTACTGTCGTTACACCGGTCTCCATCACTCTCTCGCAACCGCGAATGACCAACAGTCAATTTGCGTTTGATTATACCGCCAATCCGGGACTCAGCTACGTGGTTCAAAATTCCTCAAACTTGGTAAATTGGTCTTCGCTGGTGACTAATATTTCCAACAGCAATTCGGTACCTTTTACCGACAGCTTCATTCCAGGAGGCGCTCGATATTACCGGGTGGGCCGGATGCCGAATCCGTAAGTGATGTGACTCACTGGATCGCTCGTTTATGCCAAAGTTAATTCTCTATCGGAATTCGGTTGGGCCAGATCTTAACACACGCACCCCGCCCAAATCTTCTCCCTCCCCCCGCGAGGAACGAGCAAGAGGTCCGGGGGAGGCGCAGCTTTAAAACACACCAAAGACGAGACGATCACCCCTCTCCCCAACCCTACCCCATTCGTCCCTCATAGGGGGAGGGAACCAGGCTTCCGCTTTTTTTGGTGCCGGTATCAAATTGCTCGTATTTGGCCAGTAAATTTATTTTTTCGGCGTCAGATGTCTCAGCGCCATCCCGGGACGCGCGCCCGTATATTCGCCGTCCTTGACGACTTCGACGCCGTTGACGAAGACAAATTGTATCCCGGTGGCGTAGTGGTGCGGGGCCTGGTAAGTGGCGTTGTCCTGGATTTTTGCCGGGTCAAAAATCACCAGATCGGCCCAGTTGCCAGGACACAATTCTCCGCGGTCACGCAGACGAAAAGTTTCCGCCGGCAGGGTCGTCATGCGCCGGATGGCGTCTTCCAGTCGCAGCACTTTCAGCTCGCGCACATAACGCGCCAGCACGCGGGCGCTGTTGCCGTAACCGCGCGGGTGCGGGACGCCTTTGCCGAATTCCCGCACGCCGCTGTCCGAGCCTATCATCGTGTTGGGATCCCTCAGGAACTGCTGCAAATCGTCCTCGGAAATTCCGTGAAAAACCCCCTGCGCACCGTGATGCGCTACAATTTCCAAAATCAGTTCGATCTGATCATCCAGCGAATCGCTGCCGCGTTTCGCTTTCGACGCTTCGGGGATGGTCAAGCCGTTTAGGCCAGGATCGGTCTGGTAATCGGCGATTACGGCGTATTCGTAATTCGTCCGGCCATTGGCGGCGAGGTTGGATTTCATTTGCGCGACAATGGCGGACTTCTGGTGCGGGTCGGCGATGCGTTCCTGAAACTTGCCGCCTTCGCGCGCCGAGTCCGGCACCAACTGGCTGATGCCGGTGCTCGAAGCGGTGTAAACATACTCGTCCTGCGTGATGTCCAGCCCTTCCGCCCGCGCCTGCTCAATGGCCGCGAGCACCTTGCCTGCCTGGCCCCAGGACGCGTTTCCCGAAAGTTTGATGTGCGAAATCTCCGCGCGGATGTTCGCCTCGCGCGCGATGCGGAAGACTTCGTCCAGCGACGCGAAAATATTCCGCCCCTCATCCCGCATGTGAGTAGTGTAAATGCCGTCGTAGTCCGAAACCACTTTGGCCAGTTCGACTATTTCGTCCGTCTTCGCAAATGTGCCGGGCAAATAAATCAATCCCGTGGACATCCCCACCGCGCCGTCCTGCATCGCCTGCGCCACGAGCGACTTCATTGTGGCCAACTCCTCCGGTGTCGGCGCGCGATCAAAGGACCCTCCCATCGCTTTGGCCCGCACTTCGCCATGGCCGATTAAAGAAGCCACGTTGACCGAAACTTTTCTCGCCTCGATGTCCCTAAACAGCTTCCCAATATCCGCCGCCGAAGTTCCACAGTTTCCGACCACAATGGTCGTGACTCCCATGCGAGCGAAATTTTCCGCCTGTGGCATTTCGGCGATGTCATCGGCGTGCGTGTGAACGTCAATGAATCCGGGCGTAACGATCATTCCCGTCGCGTCAACCTCCCGCTTCGCTTTGCCGGAAATGCGACCGATGGCGGCGATCCGTCCCTTCGTCACCCCGATGTCCGCGAAAAACGCCGGGTTGCCGGTTCCATCCACCAAGCGACCATGCCGCACAATCAGGTCGTAAGCCGCCGACTGCGCTTGCGCCGCCAGCAGGACAACCGCCAAGCTGAAGATCAAGCAAGCCGTGCGTTTCATTGTTCAAATGTAACCGCCGTGCCGCCCAATGCCAGCCGGAATCAAATGTTAAAGTCCGCCTGAGGCATTATTTTGTCTAAAGTCTTTTAAGTCTTCTGCCGATACTATAGGGAAACGGCACTACAGCCGCGAACGCGCATTTACAGAAAGAATTTTATGAACCGCATCGGCAACGTGTCTTCGTCCCCAATCTTCCGCCCTGCCAATTGACAGATGTTTTCCTGCACCGTTAACGATGACATTGAATTGCGTTTGATCAGTCTTTCGCAGAGCGAGGAACTGTTCAACCTCATTAATTCAAATCGCACACATTTACGCCGCTGGCATCCCTGGATGGATATTATCCGTTCCGTGGCGGATGTGGAAAAAGTCATTGCCATCTGGCAGCAGCAGCACGACAGCAAGCGGGGATTTTGCGCCGGGATTTGGTTTCGCGAAAAACTGTGCGGCGCGATCAATCATCTGGGCATTGATCCGTTGAATCGTTGGACGGCCCTGAGCTTTTGGCTGGATGAAGCGCACCAGGGGCAGGGGATCATGACGGCAAGTTGCCGGGCCTTCGTCGCGCACACTTTTGACAATCTGAAGCTCAATCGCGTCACCATCGAATGCGCCACGGAAAACCGCCGCAGCCGGGCGATTCCCGAACGCCTGGGATTCAAATTTGAAGGCGTGGTTCGCGAAATCGAATGGCTGCACGACCATTACGTTGACCATGCGGTTTATGGCATGCTGCGCTCCGATTACGGCAGCAAACATTTGATAGCGGCGCACGAATTTCTGGCGGTGGCCAGTCCTTAGAAGCGATTGTTGCATAACGTTTGCGAAACAGATTAATTTCATCCGTGGCGCATGAACGATAGCGTGGCGAGCAGATCGAAGTACAAGTGCGCAAGAATTATAGGGCCGATGCGATTAGTTTTCGCATAGTAAATGGAAAAAAGGAGAAATAACGCCGCGCTTGAAAGGGCGAGCGGAACACCCTGGTACAAGTGGTAAGTCATTTGTAAAAGCACACTCAACGCGACCGCAATCAACGTGCTATTGGTGATGTGTCGGACCTGCGTAATAAAATACGCGCGGACGATTAACTCTTCAAAGAATGGGTTCACAAAAACAAAAAGAACGGTCATCACGGAAATACCTCCATGGAATAATTTTTGTCCCACGTCTTTAACGGCGGCTGCGGCTTCGTTTGAAGCAAACCCAGTGGCATAAATCGCCGCATACGACCCATAATAGAGCAAAGACCCGGATAGCCATAAGAGCAACGACAAGCCGAAATCTGTCTTTCGGAAGGAGAGGCCCAAATCAGTCAATGTTACGGAGCGGCGGCGCAACACGTACCACACCAAAGCCAAGCCCGTAACTTCGTGAATGGCGGAAGTCGTCCAATAAACCGCGCCCTTGCCCGAACTTCCAAAGTCCGCGCCGTATAAAATGGCAATGGAATAAATGACAGAGCTTCCGAAAGCGATCGCGCAGACTAGAATTACTTCAAATATTTGAAGTCGCCGGTCCGGCAATGGCGTGCCCGTGACGGCAATCATGTCATTCGCCGCAATCGGTGCTTGCGCCGGAGCTGTTGTTACTGAAGCTTCCACGGATTGTCGTTCGTCATCAATCAGGCAGGCCGATTGCTGATCTGAATGTTCCTTGCCACAATGTGCGCATGTGTTCATATCTTGTGCAGACTCCCGTCATCCGTACAAAGTCGAATCAGCGACTTGGATGTCTCACGTCCCGTATTTATTACTTCTGAATAATGCAAATTCAATAAAGAAACCGCAGCACTCAATCTGATTGATATACAATCAGTAAATCCAACCGGTCCGCCTGTACTTTGAGGCTAAATCTTGAACAACTCCGAAATCGTGTAGCGAAATTCCGGCAGCAATGCCTCCCTTAACACTTCCTGGATCGCCAGAATTTCCTTGAGCATCAGGCCGTGCTCTCCGCCATGATAGACCTCCACATTGTCGTAGCGCGGGTCCACCATCCAAAGCCGCGGCAGACAAATCTCCTCATAATAGCCCTTCTTGATGACCGTGTCGGCATTATGATCGCCGGCATTGACCACCTCGGCGGCGAGCCACAGTTTGTTGGTCGCCACGGTCACGAGCGCGAGGTCGGGTCGGACTTTCGTTTCGCGGGTCAGTTCCACGAGTGATCGCGGCGGCAGCAACCGCGCCACCTTCACTCCCGCCATGCTGGCCGCGACGCGGGTGTGCAGCCGCTGGCAGATTTCCTCGTGGCGCGGCCCCGGCGGCAGGCGCAGGGACGTGTCGCCCTCGTAAATTTCCTCGTACGGGTCACTCATTTTCCACCGAGAAAGCTACGGAGAAACCGCCCGGTATGCGAGCGTTTGTTCCGCGCCACGGCTTCCGGCGTGCCTTCCGCCACGATGCTGCCGCCCGCCGCGCCTCCTTCCGGCCCGAGATCAATTACCCAGTCCGCCTCCGCGATCAAATCCAGATTGTGCTCGATCACCACCACCGAATGCCCCGCGTCAACCAGGCGCTGCAAAACTTCCACCAATCGCCGCACGTCCGCGATGTGCAAGCCGATCGTCGGCTCCTCCAGGATGAAAAGATTGCGCTGCGGCAATCGCCCGATCAAATCCGGCTCGTTTAATCCCGCCAACAAATGCGAGACCAGCTTGACCCGCTGCGCCTCGCCCCCGCTCAACGTCGGGCTGGTCTGGCCCAGCTTCAAATAACCCAAACCCGTGTCACGCAGCGCCTGCAACGGCCGCTTGAGCTTCGCGAAGGCCGAGAAAAATTCCAGCCCTTCATCCACCGACAACTCCAGCACTTGCGCAATATTCTTGCCATTGAATTCGATGTCCAGCGTCTCGCGATTAAACCGCGAACCGCCGCAGACTTCGCAGCGCACAAACGCCGGCGGCAGAAAACTCATTTCCAATTTGATCGTGCCCGCGCCTTCGCATTCAGGGCAGCGGCCCTGCGCGCTGTTGAACGAGAAACGGCTCGGCGAATACCCGCGCAACCGCGCCTCCGGGATCAGCGCGAACAATTGGCGGATGACATCAAAGAAGCCGACATAAGTGGCCGGAATGGAGCGCGGCGTCCGCCCAATCGGCGATTGATCCACTTCATAAACTGCCCGGATGAATTCGTGTCCGGACAGATTCGGATTTTTGATTTTAGATTTGCGATGTTTGATCGCGGACTGGACGGCCGGCAACAGGCATTCGCGAATCAATGTGCTCTTGCCCGAGCCGCTCACGCCGGTCACGACCACCAGCCGGTTCAACGGAAACCGCACCGTGAGGTCTTTCAAATTATTCACCTTCGCATGTCGCAGCGTCAGCCAGGCATTTGCCTTCGCCACAGGCAAGTCGGGCAGCCCCCTCATCCCTTCCTTCTTCCCCATTGGGGGAGAAGGCGCCCGAAGGGCGGATGTGGGGGATTCCATCTTCACGTTCACGTTCCGTCGTTGGCCGCGGGTCGGGAAAGATTTTTTCTCGCGCAAACATTGTCCGGTGATGGAATCGGGATGCCGCATCAATTCCGCCAGCGTGCCACTGGCCACCACGCGTCCTCCATTCACGCCCGCGCCTGGGCCCAAATCAATGATGTGATCCGCGCGGCGCATGGTTTCCTCGTCGTGTTCGACCACGACCACTGAATTGCCGCGCTGCTTCAACGATGCCAACGCGCCCAGCAATTGTTCGTTGTCGCGCGCATGCAAACCGATCGTGGGTTCATCGAGCACGTAGAGCACCCCGCTCAGATTCGACCCCAATTGCGCCGCCAGCCGGATGCGTTGCGTCTCGCCGCCAGACAAGGTCGGCACGCCGCGGCCCATTTGCAAATAGCCCAGCCCGACTTCCGCGAGGAATTTTAAACGCTCGCCGATCTCCGGCAAAATATCCCGCGCAATCATCGCTTCGCGCCCCTTGAACTTGAGCTTTTGGAAAAACTGCCGCGCTGACTCGACTGGCATCGTCGCAAAAGCGTCAATGTTCGGCGTCAGCTTGGGGCTTATTACGAGCCGCACCGCTCGCGCGATGGGATTGAGCCGCGCGCCGTGGCAATCCGGGCACAGTTCCCGTTTTCCCTCCTGCCACGCATACCACGATTCCTCGATGGCATCCGCCGCCGCGCCGCGGTCCACGTCCGGCAGATAAAACAATTCGCCAAAGCCGCGGCATTTGGGGCACCAGCCTTGCGAGGAATTGTAACTGAACATTTTCGGGTCCAGGGTCTCGAACGAGCGGCCGCATTTCGGGCACGCGCGTTCCGTCGAATGCACCGAAATCTTCCCGTGATTGTCCAACGCGAACAAAGTCCCGCAGCCCAGCTTCAACGCTTCGTCAATCAGCAATTGCGGCGACTTTTTCGCTCGCGCCTTCTTTTTCTCCAGCACGCCCACGACGATTTCCACATCGTGTTCGCGGAAACGATCCAGTCGGAGCGGCGCGCGGGTCTGGTGGATTTTCCCGTCGGCGCGAACTTCCGCGTAACCATGCCGGGCCGCCCATTCGCCGACATCCGTGTGAAATCCCTTGCGATTGCGAACCACCGGGGCGAGCAGGAGCAGGTCGCCCCGCCGTTTCATTTCCTCCCTGAGCCGCCCGCCCAATTGATCCCGCGTCTGCGCTTCAACCGGCAATTCGCAATCCGGGCAATACTGCGTCCCCAGCCGCGCGAACAGCAAACGGATGAAATGATAAATCTCCGTGACCGTCGCCACCGTGCTCTTGCCGCCGCCGCGGCTGTTCCGCTGCTCGATGCTGACCGTCGGCGGAATGCCGGTGATCAAATCCACATCCGGTCGCGCGAGTTGTTCCACGAATTGCCGCGCATAGACATTCATCGAATCGAGGAAACGGCGCTGCCCCTCGGCGAACAGCAAATCAAACGCGAGCGTGCTTTTGCCGGAACCGCTCACACCGGTGATCACGACAAACTGGCCCCGCGGGATGGTGAGCGAGAGGTTTTTTAAATTATGCTCCCGCGCCCCGTGAATCGAAATCACATCGTCCGTTACTGGAATAATATCCGCGGCGTCAAACACGGCATATACTTAACACGGATGCCGAAGTTCGCAATCGAAAGCCGCCGGCACTCGCTTTTTGCAAGGCGGGAATTTTGGGCGCCCCACCTTTGCTGAAAAAATACCTTTAAAAAGCTGCCGGTTTGTGGTTCGTTAGTATTATCAGCAGATAGTTAGTAGCACATTATGCCAAATCAACGTTCAAAGAATAAGCAGCACTTGGGCGGATTTGTGGATAAAAAGTTCCACGCCGAAATTGTCCGGCTGGCGAAGAAGGAAGGAATGGAGTCCAACCGATTCGGCTTTGTCCAGAAACTCATTCGGGAAGCGATCGAGCGTCGCCGGAAAAAAAAGAAACGTCTGGCCTCCAAAACGTAGTCCCCGTTTGACGCGCGTGTTTCGGCTGGAAGCGACTGAAGCCGCCGCCTCATAATGGGTCTTAGGCTTTTCGGTAATGGGCCGCCGCCGAATCTTCATTCGTTCCTTGAAGCAACCAAGGTTCAGCTTATTTTTTTGCCTGGTACCGGAGACCAAATTTTTAAGAGCAATTTAATTTGCTCCAATCGTGGGCTTCGGATACGACAAAGACCGTCGTTTTGTGAAAAATGCCCAATTCAATCGTCCGCCTCGCGACCAAAAGATTGGCGCGCGCCACGACCCGCCTGGTCGGGACATGGATTGCCCAACTTGCGGCCAGCGTTTCACCATTCCCACTCCGCGACCCATCCGCGGGGCAATGATACTGGTCGCGCTCGCCTTGTTGATCGGTGGGGCCAGCATCGCAGTCGTTTTAGACAACCGAGCCAGGCCGGAAAGCGAATATGGACGTGTCAGCCGTTTTCGCGCGGAGGCGCGGGCGGATCTCTTCAAAGAATGCACCAATCAGATAGTGGGCCTCTCGCGCATTATTGACGCGCGCATAGACGACGTCAGCGGCAGCGACGATCCGCGCTCCTGGTCGGCGAGCGTGACCGCCGAATTCGTGAACAAGTTTGGCGGCATCGAGCGGACCAACCTGCCGTTTGAGTTTTACACCGAAAAGCTGGGCGGAAATTCCCGGGTGTTGTGCGTCCCGGATTTTAAGAAATTGCTGCTGGAAAAATCCGCGCAGCTCCAGGCCTCCGAGGGTCGCTTCAAGCCACAGTAATGACCTGGGTCGCCAGCGCCTTTCCGTTCTAAGATCCTTTTTGAAAAACCTGTTCGGTGTCCAGCCTTTAGGCTGTCTGCGGCGAGGAACACGCTAAAGGTGCCTGCGCACGGCCAAGGACACCGAGCAAGGCGGACACCGCGATTGCCACAATCAAACTGAATTTACAAACAACCTCTACGAGAATCCTCCTTCTCCTTTAACAACGCTCTTCGGCCTCTGATTTATCGCAATTGAATTTGCGCAAATCAATTTCCGCTTCTAACCTCTCGCGAAGATATGAAAAAGATTACTTTGGGCGCCAGCGCGTTGTCCGGCAGCCGGCTGGCTTACGGATGCTGGCGGCTGGCGGGAACTTGGAATCCGGCGGAGCGAAAGCCCGAATGGGATGAGCGGGGCCGTCAGGCCGTGATCGCCGCGTACGAGGCCGGCTATACGCTGTTTGACAATGCCGACATTTATTGCCACGGGCACGCCGAACGGATTTTTGGCGAGGCGATGCAGCAGGTTTCCGGCATGCGCGAACAGATCATCGTCGCCACCAAATGCGGCGTCCGTTTTCCGGGTGAACCGAATCCAACCAGTCCCCAGCGCTATGATTTTTCGGCCGCGTACATCGTGCGGTGTTGCGAGGAATCACTGAAGCGAATGCAGATTGACACGATTGACGTGTATCAATTGCACCGGCCGGATTATCTGGCCGATCCCGCCGAGGTTGCCGCGGCGTTTACGAAATTAAAGGAAAGCGGGAAAGTGCATTATTTCGGCGTGAGCAATTTTCGCCCCTCGCTCGTGAGCGCGCTCCAGGCGGCATGCCCCATGCCCTTGATTGTGCATCAGGTGGAAATCAGCCTGGCGCGGCTGGATTGTTTCACGGACGGAACACTCGACCAATGTTTGCAGGAGAAAATGACGCCACTGGCCTGGAGTCCGCTCGCGCGCGGGTTGTTGGGCGACGGCGGAACGAACGTCTCACCGGAACTCAAGGCGGCTTATGGCGCGGAGCGAATGCTGCCGGTGCTGGATGCTATCGCTGAGGAACGCAGCGTTGCCCGGACGGTCGTGGCGCTGGCCTGGTTGTTGAAGCATCCCAGCGGAATCATTCCCATCGTCGGCTCGACTGATCCCGCGCATATCTTCGAAGCCGCCAACGCCCCCGCGCTTGAGTTGACCCGCGAAGAATGGTATCGCATCCTGCTTGCCGCCCGCGGCGCCCCGCTGCCTTAAACGGACATTCTCCCAACTTTAAACCTCAAACCTTAAACTTTTAATTTTAGCAGTGGAACTTCCGAAACCACAAGGCTACCGGATGCCCGCCGAATGGGAACCTCACGCCGGCACCTGGCTGACCTGGCCGCGGCCCGAAGGCATCAGCTTTCCTGACAGATATGACACCGTGCCGCCGGTCTATGCGGAATTAATCCGCGCCCTGGTTGAATTTGAAGATGTTGACATCAATGTCTGGAATGCAGAAATGGAAACCTGGGTGCGCGACTTGCTGCGGCAGAACCAAACGCCGCTCGAACGCGTGCGCTTCCATCACTTCCCGGCTTACGAACCGTGGTGCCGCGATCATGGCCCGATTTTTCTGGTGCGCGAGCGCGCCGGCCGGCGTGAGCGGGCGGTGGTGGATTGGGGTTACAACGCCTGGGGCAACAAGTATCCGCCGTTCGATCTCGACGACGCCATTCCGCAGCACGTCGCAAAATTGCGCGGCCTGCCGCTTTTCTCGCCCGGAATTGTGATGGAAGGCGGCTCCATCGAAGTCAATGGTTGCGGCACGGTGCTGACTACCGAAGCCTGTCTCCTAAACCCGAATCGCAATCCGCAACTCAACCAGCAACAAATCGAAAAATATTTGTGCGATTATCTGGGCGCGACGAATGTCCTGTGGCTGGGGGAGGGGATTGTGGGCGACGACACCGACGGACACATTGACGATATCGCGCGTTTCGTCAACGCCACCACCATCGTCGCCGCGGTCGAGGAAGATCCGGCGGATGACAATTACGGGTTGTTGCGGGAGAATTTGGAGCGGCTGCGCGGCATGCGCGATCAAAACGGCAAACATTTTCGCGTGGTGGAATTGCCGATGCCGGGTCTGGTGGAATACAAAGGCCAGCGTTTGCCGGCCAGTTACGCGAATTTTTACATCGCCAACCGGATCGTCTTGATGCCGACCTACCGTCACGTCAACGACGCGAAAGCCCTGGAGATTTTGCAAACGGAATTTCCCGACCACCGGGTGCTCGGCATTGACTCGACGGAACTGATCTGGGGCCTCGGCTCATTCCACTGCATCAGCCAGCAGGAACCGGCTTGACGCTGATGTCGGTAGGGTGGGTAAGGGGCGGCAAGGTGTCCGATCATTAATTAAATCGTTTTTCTGCTTGACAAATCCGCCATAGGGGGAACCGCCAATTGGCGCTGGCCAGAAATCGCCCACGGCCAGAAAACAGCGGGTCCGTTAATTTTGCGTGACATTGGGCTGGGGCCGTCTATATTTCAGCCCCCGATAACGACCCTATCGTCTAGCGGTTAGGACACTGCCCTTTCACGGCAGCGGCACGGGTTCGATTCCCGTTAGGGTCGCCAAACCAGTTTTTTCGCCGTCGGATTGCTGTAATAGCCTGAAAAATAAGCAGGTTTCGACGGTTTTGTAATTTCCGTTAGCAAAAGTAACACCTTGTGGGAAAAGCACCTTTTGCAGTCGTTGCTTTGCCTCGCCGTCAAGTTCTATCCACAGCCGCGCTGCGTTCAAGAGCACATGTTCCGCGAAATTAAGAACCGCTTCCACGTCGTAGGATTCGAGCTTTGCTTCACGCTCCTGCATTTCAGCCAGCAGGATTTGTTCGTTCAGCTTACCCACATATAGTTTTTCATAATCAATCCAAATCTACTGGGTGTCAAATTTCAACAAGGTCGCCAAAGACACGGGAGATTGAATGCTCAAACAAATATTTCTCAAACTCGGTGTCGTGAACGGGCTTGCCGTCTCGCCGTTTCGGAGTAGTGGGGTCAATGGTCATGAAAAAATGAAATCTTCCTTTGGGGTGTTGCTGTGCAACAGACTCAAGCTCGCTCTTGTCAACGACCCAAATACGACGGCTGTCCAAATCCACGAATGCAAAAACATCCGCCGCCGAGTTGTCGTCTGCCCACCATTCGAGGTGAAGTCGTCCTTTCCCTCCAGCCGGTTTTGCCTTGTTGTTGGTCTTCACTTGCACGTTTGTCGCACGACGTTGTTGAGGGGAGAAAGCTACGAGGTCAATTCCGTTGTCGGTGGTAAGAGGAGCCGACTCAATACCGTGGCTCAATAGCGCGAATTGCACCAGCAATTCACCACATTTGCCAATTTGGGCTTTGGATTTCATTTTCGGCTTTGGCCTCATCGGGGAAAAGGAAAAGGCGCGAACTCACCGCGCCAAGCAGAGGCACCTGAGAGTCAGCCCAAACAAGAATGCGCCGAGCCGCGCCCAGGGGGGCGCATACTCGGTCGGTCTTGTCTTGGGTAACGGACGAAAATCTCTCAGGTTTTCTGCTTCCCAAACCGACTAGGCTAAATTTCAAGCGAGGTTCATGCGATGTTCAGTAAAATGCAAGCCGAAAAGATTTCACAGCCGAAAAGATTTCACTAATCATGTTCGTAATGCTATTCTGCTGACACAGAAACACAGCGGCAAAAACTTTCGGAGCCGTCGCGGGTCAACAACCATTCACTACCATCCTTGAACGAGCGAGTGTAACGGTTTTGTAACGGGAAGGGGGTGTCAGGAAAGCGCAAAAACTGCCGGTTGAGTGGCCTTTTCAAATGAGAAACCGCCCGCATTTAGCGGGGATTTCCTCAACAGGTCAAATTGCTTCAAGGCTGCAAACAGAAGGTTTTGTTTCGCAATGGTTAGGGTCGCCATTCTTACTCCAACCTCCTGCAAATCAATTCAGCCGCGCCGTTGGCTTGTAGGACAAAGAGAACACCGAGGTTCCTGAAAACTTGACTCTTGCTCATGGGATAACCCGCCGATGCCTGTACCATGAGAATTCTGATTCAGAATGTCGAAAGTCGTAAATATCTTGCAGGTGCGAGGAAATGCGTGGCCGCAGTTCGCCAGGCCAAGGATTTCGCCGCGCCCGTGCTCGCTTTTGAAGTCGGCAAAAACCTCATTGCGGGAAAGTTCCGGGTGGTGCTGCATTTTCCCGAATCGGGACAAATGGTTGATTTCATGGAAGGGACGGGCAAGTCCGTCGGCTTCGCGACCGCTTGTTAATCTGCCCATGCTCCCATTCCCCTGACCATGATTCCCCTGACTCATCGCCCTTGGCCGCCGGATAAAGTCAGGGGAATGATGGTCAGGGGAATCAAGGATTGTGGGGATCGTCCGGTTATGCTTGGCGATGCCGGCCCGACCGTGGCGCATAGACCGGGGAAAGCAAACCGCAAACAATTGAGACTCGTCCTCGAATCAGCTGGGTGTGAGACAAAATTCTTCAAAGAGCAAATTTTGTCCGCATTTCCGCAAAATGGTATCTAGGCGACGAGACACTTTGGTTATTCGCCACATTTCCAGCGCCACTTTCAGGGCGCAGAAGTTTTATGACCAGTACCAGGGGCGGCGCTACGCTTGCCCCTGGCTAATATCCGGTGCCCTTTCAGGGCCAATCGGATGCCGTCGATGAATTTTGTCTCACACCCGAATCAGCTCCTCCGATCCAAAATTTCTTGCATCATCCTTCGGTCAGGGGTAATTTCCGTCGTAGAAAAGGAGTTGGTTCCTTGACATCCCCGGGCGGGATGAACGCCTTTGCGTAAGACGCTATGGCGGACAAAGCAGGTTGTGCCCTTTGATGTGCCAAAGGCACGCGAGCGCTGTTTTTGCGTTGTTGGTCCTAAACAGCGGGACGACGAACTTTGTGCACACATAAACCGAGGAATTTTTCGCCGGTTGCCTCCTCTGGTCATACCGCGTCGCACCGAGTCAAACCAAGTCGCACCAGTTTGACGGTTTGACTGTCGCTTTTTGACCAGTTGAACCGGCGGGGAAGCGAGATCGTACCGCTTGGTACCGCTTGGTACCGCTTGGTACCGCTTGGTACCGCTTAATATCGCTTGAGAGGGAAATAGTTTCTTGAGAACCTACTCGCCAGTTTGAACTCCCGCCAAAAACTGAGATGCGCCCGCGGGTGCGGGACAAAATTATTCGGCCGAAGAATTTCATTGGCAATTTGGTGTGAAAATATATGCGTCTCGATATAGGGCTGGTTTTTCCGGCCTGAAAGGCCACCGGAAATTAGCCAGCTACGAAGTGGCTGGTAAACGCCGGATAAACTCTCCGTGTCCCGGCGGGACGCTGGATTCCCCGCCGGGTCCGTCTTTCCCATGTCCTTTCAGGACAGGAGGGTTTTCCTGCCGCCTCCAGGCACCTTGTGCCTGGCTAATTTCCGTGGTCGCTCCGCGACCAGAAAACCCGCATTTCCTCCAGCAGAAGAATTTTGTCCTGCGCCCTGCGCCCGCTATCCAAGAAAGCTGGACTTTCAGCTCACGATTGCGTAACAAGACCTTTGACAAAATTAATAAGCCTATGAAACTCTCTTCAGTTTCGACCATCGTCCCGGTGCTGTTGACCATTGCTTCCGCCGGATATTGCGCCAACGTCGGCTATCCATTTTACGGCGATGCGCCCGATGATCACCATCCCTGGGCGGTTCACGATCGCAATCGTCCGCAGCCCAAACTCGTCACTCCCGGCAGCTTCAGCACCCCGGAACAGCCGGGCAAGCCGCCGTCTGACGCCATTATTCTCTTTGACGGCACGGATGTCTCCAAGTGGGAGGCTGACGAGGGCGTGGGCGTCCCCACGAAGTGGATTGTGAAGAACGGCGCCATGGAATGTGTGCCCGGTTCGGGTTACATTCGCACCAAGGAAAAAATCGGCGACTGCCAGCTTCACGTCGAATGGGCGTCCCCCACCAAAGCGGAAGGCGAAAGTCAGGGGCGTGGCAACAGCGGCGTGTTCCTCATGGGTCTCGTGGAGGTTCAAGTCCTGGACAATTACAACAACCCGACGTATCCCGACGGCTTCGCTGCTTCGGTTTACGGCGTCAACCCTCCGATGGCGAACGCGCTGCGTCCGCCGGGCGAGTTTGAGACCTACGACATCGTCTTCCGCCGTCCCATCTACAAGGACGGGGTGGTGGTTGATCCGGGCTACGTCACCGTGTTCCTGAACGGCGTGCTCGTGCAAGATCACACGATGATCGAGGGTGGCACCGGCCACATGGCCCGAGCCAAGCCCGGCCCGTTCCCTGAAACCGGCCCCTTGAAACTGCAGGACCACGGCAACCCGGTTCGTTACCGGAACATCTGGTACCGGCCTTTGCCGCCGCGCGCGATCGAAGGCGGCACGGATGGTTACCTGAGCGTTGAAGCCACCAAGGCCAAGCGCGCGGAAATTGCCGCAATGATTCGCGCCGACGCCGCCAAGCTCCAGGATCCCGCCAATCCGGTTCCTGAGATGCTGCGCCTGGCGGAGTCACTCGTTTATGAGCAGAACGACCAGTCCGCCGGGCGCGCACAAGAACTGGCCAAACAATACCTGGCCAGCCTTGCCGAGCTTTCCCCGGCAAAACTGGCTGCTAAAAAAGATGAAGTGAAGCATCTTCGCGACGTTTGCAATTATCTTGCCCGGTTCGGCATCGTCGAGAAAGACGATGAGATCAAACTCAAGATCGAGCAGCTCATCAAAGACAACAAGTGGGATCAAAAGACACCCGCACACTGAGGAAAACCTCGTTAAGTCGAAGAGACACAAGGCAAGCGCAGGCAAACGGAAGCCCGGGAGGGCTGGAAGCCGTTTTGTTTAATGAGATTTGGTATCCCGGCAATTCCCGGGCCGGAGCAATGGATTGATCTTATTGAATCGCCACCAGAGAACGCTCTTCGTGATGCAGCAGGTTTTCGCGTAAAATGGCAGCCATGTCGGCGAGTGATTCGTGGGTGGGCAGTTTGCAGAGGATGGAATTCGGGCTGAAGGCGACGGCTGATGGAAATTGATCGGGATCCAGCGGCCCGCCCATGAAGGTGACGACGATTTGCCAGTCCTTCGCTGGTGACTTGAGCCAGGGCAGCATTTCAACGCTGCTGAGTTTGGGCAGGGTGACATCCAACAATATGAGGCAGGGCAGGGGATATTTCTTGCGGTCGGAGAAATTGCCGGTGCCGCTCAAATAGAGTTCCGCCGCCGCGGAGTTGGGAAGTCGGAGCAGGGGATGGTTGATGCCGGCCTGGCGGACGGCTTTGCTAAGGGTCGCTCCATTTTCATCGTTATTTTCAACGATCAGGATCGGCCTTCCTTGAGGTTTCGTGGCATGCAGTTTTTCAGTCATAAAAATTGGCATCGGTCTGCTTTATGGAAACCCGTCCGGCCATCAAAGTTGACCGGCAGAAACTCTGCATTCCATAATTCACCCGCGCTTTTGGGAGGCATCCGTGGCGGCGGGAAATCCCGCTCTGTCATCCAACTGGACGCACTCGTGCCAACTCGCGGCGCAGACGTTTGGAGAACTTTCAGAAAATGAAGAAACCCGCCCAATATGCAATCACACAGCGAAGCTGATGATTACGAAAACGAGCAAAGCGGAATTGGTTCTAATTGTCAACGTATTTGCGTCAAAACAGCGGCGAAAAAATCGCATCGCGCATTTCGGTTGACAAAAAGCCGGGTTGCGCGATGCTGGTTGCGCCTCAAACTTCGTTCGCAAGAGCGATGTAATCCCACGAGGCAGCGGGGAGCCCGGAGGCTCCCCTCCTTTTTTTCCAGCCCCTGCGGAAATGGTGAATCTCCACGAATGTTTTATCTGCTTTCCTTTCATCCGGATCGCAACTAGTTTAACGTCATTATGAAAACGGACCTTTCTTATATGAGATCCATCGCGGCCCTGATATTCGCCTTGATCTCCATCACGAGTCTTCGCGCCGAAGAGCACGAAAAATTCGCCGTCGGGCAATCCACCTTTACCCGTCCCGCCAAATGGCAATGGGTCGAGGTGGCGTCGCAGATTCGCAAGGCTCAATTGAAGGTAGTGGACGCGGCGTCGGGCACGAACGCGGACGTGGTGTTCTTCGTGTTTGCAGGCGGCGCGGGAGATGCGAAGGCGAACGTGGATCGCTGGCACGGGCAATTCGTCGAGCCGCGCACGGAAACCAACTCGAAGGTTGAGGAGACGACCGTCGGCAAGACCAAAGTGACCTACGTCATGGATGAAGGCACTTATAAAAGCGGCATGCCCGGCGGGCCGACGACGCCGATGAGTGATTACGCATTGAGCGGAGCGATCATCGAGGGCAAGGATGGAAATATTTTTGTGCGGATGACAGGACCGAAGGCATTGGTAAAATCATCACTGCCGGATTACAAGAAGATGATCGAAAGCGGCTTGAAATAGGGCTGGAGAGCGTTTGGTGTTATCGGGGTTTCTGACTTGGCCTCGCCCCCTCACCCCGACCCTCCCCCCAATGGGGGCGAGGGAGAAAGATGGCAGAGGCAGCGCGCGAAATTAATGGTCCGAGTCACCCGGCATCAGGTTCTCATTGACGCGCTTGCTGGAGCTTTGAATTAAACGACCTTCGCCATCGTAGCTCAACTCGATCATCCAGCCGAATACTTCCGACGGCCATTTCCCTTTGGGAAGCAGCGTAGCGGGATCGGCGCCGAGCGCCTGGAGCAGTTGGGGAATTTCACCGTGATGCCAGGCAATCAGGATACATTTGCCGTGAAACTTGGATTGAATCTCGCCGGCCATTTCCTTGCAATCACTGTTTTTGAAACGGTCATCAATCCGGAGTCCAAGGGCGTGACTGAGCGGCTCGATGGTCAGGCGCGGGCGATGGCTCCCATTCGAGTCCGCCGTCGCAAACAAATAATCCGGCCGCATGGGGTGTGAATCGAGCGTAAACGTCTTGAAATAATTCACGTAGGCTTCCGCGCGTTTTTGGCCGGCGGGGGACAGTTCAACACCGCTCTCGGGCTTTTCCGCGTGGCGAATAATCAGGATGACCGCATTGCACAACGCGGGAGACGCCGGAGCGCCGGGCAGGGGGGCGGTTTGCGGCTCCGCGAAAATATTCACCGCGAGCGCAATTGTCAGAAGAAAGCCGAGTCGCCGGCCTGTAAAATGTTTAGTCATGTTTTCTAGATTCGCGTTACCTTGCCTTGCGAACCGGCTGGTGCGTCAAGAATATTCGCACAAAACGGCGTTTTCGATTACGATTTTCCAGCAATTCTCATTTTGGTTTCAATTGGTCCGGCGGACAGGAGCGTGAGAGTCGTCAGCGGGGTTTGCTGGCTCGCGTCACCGAAATGTCACCTTTGTCACACAATTGTAACTTGTACTTT
>Ga0182013_10003130_pt1 | contig 21011 bp, 21 predicted proteins | sample 612S2MmetaG_FD_120487 | JGI IMG/M metagenome (GOLD analysis project Ga0182013, IMG submission 120487) | Permafrost microbial communities from Stordalen Mire, Sweden - 612S2M metaG | ecosystem: Environmental > Terrestrial > Soil > Wetlands > Permafrost | place: Sweden: Stordalen | collected... | reverse complement strand
TTGAGTGCAGCCCACCCAAACTGACGTGTGAATTACGTGTGAGGTTGTGCCGCTTTGTCCAGTCGTGGCAAGCTGAAGGGTTGGCATACAGGAAAACGCTGGACCTTCAGAACTCCTGATGTCGTGGAATTTGCAGTGAGCCCGCAGGTGGGGCAGGCGGTGCTCGCCTTCGCTCGATCCTATTCGAGCGGCGGCCCTGATTCAGCGTGGGCGGCATCAGGAGTTCTGAGATTGTACTCCAGGACCTACGTGTGCCAGGACGTCCTTCGCCTCACGTGCAGCGGAAAGCGCCTATACGCCCCTCAGAAACTGGTGCGTGCGGTAGTCGCCGCCCCTGCGGAGTTCGTCACCACTGCCTGGAACGACGCGATCTGGCTCGTGTTGCCCAGCACCGGGAAGACCGCCTTCAGTTCGAACGTTCCGCCCGCCGCATTCTGAAAGTACGACGCGAAACTGGCGCTGCCGTCGGCTTGAATCGCCGGAGCGATGGCGTTGCCTTCCGTATCGTAGAACGTGAATGACAGCGCTCCGGCGGTACGCGTGTTGTCGAACCCCGTCAGGTCCACTTCCACCGCGCTCGTCGAACGCACCCCCTGCGCCCCGGTCACTCCCACTTCCGCCGGCAGGATGGCGATCGATTGCCGGTCGCTATTGCTCCCCAACTGCGCCGTGACGGTGAGCGTGCCGGCGGTGGTCCCGGTCTGAAATGGCAGGGTGAGCGCGGTGCCGAATTGTCCCTGCGTGGCGCCGGCCGACACGGTGAAAGTCGCGGTCTGCCCTCCCGAGGCGAACGCGATCCCCGCGTCGGTCGCGGCGCCGGAAATGGACGCGGCCGGTACGAACGTGAGCGTGACGGTCCCCGACCCGCTGGTTTGCGAGGCTGCGGCCAGATTCACCGTCACCGTGCCCTGTTGCGCGCTGTCCGGCTGCGCCAGAGCGAGCGTGATATGCGGTTGCGGGAAGGGCGGATCGGTACCCGTCCCGGTGAGCGCGTAACTCCGGCTGCCGATGGCCAGGGCGCCCGCCGCTACGCCATCCGCGGTGGGGCTGAATTGGATGTCGAAAGTGACGCTCGCTGCAGGCAGCACCAGAGTCCCGCCGGGCGATGGGCCGCTCAACGAAAAGCCGGTTCCGGACACCAGCGGGCCCGGCGCCAGCAGGGTCGCGGAGGTCTGATTCAGCAGGATGATATGGCGCGTTGCCGTCGACCCCTGCGGTACCGAACCGAAGTCCACCGGCGCCGCGGCTAACGATTGCACGCCCGTGGCGGTCACCAACTGAGCGGTCAATTCCACCGGCACGCTGGCCGTCAGAATGACCGAGATTGCCACCGAATCGAGCGCCGCGCTGTATTGGCCCGTGCCGGCGGATTGAAACACCACCGAGAAATCGACCGATTGCTGCGGCGCCAGCGAGGCGGGAATCGCCGGCTGATTGGCGCTCGCGAGGGAGAACCCGGTGCCGCTTACCGTCAACAGGTCCAGCGTGGCTGCTTGAGTGGAAACGTTGCGGATGCGGAAGGGCACGGAGAGCGACGCGCCCGGTTCCACGTTGCCAAAATCGTAGGTCCGCGGCACGGGTTGTTCGATATTCCCATTCACCAGATAGAGTTCGAACTGCCCCCACGCGGGAGCGGCAGCCGCGAGGGCCAGAAGCAGCATCCTCTTCATGGCTTGCCCACCGTGATCGAGGGGCTCCCGATGGCGATGCTCACCGGGGTGGTCGAGGTCGCCGCCGATGCGGGCGCGGCTGCCGGGGAACCGCCCGATTTGCCGGCAACCAAAACCGCGGCGCCGCCGGCAATCGCCGCCAGCACCACCCACTTTAGCGGACCGCGCAGGATGGAACCGCTCTTCGGCGCGCTGGCCGAGGCAACTCCGTTCTTCGGCTCGGCGATGTATTGAAATGAGATGATGCCCGCGCGGGCCTGCTCTTTCGAGGCCACGATGCGAATCGCGAACCGTCCCGGCGTGCGGTTCAGTTGCAAGGTGTGGAGGCTGGCGCGCCCGCGGGCGTCGGTGAGAGCCACGTCGGTGCGGAGTCCGTTCCCGAAAGTTCCGCCGGGGCCCTCCTCCGGCAGGTGGAAGCTAACTGCGGCGCCCTCCACGGGTTTGCCGGTCTCATCGGTAACTTCCACCGCCAGAGGACGCGCATTGCGCGAACCGGCCGCGTTGACCGAGCCTTCCCCTTCAATCACCTGGATGTGCAATATGGCCACCTGCGCCATAGCCAGGGGCGGGAGTACCCAAAGCAGGGCCGCTGCGAACAGAATGGGTTTCACTTACCGGGATAGTGCCGGGTTCAGGCCGATTTTCTCACCAATACTACCGTGACATTGTCGGGGCCGCCGGCTTGTTTGGCCGCGGCGATCAATTCGCCGCAGCTTTCCTCCAGCATGCCGGAGCGTCCCCGCCGCAGGATTTTCTCCAGTTGCGGCGGTTCCAATACTCCGTGCAACCCGTCGCTGCAGAGCAGCACCAGGGCGCCCCGCTGCAAGGGCACGGAGTAGTAGTTCACGGTGAGCGGCGCGCTGGCCCCGATGGCCATGGTGAGCACGTGGCGCATGGGGTGGTTGCGCAGGCTCTCTTCATCCAGACCGAGCGGCCGGCCGACTTCGTTGACCCAGGTCTGGTCGTCGGTGATTACGCGGAAGCCGCCATCGTCCAGCACATACGCGCGGCTATCGCCCACGCTGGCGATGGAGAAACCCTCCGAGAGATCGAGAGCCGCCACCAGAGTGGTGCCCATGCCTTCCAGTCCCGGATCGCTGCGCGCCGCCGTGAGCACGCGCCGGTTGGCTTCTTCCACGGCCGTGAGCAGCACTTGCGAATCGAGGCGCGGAGCCGAGTGGACGATCTCCGCCACGGTGTCCACCGCCAGCCGGGACGCCCGTTCGCCCGCCTTGGCTCCGCCCATTCCGTCCGCCAAAACGTACAGCCCGCGGTCGGGTTCAATCAGGCAGTAGTCTTCATTATTGCTTCGGACACAGCCTTTGTCCGACATTGCGAAGGCTTCCAACATTCCTCGCGACTCCCTTCCTAAACGGCACGCGCAACACCGCAATTCTACTTTGAACAGCATAGCGTAAAATGGAGGTATTTAACCGCATGCTTTGGTACCGTCTTCGCCTCACGCTCGACATGATCAAGTTCGAGCACTCGGTTTTCGCCCTGCCCTTCGCCCTCACCGGAGCGCTGCTGGCATGGCGTCAAAATGGCTTCGATACTCACGGAATCGCGCGCCAGGTGCTGTGGATCGTGGTGGCCATGGTAGCGGCCCGGTCGGCTGCCATGGCCTTCAACCGCGTGATCGACGCCGATATCGACTCGCGCAATCCGCGCACGAAAATGCGGCACCTTCCCGCCGGGTTGCTCACTCCGGGATTTACCTGGGGCTTCGTGGTGGTGGCGTCCCTTCTCCTGTTCTTCGCCGCGTTTGAGTTGAACCCGCTCTGTCTGCGCCTCGCGCCCCTGGCGCTGGCCATTCTTTTGTTCTATTCCTACACCAAGCGCTTCACCACTTTTTCGCATCTGGTGCTCGGACTGAGCCTGGGGATCGCCCCGGCCGCCGCCTGGATCGCCGTGCGCGGCTCGCTCGATCCGCGCATTCTGCTGCTCACCGCGGCGGTCATGTTCTGGACCGCCGGGTTCGACATGATCTACTCCTGCCAGGATTATGACTTCGATTGCGAAGAGGGGTTGTGGAGCGTTCCGCGCGCACTGGGCATCGCCACGGCGCTGCGGCTGGCGCGCTTGCAGCACGCGCTGATGCTGGGCTGCCTGCTGGCGCTGGTCTACACCCTGCATATGGGAGCGCTGGCCCTGGCCGGCGTGGCGGCCATTGTGGCGCTGCTGATTTACGAGCATAGCCTGGTGAAACCGAACGATCTCTCGCGCGTGAACGCCGCCTTCTTCACCATGAACGGCTATGTCAGCGTGTTATTCTTCTTATTCTGGGCCGCCGATATCTTCCTCCTGAAACCGGGTATCTGAACTTATGCCAGTCGTCATCGATGATCCTCGTTTATTGCCCGTTCGGGAGAAGGTGGAAGCCGGCCAGCGCCTTTCCTTCGAAGACGCCGTAACGCTGTACCGTTCGCCCGATATTCTGGCGGTCGGCTACCTGGCCAACCTGGTGCGCGAGCGGATGCACGGCAATCTGACGTACTTCAACGTGAACCGCCATATCAACCCCACCGACGTGTGCGTGGCCAGTTGCCGGCTGTGCGCCTTCGGCAAGCGGGTGCGCGACCCCAAAGCCTACACCATGTCGCTCGATGAAGTGTGGCACCGCGCCGGCGAGGGCTGGAGCGAGGCGGTGACGGAATTTCACATCGTTGGCGGACTGCATCCGGAGCTGACTTTGGATTGGTTTTGCGAGATGCTGCGCGGGCTCAAGCAGCGCTTTCCGCAAGTGCATCTCAAGGCGTTCACGATGGTCGAGATCGCCTACCTGGCACGGCGCACGAAAATCTCCATCCGCGAGACTCTGGAGCGGTTGCGCGATGCCGGTATGGATTCCATGCCCGGCGGGGGCGCCGAGATCTTCAGTGAGCGCGTCCGCCGCATTATCTGCGACCACAAGATCGACGGCAACGAATGGCTGGAGACCGCGCGCCAGGCGCACCAGTTGGGGCTGCGGTCGAATTGCACCATGCTGTACGGCCACATCGAGAACGACGAAGACCGCGCCGATCACCTGGTGAAACTGCGCACGCTGCAGGATGAAACCCACGGCTTCGTGACCTTTATCCCGCTGGCCTTCCACCCCGACAACACCGCGCTGCAGCACATTGCGAAGACCACCGGGTTCGACGACATCCGCGCCATCGCGGTAGCGCGGCTGATGCTCGACAATATCCCGCACGTCAAGGCGTATTGGGTGATGATGACTCCGCGGATCGCGCAGATCGCGCTGCGGTTCGGCGCCGACGATATCGATGGCACCATCGTGGAAGAGCGCATCTATCACGATGCCGGGGCCACCACCATGCAAGGTCTGCGGCGCGCGGAGTTACTGCACCTGATCCGCAAAGCGGGCCGCGAACCATTGGAGCGGGACACGCTGTACCGCCCCGTGCAGCGGTCGGAGTCCACGTTCACGGTGCTGGTGTAGTTTCTCCCCCATGTGATTAGGTAGGTGCGCTGCCTCGGTTCGCTCCTGTACAGGACACCAAAGGACGCGATTTCGGAGGTCGAGTTTGGGGTTTTGCGGCTTGCGGCGGTGCTTTCGGTGCCGCCCAGGCTGCGACCGCGTTCGGCACACACGCGGTATGATCGACTGGTCAGGAGTACGCATGCGTGAAATCCAATCTTCAGAAGCCAAGGCCCATTTGCCTCAATTGCTGGATGACGTGGAGCGAGGCGAAACGCTTATTATCACCCGGTATGGCCGCGCCATCGCCAGGATCGTGCCCGAGGTTGACCGGCGACAAGAAGAAGTCGATAAAGCTATAGAGAACGTCTGCGCTCTTCGGCAGCGAAAGGGCAGGGTCACGGTCGAACAGTTGCTCTCGGCGCGGGAGCAAGGGCGTAAATACTGATGCCGTTTGTGCTGGACTCATCGATTGAAAAGTCCGCACTTTCGCTCGCTGTCTTCCTTGACACGGTAAGCAAAACTGCTTACTATGAAGGCTGCGCTTACACAAAGCAGTTGCAGTTTCTCGGGTGGGAGGGGCCGGGCCAGTGGCGCCGGCATTCTGCCTGACCACCCGCCTTACAGGGAATTCAGATACGCCACAAGGTCGTCCATCTGCTGCGCCGTAAACCTCGGCCAAGCGATCTTCTTCGAATTCATCACGTTCAGCATGCGCGGGCCGTGCTCCCACAGCGCCGACACCATGGTGATGTCCGATTGCCCTTTGACCAGCTTCGGCGCGCCGCTCGATGGATCGTTGTGGCACGTACCGCAGCTTTTTTCGGCGAAAACTTTCTTGCCGCGATCCGCGCTCCCGGCGCCCGTGAAATACTGCCGCGCCCAGATGTAGCCGATAATCTGCCGCATTTCCTCGGGCGTCAGCGTCGGCGACGGCTGCTTCATCTCCGGCTGGTGATGCCACATGGCCGCGGCGATATCTGTCAGCGTCTGGTTCTTCAGGAGGTGTTCCAACGCCATCGCACCGGTATGGCAAGTCGAGCAGCCTTTGGATTCAAACAGCTTCTCTCCCGCGTCCGATGGAGGAAACTCGAAGTGGCGAACCAGGTCCCGCGTCTCCGGCAGATTCTGGAGATACACCAGGATATCCGTCAGTTCCTGTCCCGTCAGCGCCGCCCACGGAAACTTCCTCTGCGCGAAGGCCGCGCGCATCTGCGCCCCATGGTTCCACATCTGTTCCGCCAGCACCAGGGGATCCGCCAGCGACTCCCACTTCACCACCGCCGGCGCGCCGCCCGCTAGCGGCGTCGAAATACCGTGGCAATCGGCGCAGTGCCGCACCGCGAAAGCCTGTTTCCCGCGGCCCGCATCGCCCGGCCGGTCGAAGAATCGCGCCGATACGAAATAGGCAAACAGGTCGGCCGCGATGTCCGGAGTCATCTCGCTCTTCACGATGCCCTTTTTCTTCATCGCGCCCCACATGTCGGGAGCGTGATTCCACATCAGGCTGGCCATCACCGCGGGCGTGTAGTTGCGGTCGATCCTTTTGGACAGGTCGGGCGCGGTGCTGCCGCCCTTGCCCTGGAAGCTGTGGCACTGGACGCACTGCTCGCTCTGGAAGAGTTGCTCGCCCCGGCGAGCGTCTCCGGACATGGGACCGGCCGCCCAAATACTTGCGGCGACCAGCGCCCCGGCGATCGTTACTCGAAGCATCGACATTGCTGGTCTCCTAGCGGGTTAACTTCAGCCCGGTCATGAACACGTGCGTCCGGAAGCTTTCGAACAGGTAGAAGTTTTCCTGGTAACCATAATATTTCCATTCGGTGTTCCAGTTCACGTGCCTTCCGAGCGGGAGCGACAACTTCGCCAGCGGCTGGTAGTAGCGCGTGGTGTTGCTTCCATTGGAAAGGAACATCGATCCGCCCATGCTCAACTTCGCCGCCACCGGTCCCGGAACCAGTACGTCCACCAGGCCCGTCACCGAGTGTGCGTTGTCGCGATAGTCCGACACCGTCGTCGTAAAGAACGGCAGATTCAGGTAATCGACAGTGGAATGCATGGTGGAGCGGTCGTACTCGCCGGTCACGCTGATGCGCTTGGCGCTCTTCGGCGTCCAATACAGCGCCAGCGAATTGTCGCGGCTCAGGAAGTCGTATTGGATGGCCGGCGCGTGATTGTAGTTGTTCAATATGCTGAAATTGGCCTGCAACAGAAGCGACGCGAACAGACGATACTTCGCCCGCGCTCGCGCCTTTTGATAATTGTTCAGGCTCTCGCGGAAATAGACGCTATCGCTGCTGGCGCCCTCGTAATCCAGGTTGAACGACATTTTCTCCGACGCGCGGAAATTTACCCCCGCCAATCCGACATTGCGATTCAGTTGCCCCTGCTCCTGGGCCCCGGCCGGAGAGAAAAATGGGGATGCCTCCGTGCTCGCCTCGCCCCAGATATGCCGGTATCCGCCGCGCACCGTCATTTTCGAACTGACGTCGTACAGAACGTCCACCTGTTCCTGGTTGTAGTTGACGGTCTGCAGCGGATTCAGGCTGGTGAAACCGCCATTCGCCGTAACCGGCGCGATGGTCAGCGCGCCGAATGAGGAATCGTGATACCGGTCCGTCATCCAGTTCTGGATAATCCGCATCCGCTTGAGCGGCCGCAATTCGAAGCCTACGGTGCCGGTGGTGTGCGGCTGGTTGGCCGCTCCGGTCCCCATGGTCTGCTCGCTGCTATAGAACAGCAACTGGCTGATCGCCAGGAAATTCCCCGCCGCCGTCTCGTTGAAGTTCACCGTGGTCTTGGGATCGCTGTACAGGAACTGCCCGTAGATATCCAGCCAGGAGAACGGATTTGCCGTCAACAGCCCCTTACTGTAGAGGCTTTTTCCGGTGACATCGTAGGCCTGGTGCAGACTGGTCAGCGACAGCGTCTGCCCGAAGATCGAGGAGGTGCGGTCGCCATCGTTCGTTCCCGTCCAGTTAGACTGGTCGTCGTCCTTATAAGTAGTGCCGCCCTGCTCCAGGGTGACGTGAAAGTGTTTGTATTCGAACCGCACTCCGCCGCGATAGTTATCGGTGCTGTCGCGCAGTGTGGTGGGGACGGCAAACTCGTCGTTGCTGTCCTGGACGAACTCGTCCACTCCGTTCCCATAGCCCGAATTGCGGTCGAACACGAAGTACGGAACAATGCGCTTTCCCGGCCGCAGGTCGAGGCCCACGGTCATGGTCCGGCGGTGTGTATCGAACGTCTGCTCGTTGAAGCCCAACGGCGCAGTCGGATTGGCGTACGATGGCACGGCATCGAAGAGGGCAATGTTGCGGTAATCGAAGAGAAAGTCGTAGACGCCCTGCTTGCGGGCATTCACGCGGGCGGTTTCATAAGGATCGCCGCCCCACCCATAAGCGCTGGCGTCCACGCGGTCGAATAGCCGCTTCTTGGGGTCGGTGAGGGTGAAGTCCAGGCCGTTCAAAACCAGGCCCTGGCCCAGGTTCACCACGCTGCGGTACTCCGGGAAATTTCCGTTGTTACCGATCAGCCACCGGTACCCCAGATCCACGCTGCCGGTAAACCAGTCCTCGCTGGAAGGAGCAGGCGACGCCGCGGGCGCGGCCGCCTGTTCGGTCTTGGCCGGTTCCTGCGCGGAAGTTGGCGCGTCCGTCTTCGCGGGAGTTTGCGCCGTCGTGCCGTCGGCTTTCGATGGTGGATCCGCCTGCTGTGCCCAGGCCGGAACCATCAGGATGAGTGCCAGTAGGAATCTCATTTGAATAAGTCCCGGTTCACGTTGGATCCGTGGACCTTTTGATGGCAATTGGTGCAATTCTGAAACCGTGGAGAGGCCAGATCGTGAATCGCCGGCGGGACCGCACCCAAAGGACCTTTCATCGTCGGCGTGGTGCTCGGCAAGTTGGAGTGGCATTCCTGGCAGACCAGGCGCACCACTTGCCTGGTAAGCATCCGCGGATTGGACGACCCGTGCGGCTGATGGCAGGCCATGCAGCCTTCCAGTTTGACCGGGGCGTGTTCATATACAAACGGTCCGGCCATGTCTCCGTGGCATTTCAAGCAGCCCGGCTCGTTGGCGCTCACCGTCTGCAGGGAGCGCGGCAGGAAAGTACCGTGAGGATTGTGGCAGTCGACGCACGACATGGCCCCTTGCGGTACTTTGTGCCCGAAGGGCCGCTGGAAGCTGGCCCACACATCCTGGTGGCACGAGGCGCATAGCTTATTGATATCGGCCGTCTTGCGAGTGACCATCCCGTCGGGCCCGTTCTTGTGGACCGCATGGCAGGCCACGCAGGCAACCTGGTTCTTGGCGTGACTGCTGGTAATGCGTCCCACATGGGTGGGCTGATTCAGATGGCAGGTGAGGCAGACCCTGTCCGCCGCTGCGGGAGCGAGCTTCGCCGGATTGCGGATATCGGCCGCGGACATCGATTCCGCGTGTTTGCTTCCCGGACCGTGGCAGGATTCGCAGGCTTTGGTTTCAAAGCCGCGCTTCTTGTCGGTTTCCACCTGATGATGAGGGTTTTTCTGAAATGCGTTGAAGATGTCTTCGTGGCATGCCTGGCACGTTTCCGAGCCGACGAACTCCGCCGGCTTGGGTGGTTCTGGCGATGGAGCGGGAGCGTTCGCTTTCTCTTGAGCGCCCCCTAAAGTAGCGGATAACAGCAGGGCCGCCGTAAAAATCGTCATCCAGCGCGCCTCCCGGAGGAAGCGCGCTGGCGGAAGGCTAGCCATGCTCAGATATCGTGGCGGCCGGAACATGGTCGTCTCCTTATTGTTATAGCAACCTATTGACCGGCATGCACCGCGGTCACGTCGTAGGCTGCGCCCGCGGCGTGGCAAACCGTGCAACTCTCGCCGAACTTCGGATCGGTATTGATAACGGCGTGCGCCATCGTCGCCATGTCGAAATGGCAGGCCGTGCAGGCCGACGTAGTGGCCGGAACCGGGTTGATGAGCGCCGCCGGGTCGTACACCGGATTCTTGCCGACGGGCAGGACCGCTCCGGAGCCGTTGACGTGGCACATGGAGCAGTTGGCCGTGTCGCCAACCGTGCCATTGATCATTGCCGGATAGAGGACGCCGGTGTTGGGAATCGAAGCCGGGACCGAGGCGAAAGCGGCGCCAAACGAGTTGTGGCTTCCGCCATGTCCGACGATGACATAGTCGAGACCTGCCGCGCCCAACTTCTCGCCGGTATGAATGGAGTGGATCATCTGCGCGAAGTTGATGCCTTGGACCGGGGCGGCCTTATCGGCGGCAACCAGGGCCGTGGGGCGCGTGGATTCGTCGCCCTCGCTGGGGTTGTGGCAAAGCACGCAATAAGTCACGTTGTTGCGCAGGTCGCCATGCACTTCCAGATAGGTGTGGCAGCCCTGGCAACTGGCCATCGCCACGATCGTGCGGCGCGGCGCTACCGGCGAGCCATCCGCCGAGAAGTTGATGATCTGGTTGGTCCCGCCGTATTGGGTGGTCACGGCTTGCGTGGTGCCGGGCAGCAGGGTGATCGACAGCCGGCCTTCAATACCGATGGTGTAGGTGCCTTTGGCATTGGCCGGAAGGGTGTGGGTGAAGGTGTAAGTGCAGTTCCCGCTGGCATCGCAAGAGGAGGCGGTCATGGCCGATTCCGTCACGTACCCGGGGGTGGTCACGGCCGCGCCGAAGCTGGTATAGCCGTAATCCGTCGTCGGACCGGCCATGGTCAGCGAAAGCGAACCGCTGTTGGCGGCGAAGTAGCTCAGCGGAATCCCGTTGCCGGCGTTGTTCGTCACCGTAAACGATACCGTCGGGGCCTTTCCCGGCGCTGCGCCGGTTACCTTGGTCAACGTAAACTTCAGGCCGGGGACGCCCGGCGCCTGGTCGTCCACGGTGTGCGCGCCGATGATGGAAGCGTCAAACGGCAATTCGCCCTGCGGGATGTGGCAGCCGGCGCATTGCGTATCGTCCACCTGCGGCAGATGGTTGACGTAGCCGGTGTTGTTCGCGAAATTGGAGCCGCCGGTGGCGAAATTGACGTCGTCATGGCACGAACCGCAGGCCGCACGGCTGGGAGTGGTCATCCAGGCGCTGGTCTGCGCCGCGCCATTCTTGGGATTGTGGCAGCTCCCCGCGCAGTTTCGCGGGTCGCTCGGGTTGGCGGGATACACCACTGTCGACCAGTCGGAATAGCCGTTGTGGCCGTAGATCTGGTAAGGGATAGCTCCCACCTTCACGCTCGGCAAGCTGGAGCCCATGTGGATTTTGTGAATAAAGACCTTCATATCCAGTGAATTGCCGGTGTTAGGGTCGCTGGTTTGCGACTGGTGGCACATGATGCAGAGGCTCACACCCACGCGCGAGCCGCCGTGGAAGGATAGCGTGCTGTGGCAGGAGTTGCAATCCGCCTGGCGGACCACGTCGCGCGGCGCGGGGGTGCCGCCGGCCGGCACGAAGTCGTACGTCACGGAAGCGTTGTATGTCCCCATGTCCCATTGCGTCAGGTTACGGGAACCATAGATTCCGATCCGGTTGGTCAAAGTCGGGTCAAAACCGGCCGGTGCTTTGGTCTTGAAGGTGTAGATATATTCGCCCACCGCTACGGTAGTGGAGGTGCCGCCGGAATCGCCGGCCGCTTGCGTGGCCGTCGCTCCGCCGGTTACCGCGGTCGCCGTAGTGGTGATGTAGGAAGCGAACTCCTCCTGCCCCTTCGGAATGTAGGCTGCCAGGAACTTCGGGGAGATTACGCCCGGGGTTTGAATTCCGTTGATGTCAAGGGGCAGAGCTGGGGTCGAGCCGTCCGTAACCTTGTAGTCGACGCTGATGGTGCCATCGCTGGCAATTTTTGCCGATACGACGCTGAAAACCAGGCCAGGGTTCACGTATTCAACAGTGGCCTGCGCTGCGCTGGAAGTTACGGCGTGAGAAATGGCCGGCTTGTTCGCAGCCCTCTGTCCGCTGAGGATCACAATGGACCCAGCGACCACGAGGAGGGCCACAGCCTTACCAGTCACCGCAAGAACCGAAGAAGGATTCCGCATACTTTTCTCCAAAATTCTGAATCACAACTGCTATCGACCGGACTGGCGGGAGACGACCCGCCCGCGCGCGACGATGTGCTGATGCCACTGAGCATGCTCATTCTGAGCACTCGCCAGTCCAAACCGAACGGCCCCGTCGTGAATGCCCCAAACCCCTTATTATGTTTGTGTTGGAATTTTCCGCATTTTGGTTGTTGATATCCTCCCCCGGCAAGACATGGGTGAAAATACCGGTTCTTGCTGGGTGAAAACCCGCACCGGCGTCCGGATAACGGAAACTGGACTTTTAAGATCTCCGAGCAGTTCGGTTTTTGCTGTTCGGAGACCCCCGAAAGGAAATGAAATTGCGCACGGAAAAACCCTAAAATTCCCGAGATTTTTCTTGACGTGCAGTACAGCCGAAGATTATCCTAACCTTCGAGAAGTTCGGAAAAACCCTAATCTAAATACCAGTAACTTCTGATATGGCGACAACAATAACCCTACCACCGGCTTACTCGTTCGAACGCAACCGCCTGCTGGCAGTGGACCCGATTCGGCGCCGCGCCCTCGAGCGTCTTTATCAACGACGGGAAGCCGTCAAAAACCTGATATCCGCCCTGGAAGAGTATCAGCGCACCCGGGCGGCGCGGTTGGAGCGCTGCGTCGCGCCGGACGCTATTCCGACGTCCCTGTCAGGTTTCTCTCGATTGCGAATTTGACCAATCCCACAATGTCATGGACGTTGAGTTTGCGCATCAGCGTGGCGCGATACGTGTCCACGGTTTTAGGACTGATGCGCAGCAGGTCGGCGATGTCCTTGGCGCGCATCCCCTTGACCAGGTATGAGAAGACCTCCATCTCGCGGGGACTGAGCGTAGCCAGAGGGTCGTCCGGAGCGGTGGCTTCCGGCTTGGTGAAGAGCCCGGCGCCTTTGAGCAGCGGAGACACGTATTGCCCTCCGTCGCGAACGTAGCTGATGGCCTCCAGCAGGTGCCGCGCGGGGCCGTCCTTGAGCAGGTAGGCATCCGCGCCAGCCCGCAGCGCTTCGATCACGGGCTTGTCTTCCCGGCTGATGGACAGAATCATGATCTTGCTGGGACAACCGGCGGCACGGAGCTTGCGGATCACTTCGATCCCGGTGCATCCCGGCATGTGTAAATCCAGGATGGCGAAATCCGGTTGTGTCGCCAGGACCATTTCCACGGCCGAGGGACCGTCCGCGCATTGCCCCACGACACGCATGCCATTGACTTCGCACAGCGCCGCGAAACCCTCCCGCACGATGGCGTGGTCATCCGCCAACACCACCGTCGTCCCCGCTAAATCCGCCATGATTCTCCTTCCCGGTTTACGAACGCGGCACTTCGAAGGGTACCGAGAGCTCCAATATAGTACCACCCGCGCCGCTCCCGATCTCCAGCTTTCCGCCCAGCGACGAGGCTTGCTCCCGGATGGACCGCAAGCCGATTCCCTGCGTCACGTTGGCCGGCGCGCTCAGCAGCCGGCCCACGTCAAACCCCACACCGTTGTCCTGAATACGGAGAACGACACGGTCGCCGCTCGATTCCAGCGTCATCTCCACGCGGCTGGCCCGCGCATGCCGCACCAGGTTCGTCAGCGCTTCCTGCACCGCCCGGTATACCAATACTTTAGCTTCCTGCTCGGGTTCGCGGGGAAGGGGCTGGATCCGCAAGGAAGCCTCGAACCTTTGCGGAACGCCGCTCGAGTCCCACAATTGCCGGACTGCGGTTTCCAAGCTCAAACGCTGCCACTCGGGCGGATGCAGCTTCCGCGAGAGGGAGCGCACCTGCTCCCCCGCGTCGCTGGCGAGGGTGCCGATGCGGTCCAAGGCATGCTGGACCCCGGCCGGCGCATCGGGAAGCTGGGTGGCGATGACCTCCAGTTGCAGCCGGATGGCCACCAGCAATTGCCCCACGCCGGTGTGCAAATCGCGCCCCAGCCGCTCGCGTTCCAATTCGATCTGGCGGACCGCACTGGCTCCGGCCGAGAATCCGCTTGCCTGCGTCAGACTGGAAAGGTTTCGCTCGGCGCTCTGCAAGCGGAAATAGTGCTGGATGAACCGGCTCTGTACCCGGAGCAAACCTCCAGCCTCTTCGCCCAACGTCATGCGTGCCCGGCTGCTCATCCAGAGCGCCTGGCCATGCAGATCGCCTTCAATTGGCAAAGGAAAACCAACGCCGCGACGGGCGGACCCGGATACCGAGTCGAGGATCAACCAGAAGTCTCCTGTAGTAGAGGATCTTTCCTAGTCAGAATGCCAGGATAGCTAACTAACTGCAATCACCGTACGTACTCAGTACGTTAGCAACTAACTGTAGTACTTGCATTCAATTACGGAAAAGTATTATAAGGAAGATACCGATGCCACGCACCATAGATTATCTACCGCGGATCGCGATCTTCCTGGCGGGAATCGCCGCGGGTGCATTAACCAGCGTCCGCCGTGAACGCGGCGGCGCGGGAATGGACCCGGCAGCGCTGCAGGATCTCAAGAGCTCCCTCGCCAATCTCGAAACCCGCCTCACGGCACAAGACACGGCCACAACCGCGCGTTTCGCCCAGGTAGAAGTACGCCTGGAGGAGCACTCCGCGAAACTGGCGGAGGTGCCGTCCACCGCGCAGATCGTGGCGGCGATGGAGCAACTGCTGTCCAAGACAATGACCTCTCTGGACGACCGCCTCAGCACGCAGGCGCACTCCATCGAAGTTCTGAAAACCACGGTATCGCAAACCGACAGCCTGCTGGAGCGGGTGCTGGAATCTCTCGATTCCCTGCAGACCTACACCGATCCGGCGGAACTTTCCGACGACGTGCTGCTGGCCCGGCCGGCCGTCTAACCGGACGCACCTCTCCTCGACCGGGAGAACCGCGAGAATGCCGCTCCGCTTCTGTTTGTCCTACTTGGTTCTAAGGATTTTCTGATTTTGTATATATAACAAAAAAGAACTATCCTCAGGATGGTCTATGGATCTAAGTAAAGTTCTCGCGCAACTCCGGGAGGAGTTAGAAAATCTCGACGCGGCGATCCAGAGCCTTGAGCGTTTACAGCAGGATGTGCCCCGCCGGGGGCGTCCGCCGAAAACGGTGTCGCAGATGTCGAAGCTGTCCCGCGCCTCGCGGAAGGGGGACGTCGCGCCTGACGAGCCTCTCTCTGAAGATATCTAGGATAGCCAAGGGCTGCGCCCTTGAAATCCCAAGGAAAGAGTACGAGGCATCCCTATCTCAATTGGCAAACTTCAATTCCTCGCCAAGGCGCGAAGACACAAAGAGCGCATCGACTGGGGCTGGCACTGATGACGGACTTGCAGAACTCGGTGGCGAACCCGCTCCCTCACCGTCGCGGCTCGGTAAGTGGCTGCCTGTCAATGCGACCTTTCCGAGCCGCGCGCGCTAGCAAGCTATCCTTGCCACTTGAAGTGAGTTTCGCGACAGAAACCAGTTAGACCTGTGGGACTATTCCGGAGACAGACTGCGACAGCAACACGTCTTGCTTCCCGCTTTACTGCAGCGGCGGCAGATATTCCGGCGGCACAAGAACTTGAATCGACCGCGCCCGCCGCGGGATTCGCCGAATGAGGCCGTTTCGCTCAAGAGTCTTGATCATTTCGTGAACCGAGGGCGGAGATACCTGGAAATACATCTGTAGATCGGATTCGGCCGGAGCTTGCCGGTGGAGCTTCGAGTAGTGATGGATGAACGCCAGATATTGACCTTGCTTTGGCGTGAAGGAACGCGGGGCCGAAGGATCGGGTTCCGGCGCCGGTTCGATTGCGACATCGAAAGCGTCCTCCCCGAAGCTGTCCCAGATTCGAACCTTGAGAATGAAGACCTGTCCCTCAATCACGGTGCGAACCGGCTTCTTGGCAGCGGCATAGAGGTTCTCGCGCAGTTCCTCCGCATCGGCGCTGGAACTCGGGAACCTGGCGATTGACACGCCGGCGCCGCCAATCTGGGCGAAGACCCATTCCTGGCGGTCTTTGTATTCCACGCCGATCGAATCGGCGCCGTGTAACCGGGCGTGCCGGCAGATATCCTCAAGCAGTGTCTTCGGTTTGCCCATGAGAAACCCAATAAGGCCCTTTGTCGCAGGCCTCGTCGATCTCGTAGTCGTCCGAGGAGTCCGCCTCCCCGGTGATGCACGTGAAGCACATGTGCCCCACTTGCGAGGAGCCGATCACCCAGATTGGCTCGCCACACGAACAGCGCTTGCCGGCCTTATAGGCCGCCAGCGCCGACTGGAGCTGCGCGATAATCTCGGCCTCCTTGTCGCCAGGATTACACTTCAGGTGGAGGCGAACATATTCCCGGAGTTTGATTGGAGTAAAAGGCATGCCTCGGTGCGGACCTCCTTTCGTCAGAATGGAACGTCGTCATCGGTGATTTGTTCGGGTATCCATGACGCGTCCGCAGGAGGGATGGCAGCCGCCGCCTGATTCGGCCCGCGGGGCTGCTGCTTCCCGGCGCGGTCCTCCTGGTTGCGCGCATGGTAGTCCTCCCAGTAAAGTTGCTCCTCAAAGAGGCGCGCCGCTTCCTCGTCCTCTTCCGGGGTTGTGGGCAGTGGCGCGGAGAGCGGCTTCTCGCCCAGGACGTAGCCAAACTTCTTGAAGTGAAGCTCGTGAATCCACTCCTTCACTTGCAGCTTCCACTTCTGCTTGGGATCCGGCCTTGCTCGAACCAGCGTGTCCGGCTGAAAGCCCAGACTCTTGGCCATGGTGATGTCGTTCTGGTTAAGCCGGCAGAGTTTCTTCGCCTCGGGCCAGCCATGACGATGCTTGCTCATCCCGATAAATCGACAACGCAGGCGTTACGCTAGAACGGAACGTCGTCGTCGGTGATCCCCTGATTGAAGTCATCCGGGGGCGCGGCGGGTGCCGGAGCGGGAGCGGGAGCGGGTGGGCGCTGCGCCGACCGCGGCATGGAGACCGGCTGCTGTGAGGTGTAGTCGCCGCCGCCCGATCCACCGCCGGGATCGCCACCGCGGCCGCCGAGCAGGATCAGCTCATCCACCACGATCTCGGTCATGTAGTTCTTCTTACCGTCCTTGTCGTCCCAACTGCGGGTCTGCAAGCGGCCTTCGATATATACCTGCTTGCCTTTGAGAAGGTAGGGCGCCAGGTTTTCCGCCCGCCACATGATGATGTTGTGCCAATCGGTCTCATCCTTCCACTCGCCAGAGGCCTGATCTTTCCAGCGGCGGCTCGTGGCCAGAGAGAAGGTGGAACGGGAAACGCCATTAGGCGTGAATTTCGTCTCGGCATCTTTGCCGAGATGCCCGAGGAGTATGACTTTATTGACGCTTTTCGATGCCATCTTAATCTGAACTGTATCACAGTGCGGCTTCGCCGCAAGGGCGCGTCTTTCGCGTCTGCACGCCATCCAGGGAGCCGTTGACGGCTACGAGCGATTCGGTCGTTGTCCGTGAGGAGCTATTGGCTCGCTGGTTTCTGTCGCGAAATTCACTTCAGAACTCCTGATGTCGTGGAATTTGCAGTGAGCCCGCAGGTGGGGCAGGCGGTGCTCGCCTGCCCCACCTGCACTGAATTAGGCCCGCTGCTCGAATAGGATCGAGCGAAGGCGAGCACCGCCGGCCCCACCTGCGAAGCCCTCGCCATCGAAAGGAATGGCTTAGCCCATTTTCCCCGCCAGGCTGAAATTGCGGGGCGACATCAGGAGTTCTGAACTGCGGCCTGCGGTTCTTTGCACAGCGCCGCAGGAGCGCCGGAGAGCCAAAAGCTCTGCATGCCAAAATCTCGTTACGGCGAGCCGGCGGCACAGCCGGCCGCTACGGCCTGGGCTTCCGCCTTGGGGAAGTAGGGCGAAACCGAAGCGAGCGATCGCTCCAGATATTGGCGCGAGGCGCCGCAAAATCCCGAGGCCACGGCGGAAAGATGGCGCCACGCCAACGCGTCCGGACGGAGCGCCGGAGGGATATCGAAATTCAGCGCGCTGGCGAATTCCTCTTCGGCTCGGGAGTAGTCTTTACGGCGATAAAAAAGGATGCCGCGATAGAGATGCGCCTCGCCCGATGCCAGGTCCGTGGCGTCGGCGAACGCCGTACGGCTGGCCAGGTTGTAGTCGGCCAGCGCGGGCTCCGGTTGGCCGGACAGTTCCTTGGCGCGCGCCCGCAGGAAATAGGCGCGCGCGCTCGGCGGAGAGATCTGCAGCGCCCGGTCGAGCGTGGCGATGGCCGTGGCAGGTTCGCCCGACAGGATCTGCGCGCCGCCCAGTTCGGTGAGGAGTGGCGGGATGTCCGCCGGCGGGCCGAGACGGAGCGCCAATGAAGGGTTGGCCTGACCTTGCGCGCTCGTCCAAATGTCCAGGGTCTGGCGATAATGGGCGACGGCCTCGGAGTAATGGCCGGATTGGAAGGCCTTCAGGCCGGCCACATAGGCGGACCAGCCGGACTCCGGGCGGCCGGAGAATTGTCCCGCGGCCTCGTCCGGGTTGCCGCGGTTCAGGGCCAGCCAACCCAACCAGAGATTGGCGGTGGGCACGAACGGCACGCACGACGCGGGACACGCGTCGGGCCGCTTCCAGGTAGGCTCATCGGCGATATGTCCGGCTTGGCGCGCGATCCACGCGAGCATGTTGGCGCCGGAGCGTTCCAGTTCCGCCGCGGCATCGGTAAATGCCGCCGGAGCGCGCGTGATGGCGGCCACCGCGAGCTGGCAGAAACCCTTGCGGTAGTGGAGTTCGGATTCCTCGCCGGGGAGCGCCACCGATACCATGGCGGCCTGCGTTTGCACGCATGCGGAGGCGTCGGCCAGCACCGGAGCGGCAGCACGATCCACGCGATCGAAGGCGGCCGCCGCGGCTTGCAGCATGGCCAGATGCTCCTTGTCGGCGGCCAAGAGCACAGAAGAGAAGACCATGCTCGCCACGGAGACACAGAGACAAAGATAGCGGCAGCGCGCGCTTGGACTTTCCGCCCGTCCCCCCATGCGTCTATTATCGCGTGAAGATAGTGACGTCGACGTTCATGCCGGGGCGCAGCACCAGGCCATCGGTCCGGTCGACCAGTATCTTCACCGGAATGCGCTGCACCACCTTGACGAAATTGCCGGTAGCGTTCTCGGGAGGCAGCAGGCTCATGCGCGAGCCGGTAGCGCCGGCGATGGAGTCCACGTGGCCAATCACGCTCTTACCGTACATATCGACCTGGATTTCGGCCCTCTGGCCGGGCTTCACGTCGGCCAACTGGGTCTCCTTGAAATTGGCGGTCACCCAGGTATCCTGCAGCGGGATGAGGGTCATCAGGCCTTGACCGGGCTGTACGATCTGGCCCACTTCCACGCTCTTGCGCGTGACCGTGCCATCGATGGGAGCCGTAATGGTGGTATACCCGAGCATCAATTCGGCGGCTTCCAGGCGGGCGCGCGCGGCTTCCACGGCGGCGGCGGCGGTGCCCGCATCGGCGGTGCGAACATCCACCTGCTTGCGGTTGGCCACGGTGGTCTCCACTTGCGCCTTGGCGGTATTCACATGGGACAGGGCGGAATCGAGAGCGGCCTTGCGAATAGCCGCGTCCTTCTGCGCCGACGCCAGCTTTTCCTGCGCCGCGTGCAGATCGCTGTCCGCCACCTTGGCCGCGGCCACGTAGGAATCGTACTGCAGTTGCGAGATCTCGGCTTTGTCGACCAAAGGCTTCATGCGCGCCAGATCGGCTTGGGCGCGATCGCTACTGGCTTGCTTGGAGGCCACGTTGGCCTGGGCGTATGCCAGGTCGGAACTGTTGGCCTGATCGTAGGCAATGCGGGCGCGTTCCACTTCGGTCTGGGAATCGGCCAACTGCGCCGACGCCACGGTGTTGCCGGATTCGGTGGTGTCGTTGATCCACGGCACGGTCACGCGGGCCGCCCGCAACTGCCCTTCGGCCTGCGACACCGCCGCTTTGGCGATATCCACTGCGGCCTGGTAATCGCGCGGATCGATGCGCACCAGCACTTCTCCGGCTTTCACCGTCTGGTTGTCGATGACCGCCACTTCGATCACGTTGCCGGAGATCTTGGGCGCGATGGCGCTGATGTGTCCATCGACATTGGCGTCATCCGACGAGACGCGGTCGCGGAAATGCATGTAGGCGGCGTAGACCGCAATGGCGACCAGCAGCAGCAGTACCAACGCGACCGCCACCTTGATGGGCGAGCCGCTGCGCCGCGCCGCCTGGGTTGTCTCCAACGTGTCTTGGGAAGGTGTCACCTTTTGTCCCTCTTTCTCTGATAGCAAACTTTGTGTCATTCCACCACCACCTGGCCCGCTGCCGGCTTCACCTTTTTGACGAAAAACAGTAACGGGATGACCAGGAGGAACAGCGTACCCATCACCCAAAACGCGTCGGCAAAAGCCAGCATATTGGCTTGCCGCAACATGCTGCCGTAGATCAGGCCCTGCGCCTGGAGCGCGGCATCGTGCGTGGAAGACCCGCCGGCGCGCAAGGTGGCCGCCGCGCCGGCCAGCGCCTCGCGATAACGGAAGTCGTAGGGCGTGAGGTGCGCCACCAGCACCGTCTGGTGAAACTGGGCGCGGCGGGCCAGCAGCGTAGTCGCCGTGGCGATTCCCGAACTGCCCCCGATGTTGCGCGCCAGATTAAAAAGCCCGGTGGCATAGTTGGTGCGCTCCTTGGGGATGTAGGCAAAAGCCGTCGCACTGATCGGCACGAAGAGAAATGCCAGGCCGAGACTTTGGACCAGACGGCTCCACAGCGCGGTGCCATAGTCGATCTGCAAATTGAAATTGGCCATGCGGTACAATCCCAAAGACGTGACCGCCACCCCGAAAATCATCAGCCAGCGCGGCTGATACTTGCGCACCAGAATTCCCACCACCGGGAGGCAGACCACGATCACCAGTCCGCCGGGCGAGAGCACCAGCCCGCTCATCATGGCGGTGTAACC
>Ga0182013_10003127_pt1 | contig 21023 bp, 25 predicted proteins | sample 612S2MmetaG_FD_120487 | JGI IMG/M metagenome (GOLD analysis project Ga0182013, IMG submission 120487) | Permafrost microbial communities from Stordalen Mire, Sweden - 612S2M metaG | ecosystem: Environmental > Terrestrial > Soil > Wetlands > Permafrost | place: Sweden: Stordalen | collected... | reverse complement strand
GCGAAAGTCCGCGAGCGTGTTCATCCCCTCGACCGCTTTCAAGTAGACACTTCCGCCGAGCCCGCCGTCGCCGCCGTCCGGGCCGCCGAAGGGCACGAACTTCTCGCGCCGAAAACTGACGCAGCCGCGACCGCCGTTGCCGGCCTGCACTTTGAGCTTGGCTTCGTCGATGAATTTCATGGGATGGGAACCGCGAAAACTAAAAGGGGGAGCAGGATTACCCTGCCCCCCCTTCGATGTCTAGCGAGCGCACGGGCCCGCCGCCGCGTTATTTGGTGACGACGTTGACGTACGTATGGCCTTCGGCGCCCTTGATGCGAAACTCCACCACGCCGTGGGAGGTGGCGAACAAGGTGTGGTCCGTGCCCATGCCGACGTTCACGCCGGCGCGATACTGGGTGCCGCGCTGGCGGATGAGAATGTTGCCGGCGAGGACATCTTCGCCACCGAACTTCTTCACGCCCAAACGCTTGGAATGCGAGTCGCGGCCGTTACGAGTACTGCCGCCGGCTTTCTTGTGTGCCATGTAGGTATCTCCTTCGGAATCTTAAGCGACGATCGACGTGATCTTCACGTCCGTATAGGGCTGCCGATGGGTCCCTTCGCGCTTGTAATGCTTGCGACGGCGAAATTTGACGATGCGGACCTTGTCGCCCTTGCCATGCGACTCGACGGTCGCGGTCACCTTGGCAGTTTCGATAAAAGGGGCACCCAGCGTCACGCTGGCGCCAGCGCCGACCAACAGCACCTGGTTGAATTCGACGCTCGCGCCTTGGTCGGCGGCGAGTTTTTCGATGCGCACAACCGCACCTTCTTGGACGCGGTATTGCTTCCCGCCCGTGGCAATCACGGCATACATGTTTGACGACTCCAGCTGGACGGGCCTTAGGGGCCCGCAAAAGAGCCGGGAATTGTACGGGGGAGGCGCAAATTGGTCAAATAGCAGGGGGCACCGGACGTGAGGGCCCCGCGCATGCCCCCATTCGGTGCAGTGCGGCAATTCTACCCCCAAGAGCCGGCCCCTCCCGTCCGCCGCGGGTCTCCCCTCTGCCATCCGGCCCGACTCGTCGATGACTCGACGGTCCTTTCAGGAGCGTTCAAAATAGCCTTCGATCCACCCGGCTCGTGTACCTCTTCGCCACCACCCGCTTCATGACTTCGATCGGACCAGGAGCAGCCGTCATGATCGATTGGCCCCAGTCACGGCTTTCTTAGGTACCATGACGCATTGCGCCAGGCCTCCCATGACAATTGAACAAATACGCGAACTTGTCACCGCCGATTTCGACGCGGTCGATCGGGTCGTCAAACATCGGCTCTACAGCCCCGTCACCCTCGTCAACCGGGTGGCGAACTACATCATTTACGCCGGCGGAAAGCGGCTGCGGCCCCTGCTCGTGCTGCTCTCGGCCCGGGCCTGCGGGCACGAGGGGGAACAGCATATCGAGGCGGCAGCAATCATCGAATTCATCCACACCGCCACCCTCCTGCACGACGATGTGGTCGACGGTTCGTCGCTGCGTCGGGGGACCAAGACCGCCAACGAGGAATTCGGCAATGCGCCCAGCGTCCTGGTGGGCGATTTTCTGTATTCACGCGCCTTTCAGATGATGGTCAAGCTCAACCGCATGCCCATCATGGACATCATGGCCGATGCCACCAACGCCATCGCCGAGGGCGAAGTCCTGCAGCTCATGAACGCGCGCGATCCGAATACCAGCGAGGCCCGCTACCTCGATGTCATTCATCGCAAGACCGCGAGGTTGTTTCAGGCGGCGGCACAGATCGGCGCCGTCTTGAGCGACGTGTCCCCCATCATAGAAGAGTCGCTCGCCCGGTTCGGCAAGCATATCGGTACCGCCTTTCAGCTGGTCGACGATGCCCTCGACTACCAGGCGGACGAACTGAGCCTGGGCAAGCACCTCGGCGACGACCTAGCCGAAGGCAAGCCCACCCTGCCCCTCATCTATGCCCTACAGCACGGCAACGATGGGCAGCGAGCCATGATCCGCGAAGCCATCGAGGAAGGCGGACTCAAACATCTGGGAGAAATCACCCAGGCCGTTGCAAGCCTCGGGGGCCTTGCGTACACTGCCCGGCTCGCGCAATGCGAGGTAGATCAGGCTCTTGCTGCACTTGCTCCCCTTCCCGAATCCAGGTTCAAAGAAGGATTGAGCGAACTGGCCAAGTTCGCTGTGGCACGCAAGCACTGATAGATCGCGATTTCGGGGTGTAGCTCAGCCTGGTAGAGCACTACGTTCGGGACGTAGGAGTCGCAGGTTCAAATCCTGTCACCCCGACCATTGATTTTATTAGTGTTTTCTCGAGCCTATCTCCGCTTGGTGTAGGTTTACAAAGCAAGCTTGGTGCAGATTTGGTGTAAGGTTCGGCGAATCTCTGCGAACTGTTGAGGACCTCGGGCAGTGGATCTCCAGTTGAGCGCGGCTGGCCCTGGATGTTTTTGGACGAATTGAACCGAAAGTAACGAAGGGATCGTCGCCCAGCGTCTCTTCGCCCCTGTACAAATGCACGTCGGTGACCTTCTGGTAATGGGGCTGCTTAACGGCAGAGTAGTTGGGCCAAGCTATACTGGGCGTGGGCTTACGGTCAGGTCGCGACCACGTCCGGAAGAAGTCTTTTATATTCCTTTCGAACCACCTCGTAACATTCGCACGTGCGACGTTCCAGGCCGGCGCGATCGAGAACGGTGATGTGCCCCCGCGCATAGTCTATGAGCCCCGCGCGTTGAAGTTTTTTGGCACCTTCTGTGACACCCTCTCGCCGCACGCCGAGCATGTTGGCGATGAGCTCCTGGGTCATGATCAGCTCACTGCCTTGCAGTCGATCTAAACTCAGCAAGAGCCATCGACACAGCTGCTGATCCAACGAGTGATGTCGATTGCAAACCGCGGTCTGGGCCATCTGCGTGATCAATGCCTGGGTAAATCGCAGCATCAGGTGCATCACGGGAGGCACAAGATTGAACTCGTGTTTCATGAACTGTGCCTTCATACGAAAGCCGGCGCCGGAACTTTGAACGACCGCTCGACTCGGCGTCGTATCCCCTCCCATGATCAAAGCAAATCCCACCATTCCGTCATTACCCACCACGGCAATCTCCGCAGACGAGCCGTTTTCCATGACATACAGCAGTGAGACAATGGCGGTGAGCGGAAAGTAAACATGAGTCAGCTTGCCCTGTGCTTCATATAGAACCTGCCCGAGCTTCAGATCAACCAACTCAAGGTGGGGCAACCACAAGGCTCGTGTGGGCCGTGGAAGACTTGCAAGCAGGTGATTTTTGATCGGCCTATCTTTCGGTGGGCTGGTCGATTTTGGCATTAATGGATCGCTCCGGCGATTACGCCAAACCCCATGACCAAAGTGTAGCCCATGACATACGTTATGTGCGACGTACCTCCACCTAATCAATTATGTACTGTACCGTACAGATGAGCTTGGGAAGAACGAGTTACAGAATCGGCCGCGAGACGGCCTCTCCGTGCTGGAATTCGCTGCGCAGCTGCTCGAGCTTTCCGACTGCACCATCGTACGCGTCGCTACCCAGCAGAAGTCGGTGTGGTGGCTGTTTCGATTCGGTGGCCTGGATGATGGCGAGTGCAGCGCGCACCGGATCTCCCGGTTGACGTCCCGAGTCTGCGCGGAGCCGCTTCCTGCTCGCGCCAGCGGTCGCCTTATAATCCTCGATGTTCCGCGAGCTCTCGCCGGCCGAACGGCCGGCCCAATCGGTGCGAAAGCCGCTGGGCTCGACCAGCATGACCTTGATGCCCAGCGGCTCGACTTCCTGCCAGAGTGCCTCAGACAATCCCTCAACGGCGTACTTGCTGGCATTGTAGTAACCGAGCGCAGGGAAGCGGGCGGCAACCCCCCGGACGACACGGAGCTTTTTTCGGCGTGTCGCGGGGACCCTCGGTGAGACGTCAGGCATCCTCATTGCTGGCCCGGAAAATGCCAAAACGGCGTTCAAGACATACATGGATCATCTGCGACCCTATAACGCGTCTCAAGTGTTCACTGTGGAGACGATTTATCAACCCAGCGACGAGGCATTGTTGTCGCTAGGACGAGAGCATTTTGAAATCAATGGCCATCTGGTAGTACAAAATGAACAAACTGAGCAGGCTTCGTGACTAGATCCGAACCCGGCGCGCAATCGAGCACGAACACACTAATGGAACACTGTTCTCGCCCTGTTATCTAGGTTGACCACTGCCATCCGTCGTCGATCATCCTGGCAACACAGGGCGCGGGAAGGTAAGCGCGCCACGCGCGCAAGTTTCCGACCGCCCGCTCACTCTCGGCCTGAGTTGGCTTAAGAAAGGCCGCCTCCTCGGCCGTGGGCGATACTAACAGCGTTGAACTGAAGACATCCTCCGAATGCAGTGCGTCCATGAGTTCTTGTTGCCAATGCGCGTCTTCGGTCATTGTGATTCCTCAGTGTGGGCTGACTTGACGCAAGATAGACGCGATGGACCGCAACCCTCTGTGCGCCGCGCCGCTTATGCAGAGGAAGCTCTTTGGGCACAGAGCACGCGGTGTCCCCTTGATCACGACCTCGACATCTGAAGTGAACCCCTCAACCCTTCGGCCCACATGTGCGCCAACGAACAGACTGATGCGAAGCTCTCCACATAGAGTAAGAAATCACGACCAATCTGGAAATCACTCAGGAGGGCGACCATGTTACGCAGCTTGAAGAGTTTGGAGGGGTTCGCAATCGGCGCCACCGACGGCAAATTTGGCAAGGTGAAGAATTTCTACTTCGACGATGAATCGTGGGTCATCCGCTATCTCGTCGTCGATACCAGCACCTGGCTTGGCGGTCGCGAAGTTCTCATCTCCCCCTATTCGATCAGCCAACCTAACTGGGCCGAGAGTTTCATAGCGGCGACAATTTCCAAACAGCAAATCAAAGACAGTCCAAGCATCGACAGCGACAAGCCCGTGTCGCGCCAATATGAGAGGAGCTACCTAGGATATTATGGATATCCATATTACTGGGGCGGAACTGGCCTGTGGGGTGAGGGCTATTATCCAGGCAGTTACCTGAGCGCCTTGGACGCGGGTGATTACGACGGCTACCAGGGCTATCTGGGAGCGCCATCGGCGGATGATGGGGACCCGCACCTGCGCAGCTGCAACGCAGTCAAGGGCTATCATATCAAGGCAAGCGATGGCGAGATCGGTCACGTGCAAGGGTTTTTGGTGGACGACCGCACATGGTCCGTTCGGTACCTGATAGTGAATACCAGCAATTGGTGGGTCGGGCATAAAGTGTTGATCTCACCGGAATGGATTCAGAACGTGAGCTGGGTCGACTCTCACGTTGACGTGTCGCTCGATCGTCAAGCCATCAAGAATGCGCCGATATACGATGAAAATGTGCCGTTCAACCGTGACGAGGAACTGCAGATATACAGTCACTATGATCGGAAGCCTTATTGGCATCATCAGCAGGCGCGAGCGATTGCTTAGAATGCGTTTGGGCCGAGCATGTATCGCCCATCTCCTGTTCGCCATCAAGGGACGGCAGCGCAGGCCTTATGCAAACGAGTAGCTTTTTCGTGACCGGCATGCAGTGCGGCGGATGCGCGAACAAACTGTCGCTTGCGCTGCGTACGCTGAACGGCGTCGACGATGTACAAATATCGCTGGCGTCCGGCGAGGTGACCATCGTCTATGACCCCGCCCTCGTCTCCCCGGCCCGGATGCAAGAGACCGTCATCCGAACCGGATTCGGAGCCGGCGGTGTGGATGCGACCAACGGGCATGATCCGAGGCCTGATCAATGTGGATAGGAATCGCACCACCAGAGGGCCCTGCTGGAGTCGTCCGCTAGGGCTAGTGTGACGAGACGGAACTCTCGGCTCCCCCGTGACGCGCCGATACAAATTTCATATTTGGGCGGTAGCGCCGGCTACCGCCCAAGGGGAACCGCTACTTCTCCATCTTTCCTACCGTCCGCTATTGCACTGTGATCTGTTTCGGCGTTTGCTTCTTGGTCGCAATCTTCGGAATATGCACAGTCAGAATGCCATCCTTGCTTTCGCAACTCACCGTGTCTGCATTCACGTTGTCAGGCAGCGAAAAGCTGCGCTCGAAGCTACCGTAGAAACTCTCGATTCGATGGAATTTCTCGTCCTTGTCTTCGGTCGGCTGCTTGCGCTCGCCGCTGATGGACACAACCCCCTGATCGAGCGTTACCTTGACGTCTTCCTTCTTCACGGCAGGAAGATCGATACGAATCACGTATTCCTTATCAGTCTCGCTGATGTCAGAAAACGGAGACCACTCTAACTTCCTCGCCACACTGCCTTCATCTGCAGCGCGCGGCCAGCCGGCGGCCGGGTTGGGCATCAGACGGATAAAAGTGCTGACATCGCCAAACGGATCCCAACGAATCAGGCTCATAACAATCTCCTACTGGATAGAGGTTATTCAGTTGTCTTTGATGCCGGCGCCATGCCGGCGACACCGAGCATTGAACCGCAACAGGACGACCGTGTATGTACGGCAGCACACTGAAACAACGGGGGCAAGCTAAGACGTCGTACGGGCACGGAAGTAATCATCTATTGATGTTAGACACCGAACAGACCTCCCCCTTCTGACCGCGATATAAGTGTGTGCGGCGACAATTCTAACGTTTCAGCTCCTTATGATCTCACAACTCGACCGTTCACGTTCAGGTGTAAACATAGAGGAATCGCGGAACTGCAAACTGACGCGGTCGATGCAGGAAGGAAGTTGTAAGGGATGAAAAGTCCTCACAGCCTATCGGTGACCATAAGGCGGAGCTCGGTAGTGGGAGTTCGACCGCTGGGTCTCGCTTTAGTGGCATTGGCACTCTTCGGCACCATGGCCCCCGCGAGTTCAAGCTCCCAATACCGCTACGTCATTACACCGACGCCGGACGCATCCGCGTCGTCGGGTAGTCCCATCATTCGGCGAGTCGAATTGAACAAACATCACTTCTCCTCCCACGATCAGATTCGGATGAAAGTGATAACGAGCGAAAACGTGGTGAAGGTCACCAATCATGAAATCGGCCACGGCGGAACGCTACGGAAGGTCGCTCCTGGCGTATTCTTCGGGACAGGACGAGTCTCCGGCGTCCCATTCTTCTTGAAGGGCGTGAAAATCGATATGCACTACACCGCGACGACTGCGAACGGCGAAACCACCACGGTAACCGCCCCTGTCACTTTCTAGTCAGCATAGGATGGGGGCGTGGCCGCGAGATCGCAGCACACGAACGCCATCCGCCCCTCGACCTCCAAGCCCTATGGTCTCCCAGAATCGGCGGGGCCGTTAGAAATCACACGATGCCAGATGCCTTTCGGCGGGGAATCCCATGCGGCTGCGGCTGGCGCACGCACCTGAGATTCAGCGATCAGCCATCAGAAGTAACCTAGACGAGAGAAAACTCCAAATTGAAATTACCCCTGAGCGCGCCCGTCTGTTCGTCATCACACATGGATAGGCGTGGGGAGGGAAATGTTGATGCTGGTGAGATGGGCGGGGAACCGCGTCGGTGGAGCACCGTTTTTTTTCGGGCAGGCAATTATGTTCACCCAATGTTGGATTGCGTACATACGGGCCGATTGATCTGACGTTGAATGCGCTGGCCCGGCGCTCCTGTGCGCTCGCCACATTCAAAGAGGTCAATGATGAACACCAAATCTCACACAGCTGTCCCTACCAAACCCCCCGCGCCCTCGGCTAACCCTCCGCACGCAAAGAGCGATGCCACGCATGCAGCAGTTCCCAAGTGGGCTGCGTATCACGGCAAAATGGCGGGTGAATTCCCATCCCCCTTTCGCGGTACGCCCGATCCGCTCGCGCATCAGATCGAGAAATTCGTCGAGCGGCTCGATAAATTGCGGCCCGAAAAGGGTGGCCCGGCCTACCTCGGCAAAAGCGGCGCCCTCAAGTACAAATATCCCGACGTAAAAAACGTCGAGATCCCGCAAAACATGGGCGATCTCGATACGGTGCTCGACGATGTCGTCAACCTCTACGAGGGTGCGGTTAATTGGGGCAACCCTTTGACCATGTGCAATGTCATTCCGCAGCCGAACACGGCCGCAGTCATTGCCACGATGCTGTCACAAGTATTTCCCGCAAACATTTTGGAGGGCGAATATGCTCAGAATGTGCATATCGCCGAGCTAGAAACGGCCGGTATGCTGGGCAATCTCGTCGGCTGGAATCCCGTCGAGACAGGCGCCATCTACACCTGGGGCGGTGGCGGCTGTTGGACGTACGGGCTGAAATATGGCCTCACCCGCGTGCTGCCGGATTCCATGACCAAGGGGGTACGTACGGACGCCAAGGTCATCTGCTCGCAGCAGGCGCATTTCGTGCAGAGAAACGCCTCCGCCTGGATGGGGCTGGGCATGGACAATATCGTCCACGTACGCACCAATGTCGAAACGAATCAGATGGATATTGCCCATCTTGAAGAGATACTGAAGGATCTGGCCTCCAAGAGCATTCCGGTTGCCACCGTCGTTTGCACCATGGGTACGACGGATGCGAGTGCCATCGATCCGATTGGCAAAGTTCGCAAGCTCCTGGACCGCTATCCGAATCCGAAGGGTTTCGGCAAAACCATCCTCTATGCCGATGCGGTCGTCGGTTGGTCGTGGGTCTACTTCAAGGACTATGATTTCGAGAACAATCCGCTGCAATTTTCGGCTCGCGTGCTGCCCATATTGAAACAAAACGGGCAGGCTCTGGCGGAATTGAGCTATGCCGACGCAATCGGTATCGACTTCCACAAGGTCGGTTGGGCCCCTTATGTCAGCAGTTGCTTCCTCTACAAGAACGCGAAGGAATTCGAAACCCTGCATCACTGGGCGGGCGATGCATACCTGCAGGTCCGCACTCCCTATAACCCGATGTATTACACGCTCGAGGTGTCTCGCACGGCGTCCGGTTCGCTTGCGGGGTGGGCGACTCTCAAGTACTTCGGCAAGGAGGGGATGCAGGCCATTCTCGGCGGGATTCTCGAGACAAAATACTTCTTGTACGACCTGTTGAAGACGCATTCGGATTTGGTCTGCGTCAATCCGGACGACACCGGATTGATCACGCTGTTTCGGGTCTATCCGCGGGGAGTGAACGCCGTCACGCAATTCAAGAAGGAACTGACGGACAAAGCCTCTCGGGCCGATCTCATCAAGCATAACAAGCTGATCAAGGACGTGGGCGACAAGCTCTATGAATGGTTTCGGACCGGCAAGAAACTCGACGGCAAGTACACGCCGTATATGAGCTTCAGCACGGGGTTTCGGAATACCGAATACAACCTCGAGGGTACCGACGCCGACGCGGTGATATTTGCGATCAAGGCGTTTCCCATGAATGTGTTTGTTACTCCGGAGATCATGACGTGGGCGTTGCATTGCGTGCACGCCGCGCGCGATGAAGTGCTTAGGTCCTGAGGCTGATCAGGTAAGAAACGGGGCGGCCGGGCAATGGCCCGGCCGCTGACGGCGCAAGCATTAAGGAGGACCCCACATGTCCACGTCCAATAATCCGTCGGCGGCACGCGCGGCGACCGCACCAGCGGTATCTGGCGGCGCGTCCGGGAAGAAAGTTGCAGTCATCAGCATGATGGCCTTTGCCGTCATGAATTTCACGACGCTGGTCAGTCTGCGAGGACTCCCCAGCATGGCGGAGTATGGACTCACCTCGATCTTCTACTTCATCTTCGCCGCCCTCGTCTTTTTGATCCCAACCTCGCTCGTGGCGGCAGAGCTGGCCGCGACCTTCCCAAAACAGGGCGGAGTGTTTCGCTGGGTGTCCGAGGCTTTTGGGCCCCGCTGGGGCTTTGCTGCTCTCTACTACCAATGGCAGGCGATCGTCATCTGGTTCCCGACGGTACTTATTTATGGCGCGGTGGCTCTTGCCTACATTTGGTGGCCGCAGAGCTTCGACAAGGCACTCGCCGGCAACAAGCTCTACACGATTGCGGTCGTGCTGGCCGTGTACTGGTTTGTCACGCTATTCACGTTTCGCGGAGTCGGCGCATCCGCTCGATTGAGTTCCCTCGGTGGATTGTTCGGCACGATCATTCCAGGTGCGATTCTGATTATCCTTGCGGCAATCTATGTGGCGATGGGAAACCCCATTCATTTGCCACTGAATGGCGGGTTCCTTCCAGACTTCAGCAAGTTTCAAAACATGGTGTTGGCCGCAGGAGTATTCCTGTACTACGCCGGGATGGAAATTCAGGCGGTTCACATCAAGAGCCTACCCAATCCGACTCGCAATTACCCGCTATCGGTGTTCATCGCGGCGCTGAGTGTCGTTGTGATCTTTATCCTGGGCACCTTGGCCGTGAGTGTGGTCATTCCACAGAAAAGCATCAATTTGAATCAAAGCCTGCTGATCGCCTACCGGGACCTCTGGAGTGCCTTCAGCTTGCCCTGGCTTGGGAACGTCATGGCGGTGATGCTGGTGGCCGGCGTACTCGGACAGGCGAGCGCCCTGGTAGGCGGAATCTCGACCGGGCTGTTTACAGTGGGTAAAGCCGGGTACCTGCCGCCCGGCCTGCAGAAGGCGAATGCGCATGCGATGCCCGTGAGAATCCTGCTGCTGCAGGGCGGGGTAATCTCGCTGTTGTGCGTCGTCTTCGCGGTCGTGCCCTCGGTGCAATCGACCTACCAAATTCTGAGCCAGATGGCGACGATCATCTACCTGATCATGTATCTCATCATGTTCAGCGCCGCCATTCGCCTGCGCTACACGCAGCCTCTCAAGAAGCGCCCGTTTCGGATACCGGGAGGCAATTTTGGGATGTGGGCGGTTGGCGGGGTCGGACTGCTCGGGGCCCTGATCGCGATGACGCTGAGCTCGATCCCGCCGAAACAGATCACCACCGGAAGCCCTGCGCTGTATGTCGGAATTCTACTCGGGGGAGCCGTGGTATTTGTGGCCATACCGTTCATCCTGTTCGCGTTCCACAGGCCGACATGGAAAGCATCAGACTCGGACTTCGAACCCTTCGATTGGCAAACCGAGGGACGCAAGCCAAGCCAGGTTTCCAAGCAACCGTCGGTGCCGCAAAAATCTCCTACGGTGCCCCCTGTGACCGGAGCGCCGGTTCCACCGGTTGCAAAAATTTCGGACGCGGCGTGAGCGCGAAAGCAGGTTCGAAGAAAGGCCAGATGAACCTTTGGTCGGTGTCTTCCATGGGCATCGGCGCCATGGTGGGCGCCGGCATCTTCGCCCTGCTCGGCCAGGTGGCCCTGGTCGCCGGATATGAGACCTACGTTGCCTTCGTTTTCGGGGGCTTGGTCGCTATGCTCTCCGGCTACTCTTACGCGAAGCTCGCGGTGCGATATCCCGACGCTGGCGGAATAACCGTCTATTTCGACCATGCGTTCGGTGCCAGGCGGCTCTCCGGAACGCTGTCGCTAATCTACCTGCTCACCATCGCGGTGACCGTGGCGCTGGTGGCCAAGGCCTTCGGCGCCTATGCGGCACCCTTGTTTCTCGGAAATTCCAACCGGGTTTGGATCGATGTATTCGCCTCAGGCCTTGTCATTGCGATCACCTCGTTGAACGTTGTTGGATCCGGCCTTGTTGGCAAGGCAGAGGTGGTGCTGGTTGGAATCAAGCTCTTAATCCTTGCGGGGCTGATGATCGCAGGTGCGATAAGCATGGTTGAACGGCCGCAGGTCGCTCATCTGCACCCGGGCATGCTCGGTATCGCCGGCGGGGTCGGATTGACTTTCCTCGCGTACGCGGGCTTCGGCATGATGGCAAACGCCGCGGGAAACGTTGCGGATCCCAAGCGAACGATTCCTCGCGCCATTTACCTCGCAATTGCGGTGGTGATCGTACTTTACGTGGGACTGTCCATCGTCGTGGTGGCGAGCGTGCCGCCGGCACAGCTGGCGCAGCACAGTAATACGGCTGTGGCTGAAGCCGCGCGACCCATGCTCGGACAGGCCGGCTATATCATCGTGTCGGTCGCTGCGCTGCTTGCGACCGCCTCAGGCGTGAATGCCTGGACCTTCAGCGCCATGAAAATATCGCTGTCATTGGCGAACGCGGGGCAGTTGCCGCTCTTGTTCAGTCGGGTACTTTGGCGCAATGGCACGAGAGGGCTGATGATCGGCATGGCGTGCGTATTGCTGATCGTCAACCTCTTTGACCTTGACGCTTTGGCCCACATGGCGAGCGCCATTTTCCTCATTACTTACCTCGCCGTGCATGTTGCCCACTGGCGGCTGATTCACGAGACGAAAGGCTCCAAACCGATCGTGGCCGTGGGTTTTCTCAGCATGGCCGCGGTGCTCGCCTATTTCTTTTGGTCGACGCTCCTGACGCAACCTTGGTCAATGGGATTGATTGCTCTGTTTCTCGCGTTCAGCTGGGCCGTCGAGATGATTCTCGCACCGAAAGGCACGACATCGAATCCTGCCAAAAACGGTTCCGTCAATGCCGCTCCCGCCAAGGCCACTTAATCCTGAAAGCAGTCTCGAGGAGCGCGTCACTTTGATATCTCGCAGTGTTCGCATGAGATGGATTTGCTGTTTCGGCGTTCTATTGGCCGCCATCACACCGCGCGCCGTGTTGGCCCAAGTGGTGCCCGGCGATGCCGCCGTTCAGGCTCAGTGGTTCACCGGATCGCTCGAGGCACCCTCTCCCGCCTTGCCCAAGGAAGGCATTCTGGCGATCGAGCCCTACGTAATTTATACAAACAACACCGGCGCATATGATGATGGCATGCGTCATTACCCGGTCTCTAACGATGTAAGTCAGGTGGAATCCGTGACCGTCCTGAAATATGGCATTACGGATAGGCTAAGCGTCGAAGCGCTCCCAACCTTTTCCCGCTCTTGGAACGATGAGACGAGTTTTATAGGCTTTGGAGATCTTCCAGTCGAACTCGAATATCGCTTCAACGATGAAAATAATAGGACGGGCGCCCCCTCTGTCACAGCCGCATTGGGCATCAGTCTCCCCATTGGTCAGTATCAGCGTCTGCGCACGCCACTTTCCGGCCAGGGGAGCGGCGCATATCTGCTGAAGGAAGGGCTCTTATTCCAGTCGCTTTTTGACACACCGGACCATCATCCCATGCGGTTTCGCGTCTACGGCGCCGTTTTCGAGCCATTGGGTGATGTGTCGGTAGAGGGCATCAGCGTCTATGGTACGACCTTTGGGACACGCGGGCATGTGAGCCCGGGCCTATCGGAACAGGCTGGAATCGGGGGCGGCTACGCGATCGATCAGCGATGGGTGCTCGCTCTCGACCTTGTGGGAAACCATGCTGCGGGCTACGACCTGCATGGGAGCACCGCTACGAGCTCGAGCTTCCATGCCATTGGCGCCAATAGCAGTAGCGTCTCCTTGGCTCCTGCGGTCGAATACAACTGGTCCGGCAACATGGGCGTGATATTCGGCGTCGAATTTTCCGCTGCCGGGCGCAACACCTCATCCTATGTCGCCCCTCAGGTTGCACTGAGCATGGCTTTCTAGAGCGCGATCGGCACTGGATCGTCACCGACGGTTGGCTCACATCGGCGCCCGTATTCGCATGATCGAGACCTAACGGCAAGACACGGTCTATTCAACGGAAACCGCTGGTCTGTCTGTTGCCGTACATAGCGTAGGTGAACTTTTCTCAACACGGTCCGCGGTAGATTGTAATAAGGTGTTTAGGTAATACCTGATACCTGTTTTTGTGTAGGACCGCATGAAGCTTTTGCCTAACCCGCATCAACGGATGAGTGAGAACCGATTGCTTGCCAGCCTGCCGGAGGGGCTGAAAACACGTTGGCAGCCCCACCTCGAACTGGTCGAGCTGCCGCTGGGACAGGTGTTATACGAGGCAAGCCGCCTCATGGCCGACGTATTTTTCCCCATAACAGCCATTGTCTCGTTGCTCTATGTCCTGGAAAACGGGGCATCCGCAGAGATCGCGATCGTGGGTAATGAGGGGATCGTGGGCATCGCCTTGTTCATGGGCGGAGATACAACGCCTAGTCGTGCAGTGGTACAAAGCGCCGGCCTGGGGTTTCGCATGAAATCGCCTTTGCTGAAGCACGATTTTGATCTCTATCCGCCGGTCATGCATTTGATGCTCAGATACACCCAGGCATTGATTACCCAGATGGCGCAAACGGCTGTCTGTAACCGCCACCACTCATTGGATCAACAGCTATGTCGGTGGCTACTGCTAAGTTTGGATCGCCTGCGCGGCAGCGAACTCGTCATGACACAGGAGTTGATCGCCAACATGCTGGGCGTGCGGCGTGAGGGAGTCACAGAAGCTGCAACCAAACTACAACGGGCGGGACTCATCAGATATGCACGTGGGCGTATCGAGGTATTGGACCGCGCGGGACTCGAGAGGAGAACCTGCGAATGCTATGACGTGGTGCGGCGGGAATATGGCCGCCTGCTTCCCAATCAAACGTCCACTTAGGGCTCGATGGCGCATATGGGTCAATCCCGTGACCTTGAATATATCGTTACGGCCCTACGGGAGTGTAGGCATTTCTGGATTTTCGAGCTGCACTTCACGCGCCCAATATCCGGGTCTGTTGTAATGCTCAAAGATCCGCGCTTCCTCGCCGCGGCCCACTCGGTCGCCCGGCGAATACGGCCGTGAATCTCTCACCGCATCGCGCGTCAAGCCCACGGATACCTGTCTGTCGTCCCAGCGCACGCCCGTGACCCACTGCGGTGCGATCAGCACATGGTGGCCAAACCACCAATTGTCAGTATTGACGACGAGGTAGCGGATTGCCCAGCCGCTTTCGTCGACGAGAAAGTGCTCCACGTGGCCAATATGTCCGTCGCTCGCAAGGACGTCATAGCTCACAATCTCGTTGCCACTGCGCAAATGTGCCTCACCCTGCGGCCTACCTTCGGTATTCGCTTCTGGATCGGCCTGCCCTTGGGCCGCATCGGCCGGGCGACTTTGCCTGATGGCCCGCTCGGATTTCACGCCCCACATCATCATCCCATCGCCCCAGAAATCCCCGCCGCCCCAATAGTGCGGATACCCGTAGTAACCGAGGTACGCCATCTCATGCTGCCGCGAAACGGGTTTCTCGGTATCGATGTTCGGGCTGCTCCTCACCTGCTCCTGCGTAATCGCCGTCGGAAATATCTTCTCGGACCAATTGGGCTCGTTAATCGCCAGGGGCGAAATCAATACACGGCGGTGGAATAGCCACGTTCCCGTTTCCACGACGAGATAACGGATGACCCACGACTGGTCGTCGAAGTACAAGTCCTTCACACGGCCGATTGTTCCATCGAGTGCCCCTATGGTGTAACCCTCCAGATCCTTCATGCTATGTAACATGCATCTCTCCTCCAACAACTGGGAACTCTGTCTTGACTTCCGGGCAAGGAGCGCATGGTGAGCCTAATCGAAGCTGGTGTATGTGCGACACCGTACTCTGCGTGCCAGCGCACTGACAAACCCCGGGCGGATTGCTTAATCTGAGGACTTGCTGCTCCCAGCAAACGACAATCTGGAGATCACTATGATTAGTTCTGCTTCGCGGTCGGTGCTCCCGGCCACTTATGACGATTTCCTCTACGCGCCGGTTGGCGAGAATTCAAATGGCGCGTTGCTCACTGTGCTCTCCGTACTCGCGCGGCAGAACGTCGATCCCTGGGAGACGGCCGCCGATCTGAGTCGATTAACCCCGGAGGCGGCCGCGCGACGATTGACATCGATGATCGCGGCATCCCCCGGCCAGCCATCGACAGTCGATCAAGCGGCGACGGTCGCCCGCCTCATCACTTTATTGAGGAATCGCACGGCCGGCGCCAATGGCGCGCGCGCGCCCAAAGACTCCCGCAGCGAAATCGCCGTGCATCGACCCCCGCCCACCGTCATCTTGATGGTCGTCGCCATTTACCTCTGCGTGATTTTTTTCAGTCAATGGATGGCGGCAAGCCGTCTTAACGAGGCGCCTGCGGCGGTCGCCGCCTCGATAACGCCCGCATCGACGCTTGGAGATACGCTTCCATCGGAGCCGGGCGGCGGTCAGAGGGCCAAAAGCCCGCAACGATAAGGCGCACTAGTGGTTCAGTTGAGTGCTGGCGCAGCCCCCCGTCATCAACCATGCGATTAGTACTGCAATTGCCGGATGCGTGGTCACGACGAGGCGATCTCAGCATGCCGCCGAAGGGCGGCTATTCCAGAGTGCAATGACCGGCGGATCCGGGCATGCCTGGCCCGCGCGCCATCGCAAGCTTCTGTGGGCTAGCGAACCGCCGTGGCGCCACGAAACCGTCATACTCCGCATCCCAGTCACCCTAGGAGAACTCGAATGAGCCAGCTTCATCACGCGATCGTATGGATCGATCACCGGGAAGCCAAAGTGTGCCGATTCACCGGAAACGAAGAGTCGGAAGTGCAGGTGAATTCGCACACCTCGTTGCAGCGTCTGCATCATCGACGCGAGGGTTGGGAAGCGGGCGGCACTCCGCCGGAGGATGGCGAGTTCTTTCGCCGTGTCGCCGGGACGCTCGGTCAAACGGCAGCCGTCCTCGTGACCGGTCCGGGAAATGCCAAATCGGCGTTCAAGACCTACCTGGACAATCTGCGGCCCTATCACGCATCGCAAGTCGTCATCGTGGAGACAATTGATCAACCCACTGACGAAGCCTTGCTCTCGCTGGGACGGGAACATTTTCACATTTATCCTTTCTCGGCGCCGCAAGGTGAGCCAGTCCCGCAGACTCTGTAACCGGCGCCGAGGTCGACCCTGGTGGGGGCGCGCCCCACTCGCTGGGTTCCGGCGCGGTGACCGTCGTCTATCACCCTGCCCTGGTATCCCCGGCGCGGATCCAACAGACCGTCATTTTGAAGATAAGGGTTAGGCCCTTGCTCAGTCCACGGCCGCAAGCCGGGGAAGCTCCGCCCCTTTAAGCGCACCATTTGGCTTGAGCACTTCGTTGCCCGCAATCGCTAGGGCGAGCGTGTTCCCATAGGGATTCATGCTGTCGACCATCGAGCTGGGCATCAAGATCGTCGCTCCTCGCTCCTTGGTAGTCTCATAGATAATGTTCATTGCTCGTAGTTGCAGCGCTTCGGGGTGCCCCGCATACGTATTGGCCGCCTCGACAAACTGGCCGGCAATCGCCGCCTCGGCACTTCCCAGAATTACCCGAGCCTGCTTCTCACGCTCGGCTTGAGCTTGGCGTGACATCGCATCTTGCAGGGCGACTGGGATCGCCACGTCGCGGATTTCCACCGAACTCACTGAGATACCCCAGGGAGCAGTTTTCTGACCGATTTCGACCTTCAGTTGCTCATCCGCATCCTTGCGATCTGATAACAGCGAAGCCAGCATGGATGAGCCAATCATCTCGCGGAGCGACGTCTGTGCCACGCGATCTATCGCTTCGCGGTAGTTGGTTATCGCCAACGCTGCCTTCTCCGCGTCGCTGACGTGCCAGAAGATAATCGCATCAACGTTCACTGGTACGGTGTCTTTGGTAAGCGCTTGCTCCGCGTTGAAACCCGTCGTCTGGATGCGTCCGTCAATGACCGCGACAACCGAGTCGAGCACTGGAATAATGGCAAAGAGGCCGGCCCCCTTGACGCTCTGTAGCTTTCCCATCCGCAAGATTACGAATTTCTGCCACACATTGGCCATCTTAAGCGAAGCTCCGACCAACACCGCGACGACAAGAAAGGCAGCCCCGACATACAAATTGACGAAATAGCCCGTGCCTGCGGCGGTGACCACGAAGGCGAATACCAAGAAGGCGGTGATCGGGTTCATTGTGGACACCTTGAAGACTTCGGAATTGGGCGGTTGAGCGGGCCCTGCGGCGTCGATCATGGTCCGACTGGAGCTCGTTGTGGCGTCGATCATGATCTTGCCCAGCTATAAGAAGGTGCTTTGCGATGCTCGGCGAGTGGGATCCGGGTGGCCGGACCCGAATGCGCCTGGTAGGAGATGCGAACGGAGCCTGCAGTCCGCGATGTCGATCTCTTTACCGCGGAGTTCGCGGGAGGAAGCCGCGCATACATAGCGGCGGGTTGCGTCCGTATTCGGCACTCAGGTGCTGTTTTCATGCACCAAGATTACGCGCGCTCGACGGCCTCCTCGGTGCGGTGGCGCGCTTATGCAAAGCGCAGCGGTCCGCCTTAGCGGTGGGTGCCTGGACGGACTCGTCGCCGCCCGCGTACATCATGAGCGCTCGCCAGGAGGCCCGTCTTCATGGCGTCGCCCGTCAGACTGGCGCGTGGTCGGCGGCCCTCGCCACGGCCTCTCCCTCCTGGAATTCGCTGCGCAGCTGCTCAAGTTTCCCGACCGCGCCATCATACGCGTCGTTACCAAGCAGAAGTCGGTGCGGCGGCTGTTTTGATTCCGTGGCCTGGATGATGTCGCGTGCCGCGCGCACCGGATCTCCCGGTTGATGTCCTGAGTCTGCCCTGAGACGCTTCCTACTCACGCCAGCGGTTGCCGCATAATCCGCGATGTGCCGCGGGCTCTCGTCGGCCGACCGGCCGGCCCAATCTGTGCGAAAGCCGCTGGGCTCGACCAGCATGACTTTGATGCCCAGTGGCTCGACTTCCTGCCAGAGTGCCTCCGACAATCCCTCAACCGCGTACTTGCTGGCATTGTAGTAACCGAGTGCGGGGAACGAACGTAATCCGGCCAGTGAAGATAGGTTCACGATGAAGCCGCTGCGGCGCTGGCGCATTCCAGGCAGCACCGCCTTGATCATATGAGTCAGCCCAAACACATTAATCTCGAACAACCGGCGAATGGCTTCATCCTCGCCCTCTTCGATGGCGGCGAAATACCCGATTCCTGCATTGTTTACAAGCACGTCAATGCGCCCGAAGTGTGTCTCGGCCGCGGCGACTGCCGCTGCGATCTGTGCCGGGTCCGTCACGTCGAGTTTTAACACCAGAGAGTCGCCAAGCGCTGCGAGCGCGCTGACCTTCGACGGATTCCGTGCTGTCACGACCGTCCGATAGCCGAGGCCCAGCACCTGTTTTGCCAATTCGTGGCCAAAGCCGCTCGAACAGCCCGTGATCAGCCATACCGGTCTTTCGATTACCAATGATTTGTCGTCAATCGACATCGTGTTGTCGCCTTCTGTGAAAGTGTTACGGAGCGCACCGTCGAGTCGTTGATTTTGTCAGTCCACCCACCAACCGTCCGTGCGGCTGCGCACCGAGTCGCCCGATTCATTAGAACTGCAGCACCACTCGCGCGGGTACGTCTCCGGCCTCGAGCCTCTTGAACACCGCGTTGATCGCCGACAAGGGTTGCAATTCGATGTCCGCCTTGACTTTGCCCTCGGCGGCGAAGCTCAAGGCTTCCGCCAGGTCCTCGCGGTTGCCGACGAACGAGCCGCGGATGCTGATGCATTCTGCGACGACATCGAACAGCGGTACCGGGAAGTCGCCCGGCGGTATGCCGACGAGGACGCAAATCCCATGTTTGCGCGTCATACCGACGCCTTGCTTGAACGCGGGCAGCGAAGGGGCGGTGATGAGGACGCCATGAGCGCCTCCATCGGTGGCCTTTTTGACTGCAGCCGCCGGATCGCCCGACTTTGCATTGACCGTAACCTGCGCTCCCAATCTCTTCGCGAGCGCCAGCTTGCCGTCATCGATGTCCACCGCGCAAACCTTGAGTCCCATGTGCCTTGCGTATTGAATGGCCAAGTGCCCCAAACCGCCAATCCCTGACACCGCGAGCCACTCCCCGGGCTTCGCTTCAGTCTGTTTGATGCCCTTGTAGCTCGTAACCCCGGCGCAGATGATCGGCGCCGCTTCCTGGGGCGACAGGCCTGACGGGATGTGCGCCACATAGTTGGGATCGGCAAGGAGATAATCCGCGAATGCGCCATTCGTGTTGTAGCCCGTAAAGGTCTCGGCCGGGCAGATAGTTTCCCATGCCGTCAGACAATACTCGCAATGCCCGCAGGCCGAATGCAGCCATGGAACGCCGACTCGATCGCCCTCTTTGACTATCGTGACGCCTGCACCGATCGCGGCCACGCGGCCGATGCCCTCATGTCCCGGGATGAACGGCAACTGGGGCTTCACCGGCCAATCACCGTACGCCGCGTGGATATCTGTATGGCACACTCCGCAAAACTCCGTCTTCACGAGAATTTCGCCGACACCTGGGTTCGGGATATCCCATTCCCGCAGAACCAGCGGCCTTTTGAATTGCTCGACCATCGCGACGTTCATTTTTGACATACATCGGTTCCTCATAATTATCCCAAGCTGCGGCGCCCGGGCCGACAATCCGCGCACCGCCTATCGAATCGATGCCTGAGAGTCCCGGGCTCTCATACGACCGGCAACGGTAACGCGTTGACGAAGGCGAGCAGAGCGGGCAATGGCGGCCCGGCGGTGGCGATGGCCTTGAGGCTTTCGGGCGTGATTTCGTCGATTCCGAGCGTCGCCTTGAGGGAGGCAACGATCACTCGCAGATCGTATACCGGCTCGTACATCGGGATCATCGGCTTGTTCAATCCCGTAAGACCCCAGACGGCCATCATCGCCGTACGGACCGATGTCTCCACCGTAAAGACCACATCGCCAGGCAACTCGACAAACTGGCCGATGAACGCAAGATTGACGCAGCCTTCTGGAATAACCTTGGGGCGGTCGCTGATTTTTCTCGGCATAAACTGGCTTGTAATGTAAGGCATCATGGCAGTAGACACCGTGGTGTGAGCCAGAATGCCCGGGATCTTGTCTTCGAGACCGCAGTGATAGAGAACTTCCGCGAATATCTCTGCGCCCGTGCATTCGCGCATGGTTTTCTTGATAAAATCGCCCTTGGTGTCGCTGCATTGACCGTCGCCCCAGAATACGTTCACGTCCGCAGGTTGATCCGGGAAATAGCGTCCATAGAGCACGAAACTGATCTTCCAGCTTGAATCGATGATCGTGATTGCCCCGCCCGTGCCCGCCTTGTCACCGGTCATCTTCTCAAGGTACTCGTAGAAGGTGGGATCGCCCGTGATGG
>Ga0182013_10003125_pt1 | contig 21026 bp, 15 predicted proteins | sample 612S2MmetaG_FD_120487 | JGI IMG/M metagenome (GOLD analysis project Ga0182013, IMG submission 120487) | Permafrost microbial communities from Stordalen Mire, Sweden - 612S2M metaG | ecosystem: Environmental > Terrestrial > Soil > Wetlands > Permafrost | place: Sweden: Stordalen | collected... | reverse complement strand
GACCGTCACCTGAAAAGGTAAGCCATGTCCAACGACGTCCACCAACATGTCGATAGCGTCACGACGTATGTCCTGGTATTTCTCGGCCTGATCTGCCTCACGGTGGCGACCACCGCCGTGGCATTCGTCGACCTCGGAGCATTCAGCGTCGTCGTCGCGCTGGGAATTGCCTGCTGCAAGATGCTGCTGGTAGCGCTGTTCTTCATGCACGTCCGCCACAGCACCAAGCTCACACGCCTGGTAGTGCTGGGCGGACTACTCTGGCTCGGCATCCTGTTGCTGCTCACGTTAGGCGACGTGCTGTCCCGCGGGTGGGTCGGCGTCCCGGGACGGTGATCGATTGATAATGCGTTTCCATTCAACTTTGGGCTTCTGATAATTCACGAGCAGGCAAAGGCCAAGTCTGGACGCTCTTAAATAGTTGATGCACTGGCCCGTATGGGCGCTCGCAAGGCGGTCGACGCATTTTAGCTCAATTGCTAATGCACCTTCCCCACGAGGATATCGACGAAATACTGGCAACGGGCTGGCCCTTATATTTGATCGCCAGGGGAGCTTCAGCAATGGCAGAAATACCGCGGAGATTCAACTCTCGCATCAGCGCGCGCTGGTAGACCTTCTCAAGGAATCCCGCTCCCAAAGTATTGGAGACCTCGAAGACGGCCGCCAGGACGGACTCCGTTAGTGAGGCCAGATAGCCCTGCTTCTGTGTTCATCTGTGGCTAAAATTGTTTTTTGCGCTGGGACCGCTCCCTCACGGTCGCGGCTCGGAAAGGCACTTTACCAGCGGGTTTCGGTGGCGTAGGAGGTGCTCTGGATGTTGCGCGATTCGCCTTCCAGACGTTCGAAGGAGGATTGCACTGCGATGCGGCCGGGGCCGATTACGCGAAGCCAGAGATAGCGATTGCTCCACGATCCCCAACTCAGGAATCCTGCCTGCGGATGTTCGAAGTGCAGGTGCATCTGAACGGCGGGGTCCTTGAAGATGAGCGCGGTCGGCTTCACCAGCATGCTTTCGCCGGGACCCAAGGTGCGCACGAAGACGTTGCCGGCGGCGTGCAGAAGCAGCAGCCCGGGCTGCGCGTTTCCGGAGAACCGGTCCATGAATGGGCCCACGGGATAGTGAGTCTCGGTGTCGTCGCCATTGCGAGTCTGGAACCAGACGTTGGTATTGAACCAGTCGTAGAGCACGTTGCCGGTGGCGGTGAGGAAGAGATGCTCGCGCACATCGACCGACTGGCCGGGATGGATGGGAATGGCGATCAACTCGCCCGGAGCATCGCGTGAGAAAGCGATGTGCCCCGGGCCCTCGGCCTGTGTCATGATGAGCGGCATGCCGGCGAACATACGCTTCCATGCGCCTTTGAGCGGCATGGTGGTGACGTTTGTGGCCGCGTCTTTCCAGAGCAGCACGTGGTGCGCGAAATAGACGCTGTCGCCGGCGGCCAGGCGGAAGTCCGCCACGGGGACATAGATGCCCTCGATCTGGCAGGTGGACTGGCCGAACTGCAGCTTGGCCATGTCCTTGCGGCCGGGCAATTGCAGCCATCCGGAATGGGTGCTCATTGCCATTTCGGAGACTTTGCCGCCGCAGCCGGGGCAGCTGAGAACGCCGGCGGCGAGCGGCGACCCGCACCAGGAACAACGCGCGGCGGGTGGAGCGGCCACCGCGGGCGGTGGAGCAGCCATTGGGGCCGGCGGCGGAGCGGCGGCCGGCTCGTGAGACTTCACGACTGCGCCGCAGGAGCCACAAAAACGGGCGTCGGGAATGAGTTGCGATCCACAGGTTTCGCAGAACATGGAGGTCTCCGTTATTCCGTCTTGTGGTGGACGTACATCGATTGAATGCCCACGCGGCCCGGCCCGGTGACACGCGCGAGGCTCATGGTGGTGCCGCCGAAGAAGCCGGTGCCTAGCTTTTGAAATTCCACGTCCATGGTGACGGAAGAGTCCTTGTAGAGGAAGGCGCCAGGCTCCAGCATGATGCTCTCGCCCGCCTTGAGCGTCCGCTCGAAGACATTGCCGTAACCGTGCAGGATGAGCAGACCGGGGCTGCCTGCGGTAACGAAGCGATCCATATACATGCCTTGGCCGCCGAACAGGATATTGGCCAGCCCTTTGATGCGCACGAAGGAATACTGGATCTGATGCGACGAGAGCAGGAACGCGTGCTCGCGCACGTCCACTTCCATGCCGGGATGCAGCGGCAGGACGACTAGCTCGCCAGTGGCGTCGCGGGAGAAGGCGATGCGTCCCGGACCGGTGGCCACGCTGATGAGAAAGGGCATGCCGCCGAACGCGCGCTTCAGGCCACCGGAGAGCGGCATGAGGGTGAGCGGGACGGTTCCGTCCTTCCACAGCATGACGTGGTGTTCGAAGAAAATGGCGTCGCCGGGCGAAAGGTTGATTTCGGCGACGGGTACGATTTCGCCTTCCACCTGACAGGTGCTGTTGCTGAAGTGGATCTCGGTCATGTCGCGGATGCGCGGGCATTCGCGCCAGCCCGATTCGGAGACCAGATTGGCGACATCGAGGGGCGCGCCGCAGGCTTGGCAGGCGAGAGCGGCTCTTACATTCAGGCTTTGGCACCACGGGCACTTCAAGCGTTCGAACGACTCGGCGGTGGGAGTGGACATGTGTCCCTGCCATCTTACCCCGTCGGCCTGCTATCCGCGAGCATTCATGACGGGGACAATCCATCCCCCGACAGGAAAAGGTCTCGGGCAATCGGCTCCGCGAACAGACGGGCTTCCGATGGGCGGCGTAAAGGATCGAACTCAAGCGCTGCCGCGAGCAGATTCACCGACTGATCGGAAAGCCCAGCAGACAGACCCCGAGCGAATTCCCGGACGCGGTCTGGCAATCCCAGGAACCATCCGCGGAGCATCGATACAAGGATATCTGCGCAAAGCAAGCGCTTTTCCGCCCCGGTTCGTGGTAAATGGGTGAGTTGGTTGTTTTGCGGTAAGCGGCGGCCTGTTGTATCTTGCAGGCGGCCTGAACGCCGCCGCGCAAGCGGTGGCAGTTACACAAGCATATTCCCTGCAAACCAATTCCTGGACAACCGGGCTCGCCTCCATGCCGAACGCAGTGGGCACGGCGGGCTCAGCCATCGTGGGGGGCGCCCTCTATTGTCTTGGGGGTGAGAACAGCAGTGCCGGGACGCCCCTGGATTATGTGCAGATCTACCAGCCTGCGATTCAATCACCCGCGATCACCCCGGGCGGAGTGGTGAGCGCGAGCGCATTCGGGGGTTTCACTTCCATTGCTCCCGGCTCATGGATCGAGATTTACGGATCGAACCTCGCTTCGGATTCGCGATCCTGGACCGCCTCCGATTTCAACGGCATCGACGCCCCCACCTCGCTCGATAATACGTACGTCACTATCGGAGGCCAGGCTGCGTTCATCGATTACATCAGCCCTGTCCAGGTGAATGCGCTGGTCCCATCGAACGTCGTCGCCGGGCACCAGCAAGTCACGGTCACGACACCATCCGGCATGAGCAGCCCGTTCACTGTCAATGTCAATGCCGCACAGCCCGGACTACTCGCGCCTTCCTCTTTCGATCTCAACGGAACCCAATATGTCGTGGCTCTTTTTCTCGACGGCTCCTACGTGCTTCCGGCGGGCGCTATCGCGGGCATAAACTCGCACCCGGCCCAGGCCGGCGACACCATCGTCCTCTATGGTGTTGGGTTTGGGCCGGTCATACCGAACATCCAGGCGGGCCAGCTTGTGGGGCAGTCCAACGCAATCGCCTCCGGTCTCCAGATGTTTATCGGGGGCCAGCCAGCTATGGCCCTGTACTCGGGATTGGCCCCCAACTACACAGGCCTGTACCAATTCAACCTCGTCGTGCCCAACACCACGGTCACCGGCGCGATACCCTTAACCTTCACTTTGGGCGGAGTTCCGTGCACGCAGACTCTAAACATCGCTATACAAGACTAGTCGATCCGAAGTGGATTTTCGCGGGCCCGCCGGATAGGGCTTGGGGGGCTCTCCCAACCTGCCGGTACATTTGTCGAAGCTGGAAGAGGCAGGTTACATCGCCATCGAGAAGAGCTTCCGCGGAAGTACCCGCTCACTATCTCCCGGCTGACGGAGGTCGACCGAGGGGTCCTCGACAAGTGCCGGAATGTCATAAAAGGCGCGCTCCAGGGGTTGCCGCAGACTCCAATTTACCAGCGAACTGTGACCAAGGAGACCGATTGCCGCGGCAACGAAAACGCGAGCTCCAACTTGCCGTCCTTCACCGCCAGCCACTCGGGCGAGCGCAGGAGCTGCAATTGTCCGGCAGCTTCGAGGCTGGCGTATTGCCCGGCCGTAGGCTTCTGCGGCGACCCCATCTGCTGCCACACAGTGTAAGCATTGCTGTGGTCCTCGTCGATGCGGTAATGCTCCACCAGAACGGTACCGGCCGCGGGCAAGCCCGCCAGCGAGAGACGCACAGGCGAAGCGGGCGCGGGCTGGTCGTCATCGTGGTAGTTCCACACCATCACGGCCATCTCACGGTCAGATCGTGTGGCCAGCCCGTCGATATCGGACGCGCCGGTGACGCCCGATTGCAGAATTCCGTCGAGTCCCGCGGCGCCGCTGCTCACCAGCTGCACGCGGTCGCCGCGCAGCAATCCGGCCATGCGAAACAGATTCAGGATCGGCTTGTCGATTCCGTTGGTGGCCAGGGTGCGGAAGCCTTCGAAGTATTGCTTGTCCTCGAATTCGAAGGCCCAGGTCAGCATGCCCTCGATATTGGCGTGATAGCGATCGGCCAACTTCAGGATGTTGCCCAGCATGACGGCCGTGTAGGCGGGATAGATGGTGTTGTTACGATATCCAACCTCGGGATGGCCGGCGAGGGGACAGGCCGCGCAGCCTTCGGGGTCGGACTCGCTCAATACGATGGGCAGATTTCGGAACTGCGGAAACTGGCTCAGGATTTCGATGCCCTTCTCGACGGCGGCGAGATTCTGGCGAACGCCCATGCGGAGGTGGCCGTCGACCATGCGAGGCGCGCCCTTGGCGTGGTAGCTGATGAAATCGAGCGGCGTGCCGGCTTTGCCGGTAACGGCGTTGGCGCCGTGCGCGCAATGTTCCAGAAACTGCAGCAGGAAAGCGCCGGCTTTCTCGGAGTTCGGATTGGTCGTCGCCGGACCGCCCACTTTGGCGGTGGGAAGCGCGCGGCGGAGGGCCTCGGCAGTGAAGTCGTAGAGCTTATCGTACTCTTCGGGCGTGCCGCGCCAGTAGAAGATATCGGGTTCGTTCCACAATTCCCACTGCCAGGTTTCCACCTCGGATTTCCCGTAGCGCGCCACCGCGTGGAGCACCCATTGACGCACGAGTTCGGCCCATTTGGCGTAATCTTTAGGCGGCTGCGCCCAGCCGCGGCCCTCGGGTGTATTGGGCCAGTTTCGGGCGTAGGGTTCGGGTTGCGAAGAGAGCGCCTCCGGCATGAATCCGATCTCCACGAAGGGACGCAGGTCGAGCTGCATGTAGGTATCGAAGATGCGGTCGACGATGGACCAGTCGTAGACGGGCTTGCCAGAGGCGTCCTCGGTGTAGGCGTTGGTCGAGCCCCACTTCATGGCCGCCGTACCGTCGCCGGTGACGAGCAGGTGGTGCGTGCGAACCGAAACGCGCACCGGGCTCATCGCCGCCAGCTCGGCGAGCAGCTTTTTGCCGTTGGCGGTGTAGGTGTAATTGGGCTCGTCGTAGCCGAACCACGCGAAGATCGGTGGGAGCGGACCCTGTGTCGACGCGGCATCTACCTGGATGTCGGTTTGCGCCAATAGGGAGGACGCGAGCAAAAGGACGAGCATACAACGAGACATGCTACCGGAATGATATCAGTGCGGCATGCCGGCGAGCATCATTCCGGCGGACGTCAGGATGGCCGTAACGGCAGTGACCAGGATTCCGATTTTGGCGAGATCTTTGACGCTGAAGTAGCCGTAGGCGAAGGGCACCGAGATGCTCGGCGTCTGCGTCACCAGAATGCAGTGCACCGAAGATGCGTACGCCGCCGATAGAGTGAGTGAAAGTACCGGAAGCCCGTTCTGCTGCGCGTAGGCAATCACGAAGGGAACGTTCACCGACGCGGTGGTGCCAAAGCTGGCAAGCCCCAGGGAATCCACGGCCACCAGCAGTACCACCGCCGCGGGCTGGAGGAAGCGCGGGATGGCGGCCATCTTGTATAGAGCAGCGTGGACCACCCAGGCCGCCAGGCCGCTGCGAAATGCGGCGGCGCCCACGATCAGGCCGCCGATGAGCAACAGAAGCCCGCCCCATTCGATGTTTTTGCCGAGATCTTTCCATTTCCGGAATACGCCGACAACCGGCAAGGAAATGCCGCCGAGGATCAGAAGCGATACGAAGGCGGTGGGGAGTTTGGTAAAGTCGCTGGTCAGCCAGAGGGTCACCGCCGTGAGCGACACTGCCATGGTAGTCTTCTCGCCGCTGGTCCAGCTTCCGAGCTTTCCGATTTCGCCGCGCAAGGCGTCGCGCGTGAACGGGAGATGTTTAATCTCCGGCGGAAAGAGTCGCAGAATCAGCCACCACGTGACGGCGGCGATCGCCATAAAGATGGGAGTGGAGATCGCCGTCCAGTACAGGAAGCTGACATGCCGGCCGGCATTGCTGGACAGGAACGAGAGAGTGATCAGGTTCGCGCTGACCCCGGCTGGCGTTGCCACACCCCCGAGGATGGCGCCGAAGATCAACGCCAGCATCAGTCCCTTACCGAAATTGTTGCCCTTGCGTGCGTCCACGGTTCGCAGGAGTTCGAGCGCCATGGGCAGCATCATGACTACCACTGCAATATCGTCCATGAACATCGATATGCCGAACGACACCCATAGAAAGACGCCGATCGCCATGGCAGCGCTGCTTCCGGCAAGGCTGAGCAGCGGGTACATGAACCGCTTGGCGAGGCCGGAGGCGTTAAAGGCGGCCGACAACCCGAGAACTCCGAGGGTAAACGGGACCACTTCGCTGCCGAAGCCGTCCTTCACTGCATCGGACAGGGGAACGATGCGGAGCGCATGCAGCATCACCGGGGCCATCAGTCCCGTGATTGCGATGGGAAAGGTTTCGGTGGCCCACCACAGCACGGTCACCGCCATCACGACGAGAGTTCTGACGGCTTCCGGCTTCATTCCCGCTGGGGCCGGGAGCAGCAGGGAAACCAGCAGCAAGGCCACGCCCAGTGCGAGATATATCAGCTTGCGGCGGTCGCCAGAGGCCGCGGCCGGCGGCTCGGCCGTCGCAGCAACCGCCTTCGCCAGCCTGGCTATCTCAACGCTCGCAGGCACAGGCCGCCTCGTCCTCCCGGATTGAACTAGGCGTGCCGCGGCCGACCTTTACCACGACTTTGATGGCATCTTCAATGCGGTCGCGGCAGTAGCGGAACGCGGTGGGAACGTCTTCGAGCGGGAACGTGTGGGTATGCATCAAGGTCGCGTCGAAGCGCTTCTGCTGCATGAGAGCGGCGGCGCGATGGGTGGCGCGCCGGCCCTCGCCGCGAATTCCGTAGAGGTAGATATTGTTGCGAACCAGCTTGGCCAGATCCACCGTGGCAGGTTTTGACGGGAAGGCGGCCAAACAGATTCGTCCGCCGCGGTTGACCATATCCATCGCCTCATTCAGGGCATCCGGGCTGCCGGAGCATTCGAGCACGTAGTGCACCCCGCCCCCGGTAATGCGCCTCACGGCCTCCACCGCGCTCTCTCTGTTCACATTGACAACGAAATCGGCGCCGAGCTTGCGGCCGACCTCGAGCCGTCCGTCGCGGGTTCCGGTCAGGATCACCGGAAAGGCGCCCAGAGCTTTGCCGACGGCGACGCCCATCAGTCCGATGGGGCCGGGCCCGGTAACAGCCAACCCCTCGCCGGCTACCAACCCGCCCAACGCATCGAGCCCATACATGGCGGTGCCGGCCGTCACAATGAGGGTGGCCTCGGCGTCGCTCATGCCGGCGGGAACGTGGACCAGGGTATTGATGTGATTCACCGCGTATTCGGCGAATCCGCCGTCGGTGGTAAAACCATTCGCACGGTGACCTTTGTCGTGCCCCTCGTAATTCTCGCCGTAATTGAGGCAGGAAGTGTACATCCCCATGCGGCAACGTTCGCAGCGGCCGCATCCGGCATGAATCTCGACCGCCACGCGGTCTCCGATCCGGAACTCGTCCACTCCCGGCCCGAGCTTCACCACGGTCCCCATATACTCGTGTCCCGGAGTGAAGTTCTTATGGAACGGCAACCCACCCTGCACGCGCGCCGGCAGGCCGCGGCTGACGATCTCGACGTCGGTACCGCAGAAGGCCACCGCGTCGATGCGGACCAGGACTTCGGCGGCGCTGGGCTGCGGCACCGGCTTCTCGACCAGGAGCAGTTCTCCAGGTTCTCCCAGAACCCAGGCTCTCATGAGCGAGGGAATCGAATACTCGGCAGTTGGTTTCATTTCCGTCCTTTTGTCTTTTCATTCCTTGCCGGCTGCGGTTGGGCGCGCTCGACGCCAACCAGCATTTCCAGCCGTTGCGCCTCGGTGCGGAGGGCCTCGGCCTGAGCGGTCATTTCCGAACCGGAAGCAGCTCCTTCTTCGGCGGCCGCAGCCGTCTGCTGCGTCGTCAGCCCGATTTGGGACACCGCGTTGGAGATCTGATCCATGCCACGGGTCTGTTCGTCGCTTTCGGCATGGACCTGGTCCACCAGGCTTTTTACCTGTTGGGAGTGCGCCACGATAGCACGCACCAGTTCGCTCAGCGTTTGTAGCTTGGCACTGCCGTCACGCGAGCGCCCGATCGACTGCCCGATCAATCCGGCCGTATCCCTCGCCGCTTCGCCGCAGCGGCCGGCCAGGTTGCGCACCTCGTCTGCTACTACCGCGAACCCCAGGCCGGCCTCGCCTGCGCGCGCCGCCTCTACCGCCGCGTTCAAAGCGAGAATATTCGTCTGAAAGGCGATTTCGTCGATCACCTTGAGGATCTTGGCGATTCCGCTGCTCGAATCGGAGATCATGGTCATGGAGGCGATCATGTCCTGCAGAGCCGCGGTCCCCGCTTTGGTCGCCCGGTCCACCTCAGACATCAAGTCCGCTGCGGTCCGGGTATGCTCCTGACTCCGATGCGTGATACTGGCTACCACTCCCGCCGCCGCCGAAGTCTCTTCGAGAGACGCCGCCTGCTGCGATGCCGCCCGGGCTAACGATAGCCCTTGCGAGCCCATCTGAGCCGAGGTGCTGGCTACCTGAACAGCACTGAGGCGAAGGCCGGCTGCCACCTTCTTCAATTGGCTGCCCGCCCTCCAAACGATGACGATGACGATTGCTCCCGCCGTGGCGATCACCACGATAAAGGCGATCTGCAGCGCGAAAGTCAGCGACACAGAGGACTCGGCGCCGGCAGTTGCCCGCTTCATCGCTGCGTTCTCCAAATCGATGAGGGCCGCGGCACATTTATCCACCGCCTCGGCGGTGCGGCGTACATCGCCATTGCGCAGTTTCGACAAGCCATCGGTATCGCCCGCGTCGGCCAGACCGAACATTTGCTGGCGCAGGGTCTGCCAGACCGGCAGCAATGCTTCGAGATCGCGCAAGGCTCTCTGCTCGGCCTCGTCGTGGAGCAGGGGCCGGAGTTCATCGGCGATCTGCTGTACCTGGTCGGCGGAGGCTTGAAAGCTCTGCTTGGCTTTCGCCACGTCCGCGGGAAGCTTCTCGAAGAGCCCGAGCGACGTACCGCGGGAGGCGAACCTGGCCTGGTAAGTGACCGCCCGGATCCGTTCTGCGAGCGCCAGCGAGCGGGCGGTACCCGCCGCCGTCGCCCGTACCGTTTGTCCCAGTCCGCTGATGGCCCGCAGGGCGAAGAAGCCCGATAACAGGCTGATTACCAATATGGCGATCACACTGTAGCTGATTTTCGCCGTGATCGTACGGCCACTTCGGCTGGAATTCACTCCCGATTCTCCTAAAGATTTGCGATTCATGAGATTAGAGGTATAGTCCGCCCGGGGAGTGCCGATTCACAGGCTTTGTAGATCTCTCCAACAGTCATACCATTACTCTTATCGGTAGGGAACGCGCCCCGCTTGAGGGTGTGACTAACTATTAAGAGTTTCGGGGATGAAGAGACCAACCGCAGATCCGCAAATATTTCAGACAATTGGCGGCTCCGGCGCGTGCCGCAAACTTTCGAAGGCATTCTATGCGCGCGTGGACCGCGACCCGGTGCTGAGGCCGCTGTTCCCGGGTACGACGCTGCGCTGCGCGATCGACGCGTTCGCGGCGTTCCTGGTGCAATTCCTGGGCGGGCCGAGCGAAGATTCGCAGGGGCGATGGTGGGTGAGCCTCCACGAGTCGCACCGGCGATTCCGGATCGAGCAGCGGCACAGAGATGCCTGGATGCGCCACATGGATGAGGCTCTGAAGGATGTGGGAATCGCGGAGACTGCCCGTGGCGCCCTCCGGGACTTTTTCGAGGTCGCGTCCGCCCACATGATCGACGGCAAGGAGGCGCGCAGCCTGAGCCGGGAACTTGCCGGCCGATGGTCGACGCAGCGGAACGTGGATGCAGCGGTGGCAGCGATCCGGAAGGGCAACGCGGATCGCGCCGTCAGGCTGGCGGGAGCGTGTTCGCCTGCCGTTCTGCCGGGCTTGCTCGCGCTCATGATCGGTAGCGGGAACGGCGCCCTGATTGAGTTCGTTCACGAACGTGTGAGCGGAGAGCCGGCGTTGGTCCACGAGCGCTATGCGGGGAGAACTTTGCTGCATTCGGCGGCAGGCGCAGGAAGTTTGAGTACCGTCGAGCTGCTGCTGCGACTGGGAGCGGACCCCAACGCTCTCGATGGCGGCAAGCACACTCCGCTGTATTGTACGGGAAACGAGTGCGCCGGCGCGGAATCGGCGGAAGTCGTCGGCGCACTGGTCCGCTGCGGCGCACAGGTGGACGCGAATGATGGCGTGACGGGGGCGACCCCACTCCACATGGCGGCTCGCCGGGGAAATGCGGTGGTTGCCAAGGCTTTGCTGGATTGCGGAGCGGACATCAACGCGGGCGATCGCCGCGGCGATACTCCGTTGCAGCGCGCCATCAATTGCAAGAAAGCGCATGTGGCGGAGTTGCTGCGGTCGTGGCGGCGAACGTAAAGTTTTCGGGCCGGAAAAGCATATTCACCGCAGAGACGCGGAGACGCTGAGAAAAAAATCCGAAGTCAAAACCGGAGAGCGCTGAGGTGGCAGAGGACGCTGAGGGTAAGGAAGAACAGAATCCAAAAAGCACCGCAAGGGAGCTTTGTTTAATGCACCGTTACCGTAAAGTACGCGAAGCTGCCGTTGGCAGTCACGCCCAGGGCGCCGGCGGGGGCCTGCGCGGGCGCTTGAAAGTTCACTTGCAGGATGCCGGCGGCGAGGCCGTAGGCCGCGGCGGCATAGGTCACGGGCAACGACGTGCCCTGATCGTTCACGGTTACCGTTCCGGTGGGGAGCGGCAACGGATTGGTGTAGACCTCGCCATCCAGGCTGGCCGGGTTGGTTTGACCGGCGCCCGTGAGGTACAGCGTCATAATAGATCCGGCGATACCGGGGTTGGAAGGTGAGTTGACGGTGAAATCCTGGTTGAGCACCGCCAGCACTTCAGTGCTGGAAGCGTGCACCGGGACTGCCATGGGGTTGGATTGCGCGCTGTTGTACGTCACCTGAATGGTCGTCATCGCCTGACCGGCAATCTCGAAGGGAGCGATGCATTCGATTTCCGTGGAACTCATGTACAAGAGAGGCGCCGGTGTCCCGTCGAATGTGACTTGGACACCTGCCACGCGGGTGGATATCGAGTTTCCATTGACGATGCCCGCGGTTTGCGGGATGGGGCCGATCCCCTGACCTTCCAGGCGCACGACCTTGCCGGGGGTGATTTGTTCGGCCTGCGGCGGAGACGGGACGAACGGGCTGGCGGTGAGGACGTTGTCGATGAAAATCGCCGAGGGTGAGGGATCGATCTTTGCCACGTAAGCTTGGGTGAAATTGGAAGTCGAGCCGGCCACATAGGCCATACCGGATGAATCCACAGCCAGACCGCCGATGCGGTCGAAGTAAGTGGAGAACAGGAGCTTGGTAAGATCCTGGCTGAACTTACTTACAAAACCGAAAGGGGCTTGGATTGCGAGGGCATCGACGGTTGGGAATACGGTGCTGGGCGCGCCAGCGATCCAGATTCCACCCGTCGGGTCGAGCGCGATCGCCGTTCCATCGGCGTCGCATGGGCTGCCGATGTAGGTAAGGCCGGTGACGGCGGTTGCCGTGGGGTTCAGTATCATCACGAAAGCATTGCCATCCAAATTGAAGACCACCGGGCCGATGCCGAGGGCGAAACAGCCGCCGAAGACGGCCGGTTGGAAGGCGCCCGGAGAGGCCGGTTGGGAAAAGCCGTGGCTGGATCCGGTGAGGTAGAGATTGCCGGAGGCGTCCAAGGTGAGGGCGTCGATCTCGTCGTAATCCGAGCCGCCCAGGTAAGTGGAATACGCCAAGGCGCCCGCGGCGGACACTTTGGCGACAAAGCCGTCGCCGAAGCCTCCGCCGTATTGCGGCTGCATGGCGTTCGAAGTGACCGGGAAGTCGGGCGAAAAGGTCGCGCCTACCACCCACGCGCTGCCATCGGCATTGGCGGCGATGCCGTTCCCACGCTCGCCGCATATGCCTCCCAGATACGACGCGTAGATGAGGGAAGAACCATCCGGGCTGATTTTGGCGACGAAGGCGTCGCCAATAAACTGGTAGTTGCCATAAGGCGATACGGTTCCAAAGCAGGGCCCGTCGCCTGGTGTTTTTTGGAACGCGTTGGCGCTAACGGGGAAGCCGGTGGTGACGTTACCGGTGAAGTACGCCGCGCCCGCCGAATCGATGGCGAGCGCGGTGGTGAATTCGTTGCCGCCGCCAAAGTACGTGGAGTATACAAGGTGCGAGCCATCGGGACTGAGTTTGGCGACGAAGGCATTGTGGCCGCCAACCAAAGTCTTCTGGACAGCGTTGGCCGTTACCGGGAAGTTGGCGGAGGAGGTGGTGCCGAGCACGTAGGCGCTGCCGGCGGCGTCTACGGCGATGCCGGTGGCGGAATCGGCGCCGCTGCCACCGAGGTAAGTGGAGTAGAGAACCTGTTTGCCGGTGGGGTCCCATTTGGTGACAAATGCGTCGCCGGCGGATTGCGTGCCGAGCAGGATGCGGGAGCCATCGGCCGCGACGTAGAGCGAGCCCGGCATGACGGGATAGGGTAAGTTGGCCATGGTCCAGGTCTGGCCACCGTCGGCCGAGATAAAGAGGCCGCGCGATTCGAATACGTAAAGGCGCTGGGTGTCGATTGCGAGGACAGCGGTGTACGGCACCGAGAGAGTGGGGTCGGGCAGGATCACGGACCACGTGTTACCGCCATCCGAACTCTTCTGCACACCGGTCTGGTTGGCCAGATACAGGGTGGAAGGGTTCGTGGGATCCATGACGAGGGCATGATTGTTCTGGACGGCCTGACTGCCAATGGGCGACCAGGTATTCCCGCCGTCGGTGGATGCAAGCAGGCCGCCGGAAATTTCTCCGGCGATCAGGTTATTGGGAGACGTGGGATTAAACGCCAAGGTATTGACGCTTCCGGGGACTTGTCCGGTAGTCAACGCTGTCCAGGTGGCGCCGGAATCGGTGCTGCGATAAAGATCCGGCGGATCGGACGCCATGTCGAAGACCGCGCCCGGTTTGGCGGGATGAGCGCGGATGGCGTAGCATAGCGCGGCGGTTTCGTCTTGTAAGGCGGTGATGCCGGAATTCGAGAGAGTCCACGAATTGCCGGCGTCGGTGCTGACGAAAATGCCGTTGCCGTTACACGCGTAGAGTGTGTACGGCGAGCCGGCATCGACGGTAATGTCGACTGCGGGCAAGACCAAGCCGTTGTTGGCGGCCTTGGTCCAGGTGGCGCCTCCGTCGAGGGACTGAAAGACGCCTTGTTCGGAATTCGCATAGAGAGTGGAGGGACTGCCGGGCGCGGCAACTACGGTATCGATGGAAACGGCCGTGCCGAGAGTTTCGAATGTCCAGGTCTGGCCGCCGTCGGTGGAGGACAGCATGGGCGCGGTGCCGAGCTGCCCTTGGACCGGGTTCACGGTGGCGAAGTTCGCGGAAGCGGTGGCACCGGCGACGTAGATATTTCCCTGAGAGTCGAGCGCCAACCCAGCGGCGGCGCTTCCGCTGGTTCCACCGAATAGGTTGTCGAACACCACGGCGGGATCGATGACCAGCGGAAGTGCCGGATCGTGAGGGCCGGCCTTAAATCCGATGCGAGTGGCGTCGATCTTGCGATATTCCACTGCGATGAAGCGGCGCTCGCCGGCGACGGTCTGCCAGGCTACCGGTTTCGGCTGACGAATCACGCGGGCGCCGGCGTGGAGCACGAGGTCGCCCGCGGAATCGATCTCGGCGCGGTCTGCTCCCGGGAAAGCCAGCGCGATGGAGTCCGCCGAGGCGCGTTCTGCCACATGAAAGTCATATTCGAGGCGTTGTTCATTGCCGTAGTAGAGGACGTCGACGCCGGGATAGATGCCGCGGCAAAGCACCTGGCTATAGAGGCTGTAAGTGGCGCCGCGGGTGGTTCCCAACATGTAGGTAACGTGTCCGGGCATGCGGCCCAGACCTTCCAAATGCGCGTGGGAGTCAGCTCCCAGAACTTGCATGGCGAACGACTGGCGGCCCCAGGCGAATTGCGCGCCGCCGGCGTCGATTGTTACTGAGTACCCGGCGCCGCGAGCAAGGTATTGGGCGCCGCGCGATTCGAAAGCCAGCGGCAGAGTGGCAGCCGGACAGGCGACGCAGAGGAGCGATAACGAGAGGATGAGACGCAAGGGGAAGCCTCCGGGGCGGGGCGCAGAGACCGCTAGTGGGGATTTTATCATGAGCGGCACTCGCCAAGGCCGGGCTGTCGCCCGGCTGGGCAAGCTAAAGCTTACCCCACGTGGGACATGCTTCAGCTTGTCCAAGCGAGCGGAGCTCGCTCGGCTCATTTTTGACCGTAAGTGGCGGTGGGTCCGTGTTTGCGGAAATGGTGCTTGTCGCGCAGAGGCTGGGAGATCGGCTGCGCGCCCGGATTGATGGTCATGGTCATCCACGCCATGACTGCCAATTCTTCCACGATGACGGCGGTGTGGACGGCGTCCGTGACGCTCTTGCCCCAGCAGAACGGCGCGTGTCCGGCCACCAGGCAGGCGGGGCAGCCGAGCGGGTCGATGCCCTCCATACGGCGCAGAATGGCCGTGCCGGTGTTGGCCTCGTAATCGCCGGCGATATCCTCGGGGCTCAGCGGTTCGGTTACAGGTACGGGGCCGTGGAAATAGTCGGCGTGGGTGGTGCCGAAGCAAGGGATCTCGCGGACGGCCTGCGCCCACGCGGTGGCGTGACGGGAATGCGTGTGGACCACTCCCCCGATGGAGGGGAAGGCGCGATAGAGCATGGCGTGAGTCGCCAGATCGGACGAGGGCTTCAGCTTGCCTTCCACGATTTTGCCGTCGAGATCGGTGATGACTATGTCGTCGGCGGTCATCTTGTCGTAGGGGACGCCGCTCGGTTTGATGGCCAGCAGTCCGTGCTCTCGCGAGACGCCGCTCGCGTTGCCGAAGGTGTAGATGACCAGTCCGCGGCGGACCAGTTCGAGATTGGCTTCCAGAACTTCAGCTCGCAGCTTGTCCAGCATGAGACCCTCCTCGTGCCAGTGCCGCGATGCGGCGCAATTCGGGCAGTATTTCGCCGATCGCTTCGGGCGCGGACTGGCGTTGGCCAAACGAGAAATAGAGCTTGCGGTACAGCGGGTAAAGATCCCGGTATACGGCGGTGCGATCGGGTTGAGGCTCGACGGTGGAATAGCCGGGGCAAAGCGCCGCCTGCGCTTCTTCCACGGTGCGGAAGGTGCCGGCCGCGAGGAACGCGAAAATGGCCGACCCCAAGCTGGTGGCATCGCCCTGCGGCACCAGAATCGGCTTGCCGAGCACGTTGGCGTACACCTGATTCAGCACGGGATTCTTACGCGGGATGCCGCCGCCGTTGATCACGCGATGGATGGGCACGCCGTGCTCTTCCATGCGTTCGAGAATCACGCGCGTGTGGAACGCGGTGCCTTCGATGGCGGCGAAGAGTTCGTCCTGAGCGGTGTGCGTGAGGCGCCAGCCGAGAGTGATGCCGCTCAGCTCGGGGTTCACCAGGACGGTGCGGTCGCCATTGTCCCAGGTGAGGCGCAGCAGGCCGGTTTCGCCGGCGCGATATCGATCGAGTCCGCGGGAAAGCTCGGCAACGGTGGTTCCCGCGCGGCGGGCGATGGCATCGAAGATATCGCCGGTGGCGGAGAGTCCGGCCTCGATGCCGGTGCGGGCGGGGTCGATGGAGCCTGGGACCACGCCGCAAACTCCGGGGACCAGAGCGGCCTGCTCGCCGATCGCCATGATGCAGGTGGACGTGCCGACCACGTTGACCACGTCGCCCAATCGTACGCCCGCGCCGATAGCGTCCCAATGGGCGTCGAAGGCGCCGACCGGGATGGGGATGCCGGCACGCAGTCCGAGCTTTTCGGCCCATTCGGGCGAGAGATGGCCGGCGATCTTGTCGGATGTCTGATAACGGCCAGCGAGTTTGTCGCGCACTCCGGCCAGCAGGGGATCGACAGCGGTCAGGAATTCTTCCGGCGGGAAACCGCCGAGGGAGTCGTTCCACATCCACTTGTGGCCCATGGCGCAGATGCTGCGCGGGACGGCTTGGGGTGAATGAATGCCGCAGAGCACGGCGGCTACCATGTCGCAATGTTCCAGCGCCGTGGCGAAGGCGGGGCGCTTGGCAGGGTTGTGGCGAAGCCAGTGAAGCAGCTTGGCGAAGCCCCATTCGGAAGAGTAGACGCCGCCGCACCAGTCGATGGCCGCGAGACTGCGGGCATGGGCAGCGGCGGTGATTTCGGCGGCCTCTTTCCAGGCGCGGTGATCGCACCAGAGGTAATAGTCGTCGAGCGGTTGGAGGTTGGCGTCGACGGGAATGACGCTCGATCCGGTGGTATCGAGCGCGACGGCGGCGACGGCCGATCCGTCGATGCCGGCGTCCTGGATGGCTGCGCGCATGGCCAGCGCCAGCGCGTTCATATGGTCCTGGTGGCTCTGCGTGGCGTGGTCGGGATCTTCCTTCTTGCGGTGCAGGGGATATTCGGCCACGCCGGCGCCGAGTTTGCCCTTGGCGCTATCGAACAGCGACACGCGGACGCTGAGGGTTCCGAAATCGACTCCGGCTACTATGCTCATAGAAAATAATTCCGCGAAAAGATTTTCACCGCAGAGACGCTGAGACGCGGAGAAAAACTAAAGTCAAAACCGGAGGGCGCTGAGGTGGCAGAGGACGCGGAGGGGGCGGCTGACGCCATGTGGACGTCTGCGCCGCTGAGGGTTCCGAAATCGACCAAGGCAACGATGCTCATAAAGGTGCAAAGGACAAGCTAAAGCATGTCCTACGCGTGCTGATGTACCTGCCATCCGAGGTACCGCGTGGCTGCCTCAAGGACCGCCGCCGACACCGGGGCCATGTTGGCAGCCACGTGGTGCTCGAAGCCACGCTCACAAATGAAGCGCAGCAAGCTTTGTAAATTGGGGATTTCGACCACGCCGGCGCCGCCGAAGGTGGTGAGCGGATCGTCGGTGAAGCGGCCTTCGCCGACATAGCCGTGGATGCCGCCGTGCTGGTCGTTGGTGGAGAAGCGCGCGAAGCTCATGGGGCTGGCCTTCACGATGCCCTCGCAGGTGCCGTAGGCGTTTTCGCGGCCGACCGTTCCGGCGATGATCTGCTGGAAGTCCATGCGCACTTCCTTGAAGAAATGCTTGGGAAGATTGCTGCAATGGAAACAGACGGCCTTATTGGGATCGTCTCCGTAGTTGTTGTTCCAATCGAGCAGGGCGCTGGGCGTGCCGGAGGCCAGTTGCAGGGCGTGCATGCCGATCACGCCGCAGATATCCACTTCACAGGCGCTCGACATGAGGTTGTCGCTCATCATGCTCATGACGGTGCAGGGGACCACGCCGAAGTATTCTTCGAGAGATGTCCAGCATTGCACCGCACTGATTGCCACCTGCGTTTCCGCCATCCAGCCGTCGATCACGGCGCCGAGCTTGGCCATCTTCATGAGCGCTTCGAGCGGGACGGTGTCGGTGGAGACGTATTTGCGGATGGCCGCGAGTTTGCTTTGCGCGGCGGGGTCGTCATCCTTCATTTTGGCAATGCGGCCGAGGATTTCGGAGAGGTCGAGGGTCTCGACGGAGATGCCGGTGTGCTCGAGAATCTTCTCGCTATAGCGCACCGTATTGAAGGCCGCGGGACGAGCGCCGATGGAGCCGATGCGCAGGGGCCGCATGCCGCGCACTACGCGGCAAACACCGGCGAACCAGGCGAGGTCCTTCTCGAACGTCTCGGAATCGGGCGCTTCGGTGTGCAGCGCGGTGAGCGAATACGGGATGCCATACTGCGTGAGATTGTTGCAGGCGGACATCTTGCCGCAGAAGCTGTCGCGGCGGTGGGTGATGCCCATTTGGGCGGGGGTATCGGGCGTGGCCTGGATGAGTACGGGGACGTGCAGTCCGGCCCAGCGCAGCGTGTTGGCGATGGCGCGTTCGTCGCCGAAATTGGGCAGCGTCACGATGACGCCGTCGATTTCGGCGGCGTGCTTCTTGAACAGGTCGGCGCAGAGGTGCGCTTCGGCCAGCGATTCGATGGCGCCGTGGCGGGCCTCTTCGGGTCCTACCAGCACGGCTCTGTGGCCGGCCTTTTCGAGCGCGGCGATCATTTCGGTGCGGCCGCTTTGCGCCAGATGGCCGGGAAAGAATCCGCGGTTGCCGACGATAATGCCAAACGTCATTTGGCTTTTGGACATACTAATTGCCCCTCCGGGGCTTGAATTTCAAGGTATAAATGAGGCCCAGAACGGTGAGCAGGATGCCCCACCAGACAGCGGCGTGGAGTTCCGCTAAGACCACCGTCGGCGGGTGGTTCCATTCATAAATGCCGGAACCCAGAATCAGGATTCCGTAAGCCAGCAGGAGAAGGCCGATAAAAAACCAAATGGAGATCATTCCAGGTCTATGCATGATGACTCCTACCAGAAAATAATTTGAATCACTACGAAAACCGCTGATATTACACCGGCCCAGAAAATCGGACGTTGCCACAGCGGGAGATGGCCTTCCGATGGAATTTCGGTGCAGCCGTAAACCAGGCCGACCAGTTCCGAATCCGGTCTGGGCCTGGTGACCAGGCTCACTCCCACAGTGACCAGCACGCAGACGATGGCCGACCACAAGGCGCGGAACATATTCTCCGCCATTGGCTTGGCGTACGGAGACAAGGCAATGTATTGGATGGCGGAAGGCGTGCTTTTCACCCAAGCCCACATGCCTATCGCCGATCCGGTACCCGCCAGCAGGCCCCAGAATCCGCCCGGTCCGGTGGCGCGCTTCCACAACATACCGAGCAGCACGGTTCCGAAGAGCGGAGCGATGAAGAAGCTGAACAGCTCCTGCACGTAATCCATGATGCTATGCGAGTGGAGCGCCAGGTAAGCCGTTCCGATGGACACCAGCACGCCGCCGATGGTGCACCAGCGGCCCATGGTGACGTAATGCTGGTCGGTGGCGTCTTTGCGGATCATGGCGCGGTAGATGTCGTAGGTCCACACCGTGGCGAAGGCGCTCACGTTGCCCGCCATCCCCGACATGAAGCCGGCGATCAGGGCGGTGATGCCCAGGCCCATCAGGCCCGGTCCGCAGTAGCGCGCCAGCATGATGGGGAGGACTTCGTCATAGCTGTGCAGCACCTGGCCCTTTTCGAGTGCCGCGGTGGCCACATCGCCGGCAACCAGGAAATGGTGGCCCGGAGTATCGAGCATGGCCAGCCCCAGAAGGCCCGGCAGAATCACGATAAACGGCACGCACATCTTAAACGCGGCGCCGATCAGCGGGGCGAGCTTGGCGGAGCGAAGATCTTTGGCGGAGATGACGCGCTGAACTACCAGGAAGTCGGTGGTCCAGTAGCCCATGGAGATCACCGCGCCCAATCCGAAGACGATGCCGACCCAGTTGATGCCCATGGGATTGTCCTGGAAAGAGCCGAGGGTGCTCCACAGATGGGTGAAGTCCTGCGACGGAAAATTGGTGTGGATGCGCGCCACCATGCCGGACCATCCGCCAGCCTCGATCAGCCCGATGATGGAAATCAACAGCGCACCCAGCCAGATCAGGACAAACTGGAGCACTTCATTGAAGATCGCGGAAAGCAGGCCGCCCAAAGTCACGTACAGCGCGACCGTAACGGAGGATACCCAGATGCTGAAGTAAATGTCCCAGCCGAGCACCACCTTGAGCACCACGGCCATGGCATACATATTGATGCCGCTCATCAGCACCGTCATGAACCCGAAGGAAATCGCCGAAAGCGCGCGCGCCGGTTCGCCGAAGCGGAGTTTCAGATAGCCAGGCACGGAATGGGTCTTGGAGATGTAGTAGAACGGGATCATCACGATCGCCAGGAAGAGCATGGCCGGGATCGCGCCGACCCAATACCAGTGAGCCGCCAGGATGCCGTACTGATAGGCGTTGCCCGCCCACCCCATCAGTTCCAGCGAGCCGAGGTTGGCGGCGAGAAAGCTCAAGCCGGCCACCCAGGCCGTCATTTCCCGCCCGGCCATGAAGAAGTCCTCACCGGTTTTGGTGTAACTCTTCAGGTAGAATCCGATTCCCAAAACGGCGAGGAAGTAGATCGCCACAATGGCGATATCCACACTAGAGAGGTGAAGCAAGCGCTGGGGAGCGGCTTCAAGGAAAAGTGCGGGAGCCCAACAAAACTCTGTAATCGCTTGCACCAGCATATGTTAGGAAGATGCGTCCGCGAAAGTCAAGCCGACTCGGGGGGAGGGGAGAGCACGTGCGCAAAACAATATTCACCACCGAGGCACGGAGACACGGAGAAAGGCAAGTCAAAGGCAAGGCCAG
>Ga0182013_10003123_pt1 | contig 21029 bp, 20 predicted proteins | sample 612S2MmetaG_FD_120487 | JGI IMG/M metagenome (GOLD analysis project Ga0182013, IMG submission 120487) | Permafrost microbial communities from Stordalen Mire, Sweden - 612S2M metaG | ecosystem: Environmental > Terrestrial > Soil > Wetlands > Permafrost | place: Sweden: Stordalen | collected... | reverse complement strand
GCCAACCCCGATGCGGCGCAGCGTGTGCGCGCCGGCAACGCCAAGGCGATCGGGCCGATCGTCGGCCAGGTCATGCGCGAGAGCCGCGGCCGCGCCGACGGCGGCGAGGTCTCGCGGCTGATTGCCGAGCAGCTCGGCTCCCAAGCGGACTAGACTCCACGATATGGAGCAGCAACAGCAGGAGCGCAAATCGGGGTCGTTCGGGCGCACCGCGCTCGCCGTGCTCGTGCTGCTCGTCGCGGCCTGGCTGCTGATCGGCGTGATCGGGCACCTGCTGTCCTTCATCTTCAGCACCCTGCTGCTCGTCGTTGCGGTGATCGCCGCGATCTGGGCCTTGAAAATCATCTTCTAGGCCGATGGCCTATCTGTCGATCGCGCTGCTGTTCGGTATCGCGGGCGGCCTGGTCGGACGGATGAAGGGCAGCTCGTTCATCGTCTGGTTCCTGATCAGCGCGATCATCCCGGTGCTCGGGTTGCTCGGGGCGATCGTCTACCGCTCCGAACGCGACGAGATGCGCCGCGTCTGCCCCGGCTGCGGCACGGTCGTCAAGCTCCACGACGCGGTCTGCACCCGCTGCGGCGCCGAGCTGGAGTTTCCCGACGAGCTCGTCGCCCCGCAGTCCTGGGGCCGCCCGGTCGAGCCGACCGGGCACCCCGAGTGAGCGAAGTTTAGGCCTGCCTAATCCGGTTGCTCGCATACCCTGCCGGTATGTCGAGCGAGCACGAGGCGGCGCCGGCGAAGGCCAGCGACACGTTCACCCATCGCCTCGTTCTGCGCCTCGGGTTCGAGGACGAGAGCGAGTTCGTGCTGCGCGTCGTGCAGCCCGCGCTCGTCGGAATGATCGACGGAACGGTTTCCTCGCTGGCCCCGATCTTCGCCGCGGCGCTCTCATCGGACTCGCGGACCGCCTTCCTGGTCGGCATCGCCACGGCGCTTGGCGCCGGCGTCTCGATGGGCTGGTCGGAGGCCCTTTCGGACACCGGTCACCAGACGGGCCGCGGCTCGGGTCCCGTTCGCGGGCTGATCACCGGCGCGATGACGACCCTCGGCGGGATCTTCCACACGCTGCCGTTCCTGATCAGCGATGTCCACACGGCGCTCGTCGTCGCCGGCTGCGTCGTCGCAGTCGAGCTCGTGCTGATCGCCTACGTGCGCAAACGCTATCTGGAGGTCTCGATGCGCTCCTCGCTGCTCAACGTGACCGTCGGCGGGCTGATCGTGCTCGCGATCGGGATCAGCGTCGGATCGGCCTAAAGCGGCCCAATTCCCAGTGGTAGACTCGGATTTTCAACGGTCCGAGCACTAACTTTGAAAGGGGGCGGCTTGCGCGCAGTCGACGCGATCATGGAATGCCTGAAGGCGGAGGGTGTCGAGGTCGTCTTCGGCCTGCCCGGAGGGGCGAACCTGCCGACGTACGACGCCTTCGTCGACGCCGGGATCCGGCACATCCTCGTGCGCCACGAGGCCGGCGGCGGCCACGCTGCCGAGGGCTACGCGAAGGCGACCGGCCGCGTCGGCGTCGCCTTCGCAACGAGCGGTCCGGGCGCCACGAATCTGATCACCCCGATCTGCGACGCGATGATGGACTCCGTGCCGGTGGTCTTCATCACCGGCCAGGTCCGTACCGAGCTGCTTGGCACGGACGGCTTCCAGGAGGCCGACACGATCGGGATCACGATGCCGATCGTCAAGCACTCGTTCATGGTCCAGGACCCGCAGGAGATCCCGCGTGCGATCCACGAGGCCTTTCACCTCGCGCTGACCGGCCGGCCCGGCCCGGTGCTCGTCGACATCCCGCAGGACATCTCGCGTGCCGAGATCGACTACAAGCCGATCAAGGACGTGCGGCTGCCGGGCTACCAGCCGAAAGTCGAGGGCAACCAGAAGCAGATCCGCCAGGCCGCCAAGGCGCTCGCGGCCGCGCGGCGCCCGGTGATCTACGCCGGCGGCGGCGTGATCGCCGCCGAAGCCGCGCCGGAGCTGCGCGAGCTCGCCTCCAGCGACCGCTTCCCGGTGACCTGCACGCTGATGGGGCTAGGTGCCTTCCCCGCGCCGCACGAGCAGTGGCTCGGGATGCTCGGCATGCACGGGACCCGCGCGGCCAACTACGCGATGGACGAGGCCGACCTGATCCTCGCCGTCGGCGCCCGCTTCGACGACCGGATCACGGGAAAGCTCTCGGAGTTCGCTCCGCGCGCGAAGTTCATCCACATCGACGTCGACCCGGCGGAGATCTCGAAGAACGTCCCGGCCCACATCCCGATCGTCGGCGATGCGAAAAACGTCCTCGGCCGGCTCGCGGCGGCCTACAGCGAGATCGAGACCGACCCGCACCGCCTCGACGCGTGGTGGGACCGGATCGAGAACTGGCGCCGCACCTACCCGCTGCGCTGGGAGGAAACGACCGACACCGAGATCAAGCCGCAGTTCATGATCCGTGCGCTGTGGGAGGCCACCGAGGGCCAGGCGATCGTCACCAGCGACGTCGGCCAGCACCAGATGTGGACCGCCCAGTACTACGACTTCCCTGAGCCGCGTCGCTGGATCAACTCAGGCGGGCTCGGGACGATGGGCTTCGGCCTGCCGGCGGCGATGGGCGCCGCCGTCGCCTGCCCCGAGCGGACCGTGGTCTGCGTCGCCGGCGACGGCTCGGTGCAGATGAACGCGCAGGAGCTGGCGACCTGCGCCCAGAACGACATTCCGGTGAAGGTCTTCATCCTGAACAACGGCTATCTCGGGATGGTCCGTCAGTGGCAGGAGCTCTTCTGGGACGGGCGTTACAGCCACGTCGACATGGGTGAGTTCCCGGACTTCGTCAAGCTCGCCGAGGCCTACGGCGTGACGGGCCTGCGCCTGACGGACAAGACGACGCTCGTACAGGACATGCGCGAGGCGCTCGCGACTCCCGGACCGGTGCTCGTCGACGTGCGCGTCACGCGAGAGGAGAACACGTTCCCGATGATCCCCGCCGGCCATGCCGCGCGCGAAATGGTCGGCTGAGCGATGGGCGAACCGGGAACCAAGGAGCCGCTGAGCCTCGAGGAGCTGCACGCTGCCGCGAGCCTGCGCACTGGCCGCAAGCACACCCTGTCGATCCTCGTCGAAGACAAGTCGGGCGTGCTGTCGCGCATCGCGGGCCTGTTCGCGCGGCGCGGCTTCAACATCGACACGCTGACCGTCGGGCCGACCGAGGACCAGCGGATCTCGCGCGTGACGCTGACCGTCGACGGTGCGCTGCACCCGATCGACCAGGTCACCAAGCAGCTACACAAGCTCGTCAACGTGCTCAAGATCCGCGACCTCGAGCCGTCCGAGACGGTCACCCGGGAGCTCGCGCTGTTCAAGATCAACGCTGACGGCGTCCACCGTGGCGAGCTCGTGCAGATCGCCGAGATCTTCCGCGGCAAGGTCGTCGACGTGACCAAGCGCGCGATGATCATCGAGGTCACCGGCAACTCGGACAAGATCGAGGCATTCGAGGCGATGGTTCGCCCGTTCGGCCTGATCGAGATGATGCGCACCGGCGAGATCGCGATCGCGCGAGGCCGCAGCGAGACCTGATGGGCCCGGCCGGGTCGCCGGCGGACCTCCGCACGGCAGAGAGCGAGAAGCTGCGCCGCGCGCTCGCGCAGGCGCTGCGGCACGCGCGCCGCAGCGGCCGCCCGACGCTCGCCAGCCACACGATCGACCTTGAGCCGAGCGTCGACCCCGCGACGTGGGCCTACGCCAGCCGGCGGCCCGGGGAGGACTGGTTCCTCTTTGAGCAGCCTGAACACGACCGGGCCGCGATCGGCGCCCTCGGCGTCGCCTGCCGCATCGATGCCCGCGGCCCCGGCCGCTTCCGCGAGGTCGCCGACCGCTGGCGCGAGCTCGCCGCCGATGCCGTCGTCGGCGAGGGGCCCGGTCCGATCGCGACCGGCGGCTTCGCCTTCGCGCCGGACGGCGGCGCGGCGGCCCACTGGCAGCCCTATGCTCCCGCATCGCTGATCGTCCCGGAGGCCGCGATCGTGCGCCGCGGGACCGGCGTGCAGCTACTGCTCGCCACGCTCGCAGCGCCTGACGACACGCTCGAGGAACTCCAGGCCCGGCTCGAGCAGCGCGTCGGCGAGCTGCACGGCGGATCGCTGCCGCTGCTGGACCCGGCTCCCGCCGGGCGCTACCGGGTGCTCAGCACGATGCCCCCCGAGCACCACGAACAGGCCGTCCAGCGGGCCACCGAAATGATCGCCGCCGGGCGCTTCCGGAAGATCGTGCTCGCGAGGGAAGTCCAGGTCCACGCCCCGCTGCCATACAACCCGGCGGCGATCTTTGGCGTGCTGCGCGAGCAGTTCCCGTCGTGCTTCAACTTCTGCGTCGGGCGCGGCGCGAGCGCCTTCATCGCCGCGAGCCCCGAGCTGCTCGTGCGCCGCGAGGGCCAGCGCGTCAGCACGATCGCGCTCGCCGCATCGACGCGGCGTTCGGCCGACCCGTCCGTCGACGACCACCTCGGCGAGCAGATGCTCCGCGACCCGAGCCTGCGTGAGGAGCACGAGATCGTCGCGCAACGGATCGAGCGCACGCTCGAACCGCATGCGGTCTGGGTCGCGGCGGCGCCCGACCCCGAGATCGTGCGGATCGCGAACATCCAGCATCTCGCGACCCCGATCCGGGCGCAGCTGGCGCGCCCGATGGACACGCTCGAGCTCGCGGGACTGATGCACCCGACCCCGGCGGTCGGGGGCGAGCCGCTCGCGGACGCCGCACCGATGATCCCGGCGCTCGAGGGCCTCGACCGCGGCTGGTACCTCGGGCCGGTGGGCTGGACGGACGCGGTCGGCGACGGGGAGTTCTGCGTGGCGCTGCGCTGCGCGCTGCTCGAAGGCAGCGTGGCGCGCTGTTACGCCGGTGGCGGCATCGTGCGTGACTCGCAGCCGGACGTCGAGCTCGCCGAGACGGAGATCAAGCTTCAGGCGCTGCTGCCCCTGCTGGCCGGCTAGAGCGCGTCGGCGACAGCGCGCCACATCGCGCCGTGCAGCGCGACGTTCTCGGCCCGGTCGGTGCGCACGTGGATCAGCGTCGCGCGCGGCGGTGCCAACGACTCCTGCACTGCGGCCGCCAGCTCATCGCGGGCGGTGACCGCGACGTAGTCCAGGTCGAAGAGCCGCGCTACTGTCGCGAGGTCAAGGCCGGGGTCGGTCGTGATGTGGCGTTCGTAGAGCCCCTCGCCATTGCCCTCGCGGGCGAGCGGCGTCTGCGCCAGCGGCAGGAAGTCGAAGATGCCCCCGCCGGCGTTGTCGAGCACGACGATCGTCAGCGGCAGGTCCAGGCGGCGCGCTGCCGCGAGGCCGCCTATGTCGTGGGCCAGCGCGACGTCGCCGATCAGCAGGACGACCGGTGCGGGCACTGCCGCCACGCCGAACGCGCTGGAGACGATGCCGTCGATGCCGTTGGCCCCGCGATTGCAGAGCACGCGAGGGGGATGATCGAGCGCCGGCCAGGTCGTCTCGACGTCGCGCACCGGCATCGAGGACGCGACGAACAGCGTCGCGCCTACCGGCATGACGGTTGCCAGGTCGCGCGCGAGAGCCGGCTCGCTGAGCCCGCCGTCCAGGAGCGCGGCGAGCGCCTCGCCGGCGGCGTCGTCAGCGCGGCGCCAGCGCGCGAGCCACTCGGGCGGGCGGGGCTCGAGTTCACCGGCGAGCTCGTGGACCGCGCCGGCCGGCAACGCGGCCCAGCTCTCCGAGAGGCGGCTGTCGGGGTCCTGCCACGCGCCGTCGGGATCGAACGAGACCTGCGGCACGTCCAGCTGCGCGAGCCAGCTGCGCAGGGGCTTGGAGACCGGCAGGTCGCCAACCCGCAGGACGAGGTCGGGGCGCATCCCCTGCGCAAAGCGCGCGTCGCGAAGCAGGGCGTCGTAGTGAGCGATCGCGGCGGGTCCGCAGCGCGACCCGGAGAGCGGATCCGCGAGCATCGGCCAGTTCAGCCGGCCCGCCAGCGGCGCCGCAAAGCCTCCGCGGCCGGCGACGAGCACTGGCCGCTCGGCGCCTGCCAAGACCTCGGTCAATGCCCCCTGCAACGGCCGTGCAACGGGCGTGCTGCGGCGCACGTACGGCGCACCGCCGGGCCGCGCGCCAGCCGTGCGGTCCGGCGGCAGATCGGTCACCAGCGGCTCGCGCAGCGGGAAGTTCAGGTGCACCGCACCCGGCCGTCCCTCGCCCGCCGTCCAGTAGGCCCGGCAGGCGAGCGTCCGGATCCAGCGCAGCGCGGCCGGCCCGTAGGGCGGCAGCTCTACCTCGACGAACCACTTCACGGACGAGCCGTAGAGCTTGATCTGGTCGATCGCCTGGCCGGCGCCGTTTTCGCGCAGCTCGGCCGGGCGATCGGCGGTCAGCAGGAGCAGCGGGACGCGCGACTCGTGTGCCTCGATCGCCGCGGCGTGCAGCTGTGCCGCGGCCGTGCCGGAGGTGCAGGTGACCGCAACGGGGGTCGCGGTCGCCCTCGCGAGGCCGAGCGCGAAGAACGATGCGCAACGCTCGTCGATGTGCGGGTGGCATGCCAGCCGCTCGTCGCGGGCGAGCGAGAGCGCGAGCGGCGCCGAGCGTGACCCGGGCGAGGTGCAGGCGTGACGCATGCCGCAGCGCACGAGCTCGTCGACGAAGGCGGCGAGCAGGGCGTAGGTCGAGGCGGCCCGGTCCGTAGGATCGACGCCGTGCCCGCGCTCGTCCTGATCCACGGCTTCGCCGGCTGCGCCGGTTCCTGGGATGAGCTCGTCGGCCATCTCGATCGCGAACGCTATCGGCCGCTGGCACTCGAGCTGCCCGGGCACGGCGGTGCGGCCGGCCTCGAGCCGACCGGTTACGAGCAGGCGGCGCAGCTCGCGCTGGCCGCTGCGCCGGGTCCGCTGGTGCTTTGCGGCTATTCGCTCGGCGCCCGTGTCGCGCTCGCGGCGGCGCTGGGCGCGCCCGATCGCGTTGCGGGCCTGATGCTCGTCTCCGGTCACGCCGGCATCGAGGACGGCCCGGCGCGCGAGGCGCGCCGTCGGGCCGACGCGGTGCTCGCCGAGCGCATCGAGCAGCTCGACGCCGCGCAGTTCGCCGAGCTGTGGAACGCCCAGCCGATCTTCGCCGGCGAGACGCCGGCGGTCCACGAGCGCGCCCGGCAGGAGCTGCTCGCTGTCCGGACGCCTGCCCTCGCGGCGGCGCTGCGCGTGCTCGGGCCCGCGAACTTCACGCCCGTCTGGGATCAGCTCGCGGGCCTCGGGGTCCCGCTCGTCGCCCTGGCGGGCGCCGGCGACGGTCCCTACCCGGTCCATGCGCGACGCCTCGCGCAGCTCGCGGGCGGTAACGCGCGGGTGCTGCCCGGCGGGCACCGCCAGCACCTCGAGAACCCCGCGGCGTTAGCGCGCGAGCTGGAAGCCCTCGGCGCCGAGTCCCGCTGAAACGGGGACGGCGATCTCGCCGCCGCTGGCCAGCAGCGCCGCAGGCGGGGCGCTGAACAACTCGAGCGTCGCAAGGCCGCAATGCGCCAGCGGCCCGTCGGCCGCGAGCGCAGCGCAGGCGTGCAGGGCGGCGGCGATTCCGACCGGACCGTCGTAGGTCGAGGCGACGTAGATCTCGCAGCCATCCGCGCGCGCGGTGCGGGCGGCCGCCAGCAGGCCACTGATGCCCCCGCAGCGAGCGAGCTTCAGGCAGACGGCATCGGCACAGCCGGACTCCAGCGCGCCCGGCAGGGCGGCTGTCTCGTCGATCGCTATCCGCGCCGCGCTGGCGGCGCGCACCGCCCGGACCGCCTCGATCCCGTGGACCGGCTCCTCGACCAGCTCGAGCCCCGCAGCTTCGAGCGCGCCGATCGCGGCGAGCGCCTGGTCGACGCTCCAGCCGCCGTTCGCGTCCAGCCGCAGCAGCGTCGCGGGTCCGGCGGCGGCCCGCACCGCGGCGACCCGCCCGGCGTCGTCGCCCACCGCGACCTTCAGCTTCACGCAGCCGAAGCCCGCTGCGACCGCGCCTGCCGCCTGTCGCGCCGCTCCCGCGCGGTCCTCGGCCGTGATCGTCGCGTTGACCGCGATCGTCGGGGCAGGCCGGTCGCTCAGGAGCGCCGCGACCGGGACGTCCGCCCGGCGCGCCGCAATGTCCCACAGCGCGAGATCGACGGCGGCGAACGCCTGTGGCAGCGGGTCGGCGCTCGCCGCGCCCGCGCGGGCCGCCGCGAGGTCCTCGGTCCCGGCGAGCGCCGCCGCATGGCGCTCAAGCGCCGCTTCGCAGCGCGCGAGCGAGACGCCGTCGTAGGGCTCCAGCGGGGCCGCCTCGCCGTGTCCGGTGACGCCGTCTGCCGCGACGACGCGAACCTCGATCAGTTCGCGCTCGGCGAGCGTTCCGTAAGCCGCGCGCGCCGCCGCACTGAACGAGAGCGTGCGCCGGCGCTGTTCGAGCCTCAACTGGGGATGCCGCCGCTGGCGAGGATCCCGGCCGAGAAGAGCAGGCAGAAGACCAGTTGAAGCATCCCGGTCCCGGCGAGCGCCCCGTTGAGTGCCGGCCCGTCGGTGCGGTCGCGGACGACGCGGAACTGGCGCGCCGCGAGCGGCACGCTGAGCCACGCGAGGAACAGCCACGGCGTCATCGAGCCCAGCCACCACGGCAGGGGCGCGGTGAGAAATGCGATCGCCAACATCGCGCCGTAGAGGATCCGCGTACGCCGGCGGCCGAGACGCACGGCGAGTGTGCGCTTGCCGGCTCGGCGATCGGTCTCGAGGTCGCGGACGTTGTTCACGACAAGGATCGCGCTTGCCAGCAGGCCCACGGGAACCGCGCAGACAAATGCCTGCCAGGGCCACTGCTGGACCTGCACAAAGTATGAGCCGGCGACCGCGACGAGCCCGAAGAACAGGAAAACGAACAGCTCGCCGAGGCCCTCGTAGCCGTAGGGACGCGGACCACCGGTGTACAGCACCCCCGCGAGGATCGACGCGGCGCCGAGGATCAGCAGCTCCCAGCCGGCGACGGCGACGAGGTACACGCCGCACAGGCAGGCCAGGCCGAACGTGATGTAGGTCGCGACGAGGACCTGGCGCGGCGGGACCAGGCCGCCGGCGGTCACACGCACCGGTCCCAGGCGGTCCTCGGTGTCGGCGCCGCGGCGCGCATCGGAGTAGTCGTTCGAGAGGTTCGTGCCGACCTGGATGAAGAGCGCGCCAAACAGCGCCGCGAGAAACGCCCAGACGTTGAAGTGCCCCGCGCCGAGCGCAAGCGAGGTCCCGACGAGCACCGGGGCGACCGCAGCCGGCAGCGTGCGCACGCGGGCAGCCATCACCCAGATGCGCACCGTGCCCATCGACTAGGCCCGCTTGGGGAAATGCGAGAAGTCCGGGCGGCGCTTCTCGCGGTAAGCGTTGCGGCCCTCCTGGGCCTCCTCGCTTTCGTAGAAGAGGAGGTTCGTGTCGTGCGCGAGCTGCTGCAGCCCCGCCATGCCGTCCTCGCCGGCGTTGAAGCTCGCCTTCACGAGGCGCAGCGCGAAGGGGGAGAGGGCGAGCATCTCGCGGCACCAGGCAACCGTTTCGTCCTCTAGCTCGGCGAGCGGAACAACGGTGTTGACGAGCCCCATCTGCACGGCCTGCTCGGCGTCGTACTGGCGGCAGAGCATCCAGAACTCCTTGGCCTTCTTCGGGCCGACGAGACTCGCGAGCAGGCTCGCCCCGTAGCCGCCGTCGAACGAGCCGACCCGCGGGCCGACCTGGCCGAAGCGGGCGTTGTCCGCCGCGATCGTCAGGTCACAGACGAGGTGCAGCACGTGGCCGCCGCCGATCGCGTAGCCGGCGACCATCGCCACCACCGGCTTTGGCAGACGACGGATCTGGATGTGCAGGTCGGTGACGTGGAAGCGCCCGACGCTCGCGCCCTCGGCGAGGTAGCCGGTGTCGCCGCGCACGCTCTGGTCGCCGCCGGAGCAGAAGGCGAGCTCGCCGGCGCCGGTCAGCACGATGACCCCGACCGAGGTGTCCTCGCGAGCGTGCTCGAGCGCCCGCGAGATCTCGATGATCGTGCGCGGCCGGAATGCGTTGCGCACCTCGGGACGGTTGATCGTTAGCTTCGCGATCCCCGCATCCTCGCCCGTCGAATGCTCGTAGATGACGTCCTCGAAGTCGGCGACCGAGGGGTGCTCGACACGTGTCCAAGAGGTGCTCATGGCGCGAAGGCTAGCCTGTGGCCGATGATCGTCCCGTACTGGCTCGAGCGCGCCGCGCGTGCCAAGCCGGACCGGCCCGCGCTGCTGTGCGCCGGGCGGACATGGACCCAGGCCGAGCTGTTCGCGCAGGCCGCGGGCGCGGCGGGCGCCCTCGCGGCGCGCGGGGTCGGTCAGGGCGATCGCGTTGGCCTCGCGCTGGGCCCCGGGCCCGAGTTCGTGCTTGCGCTGCACGGCTGCCTGCTGCTGGGGGCGGTCGCGGTGCCGATCGACCTGCGGCTCGGCGACGCCGAGCGCGCCGCGCTCGCCGATGGCTGCGCGGTGCTGGTCGACGAGCCGTTGGAGCGCCGCGGAGGCTGGCGACCGGCGGGCGGTCACGACCTCGCTGCGACCGCGGTGCTGATGCACACCTCCGGCACGAGCGCCGCACCGAAGCCGGTGCCGCTGACCTACGGCAACCTTCTCTGGAGCGCGCTTGGATCGGCGGTGGCGCTCGGCCTGAGGGACGATGAGCGTTGGCTTTGCGCAATGCCGCTGACCCACGTCGGCGGACTTTCGATCCTCGTGCGGTCGGCGATTTACGGCACCACGACGGTGCTCCACGAGCGCTTCGACAGCGAACGGGTCCACGCCGTGCTCGCGGCGGGAGAAGCGACGCTCGTGAGTCTCGTCGCGACGACGCTCGCGCGGCTGCTGGACGGCGGGCTTGCCCGCCCGCCCGCTCTGCGCGCGGCGCTGACCGGGGGCGGACCGGTCCCCGAGCCGCTGCGCGAGCGCGCCGCCGCTGCCGGTATCCCGGTCTCGTTGACCTACGGCCTGACCGAGGCCGCATCGCAGGTCACGAGCACGCCCGCTGCGGGGATCACCGGCCGGCCGGCCGCGGGCGGGCCGCCGCTGTTCTGCACCCGGGTGCAGATCGCCGCCGACGGGGAGATCCTGATCGCGGGGCCGACCGTGAGCGCCGGCGCGCTTGCCGGCGACGGGTGGCTGCACACCGGCGACCTCGGCGCGCTCGACGCCGACGGCAACCTGAGCGTCACCGGCCGAGCCGCCGACACGATCGTCTCCGGCGGCGAGAACGTCGCCCCGGCTCAGGTTGAGGCCGTGCTCGAGCGCCACCCGGGCGTTCTCGAGGCCGGCGTCTACGGGGTCGCGGACGAGCAGTGGGGGGAGCTGGTCTGCGCGCGTGTCGTCACCCGCGACGAGGCGGGCGTCGAGCCCGCGGCGCTGCGGGAGTTCTGCGCCGCGTCGCTCGCGGGCTTCAAGGTGCCCAAGCGGATCGTGATCACGCGGGAGCCGCTTCCGAGGACCCGATCGGGCAAGCTGTTGCGTCGCGAGCTCAGATGAACGATCCCGACCGCCAGCGCAACGCAAGTCTCGAAAGCTGGGAAGCCGCCGCCCCCGGCTGGGTACGCCGGCAGGCCGCGATGCGTGAGTTCGCCGCGCCCGTCAGCGCCTGGATGATCGATGCCCTGGCGCCGCAGCGCGGCGAGGAACTGCTCGAGCTCGCCGCGGGCGTGGCCGACACGGGGCTGCTGGCCGCCGAGCTCGTCGCGCCCGCGGGCAAAGTGCTGATCACCGACCAGGCACGCGCGATGGTCGCGGCTGCGCGCGAGCGCGCGCAGGAGCTCGGCATCGAGAACGTCGAGTTCAAGGAGATGGCCGGTGAATGGATCGACCTTCCGACGGCGGCTGTCGACGGCGTGCTCTGTCGCTGGGGCTACATGCTGATGGTCGATCCGCAGACGGCGCTGCGCGAGACCAGGCGGGTGCTGCGCCCCGGCGGGCGCCTCGTGCTGGCCGTCTGGGACAGCCTGGCCGTCAACCCGTGGTCGGGTGCCGCCGCGCAGGTGCTCGTCGCCGAGGGGCTCGCGCAGCCACCGTCAGCGCAGGCATGGCGACCCGGTCCGTTCGCCCTCGGCGATCGCGCCCGCCTCGCCGGGCTGCTCGCCGACGCCGGCTTCGTCGACGCCGTGATCGAGGACGTCGCGCTCGAGCGCCGGCACGCGAGCTTCGAGGAGTTCTGGGAGAGCCAGGTCGACCTCTCGGCGGGGCTGCACGACGCGGTGATGTCGGTGCCGCAGGAGCGCGGGCGGCAGATCGCAGATGCGGTCCGCGCTGCGCTCGCCCCCTACACCGGCTCCGACGGCTCGCTCGCGATACCCGCGCGCACATTGGTCGCGCGTGCCGACGCCTGACCGCGCCGCGCTCGCCATCGGATAGCCTGCGGCGCATGATCTACGACGACGACGCTGACCTCTCACTTCTCGACGGCAAGACCGTCGCCATCATCGGATACGGCTCGCAGGGCCACGCCCACGCGCAAAACCTCAAGGACTCGGGCGTCAAAGTGGTCGTCGGGCTGCGGCCCGACTCCGCCTCGGTGGAGCAGGCCCGCGCCGACGGGCTCGAGGTGCTGCCCGTGCTCGACGCCGCGAGCCGCGGCGACCTGGTGATGATCCTCGTCCCCGACGAGCTGCACCACGCGGTCTGGGAGGAAATCCGCGACGGCATCGCGCCGGGCAACATGCTGTTGTTCGGCCACGGCTTCTCGATCCACTACGGCGAGGTCGAGCCGCCCGTCGGCGTCGACGTCGCGATGGTCGCGCCGAAGGGCCCCGGCCACCTCGTGCGCCGCCAGTACACCGAAGGCAGCGGTGTCCCCGGCCTGATCGCGGTCGAGCAGGACGCGACCGGCAACGCCCGTGCGCTCGCGCTCGCCTACGCCAAGGGCATCGGCTGCACGCGGGGCGGCGTTATCGAGACGACCTTCAAGGACGAGACGGAGACAGACCTCTTCGGCGAGCAGGCCGTACTCTGCGGCGGCGTGTCCGAGCTCGTCCAGGCCGGCTTCGAGACGCTCGTCGACGCGGGCTATGACCCCGAGATGGCCTATTTCGAGTGCCTGCACGAGGTCAAGCTGATCGTCGACCTGATGTACGAGAAGGGCCTTGCGGGGATGCGCTACTCGATCTCCAACACCGCCGAGTACGGCGACTACACGCGCGGCAAGCGCGTGATCACCGAGCAGACGCGCGAGAACATGCGCGCGATCCTCGGGGAGATCCAGTCCGGGGACTTCGCGCGCGAGTGGATCGCCGAGAACCGTGCCGGGCAGGAGAACTTCAAGCGCATGCGTGCCGAGCAGGAAGGCACACAGATCGAGCAGGTCGGCGCCGAGCTGCGCTCCCACATGGACTGGCTGAAACCGGCCTTCTAGGCTGCGCGGTGCTGGCCTACGTGTTCTGGCACCGTCCGCGCGAGGCAGCCGACGGCGCCGGGTATGAGCACGCACAGGTCGTCTTTCACGCTTCGCTGAGCGGCTCGCCGCCCGCCGGGTTCGCCGGCAGCCGCAGCTTCCGCGTGCCGGAGCTGCCGTGGCTGGCCGGCGGGGGATACGAAGACTGGTATCTCGTCGAGGACTTCACCGCACTCGGTGCGCTGGCCGCGGGGGTCACCGCACCCGAGCACCGCAGCGCCCACGATTCCGCCGCGCGGGCCTTCGAGCGCGGCGCGGCCGCGCTCTACTCGCTGCGCGACGGGCCGGCAGACGCCGCCCTCGAAAGCAGATGCACGAGAGCCCGCTGGATCGAGCGTCCGCTCGCGGCGAGCTACCCGACACTCGCGGACTTCGCGCTCGCCGCAGAGGAAGGCGCGAGCCTGTGGAGCCGCGAGTTGGTGCTCGGCCCGGCGCCCGAGCTGTGCCTGGCAGCGCCGGCCGCGGCCGCGCCCGAGACCGGGCGGTGGACCACAATCGACGTCGAAAGGGAGGCACTTTGAGCGAAAGTCCGGGCATTGTCGAGAAAGAGATCCGCGACGGGGAGTTCCGTCGGCAGGTCTCCTCGTTCCGCGACTGGGTCGGAGCCGATCCGCGCGCCGCAGGCGAGCAGAGCCTGCCCGCCGACAGCGGGCGCTATCACCTGTACGTATCGCTCGCCTGTCCGTGGTGCCACCGCACGGCGATCGTCCGGGAGCTCGCCGGGTTGGATGACGCGATCCCGATGCACTTCGTCGCGCCGTTCCGCGACGAGCGCGGCTGGGCGTTCACCGAGGAGGAGTTCGACGACGGGCCCGGCGGGCGCTACATCGACGCGCTCAACGGCTGGGCGTTTCTCGCCGAGGCCTATTACGCGAGTGATCCCGGCTACGCGGCGCGCGTCACGGCGCCGGTCCTGTGGGACGCCGAGCGCGGTCGGATCGTCAACAACGAGTCGGCCGACATCGTGCGGATGATGGGCGAAACGAGCTCGCTCGGGGGCCTCGCCGACGGCGCTTCACTGGCGCTCTACCCGGCCGCGCTGCGTGACGAGATCGATTCGATCAACGCCCGCTGCTTCGACACGATCGCCAACGCCGTCTACCGCGCCGGATTCGCGCGCAGCCAGGGCGCCTACGAAAAGGCGTTCGGCGAACTGTTCGCGAGCCTCGACTGGATGGACGGGCTGCTCGGCGAGCGGCGCTACCTGCTTGGCGACGCGATCACCGAGGCCGACTGGCGAATCTTCCCGACGCTCGCGCGCTTCGACGAGGTCTATGTCACCCACTTCCGCTGCAACCGCCGCCGGATCGCCGACTACGGGAACATCTGGCCCTACGCGCGCGACCTCTACCAGCAGCCGGGCGTGGCAGAAACCGTCGCGATGGACCAGATCAAGCGCCACTACTACACGACCCATGACGAGCTGAACCCGAAGCGGATCATCCCTGTCGGCCCCGGTTACGACTGGTCACAGCCGCCCGGCCGCGGCTGAGCCCGTCCCGCCGGGCGTTCGCTACACTCGCCGCGTCGTCGCAACTGGCGCTCGGGTGGAAACAACCACCGGGGAGCGACGAGAAGATCACCAGCCGCGCGCCTGGGCTAACCCGACAGCGACGAGAATCGCGACCAGCAGGAGGCCCCACGATGAGCGCGCAGGCGACCGACGACCTTACGATCCCCGACGATCTGCTTCCCGGCGACGGGCGCTTCGGCTGCGGCCCGTCGAAGGTGCGCGGCGAGGCCGTGGACCATCTCGCGGGTGCCGGGCGGATGATCCTGGGCACCTCGCACCGGCAGAAGCCCGTCAAGGGTCTCGTGAAAGAGATCCGCGAGGGGCTCGGGCAGCTCTTCGGCCTGCCCGACGGCTACGAGGTCGCGCTCGGCAACGGCGGCACGACCGCCTTCTGGGACGCCGCGGCATTCGGCCTGGTCAACGAGCGGGCGGTGCACATGGCCTACGGAGAGTTCTCCCGCAAGTTCGCCGCGGTCACCGACGGCGCGCCGTTCCTGCAGAAGAGCGTGATCCTCGAGGCCGATCCCGGCGACGCGCCCGACCCTGCGCAGGCCGGCAAGCTCTCGATCGACGAGCACGCCGACGTGGTCGCCTGGGCCCACAACGAGACCTCGACGGGCGTGATGGTGCCGGTCGTGCGCCCCGCGGCGGCCGCCGAGGCGCTGCTGCTGATCGACGCCACCTCCGGCGCCGGAGGTCTTCCGTTCGACGCCCGCGAGGCCGACGTCTACTACTTCGCGCCGCAGAAGAGCTTCGCCGCCGACGGGGGACTGTGGCTGGCGCTGCTCAGCCCCGCGGCCGTCGAGCGCATCGAGCGGATCGCCGCGAGCGGCCGCTGGATTCCCGATTTCCTCTCGCTCGCAACGGCGCTTGAGAACTCCCGTAAGGACCAGACCTACAACACGCCCGCGGTCGCGACGTTGATCCTGCTGCTCGAGCAGGTGCGCTGGATGAACATGATCGGCGGTCTGCCGACGTGCGTCGAACGCACCGGCGACAGCGCGAAGGTCCTCTACGACTGGGCCGAGCGCACGAGCTACACGACACCGTTCGTGAAGGACGCGGCGAAGCGCTCGACGGTCGTCGGCACGATCGACTTCGACGAGCGCGTGGACGCCGCCGCGGTCGCCGCGACGCTGCGCGCGAACGGCGTCGTCGATGTCGAGCCCTACCGCAAGCTGGGGCGCAACCAACTGCGCGTCGGAATGTTCCCCGCGATCGAGAGCGAGGACGTACGGGCGTTGACCGCGTGCATCGACTGGGTCGTCGGGAGGGCTGCGTGATGGCCGTCGAACTGCCCCGGGTACTGGTCAAGGAGAAGATCGGCGACTCCGGCATCGAGCTGCTGCGCGAGCACTTCGACGTGGATCTCGGTGTCGACTGGGACGCCGGCGAGCTAGAGCAGCGGATCGCCGAGTACGACGGGATCCTGATCCGCTCGGCGACGAAGATGACCGCCGACCTGATCGCACGTGCCGACCGGCTGAAGGTGATCGGCCGGGCCGGGGTCGGCGTCGACAACGTCGACGTCCCCGCCGCGACCCGCAAGGGGATCGTCGTCGCCAACGCGCCGGAGTCGAACGTCGTCACCGCCGCGGAGCACACGCTGGCGCTGCTTCTCGCGCTCGCGCGCAACGTCCCGCAGGCCGACGCCGAGCTCAAGGCAGGTCGCTGGGAACGCTCGAAGTACTCCGGCGTCGAGCTCTACGAGAAGACGCTCGGGATCCTCGGCTTCGGCAGGATCGGGCAGCTCGTGGCCCAGCGCGCCCGCGGCTTCGGGATGCGCGTGCTCGCGTTCGATCCGTTCGTGAGCGCCGAGCGCTACCGCGAGCTCGGCGTGGAGAAGGCCGAGAGCCCGCAGGACATCTACGCGCAAGCCGACTTCGTCACGATCCACCTGCCGAAAACGCCGGAGACCGAAGGCTTCCTTTCGAGTGAGGAGTTCGCGCAAATGCGCGACGGCGTACGTGTGCTGAACGTCGCGCGCGGCGGCCTGATCGACGAGGCGGCGCTCGTTGCCGCGCTCGAGTCCGGGAAGGTCGGCGGCGCGGCGATCGACGTCTTCGTCGGCGAGCCCGTCACCGAGCATCCGCTGTTCGCCTTCGAGAACGTGATCGTCACACCGCACCTCGGCGCGTCGACCGCCGAGGCGACGGACCGCGCCGGATACCAGTCGGCCGAGCAGGTCGTCGCGGCACTGACCGGCGGTGTCGTCTCGACGGCGGTCAACATCCCCGCGATCGGAGCCGAGGACATGGACGTGCTCGGCCCGTTCCTGCCCCTGGCAACGCAGCTCGGGCAGCTTGCGATGGCGCTCGCCGAGGGCTCCTCGGTCGAGCGGATCGAGGCGGCCTTCCTCGGCCGGATCGCCGACTTCGACACGCGGCTGCTCGGCCTGGCGGTGATCGTCGGCGCACTCGGCGGGCGCACCGAGGAACCAGTCAACTTCGTCAACGCGCCGACTCTCGCGGCGCAGCGTGGGATCGTCTTCGAGGAGAAGGCTGTTTCCGAGGCCCAGGACTTCAACGAGCTGATCCGCGTCACAGTCGTCGCCGGCGAGCGGCGTGTCGCCGTCGCCGGAACCGGCATTGGCCCGGCGCGCGTCCCGCACCTCGTCGAGGTGCAGGGCCGGCGCCTGACGATCGAGCTCGAGCCCCACGTCGCGATCTTCCGCTACGAGGACCTTCCGGGCATGATCGGCCGGGTCGGGACGGTCTACGGGCAGCACGGCGTGAACATCTCTTCCGCGGCGGTCGGCCACGGGGGGGAGGGACATGCGCTCGCCGCGATGGTCGTCACGAGCGACGCACCGGTCTCGGGCGAGGCACTCAGCGAGATCCTCTCCAGCGAGGGCTTTGTCGAGGGCTGGGCAGTCGAGCTCGGCTGATCACGGTGCCCTGACCCGCTGCTAACCTCCGCTCAGATGGGCACCTCGCTCCTCACTCTCGCTCTCCTTCTGCTCCCCCCTCGGGGGGAATAGTGCGTGGCGGCCGCAAAGCCGCATAACCAGCAGACAGGAAGGGACAGCGAGAGAGAGAAAAGGAGCCGACCGATGGGCAACGAGAACGAGCGAGATGCAGCACGGCGCGTGACGATCTTCGACACGACGCTCCGTGACGGCGAGCAGTCGCCGGGGATCGCACTGAACCGGCAGGAAAAGCTGGAGATCGCGCAGCAGCTCGCGCGCCTCGGCGTGGACGTGATCGAGGCCGGGTTCCCGGTCAGCTCGCCCGGCGACTTCGAGGCCGTGCAGACGATCGCCCGGGAGGTCGAGGGGCCCGTGATCTGCGCCCTCGCGCGAACCGCGGCGCGAGACATCGAGGTCGCGGCCGACGCGATCCGCGATGCCGAGCGGCGCCGGATCCACACCTTCATCGCAACCAGCGACCTGCACATCGAGCGCAAGCTGCAAACCACCCGCGAGGACGTCAAGGGCCAGGCGCGAGCGGCCGTCGCGCAGGCACGCGAGTTCACCGACGACGTCGAGTTCTCGCCCGAGGACGGCTCGCGCTCGGACATCGAGTTCATGGCCGAGGTGATCCAGATCGCGATCGACGAGGGCGCCGGCACGATCAACGTCCCCGACACCGTCGGTTACGCCCTGCCGCAGGAGTACGGGCGGATGTTCACCGAGCTCTACCGCCTCGTGCCGGACCTCCACAAGGTCACCGTTTCGGTGCACTGCCACAACGACCTCGGGCTCGCGGTCGCGAACTCGCTGGCCGGCCTCGAAGCGGGCTGCCGCCAGGTCGAGTGTGCAGTCAACGGGATCGGCGAGCGCGCCGGCAACGCGTCCCTGGAGGAGATCGTGATGCTGCTGCGCACGCGCGAGCCGGCGCTCGGCCTCTGGACCGGAATCGAGACGCGGGAGATCGCGCGCACGAGCCGGCTGGTCTCGCGGATGACCGGTTATCCCGTGCAGCCGAACAAGGCGATCGTCGGCCGCAACGCCTTTGCGCACGAGGCCGGGATCCACCAGGACGGCGTCCTCAAGGAGCGGCGGACCTACGAGATCATGGATGCCACGAGCGTCGGCCTGGCGAGCAACTCGATCGTGCTCGGCAAGCACTCCGGGCGCCATGCGCTGAGCAAAGCGCTCGAGGAGATGGGCTTCACGCTCGACGGGCAGGCGCTGAACACCGCCTTCAAGCGCTTCAAGGAGCTCGCCGACCGCAAGCAGCGCGTGACAGCGATGGACCTCGAGGCACTCGTGACCGATGAGCTGCGCCAGGAGATCAGCGGCTTCACGCTCGAGTCATTCGACGTCGAGGCATCGACGCGGCGCCCACCGCACGCGAAGGTCACCGTCGCGCTGCCCGACGGGGGAACCGCCGAGGGCTCCTTCAGCGGCGACGGACCGATCGACGCCGTGATGCGCGCGATCGACGTCGCGACCGGGCTGCACCCGAAGCTGACCGAGTTCACGATCGGCGCCGTCACCGAAGGCCAGGACGCGCTCGGAGAGGTCTCCGTCGTCGTCGAGGTCGACGGGTTCTCGGGTGCGGGGCAGAGCGTCTCGACCGACATCATCGATGCCGGTGCGCGCGCCTACCTGCGCGCGCTCTCGGTCGCGGTGGCACGGTCCCAGCGCTCAGGCGAGGAGCTCGCCGAGCCCGTCGGCACGCCGTAAGCGTTCACGAGGACTACGCCTGCTCCATTGACTGCGCCCGGTGGGCCAGACTGCGACGAATTGCGCGAGCGTGATAGCATACGCCCGTATGATGTCTGATACGCAGACCGAGGCCGTGATCGACGGCGCGCGCCAGGCGGCGGGCGACTTCGGGCGACGGGTCCGCGCACTGCGTGACGCGGCCGGCTACTCGCTGCGCGAGCTCGCAGAGCGCTCGGGCGTCAGCGCGCCGATGCTCTCGCAGGTCGAGCGTGGAGAGACAAACCCGACGCTCACGGTTGCGGCCAGGATCGCCGACGGCCTGGACCTGCGCCTCTCGCAGCTGTTGCGCCTGGACGAGGAAGGCTCGGTCACCGTGACGCGCGCGGGGACCCGCACCACAGGGGGCAGCGCCCAGGCGGGCCACACCTTCGAGGTGCTCACCTCGCCGCTGCCCGGACAGCGCGCCGAGCTCTCACGCCACACACTTGCCGCGGGCGCCGCGACCGGCGCCGCCGACGATCCGCCGATTCACGAGCCCGGCAGCCGTGAGACCGCGCTCGTCGAGCGCGGCGCGATCGTGCTGCGCTGCGACGGGATCGACTACGACCTCGCGGAGGGCGACTGCGTCACTTTCGACGCCGATCTGCCGCACCGATTTGAAAACCCCACGGACCGCGGGGCGACGTTCCTCGCGGTGCTCTCGGCCGGCCTGCGCCGCAGCTGAGACGCCGGCGAAGCGACAACAGACAGGAGCAACGATGGCCAAGACGATGTTCGAGAAGATCTGGGAGGCCCACGAGGTCGCCGACGGGTTGATCTACATCGACCTGCACCTCGTCCACGAGGTCACCAGCCCCCAGGCATTCGACGGCCTGCGCCTCGCCGGGCGCCGCGTGCGCCGGCCGGACCGCACGCTCGCGACCGCCGACCACAACACGCCGACCGATGGCACCCGCGCCGCCGCCCTGATCAAGGACGCGCTCTCACGCGTCCAGGTCGAAACGCTCGAACGCAACTGCGCGGAGTTCGACGTACCCGTGTACTCGCTCGGCAGCGAGCGCCAGGGAATCGTCCACGTGATCGGCCCGGAGCTCGGCGTGACGCAGCCCGGGATGACGATCGTCTGCGGCGACTCGCACACCTCGACGCACGGCGCGTTCGGCGCGCTGGCCTTCGGGATCGGCACCAGCGAGGTCGAGCACGTGCTCGCAACGCAGTCAATGGTCCAGCAGCGCCCGCGCTCGATGCGGATCCACTATTCGGGCGAGCTCGGCTTCGGGGTCACCGCCAAGGACCTGATCCTCGCGACACTCGGCCACGTCGGCGTCGGTGGCCTGACCGGGCACGTCGTCGAGTACGCGGGGCCGGCGTACTCGACGACGTGACCGGTCAGCCCACCGACGCCGACCTGTCCGAGCGTCGCGAGGATCAGGTCCTTGGCGGTCACGCCAAAGCCCAGCGCGCCGTCGTAATGGATCCGCATCGAGCG
>Ga0182013_10003122_pt1 | contig 21031 bp, 22 predicted proteins | sample 612S2MmetaG_FD_120487 | JGI IMG/M metagenome (GOLD analysis project Ga0182013, IMG submission 120487) | Permafrost microbial communities from Stordalen Mire, Sweden - 612S2M metaG | ecosystem: Environmental > Terrestrial > Soil > Wetlands > Permafrost | place: Sweden: Stordalen | collected... | reverse complement strand
TACGGCTACCCCTATTATTGGGGCGGCGCCGGCCTCTGGGGTGGTGGCGCCTACCCGGGGGCGATGCTGACGGGTGTTGGATACGGGAAGTCCGGTGCGGAATACCTTGTGGCACAAGCTGACCACACTCGGGCGGAAGCGGAAGCGGAAACGGAAGCGGACCAGCGCCAGGACGGTGATGCTCATCTGCGCAGCTGCAGGGCGCTCCTGCGATATCACATCGAGGCAACGGATGGTGGCATGGGGCAGGTGAAGGGTCTGCTTGTCGATGAGGATACTTGGCCCGCCAGTAAGATTCTTGTAAAAACCTGCCATAGTGGCAATAGACCTGCAATAAGCCATTGAATTACTTCACTCGATGAAATCTGAAAAGTAGCGTGCAGGAGCATGCGGGTGTCGATCGTAAGCTCTTGTTCTGATGAGCGCATCGAGCAGCTGTGGCAGGTTTTTACAAGAATCTTGCGGAGGATCCAATAGCGCCAGCGGACTTGTTTCTGACCACCAACCATATGCGACATTTCTGCAGGAAAAGCGGGTATTTCTCGGGCAACAGTAAACGTCGTGAGATCAATCTGTTATCGGAAAGTCGCTCTATAATTCTCGGCAATTCCTTCCGTATGTGGCTGCACGAAAAACAAGCCGACCCCGAGTTGCACGGTCGCGGCCGCCCGATCTGTGCGGTAACGCACTTGTGAGCCGCATGTCCGCAGTCAGTCGCGAGTCGAAGACACGTAAGAAGGTGATGAGCGGACGGCAAAGCGCTCAAACATTACGATTCCCTTTAGCTGCCCCTCGCCATGGGCGGGTTTGGGTCGATGGATAGGGGGAGGGAACGGCTTGCGCCGTCCCCTCCCTCCGAACCCGATGTGCAGTTTTCCCGCAATAAATGGGCTCGAGCCCATTTATTGCGCGAATTGTGCTAGTTCGGGTCTGTGAGGGACGAGGGCCGCGAGGCCCTCGTCTACTCGGAAAACTTACAGGCGGGCCTTCCATGGTCAGCTCTTTGCGACTGCCGGACGAAGAGGCGCTCCGGACGTGACCTTGTCGCGAACAGGTGCTTCGCGAGCGGCATTTCGGCCGGCGATACGACCAAAGGCAAAGCACTCGCCGACGTTCCCACCGGCATTGTAGTTGAAGGAGTAGATCGATCCCAGTTCACCCGCTGAATAGAGGCGCGGGATCGGCGTGCCGTCGAGACCGATGATCTGGGCGTCCTTGTTGCGCCGCGGTCCGCCCTGCGTGTTGACGAAGCTTGGGGTGAGCTCCATCGCGTAGTAGGGTGGTGTGTGAAGCGGCGCCATGAAGGCCTTCGGTCGATCGTAATCGGCATCGGTACCGTCTTTCGCGAATGCATTATAGCGTTTGACGGTCGCTTCCAAGACCTCGGGCGCGAGGTTGATCAGGGGCGCGAGATCCCGGATGGTGTTCGCACGTTTGATCCAGCCTTTGTCGACCTCGCGAAGATTGTCGGCGCTCCAATCGTAACGGTTCCCGTGGGTGACGTCCCAACACGCGAACGACTCACCGATCGATCCGGCCTTGCGAAACGTCTCGTCGAAGACCATGTACACCGGCACCGGCGTGAGCTGCTGCATCCACACGCCGTGAACCTTGGTCTTACCGTGGCGATCGGCGCCCATACACGGCGTGCCTTCCGCCGTAAAGCGCTTGCCGTCGTTGCCCACGAACAGGTAACTGTCTTGGTGCGGGATGTTGATCCAGCGGGACACCGGGATGTCGGGTGCTTTGAAGAAGAATTCCGGGCCGGCAATGTTGGTCATGTGCCACAGATCCGCGCCGACGTCGATGCCCATCGTGATACCGTCCCCGGTATTGTAGGGCGTTCCGGCCGGATAACAATACGGAAGCCCTTCCAGGTACGTACGGACCATCGTCGGGTTGTTCTCGAACCCACCGCAGGTAAGCACGACAGCTCGGTTCGCCTTGATGGCGAGACGCTTGCCGCTTTGCTCAGCGATCAGTCCGACGACCTCGCCGTCGTCCTTCAGGAGCTTCACCGCAGCCGTTTCGTACAATGTCCGGATCTTACGCGCGGCCAGAGCCGGCTCGGTGACGCCGTTCCAGAGGCGCGATCCCCCGAGCAGGGCGTTTGAGCCCAAGGAGAACGAGCTCTTGTCGTTGGCGGCAACTTGTTTGTCGTTATGCACGAGCATCTGTACGCAATCCGATCCGGCAAGTTCCGGGAATTCGGCCCCGCCTGCAAGGACGGGTTTCATGCCCAGACCCTCCAGGTATGCTCGGTTGGCGTGCATCTCCGTCGCCCAAACCTCGACCATCTCCTCGGAAATGTTATCCATATATGGCCCGGCAAGGGCTTTGAAGTAGATCTTGGCCTTCTCGATGTCATTCGGCCAAAAGAGGATCTGGGCGTTCACACGGCTGTTGCCGCCTTTGTATTGCTCCGGGGCTTTCTCCAGCAACAATACCGTGGCTCCGGCGTCGTGTGCGGCGATCGCTGCCGCACTGCCGGCAAAGCCGTAGCCGACGATAACGACATCAACGGTCTCATCCCACTTGTCGGGCAATACGTTCGGCCTGTGAATAATCGGCAATGCACTCATGACGGACTCCTAATCTCTCGCTGACGCAGGTTCTATTCCGTGAGCGATGATGCTAAATAGCCTGCGAATTATCTTCAGTGCGGTCCCGTACAGACGATCTTGCCGGCGGCTGCGAGCCTTCCGTCTTGGAATATCGCAACACCAATCGTCTTCCATTGGAAGGCCATGGCATTGCGTCGCCTCGTTACGCAACCTCGTCAATGTGATAAATCATGGAAGTTGAAGCGGCAATGAGAATCACTCGCGATCGCCACCGGCAACGACTGAATCCGTCGGTGACGGGCAACGGCTCGGAAGCGAGCCTGTGACGCTGCTCGAATTCGCACGCGGCCCGGCCTTCCTGGCTTCTGTCGTGATCATGACCGCGGGGATTGTCTGGCGACTCGTCGGCATCCTGCTACTGCGGAGGCGCGCGCAGCATGCCACGCCGAGAACCAGCTTGGCCGGGCGTATCGCAGGCGGCGCGTCAATGATGATTTCGCGTTTTATTCCGCGTCGCACATTTTGGCCGAGGATCGCGGCCAGCGTCCTGCTGAGCACCATCTTCCATCTAGGGCTCGCAATCATCCTGCTCGGCGGTGCTGCGCACATCCTGCTGATCAAGCAGGCTACGGGATTGAATTGGCCCAACCTACCTCAGGGGTTGGTCACGATCGCGAGCGGACTGACTCTAGGCAGCATGCTGATCCTGTTGGCTCGCCGCGTCATGCATCCGGTGCTGCGGCTCCTGTCAACGGTCGATGATTATCTCAGCTGGCTGTTCGTGTTTCTGCCCGTGGTAACGGGAATCCTCCTCGCGGGCGAGATACTCGGCAGCTACGAAACTCTGCTGAGCCAGCACATTCTGAGTGTGGAGCTGATGATGATTTGGCTTCCTTTCGGCAAGCTGATGCACGGTGCGCTGGTGTTCCCCAGCCGCGGCGCCATGGGTGCGAACTTCGCTCGCAAGGGTGCCGCGACGTGACCAGCGAGCCAATATCGCCGGACTCTCCGGCAGCGGATCCGGATGCCGTACAGGTTGCCAAGGCAATGCGCCGTTTCATCGCCGATATCGGTCCCACCGCGGCGCTGGCGATGGAGTCATGTGTGCACTGCGGGCGCTGTGCGGAGGCGTGTCAGTTCTATGTACAGACCGACGACCCCCGCTATACGCCGATCCATAAGATCGAGCCCTTCAAGCAAGCCTATGTGCGCGAGCTCGGGCCATTCGCCATCGCCTATCGGATGTTCGGCCTGACGCCAAGGATTACGGCCAAGGAGCTGCAGAATTGGCAAGAGTTGCTCTACGATTCCTGCAACATGTGCGGGCGCTGTTCCCTCATTTGCCCGATGGGCATCGACATCGCCGATCTGGTCGAGCGGGCTCGTCATGGTATGTTCGCTGCCGGCCTCGTCCCAGAGGATTTCCTTGGCGCACTCGAGGAAAAAGAAAAGTCGACCGGCAGCCCGTACGGGCTGACCACTGCTCAGTTCAAAGACATGCTGCACGGCATTGGCACCAAGCATGGCGTCGTCATGCACGTGGATGAGGCGACCGCCGATATCGTCACCACCGTGTCCTCGATCGACCTGAAGATGTACCCGAGCTCGATGGCGGCGATCGCCAAGGTTTTGAACCATATGGGAGCGTCGTGGACTTTCCGAACCGACGGGTTCGACGCCGATAACGTATCACTGACAGCAGGCGATCGGGCCGGCCAGCGGAAGATTACGCTCAGCATTGTCCGGGCGGCCTTGGCCTGCGGTGCGAAGACCGTGCTGATGCCTGAATGCGGTCACTCCTACACCGAGATGCGATGGGAGGCGGCGAACACATTCGGAAGGGAGCTGCCATTTCGGATTCTGCAGATCACGGAGCTTCTTGCCGAGGGGCTGTCAAGCGGTCTCATTCGCGTGAACAAAGTGTCTCAGAGTGCTACCTATCATGACGCCTGTCAGATATCGCGACGCGGCGGCGCCACGGCGGCGCCGCGCGTCATCCTGGGCGCCCTCGGCGTCGACCTGCATGAGCTGGAGGATGCCAGGGACACAAGCTGGTGTTGCGGCGGGGGCGGCGGTGTAGCACTTATCAAGCGCGCGCAGCCGCTGCGCGATAAGACCTTTCAGATCAAGCAGCGACAGGTCGAGGCAACCGGCGTGGAAATCGTCTACACGAGCTGTTCCGGCTGTCGTCAAACACTTGAACATGGCGGCAAGGCCGCGAACTGGAACAAGACGGTCGCCAGCCTGCTGGAACTCGTCGCCAGCAACCTCAAGGCCTAAATTTACAGCAACTTCTGAGCATCGAACTTGCGAGCCATAGCATCAGGCGCGTGGTTGCGCCTACAGTTGATGCTGGCCAAGGCGTGGTCCCGCTTGTTAAGACAGATTTCTCTTCAGGATAAGTGGATCCGCCTGGGCGGTTGATGGTGATCGTCTCTCTCATCTTGGCCCCAAGGGAAGATACGGCAAACTTTAGGACTTTCAGTTGACAGGCCCTATTGAAATCATAGCGCTACGATCAAACATCAGCGCGCCGATTCCATGCCTGTTTTGACGATCGGCACACCAATACATTCAATTACTTATGATCGGCTTGTATGTTCAAAGTCCTATTTTCCCCCGTATCTTCCCTTGGGGCCAAGTGCATGCGGCAGTTCTGGAAGAACCAGGCCGCCGTCACCACCGGCAATCCCCTCGCCCTCACCCACCTGCCCCCGGAACTTGCCGATGCCGCGGTGGCGCAGTGGGAGAAAGCGCTATCACTCGCGCAGCAAACCGCCCAGGTCGATGACAGTGCGGCCCGGGCGCATCTCGAGCAGCTGCGTCACGAAACCGCCCAACACGCTCGGGCGCTGGAGCTTCGCGAAAAGGACTGGGATCTCGCCGCGCGGGTGCGCGAACGCGCCCTCCTCGAGGCGCGCGATCAGATCAACGTGCTGCTGAAAGAACTCGCCGCCGATCGTGGGGAATTAAGGTCCAGCAAGGCGCGCATCGCGGATTTGGAATCGCAGAACGAGGGCTTCCGCCAGCAGCTCGCGCTCGTGGTCACGCGAGCCGTCGCGCGTGACCGCGCCTTGCGGACCAAGAAGCCGTGTCTGAAACCCCCGGCACGCAAGTCAAAGGCTCGAATTCGCGTCAAAAAACGCCCACAATCAAACCGGCTAAAAACCAGAGCCCGGAGGTAGCGATGGATAACGTCGCCGAAGTCGTCGCGTTGATCGACAGCAAGCGGCGCTCGAGATGCAGATCATGAACACGGGAGGACCTGCGGTCGCGGCGGAGTGGGAACTTGCCACAACGTGACGCCGGCTGGTGGCCTACCCGGAAGCTCTCGCCGCGGTGCTGCATACCGCGTGCGCCTTACGCCGCTCCCCCGACATGGTCTCGGTCCGGGATGTCACCGCCTTCGGCGGATCCGACTAACGCTGCGCCCTCAGATGCGGATAGGATTTCGGCACTATTTGCTTGATGCGGAGGGTGCTCTGTATCGAATACCGAAGGCGGCGTTCGATCGCATGCTCCGCGACCCCGTCGGGGTGCCCTCAAGATTGGGGCTTGAATGTACGCCAGGCAAGAGCAAGCACTTGATTTCGTGGGAGTCGAGAGTCACGGCTCGCCTCCGTACTAAGTGCACTACCGCCGCCGGCTTAACTCATTGATCTGGCGGACGCTGCGACGCCGCTAACGTACGGTCTGCTCCGTTTCTTGAAGTCAGGCCATCACCGACAGCCAGCGTCAGACACTTGATTTGCCCGGCGTGCCCGCCGCCGCATTCCTCGGCTGACTGGCCAGCGGAAATTCACGCGTGATCAGGTCTCCCACCTTCGGAATGTCGCACATGCACCTGGCCCTTCCGCTTTAATTACGTATATGTCCGAATGTCTCGACGCACCTTGATGTGGCAATCTTTTCAATCGATATGAAATGCATTCCACTGGTGCCGTACCTCACGAACCATCTGGATGCCTATCACAGTGCGGGCAGGCGCTGCCGGAAGTCGGTTCCGTGAAACAATCGCCATATGCGAGCTTTGCGAACTACGCACTGCGTCTGCAATGAAGGTGGACTAGTGGGTCATCATCTGGCTCAAATGATTTATACGGAGGAGACCAGTCATGTATCGGAATATTCTCGTGCCCATCGATGGAAGCGATACGGCCAAACGAGGACTTCATGAGGCCATTATGTTAGCCAAAGGGAACGGCACAACACTGCGCCTCGTTCACATCGCTAATACCGCCGTAGTCGCATTGGAATATGCGGAAACCTCCGCCCCGACGGAAGACTGGTCGGCGAGACGGCGCGCGGTCGGCGAAGCGGCCTTGAAAGAGGCGGAGAGCATCGTCAAACAGAACGGCTTGCACTCGGAATCCGTGATGCTTGAAACGACTATCGATAACACCGGTGAATTGATTGTCGAACAGGCGGTTGATTGGCATGCCGATGTCATCGTGATGGGCACTCACGGACGCCGTGGGCTGAGTAGACTGGTTCTTGGCAGCAACGCGGAATATGTTCTGCGCCACGCGCCCATTCCAGTTTTATTGGTACGCATGCAATCCAAGAGATGAATGCCTTCGTTCCTGAATCTCTGCTTCTTGGGTGCTGTACGTGCAACAGACCTCGGGCAATCCAATACGCCAGATCGTTACCCACGAGGATTTGCAGGCGATCTGGACCGATCATCAGGAGCCGGGACACTACCGGCCCGAGCGGCGTGATAAGGGGGGCACTATTTGCTTTTGGCCGTAGGCCCACAATGGTGGAAGCGGCTTCTGCACCCGCCGATCGCGGGCTGCAAGTGCGCGATAATGTCGAGCATATTCGCGAGAATGCCGTGAAGAACAATCCTGTCGGAGGTAGGGGACGCGGCGCAAAATCGCGCCGCACGCCGACTCCGGGAAAGGGAGGATGTCATGGATAGAGCACCAGCCAAGAGAAGCCAAACGACGCCCTCCGATTTCGCAGACGAACCGTTCTGCAAAATTACGGCCATCGTGCGCACGGTCGCCCTTGAAAACGTCGAGCAGCACCTCAAAACGATCAACGTTCCCGGCATTAGCGTCACGAAGATGAAGGGGTACGGCGAATACAAAAACTTCTTCAGGCACGACTGGGTCATTGAGTACGCTCGCATCGAGATTTTTCTACAGCGCAAACGTGCCGATGAGGTGGTGCGGACCATCGTCGATGCAGCGCAGACGGGTCAGCCAGGGGATGGTCTAGTCGCTATTCTTCCGGTGGAATCCCTCTACCGAATTCGAAGTGGAGAGAAAGTGCAGGCACAATGAGAGGCATCGCGATTGCGCTGGTGATCCTGCTTGCTTTCGTGTTCGCCGGGATGGGACTGATCGTCCTAGGTGCGGTAGCGCCAACATCCAGCCCATGGCGCGGAATTGGCTACCGGATGAAACCGCTGAGTGGGCGTCTCACTGCGCAGAATCGATGGTCATGCAGCAACGAAGCCCCAGGTGATAATTCGCATGGCTTTGCGGGTCCATCACCCGGCTCCCATGCCAGAGTGGCGCACGCCAGCGGCACCAGTCCGGATGCGCTCGATAGGTGTCGAAGATGAACCAGCTCCCTTTCATTTCTGTGACTCCGAGTTCCTTGCTCCCGCGGCTCGCCATCTGCGCAGGATTCAGCGGCAGGTTCATATGCTCGGCTGCGTTGCCGTTGAGATCGTAGACATCGAGCGGGCTATCGCAGGCCGGAAAGTCGGCCAGGGCGTGCATCCGATGTCAATTGTGGCGTTTTCGAAATTCGACCGTTGATTTCGCGATAATTGTCGACAGCCAACACCGATGGACCTGCCCGAAAACGCATGCCAATAAAATCAAGACGATAGCGCCCGTCAAATGCCCAATCCGGCACTTTCGACATCAATTGCACGGGGAGGCCGAGATGTGCAGTGTGAAATTATCAACCTCGGTATTGAAGTATTTGGGCGTGCACACGGCTCCAGACGTGGCGACGCTTCGCGCTCTCTATCGCGTGCAATCAATCAACCCTTGATGCCCTTCGGCCCCGGACCATCGGCTCCCCGCGGGCGGCTCACCTTCGGTGTCGATGTCGAGCCCGTCCTCGTAGAGCGTATCCTTCTCGCCCTCCAGGCGCAGCTCCCACCCGGCGAGCAACGCGAATCGGCCGGTGCGCCCGGGGAGATCAAAGCTCATGATGTTTGTCCTTGGTGACGCCATCGAATGTCTTGCCGATCCCGACAGGCGACACCGATGGAATGGTGTGAAATTCCGGATTCTGCAGTTGCACTTCACGCGCCCAATATCCCTGTCGCCCATAATGATCGTGAATACGTGCTTCCTCGTCGCGCCCCAGGCGGCTTCCGGGCGCATAAGGCGGTGAACCCTTCACCGCGTCGCGAGTCAGACTCACCGATACCTCCCTGTCATTCCAGCTCGCACCCTCGATCCACTGCGGCGCAATGAGCACCTCGTGACCTAGCCACCAGTTGCTGGTATTGACGATGAGGTAGCGGATTGCCCAGGATCGCTCGTCGATGAGAAGACCCTGGACATGACCAATATCCCCGTCCGTCGCATGTACGTCGTATTTCATGATCGCATTGCCACTCCGCAGATGCGGATCATCATTTTGCCGTCGTTCGCTTTCGGCCTCTGTCGGCGCATTGCGTGCGCGGTCCGTGCGAGATTCGCTGATACCTCCGTGTCCCACGCCCCCTAGCATCATCCCCGGATACACACCGTTACCCCAAAAGCCGCAACCGCCCCAGTAGTATGGATACCCGTAGTAACCGGAGTACGCTATCTCGTGCTGACGGGAAACCGGCTGATCGGTATCGATGTTCGGACTGTTCTTTACTTGCTCTTGCGTGATTGCCGCGGGAAAACTCTTCTCGGACCAGTTGGGCTCGTTGATGGCGATGGGTGATATCAACACCCGGCGACTCGAAAGCCACGCACCCGTTTCCACCACGAGATAACGGATGACCCAGTGTTCGTCATCGAAGTAGAAATCCTTCACGTGGCCAATGACGCCGTCGGTCGCCCCGATGGTGTAACCCTCCAGATCCTTCATGCTGTGTAACATGCATCTCTCCGTATCAAGCCAGTTCATTGATGGAGGCTTTCTAGCCCGGATGCGCGCGCACGTCTGTTCGATATCCCACACAATATCGGGCGGCCGAGCGTGCTCACCGCCCACTATCGCTCGACCGGCGATCTGCGGCGCGTCAAAGAGGTTGCGAACCATAAGAGCATCTCGACCACGGCTTCTTACGTTCAAGGGCCCGAGGTCGCCGCGCAAAATGGATTGCGCATGGCGGCGCTGCAAAGCGCCTGGCTCGGACATATCGAACCGGACGCTGACGCTAGTATCTCCAAGCCCGCTATCGGCGTCTCCGAGAAGCCGTCGTCAGGGGCAGCTGTTTCGATGTTTGGGTTCTCCTGCAGAGATCCGTTGTCAGGTATCGCGCCGGGTACTCGCCAAGGCGAGTTGTGCACCAACTTCCTGGCATGCCTGACCTGCCCGAACGCGATCATTCCGACGGCTGAGCGCCGACGTGAAGCGCCGGGTGCTGCTGATCGAGGCTGGCCCGCGGGACAACTATCACTGGATCCACATCCCAGTCGGTTATCTCTCGTGCATCGGTAATCCGCGCACCGACTGGATGTACAACACCGAGCCCGACGCCGGCCTCAACGGTCGCGCCTTGCGCTATCCCCGCGGTAAGACTCTGGGCGGCGCTTCCAGCATCAACGGCATGATTTATATGCGGGGGCAGTCGCGCGCCTATGATCGCTGGGCATAGCTCACGGGCGACGATACCTGGAGCTGGGCCAATGCGTTGCCCGCTTTCATTATTTAAAGGGCACGGGCGAGGAGGCGCAACGCCGCCCGGCGCGAAAAGACGCGGCGCAGCGAGTGAGTTATTTGTTGGACAGGACACTGAGATAACAGCATTTGACGGTCGGCAGCCTCCTACAATTGAGGGTACTTGCCACCGCCTACGGACGTTTACTGTGAAGTTCAGCGATTTCAGTGTCGGCCAGATTATCGCCGCGGGTACTCACACTGTTGAGGAATCGTCCATCGTGCGGTTCGGCACTGACTTCGATCCGCAGCCCTTTCACGTCGATAAGGATGCGGCGACCGCGGGGCACTGGCATGGCCTCATAGCCAGCGGTTTCCACAACTGCAGCATTGCGATGCGCTTGGTGGCAGATCATATTCTGCGTGGCTCCGACTCCTATGCATCTCCAGGACTTGAGTACGTCAAATGGCCCGCGCCGGTTCGACCGGGCGACACCTTGACCCTTAAAGTCGAAGTGCTCGGCGTGCGCCGACCGAGGTTCGGCGAATTTGGGATCGTTCGATGGCAGTGGAGCATGACGAATCAGCGCAGCGAGACGGTTCTGGATCTAATTGCGACGAGTTTATTTGGCTTGCGTTGACCGACCTACCATAGGGATATAAAGTGAATGCATTGCACAAGTAGAATTACGCATACTCAGTCAATGTTGAACATGGAGATCAGATCGTATGGCGAATAGGTTCGAAACGCGATCAAGGTTTGCGAAGTGAGAACCCCGGACACGCCGCGGATTCTCTCGGTGACAATATCGGCCAGTGCTTCGTTGCTGCCGACCCTGACGATCGCGACGAGATCATAGTGACCGGCCACCGAATACACTTCAGTAACACCTGGAAGCGCAGCGAGAGTCTCCGCGATTTTAGCGGTCTCTTTTGCCTCGACGTTCAATAGTACAATTGCAGTCGCCATCGCTTCACTACCCTCGATATGTTATCGGAATCATATGTTCTCTTAGGCCGCCCATTCTGCGCGATGAGTTCGAGTTCCGTTTCGCATCACGTCTTAGTTTCCGAATCGTTCAACATGGCTCAACTCCGACGCCGCGCCGGCATCCACCGAACCGACCTTGACGAGCGCTTCGTAGACGCTCACCGCCTCCCTGACGAGCGCTCGGTTCGAGGCGCTGATCAATCCTTCATGGGTTGCGTGATCTAGAAACTCGATCAGATGGTGGAAAAACTGCCCGACATTCAATAGCACGCACGGCTTTGAGTGGAAGCCGAGTTGCGCCTCGCATACCATTTCAAATATTTCATCCAAGGTGCCAAAGCCTCCCGGCAGCGCAATGAAGGCGTCCGAAAGATCCGCCATCGTCGATTTGCGCTCGGCCAGCGACGTCACGATGCGCAGCTCGGTGAGGGCGGAGTGCGCCGTTTCACGCTGCATCAGAACCTGTGGTATCACGCCGATTACCGAACCACCGCGCTCTAGAGCTGCGTTGGCTACGATTCCCATCAAGCCCGTAGCTGAACCTCCGTAGACGAGGCCGATGCCATGGTCGGCGAGCGTCCGGCCCAATTCCGCGGCAGCTTCTTCATAGCGGAGGTTCGAACTGTCGCGGGAACCACAGAAGACACAGATGTGTCTCTTGGTGTAGCGCGGCTCCAACATTATTCAATCACCCAAGTCATCGGGTAGTTGTGCCCGCACGAAATTGTGAACTTCAGCATTGAAGCGCTCCGCGTCCTCGAGGAAAAGGCAGTGACCGCAATCCTCAAAAACCGTCAGGCGGCCATTGCTAACCAGTTCGACGATGAGCTCGAGTCCGGCCCGCGGCTGAGCACTGCGACCGCCGCCACAGACCAGTGTTGGGACGGGATAGCCCTCAAGGGCCTGCTGATACTCACGCGTGCTTTGGTCGATCATGACGGCCGCCGCGATCACTGCGGGTGCGCGAGTCATTTCGTCGTGCATCCATTGAAAATCCCGGGGTTCCGGTGGTTTCGAGAACATCATCGGAATCACTTCTTGCATTAGCGCATTGCGCTCGGTCTGTATGCGATAGTGCCAACTACGGAGCGCGTCAAACGTCAGAAGTGCGTCCGGAATTTCCGGCGACTGCCAATCGCTGGGCGGCTGGTCGATCACCACCAAGGCACGCACTCCGCCTGTCCCAAATTGCTGATGGTAATCCCACCAGACGAATGCGCCCATGGACCAGCCGACGGCTACGAAATCGTGCAGATTCAGCTTTTTGACGAAGGCAGCGACGTCGCGTGCATAAGTCGGCACCGTCTGGCCGGACATCGTCATCGACGAGCGTCCATGTCCCCTAAGATCCAGCGTGATAACGCGATATTTCGAACTCAGCCCCGCTAGTTGCTTGTGAAAGAAGCGACAGCTGGCCCACATACCATGCACGAACAGCAGCGGCATGCCGGTACCGCGTTCCTCATAGTAGATCTCCACGCCGTTGCCGATATCCACCGTGGCCGAAATCGTTTGTGTACTAGATGACATGCACGAAAACCCTCGTTATCCCGCCGAATAACCGGCGTCGACCGCCAATGCGACGCCTGTGATGAGGGAGGCATCGGCAGAAGCTAGAAATAGCACCGCATTGGCGATCTCGATGGGCTCAGCCAGGCGTTGATGCAAGGGATGGATACGACCGTACTCGGCCAGAGCTGTGGCCACGTCGACACCCTGCGGCAGAACGGACTCGATCATCGGCGTCCGCACGGCACCGGGACAGACGCAATTGACACGGACTGTGGTTGCATAATCGAGAGCCATCGATTTAGAGAGATGTACGACGCCGGCCTTGGAGGCGTGGTAAGCCGCCTCATCGGTCTTGGCGACGAGGGCGAGCGCGGATGCCACATTCACGATATTGCCTCGCGCGGCGATCAGCAGCGGCATAGCATGCTTGCAAAACAAGAACGTGCCCGTCAAGTTGACGTCGAGAGTTCGTTGCCACTGATCCAGCGGCGTAGTGCCCACCGGCGTCTGGGGCCCGGCAATTCCGGCATTGTTGATCAGTACATCGAGTGTGCCGCGCTCCTTCTCGACTACCGCAAGTGCGGCTTGCACCTCTGGCTCGCAGCTCACATCGGCTTGAATGGCGCGAGCCCCGTGCACGAGCGACGTTGCCACTCGCTCGACAGCAGAAAGGTTGCGGTCCACGCAGGCGACCCAAGCGCCCTCCGCACCCAGCAGTTCCGCGATGGCGCGTCCTATGCCACTTCCAGCGCCTGTCACGAGCACCGTTCGTCCCTTCATCCGATTAGCCATGGATTTATGCTCTCGACCCGATAAGTGTGGTTGGTACTGGCCTATGGGACCGTCGAGCCGCCGTCTACCGGCAGCACGACGCCGGTCACAAACGATGCCTCCGCGGATGCAAGGAATGCGACCGCTGCAGCGATTTCCTCCGGTTGTCCGACGCGACCCATGGGCTGGCTGGCCGCCGCCAGCGCGCGCTCTTTCTCTGGGTCTGAACTGGACGCCAACCACGCACCCAGCAGGGGCGTGTCGACAAAGCATGGGCAGACAGCGTTCACCCTTACGCCGTAGGGCGCAACATCCAGCGCAGCCGCACGGGTGAATTGGGCGACACCGCCTTTACTCGCGCAATACGCTGCCTGACCTCGTTGGCCAACGAGCGCGGCGTCGGACGCGACATTGACGATGGCACCCGACCGTCGCTCGATCATTAGCGGCAATGTGTGGCGGCAGATCAGGAACGTACCCGAAAGATTCACATCCAATACGCGCTGCCACTCGGCGTACGCGGTATCCTGCGCCGCCCCCGCCAATGTCACCCCGGCGCAATTCACCACGACATCGAGTTGTCCATGCGTCGATACAATCTCTCCGACGGCGGCGCGTATCGCAGGTTCATCGGTCACGCTGAGGTCCAGTGCGAAGAATTTCGAGTCGCGCTGAGCGGCCGCGGTCGATTTGCCAGGCAGGTCGCAGATCCAGACGCGGGCGCCTTCAGCAGTGAGCCGCGTCGCGACGGCCCAACCAATCCCGGAGGCACCGCCGGTCACGAGGGCGACCTTGCCCTCGAATCTTCTCAAACCCCAAAATAATGCTGCTGTCATGTGCCCTGTCGTGTCATTCGGGAATGAGGTGATTGAGTCCGCAGCCTATGCGGCTTCAGAACACCGCTCAATCCGGGAACAGTTGGCGACGGCATCACTGAAGTTAGCTGGAAAAATCAGGTCAATGTCTGTATTATCAAGATGTTCCTATATTTGTCAATTGGAAACATATGTTTCTCACCGAAAATTGACCAAAGATTTTCTTGGATGCCAAACTGAGTAAATTGGGTAAATTGGGTAAATTGCGGGGATATAAGCATGGAAGTTAGTCCGGAATCGAATATAAAGGTAAACAAGGGCGCACCGGATCTGGCCGCCCGCATCCGCGAAATCTGCCGAACGCGGGGACTGAGCCTGCGCGAGTTAACGGCGCTGACGGGGATCCCCATCGCCACCCTGTCCAAAGTGCAAAACAACTTGGCCACACTGAGTTACGTTCAACTCACAAAGCTTGCTAACGGCCTGGGTATCGAGCTCAACGAACTCTTCACCGCGCCGACCACCAATGTGCACACCGGACGGCGGGCAGTCACTCGCCGCGGTGAGGGGCCCAAAGGATCCACCGAGCGGTACGAATTCGAACTGCTATGCGCAGAATTGGCCAACAAGAAAATGAACATAGGCGTCATGGAAATAACGGCACGCTCGTTGCCAGAGGCTGGAGGATTGGCTGCTCACGAAGGCGAAGAATTCGCCCTCGTGATGGCGGGTTCGATCGAGGTCTATAACGAGCACTATGTCCCAACGCGTTTGAACTTTGGAGACAGCATTTACATGGACAGCACCTCGGGACATGCCTACGTGAATGTGGGCGATGAACCGGTGGCACGCGTGCTGGCGGTGACCACTCATGCAATCGTAGATCCACGACATGTCTAATGACCAAGGGGTTGTGCGGCAGCCCCACCCCGAGATCCTCCCCGCCGCGAAACCGCCGACCGGCCGAACTTACCGGCGAATGACTTGCCACTCAGAATAATCTCCTGCGAGGCTTGATCGTCGTTTTCGTGGACGGTCTGGTCGCCGATTTCAGAGGACGCGGCGCTGAAGGCAAAGCCCGTGCTGATCCTAGAATTGCGATACACAGTGATCAACTTCAACTGCGTCGCTACCAAGAACGCTGACCGCTATGGGCACTTCCCGCAGAGGCTGCCCGAGTTTCCAAAAGGCAAATACATTCCCAATAGGAACAATCTATGCTAAAAAGGGAACGATTGAGAATCACTCAGGGGATGACCATGACTCACCGCATGTCGAAGGGCACGATCGATACTGCTCTCCGTGGTTACATACAAAGAACCTGCGCGCCAGTTGGGCTTGCGATCGCGTCGCTGTCAATGGCATTCCCTGGGCACTCGTGGGCGGCAGACGCCACGGCGGACACCGGATTGACCGAGATCGTTGTCACGGCGCAAAAGTACAATTCTACGGTTCAGAATACGCCGATCAGCATGTCCGCAATCAGCGGGGATCAGCTGATCGCGGCCGGGATCACGTCGGTCGAGCGGTTATCACAAGAGATACCCGGTCTATCCATGCGGTCTGCGGGACCCGGGCAGACAGAGTACGAGGCACGAGGTCTTGCGTCGAACGGCGGCGCAGCGCCGACGGTCGGCTTTTATTTGGATGAGGTGCCGTTGTCCCCGCCAGCGCTTGCGCAGGTCGGCAAGGTCGTCATCGACCCCGATCTTTACGATGTGTCGCGGATCGAACTGTTGCGCGGTCCACAGGGCACTTTGTACGGCTCGGGGTCCATGGGCGGCACGATCAAGGTCGTGACCAACGAGCCAAAGCTCGGCACATTCGAGGGCTCTGTGCAGGCCACCGGCTCCTATACGGACGGCGGCGGCCCCAATGGCGGCGGCAACTTGATGCTGAATATTCCGTTAGGCGACGCCTGGGCCTTACGTTTCGTCGCCAGCGATACGCATCGCAGCGGCTGGATCGATCGGATAGTGCTCAATCCGTTCCCGCTCGATACGCCCCTGTCGGGCGCGCCTCCGTATACACGTGGTAACGTGCTCACCGCCCCCGTGCAGGCCGATTACCACGACGTCAATGACGAAAACCTCTACGGCGGCCGCGTCAGCCTGCTGTACCAGCCGAACAGCGATTTTTCCGTGCTGGCCACAGCCCTTTATCAGCGCATGGTCATGGGTGGGTATGATGAGTACGATTCGCCGCCTGGCTCCTCGTATCTCGCGCATTATGAGGCCGCGAATGTGCCGGAGCCGATTTCCGATACGGTGCATGTCTACAGCTTGAAGATCAGCGCGAACCTCGGCTTTGCCGACCTTACCAGCGCGACCGCGTACTGGGATCGGCAGGAATCGCAGACTCAGGATGCCAGCGAATCGACCTCGTTGTTCACCGATGTCATTCCGTACGTGGCGGCGCCGTGGTCCGAGACCGACCTGACGCAGCAGTTCAGCCAGGAGATCCGCCTGAACTCGCATAACGACGGTCCGCTGCGCTGGGTCGCAGGCGCCTTCTACAGCGATCTCGACTCAACGTGGCAGTTGTACAGTGCCAACACATTCTATGCGGCCCCTGGCAACTCGATCGGACTGCTAGGTGCGGCGAACAATCCCTACCGCGTGCAGCAATTTGCGTTGTTTACAGACGGCTCGTACAAGATCACCGACACCCTGACATTCTCGACCGGTGTACGCTGGTTTCGTTATCTGAGCCAGCAGCAACAACAGGAATGGGGAGATTTCATTAATGGCTCGGACACGCCGCCGACGCCGACCACGACCAAGGCCTCTGACAATGGCTTCAATCCGCGCTTCAACTTGTCATACAGCCCGGACGCGAATCTGACGACATACATCTCGGCCACGAAGGGCTTTCGTCCCGGGGGTGCCAATCAGTACGTGCCGCCGCCGAACATCCCCCCTTATTGCGCCGCCGGTGCGCCGCTTGCCTTCGGCCCCGACAATGTCTGGAACTTCGAGGTCGGTGAGAAGGCGCGGGCCTTTGATAGCTGGCTGACCATCAACAGCGACTTCTACTACATCAAATGGAATGACGTGCAGGAGACGCTGCTACTCGCGTGCGGCTCCCAGTACAACGCCAACGCCGGCAGCGGCCGCTCCTTCGGGCCCGAGGTCGAGGTTACCGCGAAATTGTCGCCCGAATGGACGATGTCGATGAGCGCGTCGTATACCGACGCGAAGATCACGAACCCAAGTGCGCAATTCATCGGCAACGTGGTCGGCTCCATCCGCAGCTGCCAGACCGCTAGCAATTGCGTGATCCCGGTGCTCAATGTCCCAAAAGATGCGGGCAGCATCGCCATCATGTACGCGACAGACGTGGCGCCGGGTTACAGACTCACGACGCGTGTCGCCGACTCCTATGTCGGTTCATCGTATGACGAGTCGTTCTACTTCGGCCTACCGTTGGCCGCTTATAGCATCTCCAATGCGCGGGTCACCCTCGCCCACGACAGCTGGTCAGCGAACCTGTTTGTCGACAATCTCACGAATAAGATCGCGCAGATAAGCGCTAATAACACGAGCTTCCAGGTCAACATTCCACAGTTGGTGCGCTATTCGACCAACCAGCCGCGCACGGTTGGTATGCAGCTCAATTACCGTTTTTGATTGTGACCGGGAAGGCGAATTCATCGAGTCAATTCTGATGAATTGATGTTTAGAAACTAATTTTCCTATTGGGATCATATTTGCTAGGCTTGAGCCCGCAAGCTGTAGCGTGACTATCCGAGCCGCGTTCGAGCCGGAAGGACCCGATAGCGAATGCAATATAGGAGCACTGTTGATGCCAGACCTTAGTCTCGCGCACGCCCGAGCAATGGATTCCCGGGATCCGCTGCGCGACTTCAGGGACCGCTTTATCCTGCCCCCCGACGTTGTCTATCTCGACGGCAATTCTCTCGGGGCGCTGCCCCGCGAAACGATGAACCGCATCGCCAAGGTAGTTGAACAAGAGTGGGGCCAAGACCTCATTCGTAGCTGGAACATGCACGACTGGATCAATTCGCCTCTTAACGTGGGCGCGAAAATCGCGCGCTTGATCGGTGCGTTATCGGAAGAGGTCGTTGTAACGGATACGACGTCGGTCAACGTGTTTCGCTTGGTGCTGACAGCCTTGGAGATGCAGTCCGGTAGGTCCGAAGTGCTTTCTGAGGCCGGAAATTTCCCGACGGATCTCTATGTCTGCGAGGGTGCGACTCGCATCGTCGGCCGTGGCGCACGCTTACGGGTGGTCTCACGCGATCAGATTCCGGAGTCCGTCAATGAGTCCACGGCCATAGTGGTCTTGACGCATATCCACTATCAGACCGGGGAAGTGTACGACATGGCGGAACTCACGCGGCAGATACAGGCGCGAGGAGCGATGGTCCTCTGGGACCTCAGTCACAGCGCAGGCGCCGTGAGCGTCGATCTCAATGCAGTGCACGCGGATTTCGCGGTCGGATGCGGATACAAGTATCTGAACGGAGGCCCCGGTGCCCCCGCCTTCTTGTACGTCGCACGCCGCCACCACGCTCATGCAATGAACGCAATTTCCGGATGGCAGGGCCACGCTCGCCCATTCGATTTAATAGATCAGTATGTGCCGGCGCCTGGAATTCGTCGATTCCTTACGGGTACGCCCTCCATCATCGCGAACTGCGCGCTCGAGGTCAGCGTAGACCTGTTGATCGAAGCCGGAATCGAACGCATCGTGCAAAAAGCGCGGCAATTGGGCGACTTCTTTATTGCGCTCGTCGAGTCCTCGTGCGCCGGCTATGGTCTGCGACTCGCGAGTCCACGACAGGCCGGCGAGCGCGGCAGCCACGTGTCGTTTGCACATCCCCATGGCTTCGAGATCATGCAGGCGCTGATCGCTGCGTCCGTGATTGGCGACTTTCGCGCCCCGGATGTCATTCGCTTCGGATTCGCGCCCCTCTACACGCGTTTTGAGGATGTATGGATCGCGGTCGAAAGCCTGGCACAGGTATTGCGCGATGAAAGCTGGCGGGAACCGCGCTTCGCAGTCCGCTCCGCCGTCACCTAAAAATGCGTTGGAAACGTGAATAAGCCACATTCCGACGGAACGACACTTGCTACTGCCGTCGTGAGATCAGCCACGGCGACCGCGTCGCAGTCCGCGGCCGTCATCGTGGCCGCAGTTCTTGGCGAGTACAGCCTGCTGATCATGCCGTTTATCGTCACCGCAATGATGCAGAGCTATGGGCTGAACGAACTACGAGCCGGCAATTTGGTCTCTGTGCAACTGGTGATCATGGGCGTCGCCGGAATAATGGTCTCCTATCTGCTTTGCCGCGTCCCGGCACGACGAATCGTGGTCGGTGCGGCAGTGCTCATCGCCGGGGCCAATGTTCTGTGCGCCGTCGGCACGGATCCCCAGATACTTCTGGCCGGCAGATGTCTGACCGGTCTTGGGGAGGGTTCGATGATGGCTGCCGCTGGGGCGATCGCGGCCGGCGTTCCGAACGCACACCGCCTGTTCTCGCTGCTCGGCCTTGCGATCGCCGGGATCGCTGCGGTGGCTTTGACGCTTACTCCGTTTCTGTTCGCAATACTGGGGCCGCGCGGGGTGTTCTGGCTGCTGGCGTGCAGTCCGCTCGCGGCCCTCGTGATGGTCCGCTGGCTACCGGACATTACAGAGGCCGTCGAGGACGCGCCAAAACTGGTTGCGCTGAAAATCCGTGGCGCGACGCCCGTGCTTGCGTCGTTCGGACTGCTGTGGATCGGAGCAAGCGCTCTGTGGGTGTTCGCCGAGCTGATCGGTACTGCACACGGCCTGTCGCTCGGTCAAGTAGGTACGTATCTCGCGATCGCGCAAGTTGCTGGAATCGTCGGTCCAATCGCGGCGGCGCGCTTCGGCGAGCAACTGGGCCTGCGCGCGAGCATCGTGGGCGGTAGCGCAGTAATGGCCGGCGCAGGACTCGTGATGGTATACGGCGCAGGAGCCGTCGGCTTTGCGAGCGGCGCCGCGTTTTTGTCAATTGCCGTCATGTTCCTCACGCCGTGCTTTCGATCACTGATGGCACGGCTTGATGCTACGGGAAGCGTCGTTGCGATGTCCGTCGCCTTCTACACATTCGGGTTCGGTTTGGCCCCTGCATTGGTGATGGTGGTCCACCCGGCCGGCAGTGGCTACGGTGGGGTCGCCATTTTAGCAACCGCTGCATTTGTCGCGAGTGGTCTGTTGGTCATCTTCATCCGGCGCGTGCCGATCGCCGGTTCATGTCGTTTTGCGCCTTAACCGATTTACCTTTAACCGATATTCGAAGATGACCACATACCGAATGAATTCCCCGTCGGCTCACATCGACAGGTTCGCACAAGACAACCTGCCACCCGTCGAGGACTGGCCGGAGTTTCGCTTCACACTGCCGGAACTGCAGTACGCGCCGAGGCTCAACGCTGCTCGGGTGCTCGCGGACGACGCGATCGCGGAGGGATATGGTGCCAAGCCGGCCGTTTACCAGAACTCATCTCATTGGACTTATGAAGACCTCGTGAATCAAAGCAGCCGGATCGCCCACGTGCTGGTGAAGGACGAGGGCTTAGTGCCGGGAAACCGCGTAT
>Ga0182013_10003116_pt1 | contig 21055 bp, 22 predicted proteins | sample 612S2MmetaG_FD_120487 | JGI IMG/M metagenome (GOLD analysis project Ga0182013, IMG submission 120487) | Permafrost microbial communities from Stordalen Mire, Sweden - 612S2M metaG | ecosystem: Environmental > Terrestrial > Soil > Wetlands > Permafrost | place: Sweden: Stordalen | collected... | reverse complement strand
GGCGCCCCAACTGGCGGGAGAAATCCGGTTGGCGATTGTTCATCACCTCAACGTACTGCCCCGTATTCATCAGCGCCAGAAAACTCAGGATAAAGGTACCTAGTTTATAACACAGTAGTACTAATGCGGCGTCCCGCAATTTCATGTCATAACTCCGAAGTTACAATGTTGCCGGAAACGTGCTGACCTCAGCGGCTAAAGCCGCCCTCTACATGCGCTCTTGCGGCACGGCTGAAGCCGTGCCCTTTCAAACACAACGGTTGAATTTGCCGCGAACTTACGGGACATGATACTAACTGAAGGACTGTGCTGAAATGTCGGGAGAAATTACTTGGTAATAGGCAACCCGGTTAGAAATAGCTACGGCTCTGTTAAGCTCGGCGCAGCACATGAGAGTTGCCATTCAAGGGGAGTTCGGCTGCTTCAGTCATGAGGCGACGGGAAAGATGCTTCCCCGCGCGATAGTTGTTCCTTGCGCCCGCTCGGCGGAAGGGTTTGACCGGGTCGATAGCGGTTCGGTACAGGCCGCAGTAATTCCCATCGAGAATTCACTGGCGGGATCGGTAGCCGAGCACTTCGACTTGCTGCTTGCACGGGACGTGTTTATTCACGGCGAGCTTCATCTGCGAATTCGGCATAACCTGATTGCTCCGCCGGGAGTCTCGCTGAAGCAGGTCCGTCGAATATTTTCACATCCTATCGCCCTCGACCAGTGCCGGAATTTCTTTCGTTCCCGCCCCGACATCCAAGCCGTGCCTTTTTACGACACGGCGGGAAGCGTGCGCCACGTTGTCTCCGAAGGTCTGCGCGATGCGGCGGCCATCGCGCCTAAGCAGGCAGCCAAACAATATGGCGGACGCGTCCTGCTGGCAGGCATCGAAGACGACCGGCAGAACTACACGCGTTTTCTGCTGATCAATAAATCGCATAAGATCGGCACCGGATCGAACAAAACGTCGATCGCCTTCGCCTTGAAAAATGTGCCAGGAGTGCTGTTCAAAGCGCTGAGCGTCTTCGCGCTGCGCGACATCAGCCTTAGCAAGATTGAGTCACGGCCTTTGCGCGGCCATCCCTGGGAGTACGTTTTCTTCGTGGACCTCTTGCGTGGAGACGACGAGGCAGCCCGCAGCGCGCTGCGCCATTTGGGTGAGATTGCAGAATTCGTGAAGGTGTTGGGAATCTATCCGGCAGCCAAACCGGTTGAGTCAAGATCAGAACCCTAACTATTTTCTGCTGCAGCGGTGTCGCGTCGTGCCTGCACCCGGCTGGCGTGTTCCGCGGCGGACAGGTAGGCGCCGCCCAGCAGCAACATGCCGCTCCAGAACGACCAGAAAATCAGCGTCACGGAAACCGAGAACGGGCCGTAGACTTCCTGAAAATTAAGCCACGGCAGCACCAGGATGTAGAGGTACTTCGCGGCCTCCGACACCAGGCCGGTGATAATGGCGGCCGGCAAGACGGCGCGCGCCGGAACTTTTCCGTGCGGCAAGATCCAATAGATCAGGAAGTAGATGCCAATGGTCGCCAAGATGGCCGACGCCTTCATCACGACGAAGCCCAGGCCTTGGAATACGAAGTTCTGGTCGCTGATTACCATGCCGAGCATGCGCAAGTTCTCGGCCGTCAGGGCGATGGAAAGCATGGCCAGGCAGCCACACGCCAATGCCAGGCCCAGCGAGACCACCAGGTTCATCAGATAAGAGCGGTTCTTCTTGAAGCCCCAAATACTGTTGAGCGCGACCTCGAGGGGAAGGAAAATCCCGGTCGAAGTAATCAGCAGCATGATGAACGACAGCACCTGTCCGCGGCCCTTGACGCTGGCCAGGAATTGCAGATTGCGAATAACAAAATCTTTGTTGCTGGGCAGGTAGTCGCGCAGCAATTCCAGCACCACGTTGTACATGGCTGGCGAGTGCAAGCGATGGACCACGGTCAGCAGCAGCACGATGAACGGGAAGAACGAAAGGATGGAATTCGCCGCCACCGAGAAGGCGTAGGTATGCACCTCGGTCTGCATCAGGTAGTGCAGGGTTGACCAGCCATGCCGGCGCAGGCGATGCGAGAGGCTGTAGGTCTGGGGGAGATGTTGGAAGAGTTCTTGCCGGTCATCCTCCTCCAGCAAGCGCTTGGCGGCCGTTCCCGGCCTAAGTGGAGTCGAATGCAACTCTGTGGTTCCATGGGGCTTAAGAGCGGTCGCCAGGCCGATGGTCGAGCCTCTCACGAAGGAAACTGGGGAGAGATTCGAGGGATTGTCGCCGGGCGCGCCAGAGTTACTGCTCATCGTTTTCAATCGTAACAGAGTGAGCAGCGCAGGTTGCGGGGAAGGCTGTCTTCCCCAAAATGGGACTGAACGTTTCACATTGGGAACACCGGGAAGTTACTGTGCAGGAAACACTTGCCAAAGGGCAGAGTTCCTGTAATTATCTTTTGCTCCCCTTCAAAGGGCGAAGGAGGAGCTCTCGGTTTCTCCGAAACGCGGATTTGGGTTGATGTTTCTGTCAGCAGTCAGATTTCACGCATTGCACGGGTTCCAGGGACCTGCTCGGAACGGACGGTAGTAGTCCGCCTTCGCATGCTCCGGGGCCTTTTTTCATTGCAGGAAAAGCTGCGAACTGAGCCACAACCCTTGTTTCCCGGCAACGTTGAGACGTCTTCCAGGCCTGCTCCCACCACCCCCAGGCTGCGCGAACCTAGCGCAGTTTGGGTCACGGTCCTCAGGGTTTGTGCTCGGAACGTCGGCGAAGCAGGGGTATTCAAGATTCATTGTTGAAAGGAGCGGGTTGTGAGAGAGAAAGGTACAGTCAAGTGGTTTAATGGAGCCAAAGGGTACGGGTTCATTCAGAGGTCCACGGGCGAGGACGTGTTCGTGCATTTTTCGGCTATCCAGGAAAACGGTTATCGCAGCTTAAACGAGGGCGAGACAGTAGAGTTCGACCTCACCAAGGGACCAAAGGGCTTCCAGGCCGCTAACGTCGTGCGCGTTTAGGACGTCTCCGCCCATGCGAAAGTTCGGGTCAGCGTCACTGAAGCTTGCTTTCGAGTTGGGGCCAAAACCACCGAACCCTCCCCCGCGGGAGGGTTTTATCCGGACGTTGACTTCATCCTAGGGATTACGAGCTCGCCGCCAGTTGCGCGTTACAGCTTTCGGACAGCGCGGAGAGCTTGTTTACGGCATTGTCTACCGACTGCTGGGCAACCTCGGCGCCAAAGGCCTGCTTGTCGGCCTCGATGACGGTGAGGCTCTTTAAGCCGATGAAGCTCAACATGTGACGCAGGTAGGGAACCTGGAAATCGGCCGCAAATGCCGGCGTGCCTTCGGCATACGAGCCTCCGCGGGAGACGATCGCCAACACCTGCTTTCCTTCCGGAATCAGCCCTTGCGGCCCCTTGTCGCTATAGCTAAAGGTCTTGCCGGCCCGGGTAATCAGATCGATCCAGGCTTTCAGGGATGCCGGAATCGAGAAGTTGTGCATGGGAACGCCCAGCACGATAACATCGGCCGCCCGCAACTCCTCGATAAGAGTATCGGACAGCGCCAACGCTTGCTGTTGTTCCGGCGTCTGCTGGGCGGCCGGGGTGGTAGAGGCCTCGATCCAAGATTCGGTCAAGAAGGGAAGCGGCTCGGCCACCAGGTCGCGTTCGATGACCCGGCCATCGGGATTATGGGCTGTCCATTGCTCGGCCACATGCCGGGTGAGCCGTCGCGAGACCGAATTACTGCGGGGACTGGAATTGACGATCAGCAGGGTGTGCATGGTCGAACCTCATGGGCCATTTGCCGGGGCCAGTGGTTTTATGTTGCCACAAGTACAATATGTGTTGCAACACGTATATAGATGCCGGGCGGCTGGGGGAAGATTCAGCTTGCGGAGAAACCAGCGGAAGGCATTTCGTCTCCCGCAGGAGGCAGGTGGGTAAATCCTGCAACCCGCGCCAGGCTGGAGGGTCAACCTAATTAAGGAGTGGACTGGGACTCCAGTTCCGGCTCGAAAATCAGGGCGCAAAGCCGGCCCAATTCGCGGCAGTTTTCCTCGCTCAGCCGGCGCAAGATGGTGGCGGTTTGAGCATCGATCTGGGGCCGCATTTTATCGAGGAGTTTTGTCCCTTTGGGGGTGATGTAGGTGACCGTTTGGCGCTGATCGCTATCGCCCCGGTAACGCTTCACCAATCCGCGCGTCTGCAGACGGTCCACCAGCCGGGTGATGTCGGAAGCGCGATCTACCATGCGGCAAGCGATCTCACTGCGCGCGTGTCCTTCGGGGTGGACACCTCGCAGAATGCGCAGCACGTTGTATTGCGGACGAGTGATGCCATAGCTCTCGCAGGTCCCGTCCATGAGATCGTTCAGCGTGTTGGCCGCCACGATGACGCTCAGCAAGGCTTCCTGGGCGGGGTTGGCGAACTGCGTCTGCTTGAGACGGCGGCTAAGGGCCTCGCTCATGCTGTCCTTTATAGCCAGAATTGCTGCGCTTGTCACGGGCAGAGAATCTTTCCCGGTTTGAAGTCGAAGGTCTTGTCCGGCGGCTGCTTTCAGTCAAAAGCAAAGTCGAGTGGGCAAAAAGCCTTCCTGTCCCGAGACAGGAAGGCCACGATGCCCCGGGGAGGGTCTCCGCCCGAGCTGGTTGCGGGTGGGCATCAGCCGTGAGCGGAAGGGGGAAGTTTCGCGCCTCACGAAAAAGCTGAGGTATTGGGGTGCCACGGCGGTTAGCGGAAAACTCACCTGTCTTCCGCTCGTGACGCCCTGTTCCTTACTGAGTTATCGTTCCGGCGCTTCACCGGCGCCGAAGGTGGAACCACTTCTGGTTTGCTTCGCTTCGCGCTATTGTGTAGTGCAATAGATGGGCCAGTCTCGAAATCGTGAGTTGGCATGGGTTTGCGGATCGGAGTACTGGAAATGCAAGTGTAATTCCTACCGGTAGCGGGAAAGTCTGCTTCCAGGCGGAAGTTGGCGTCGCGGTGACTACAAGTCAGCGCTTTGTCGAGAACCTGCGGCGGCGAGGTTGAGTCGCTGGATCGCCCAGCGGGCATGCTCGGCAACAATGGTGTCTTCGTCACGGCTGAGTTGCTGCAACACCGGCAGGAATCGTTCCTCGCCGCTGTTGGCCATGGCGACTGCCAAATTTCTGCGAAGACCGTTGACCCGCGCCCGCTTTACCGGAGAGCCGCGGAAGATTTCCCTAAACTCCTCGACGCCGAGCTGTGCCAGCCACCCGAGATCAGGATTGACCAGTTCAGCACGCGGTGCGAACTCCAGCTCGGTCGTAGTGGGACTGTTCTGGTTCCAAGGACAAACATCTTGGCAGATATCGCAGCCGAAAACTTGCCGCCCCATGCCGGGACGGAGTTCTTCCGGAATGGAGCCGCGCAGCTCGATGGTGAGATAGGAGATGCACTTCGTCGCGTCCAGCTGATAGGGAGCGGGGAAGGCATGGGTTGGGCAAGCATCGAGACAGCGGGTACACGAGCCGCAGCGGTCGGGCGGAGGCAAGTCCGGAGTCAGCTCCAGCGAAGTCAGCAGCACTCCGAGGAAGAGCCACGAACCAAGCTGCTCGTTCAGGATGCAAGTGTTCTTGCCGATCCAGCCGATGCCGGCGTACTTGGCGAAGATGCGCTCGATGATTGGACCGGTATCGACGTAGCACCAGGTGCGGGGCGCGGGAACTTGCTGTTGCTCGCACAGATCAAGGAGCCGGGCTTCGAGAATGCGGAGTTTTTCCAGCAGTACATCGTGATAGTCGCGTTGCGACCAGGCGTAGCGCGAGATCCATCCCTGCGTTGCCGCTCCAGCATGGGTGGAGTAGGGCCGGTCGGGGTTGTAGTTGAGCGCGCAAGCCACCACCGAACGCGCCCACGGAGCGGCGTTGGCCAGCGAGGCGCGCTTGAGTTCGCCGGCGTTGTTGCGCGCTTCCAGATACTTCATTTCGCCGGCGCGGCCCTCGGCAATCCACTCGGGGAAAAAGCGGTGCTCCGGCGCATCGGCGACGCCGGCGACGCCGGCAAGGTCAAAGCCGACTTCGGCGGCGAGGCGCTTCAGATCGGCTTTCAGGTTGGAAATGGTTGGCACTGGTGGGACTCGAGCCGATTATACGAGCTAAGGGAAACCCGCGGCTCCGCTGGATGACACTCTCCCAAACCTTTATTCACGCTTTACATTTAACGCTTGGCGTCATACGCTGGCAAGGTGATCAAGTCTTTCCGGTCGCGGGAGACCGACCAGCTTCACGGCCGGCAGCGAGTCAAGCGCTTCCGGGCTTTCGAACGGGTGGCCCAGAGAAAGCTGCGGCAGTTGGATATTGCCGCCGAGCTTCGTGATTTGAGGTCTCCGCCGGGCAATCACCTGGAAGCACTGAAAGGCGACCGGGAAGGGCAGCACAGCATCCGCATCAACGACCAATGGCGCATCTGCTTTATCTGGCGTAAGGGCGATGCCTACGATGTGGAAATTGCGGATTACCACTAGGAGGCTGCTGAAAAACTCGGAAAAGCAGATCCCTTACCGACTAAAGTCGGTGAGGGATGACAAAAAAGTAAAGGACTTGCCACGGCGTAGCTAAAGCTACGCCCCTTCAAAACTCCCGAATCCGACTTTTTCAGCAACCTGCTAGGAGGGCACATGGCTAAATCTCAAAAACTTCCGCCCATTCATCCCGGAGAAATTCTGCGCGAGGATTTCATGAAGCCGCTCGGTATCAGCATGAACCGGCTCGCGCTCGATCTGCATGTTCCAGTGACCCGGATTGCCGAGATCGTGCATGAGCGGCGGGGCGTTACTCCCGATACCGCTTTGCGGCTGGGGCGCTATTTTAATACCAGTGCGCGTTTTTGGCTGAACGCCCAATTCAGTTATGATCTTGAAGTCGCACAGGATGCGCTGCAGAGCACGATTGAGCGCGATGTTCGTCCACTGGTCGCGTAGAGGAATTGAAATTGATGGCTGAAGCTGGGTGCTGAAAGCTAGTTGCAAGAACCTATCTCAGAAATCCGAAACGCTCCTGCCCCGAGTAATCTTCGGGGGCTAAAGAGACGGTTTTGCGACTGGGTGGCGCCGCTCTGCGGCTCAGACTAATTTCCCACTTGACCGGGGGCTTACGCCACCCGGCTAACTTCATAGCCGCCGCTGCGCGGCTAGTTTGATAAATTTTTCCAGCCCTTCGTTCCACTGCAAAATTTCTGCCGCAGTCGCGACGCAGTCTCTAAAGCCCGACATTCAAAGGACCCGTACGGCACGGCTGAAGCGTGCCCCTGCAAACCCGATTTATGAGATAGCTACTAGTTACTAGTCGCTTCCTCAAATCCCCAGCTTCTTCACTTCCTCGTTGTAGTACTTACGGTAGAGGATGTCCCACTCCTGGGAGCCTTCGAGGATGGTGCGGCGCTGGCTTTCAATTTTCTGCCGGGCGGCAGCGTCGATCTTGGCCTCCTGGGTCATCAGGTTTTCCAGAACGCGGCGGACTTCCAGGCGGATGGTGTTGCGGTCCTCCACGAAGTCGACGCTTTCCACTTCGGCAAGAGCGTCAGCCACGGCGTGCGCCAGCTTATTGATCTTTTCGCGGCTGACTCTCATAGCACCGCCTTGTACTTGCGCACCAGCTCGTTCTTGATCTTCTTGAACATCTCCTGGTAATTGGCGCCACTGCGCTGCATCTCGTCGGCGTAAGTGTCAAGGATGATGCGGACTTCGTCGTTGATGCGGTCTTCCAGCGCGAGCTCTTCCAGCAGGGCCGCGCTGATGCGATCTTTCACCGCCGCCTTATCGGCGGTCTCGATGAACTCGCCCTCGATGAGCTTGTTGGTGACCTCGCGGGCCAGATAGCCCACATATTCTTTGGAGAAGAGCATGTCTTGTTTGGATCAGCTAGAGAAACAGATAGTCTACCACGGGAGTTGGCCCGCTGGTAAAGACGGCAAGGGGCCGGTAGTGGCTCAGTTTGGAAGCAAAGCCAGAAATTCTGCCATCGTCCAAGCGTGATCGCACAGTCCCGCTTCCATCGCAGGAGTGACCCGCAGCGTTTGATGAATCCGTACAAAGTTGCAGTACAGGAGGTGAACGGCAACCGCATACGCGTGATTGTCGATCTTCTTCGAGAAGGCATTTGTCAGACGAGTGAAGCGCCTTACATGCATCCGCATTGTAAGGTTCTGGCGCTCGACAAAGCTCGTGCTCACGTGCTTCGGATCGGGGTTTCCGCTGACCACCTTCATCTCGCAACCGATGCAGGTGGCTGGAGAATAACGCGTTTCGGTTTCTAAGGAAGCGCCGTAAATCTCTTGTAACTGAGCATAGTCAACGTCCATTCCGAATGCCTCTTCAACCGCATACAGATAAGCCTTGTGACCGTCTGTCGTGATCTGTACGCGCCCCACGATGCGCTCGGAGCAGTCTTTCATGAAGTCCATTGCCCAGTCAGCGCCACGTCCGCCAACGAGATATGACACCACCAGCTTGGTATCGGAGTCTATGCCGACCCACGTCCAAACGTCACCCCATCCAATCTCTTTTTTGGCGGGGCTGACATTCCGTGCCTTAGCGCCGACATATGCCCATATTTCGTCACACTGTAGACGGCGCACACGGACGTTGCGAATGTGCTTGTCGTGATACTGCATACAGGCCACGCCGAGGTCTACCAGAACCTTGGTGACCGTATTCCGTGCAACACCCGTCATGCGTGAAGTTGCCCGGATGCTGTTTCCCTCCACAAGGGCGGAGACAACTCGGATGCGCTCGTCACTGTTCAGCCTGTTTATACTGAGCATTATGCTTGAGCAAACAAAAAGAGTCAAGCATTTTGTTTAATTTCACTTGATGCTAGCTAGTAAGCATGATAATTTTTACTCAGCGTTATGAGGCGCCGAGTAATCTCCTAAATTCTCTCGCCCTTTACGGTTGACACACGCGCCCAGAAGCGGTCAAACTCTTTAGCCCAAGAAGTGTATCTAGTGAAATGACGGTAGCAGATGGATCTTAACGTGAGGGCATTCCGCACGGTTCAGGATGCCATTAGAGACGATTCGTCCGCTCCGAATGCGAAAAAAGCTGCTTCTAAGAAGGGTGGGCTAATTGGCGGCCCGTCGCGTGCAAGATCAATTAGCCGAGAGCGCAGGGTTGAAATTGCGAAAAAGGCGAATCAGGCGCGTTGGAAAAAATCCAGCGCCGGGGATTGATTCTAATGTGCACAGCAGCATTGACATTTAATGAATTGGAGAGAAAGTCACAGTCGACCAAGGGCTGGACGTTGGTGGCCAAGAATGCCCGCAATGCTGTGATAGGTATTGCGACAACGCTTGTCGTCTCCAAGACGCTCGATAGGCTGGTGACTGCGCTTACTCCAGAAAGACTAGCATCACTCTCTCCTAAGAACAAAGCCGAGCTTACAGCCGACCTACAGGAACTCCATGCGTTGCTCGTTGTGGGGTGTAGGCAATCAGAGCGAGAGCAAAGCCGCGCTTTTCGGCTTCTTATGTCTAAAATCGAGGAGCGCACCGAAGACTTGGGAGACATTATCGAAGACCTAGTGCTTTCGGGAGACGAGCAGTTCAAGATGTTGCTATCGGATTGCGTTAAGAGCATATCCGCCCCAGTGATATCGGAGCTAGTTGGACGGATGTAGGGTAGACTCGACGGCCAGCCCACAGTTTAATACGCTGCGGGAAGGATGGAAGAAGAGTGGGTATTCGTCGATTGACGCTGATTTAGAAGAAGCGTTCAAGTCCATCCGTATCAACGTTCAAGCCTGCCAATGCAAACCAATTGTCTTGCCCAAGGAAATCTTGGGCGATTTTCTACTCTTCAAGTACAGAGCGAAAAACAAATCGGCCAAAGAAGGGGCAAGTGGGGGATGGAGGTTTTATGCACTCTTCGACCGAAGTAGAGCTATTTTGTATCCCATCATCGTTTACCCGAAAAAGAAGTGGGTGGATGCCGCTACTGAACTCATTAAACAATCGCTCGCTGAGATAATTGCCATTCTAAGTTCAAACTGAGACACTACCCAAGGCCCCCGTCCTTGGCAGGGCCGAGCGCAACGGCGCGAGATCCCACCGCTACAAACTCTCCTTCAGCAACAACTGTTCGGCGGGCGAGAAGACATGGGCGCGGATCATCATGGTGCTCAGCAGAGAAGTGAGGCCTGACGAGGCCAGTATCATGGCGATTACCACGAACTGATAGATGGCGGCGTAGAGCGGGCTCGATCCGGAGAGCAACATGCCGGTCATCAGGCCGGGAATCCAGACGATGCCGAGCGAGCGCAGGTTGTCGATGGCGGGAATGAGAGAAGAGTGAATGCTCGACTCGGCATAGCTGGCGACGGTGTTCTCCGGAGCTGCGCCGAGAGCCAGAGCGGTTTCGATTTCGCCGGCGTGCGCCAGTACTTCCGAGCGAAAGCGGTTGAGCGCCAGCCCGTTGGTGTTCATGGCGTTGGCGATGATCATGCTGCCCACGGGAATGAGCGAGGTGATGGCGGTATCGATCACGCCGGCCCAGGTCATCACCGCCGTCACCAGTCCCGCGCCGGCGGCGATGGAGTAGGTGGAAACCTTTTGCGCTCCGGGAATGTTCTTGGCGCGCCGGGCCGAGATGGAGCCTGCCGCTAGAATCATGCCGGCCAGCAGGAAGACGCTGCTCCAGCGCGGGGCTTTCAGCAGCAGCACCAGGATGGAGCCGACGGCTACGATCTGCACCAGGCCGCGCACCAACGCGATGGCGGCATCGCTTTCGAGATGAATGTTGCGGCGTCGCGCCAGCAGGATGACGGCGAGCGCCAGCACCGATGCGATGGCGGCCTGCGCCAGGCCAAAGGCGATCTGCGAATGGAACAGCGACTTAAGCACCCAACACCTCCTGGGTTGTTCCCAACTGAAGCAGCCGACCAGCTTCAAGGATGGCGACGCGGCGGCACAGGCGGCGGGCCTGATCGCGATCGTGCGTCACCAGCACCGACGTAAGCGAGCTTTGGTTGATGAGGTCGCGAATCAACTGCTCGACTCCAGCCTTCGCCTGCTCGTCGAGCGCCGAGGTTGGCTCGTCGAGCAGCAAGACCTCGGGACGGTTGGCCAATGCGCGGGCCAGTGAGATGCGCTGCTGCTCGCCGCCGGAAAGATTGGCGACGTTGCGGCTGGCGAAGCCGGGCAGTCCAACGCGCTCCAGCAGGCCGGCGATTTCGTTGTCGGGCAGCGTCTCTCCGCGCTGCGCTGGACCAAAGCGCAGATTGGAAGCGATGTCGCCAGGAAACAGAAACGGGCGCTGCGTAACCATGCCGATGCGGCGGCGTAGCTGGCGCGGGGGAATGCGGCGATAGTCTTCGTCTTCGAGAAAGACCATGCCGCTGGTGGGCTCATCCAGGCGGTTCAGCAGCCGCAAGAACGAGCTTTTGCCGGAGCCGCTGGGCCCCACGACTCCCAACAATTCTCCGCGCTGCACTGCGAGGGAAATTTCGCTGACGATCCAAACTTCACCTACGCGGCGTCCCAGGCGCTCCGTTCGCAGGACCGCGGCATCGGGCGGGACGCCTGGCGAGGCGTTCATCAGTCGAGATGTCCGTAGTAGATTTTGGTTTCGTAGTCCAGCACGACGTGGTCATCGACGGCGTAGGTGGAGAAAAGTTGCGGCAGGGCGGCGATCATCGCAGCGTGGCCTTCGCCGGACCTGGGGATGTAGGACGAGGAGAGCAGGCGGCCGCGCAGGCCGTCGAAATCGAGCCGCTGCTGATTGTGCTGTTGGATCTGCTGCATCTTATGCGGACCGAAAAAGTGCTGCAGCGTGGCGTAGTTAATCAGCCTGTGGGTGACGCGTTCGTAGTCGGTCGAGTGCTGGCGCACAAAGGCCTCGTAGGCGTGCAGAAAGGGCGTGGACTGGCTGTCGCGATCGTGCCAGACCAACACGGCCCAGCCGCCAGGTTTCAGGATGCGACCGAATTCGGTGCGCGCCTCACGCGGCCGGAACCAATGGAACGCCTGGCCAACGACCACGAAGGCGACACTGCCGGCGGTGAGCGTAGTAGCCTCGGCGCTGCCATCGACCGTGCTGAAGTTGGGGTAGGCGGCAAGATACTTTTCCCCGGCAACGCGCATCTCGCGGTTAGGCTCGACGCCGATCACGCGGTTGCCATTGGCGAGAAAGACTTCCGCCAACATGCCCGGACCGCAGCCGACGTCGGCGATGACATGCTCCGGTTGCAGACCGCAGGCCTGGCGCAGGGCGTTGACGATGTCGTGCGAGTAGCGCGGGCGGTACTTGGCGTAGTCTTCCGCCCGATCGGAGAAGCGTGCGATGGGATTGCTACCTGGATCAGCCATTCACCCAAGAATGATATCGTAACCTGACCGATGACACCGGAGGGCCACACGAAGACGCCGCTGGTCACAGCCATGTGTGACGCCATCCGGCGGATTCCGCGGGGCCGGGTCAGCACTTATGGGGCGATCGCCAAGGCGGCCGGTTATCCACGCTGCGCCCGCCAGGTGGGGCGGGTCCTGAAGCAAGCGGGCGGATTGCCCTGGCACCGGGTGGTGGGCTCCGGAGGGCGGATTTCGTTGTGCGGCGAGGCTGCCCTGGAGCAACGCTTCTTGCTGGAGGCCGAAGGGATCCACTGCAAAGGCAGGCGGGTGGACATGAAGACGTTTGAGCACCACTTTGCAGCGGATGGACGGAAGGTCGCAAAGAAGGTCCGCCGAGACCGTCCGCTACCGCGAAAGTAGTACAGACGGCAGGAATTTCAGCCGGTCGGAGCGCAGCCGATGCCGTAGAATAGGAGCTGATTCACAACAAAATCAGATCATATGTTTACCTCGGGCCGCTCACCGCTACTTGCCATCGCGATACCTTTTCTGTTGGCGGGTCCTCTGTTTGCGCAGCGTTATCCAGAACGCGACCACACCGTTTTTCATCGCACGCCACCGGCGCAAACCAAGCGCTCCGTGACGCCGGGAACAGGGCCGCGAAGTCACGCGGCGACTACGACTACAGCAAGTAATGGCGGTCATAGCGCTAGTCCAACCAACGGACAGAGCGCTTCTTACAGCGGCCCATCGGCGAATACCAAGCCCGGCACCATGAGCGCGCCGGACACCAACGAACATCCGTCGCAATAACCAGCGCCCAGTAACCCAAATTGAATTTGAGCAATGTGCCAGTTGAGCAGGTAAAGGGCATGGCCAAGGCACGCCAGCATCAGCAGCCCGTTCCAACCCTTGGGCCAAAACCAGCGGCGGCTGATGGCCGGCAGTTTTTCTACCAGGTGTTATACGCGGTGCCTTCGCTGGAACTCTGCTCGCTGCCGCTATGCACGTCGACGATTCCGGGGTCGGTCTGGTCGGGCGACATGATGCTCTCATCGGTGACCGGAACCCAACTGTCGCGGGCATTGGTGAACGGGTCCTTGGGAAGCTCCTTGAGGTAGCCGGCCGTGACTATGTCTTGCAGCGAGGTCGGCGCCTTCTGTTTGTCGAGCGTGTATTGATCGATGAGCGACCGCAGGGTGTAGAGATCGTCGCGCAGCGCAGTCTCCTTGGCATGAAGGATGGACGAGGTGTAGTTAGGAATGGCGAGCGACAATAGAATGACGATGATGCTGATCACCACCATCAGTTCGATAAGCGTAAAGCCGCGCTGTTGAAAACGCCGTTTCATAGGACCGCGATAGATACATCCGATCGGTGCCGAAGCGCTGTTCTCCCAACCTACCACGTTTTATATTTCGTTCCGTCCAGGCCGGTGCCTTCGGACTTGGTGTAGACGTCGAAGACGTTCTGCTCGCCCCAGGAATCGGAGTCGGGATCGTCCTGCATCGAGCGCAAGCCCCATTCGTCTTTGCCGGTCATGGGATCAGTTGGAATGTGCCGCAGGAAGCGCAGCTTCTTGCCGTTGGTGTCCACGCCCTTCACCAGGGTTTCCAGATCGGGAGGATAGCCCTGGCTATCAACTTTCACCTGAAAGGCCCCGCGATCGGCGGCGTCCTTGTAACGGTCAATGGCATCGCGCATCTGCCAAAGGTCACGGCGCAACTCGCGCTCTTTATTGCGCTGAATGACGACGTGCACCACCGGAGTGGCGGCCGCCGTCAGGACCATCAGGATGGTCATCGCGACAATGAGCTCGACAATGGTGAAGCCGCGCCGGTGCCCACCACGAGTCCCAGGCGCCTGGGCTTCGGACTCGCCGGGTCGTGCATTGGCAAGAACGCGATGGGAGTGGCGGAAAAACACTGCCTTTATTTTAGTCCTTCCCTAGCTGGTGGTGGACTCTGCGAGCAAGCCAAGAGGCGGCGGAAGCAGATTCCCCGCTGCGCCCGTAATGACAATTCTCCAGATCACAGCAAATGCGATCGTGGTCCGGCTCTCGACCGCACCTGTTCGTTAGACGGCGGCCCTAGTGAACGGTCACGATGGCTTGCGAGCCGCTGGCAGGAACGTTCTGCATAGCGGCGTTCTTGACCACGGCGCGGTTGATGCTCAGAGTGGACTGTCCCGGAGCGCGCGCCTGGAAAGTCAGGGTGAAGACCGACCCATCGCCGGAAATCCCGGGGGCTCCCGGGGGCCGCGATGCCGTCAGCTGCAGAATTCCCACCATGCTGTCGTCGCGATTCACCAGGGCTACGGTCTGCCCGTCCTGCGAAAGCATGGTTCCGTTGGAGACATTCAGCAACTGCACGACACGCGGGTTGTACAGCAGCTGCACCGGGACGGAGAAGACATTCTGGCCGCCCGTCAGATTTACGTTGACGGTGAACGTGGAACCCACGGCCTGATCGAGAGTGGGCGGATCGAAGCTCAGGATCGCGCTGCCCGGCGGGGCCGAGGCCGCGGTGGGCTGAATGCTGCTCACCGGGGTGGCGCTGGCTTGGGGCTGCATCGGCGGATTTCTCGGTGCCGAGTTGTTCATTGCTCCCGGACCCATCTGGCCTTGCGGCTGTCCGTTTCCGGGCTGCGGAGTGGGGGGCTGCGAGTTGTCGCGTCGCAACGAGATGGTGTTGGCAGTGCCCACGTCAATCGCCTTCAGATTGCTCGCCGTGACATCCTGAGCGCGCACGATATGCGGGATCAGGATGAAGACGATCTCATTGTCATTGGTTTGCTTCTGCTCCTCGGCAAAGAGGTACTTGAAGAGCGGGATCGACGCCAGTCCGGGGATGCCGGACAGCGACTTGGTCTGAGTGCTCTCCAGGATGCCGCCCAGGATGTTTACCTCTCCTTCCCTAAGGCGGATCTCGTTTTCAATCTTGCGCTGCCCGATAACCGGCTGGTTAATGCCGCCGATATTTTGGTACGAGTCAATCGCCGAGATATCCACGGAGAGCTTCAGAGTGATCTCGTCGAGCCCATGAACGCGAGGAGTGATATCGATATTTACCCCGACGTCGATGTAGCTAAACTGGGTGTTGACCAACGGGTTGATGCCGACGCCGCCAATGCCGGGCTGGAACGAGCCGGTAGCCACGGGAACGCGCTCGCCGATCTTCAGCGAGGCCTTCTGGCCGTCAGAGGCGCGGATTTGCGGCTGCTGGATGAGCTTGCTGCTGCTGTCGCTCATCAGGAAGTTCGCGGTCGTGGTCGGGATGGTCACCTCAAAGTTGGTCGCATTGAGGTGGGCGAGGCTGTTCAAGCTGATGTTTCCGGTATTGGAGGTCGAAGTGGTCGCGGTTCCACCGGTTCCAGAGGCGGTGCTCGCCGTGGTGGTGGTGGTGGTTCCGGGAGATTCCTGCACGGCCACCGAGACGCTGGTGGGCGGACTGATGCCCAGGTTACGCATTTTGTCGCGAGTGACTTGCATGATGGCAATTTCCACCACTACCTCGGGCCGCGACTTGTCGAGGTCTTCGATCAGCTTTTCGGCCATGACGATCTGGTCGGGCGTGCCCCGCACCACAATCGCCTGTTGCGACGGAAACTGTTGCAGGCGCTGGGTATCGAGCAAGGTACGAAGAATGTTGACCAGGTCCTGCAATTCGTTGGGCTGGGAGAGATTGGTCAAGTAAAACGTGCGAATGACGCTCTGCTCTAACTCCTTGCGCTTGGCCGGACTGTCGGTGGCGACAAATATGGTGTTGGGGGTCACCGGACGCCAGAAAGTTTTCGATTCCAACGCCGTGATCTCCAGGGCCTCCTGCAGGGTGACGCCATTCAGGTCCACGCGGACTTTCTTGGAGTTGAAGTCGGGGTCGAAGAGAACGTTGACTCCCGCCAGCCTTCCGATGGTTTCGTAAACCGTCTTGGCATCCTCGGTGAGCTTCAGGGTAATCGGGGTTTGCGAGATGGGCGCTAACTCCACCGGTCCGGTCGCCTCTTCCATGCGCTTGGTCAAACCAGATTCCGTGGTGGGGGCGGGCGCCGGCGTGGGATTAAGGCTCTTCTGGATAAGCTGCCGAGTTTTATTGCCTTCCTGTTGCGCGATGAAGCTGGACGGATCGATGGCCAGCGCCTGCTCGAAGTCGGTCAGCGCTTCTTGCAACTTGCCGGCATTCACCAGAATTTCGCCCTTGTGAACATAGGCCGCCGCCGCCAGAAAGCGTACGTACTCGAAGGAAGTGCGGTAGGTCAAATCCGCTGGCTTAAGTTGGTAGGCCTGATGGTAAAAATTGTAGGCGGCAATGTAGTCCTGCCGAACTTCGGCGGCCTTACCCTTATCGTAAGCCGCCTTGGCAGCCTTGTCTGTGGAGGCAAGTGCTGACCCTGCTAACACCAGTAGCAGCGCCAGCACACCGATAAAGCGTTTCATTGCGGTCCTTAAGATCCCGGGGAATTCGCGCCGGACCTTTCGCCTCCGAACGGCCAGAGATGGCAGGCTCCGGATATAAGACTTAGGCCCACGTCAAACGTGAGCACAGTTCACGTTCAACACACCTCTACAGCTTAAGTGAAACGAAGATGGTGTGATCGGCGCGATTATAGCATCTCCCGTGCAGGGCAAGCGGTTGCATTCATCGGCTGTTAGCAGCCAAGGTTCGGAGGTGACGCAGGCGTTAATGGCGGTTTCCGCCCGGCGCAGCCGATGACCTTTCGAGGTGTGCGATTCCCAGCTAACAGCGGCGCGCGGCCAGCAATGAGTGCGCTGCGACAGAGGTTTCGCCAAGCGTTGAGGTTGCTGCGGCAGACCCCGAAAACTATGGGAACTGAAAGGCGCGAATTGCCGAATAAAATACAGCAAAGATGTGAAAAGGCCGCTTGTAAAGTGGACACGACTTCAGGCTAAAATAAGAGGATGACTTTCTTCACGAAGGGCTGCGCGGTTGTTCTGGCTCTGTTACTCACTTCCTGTGGTGGGTTCTTTGTTTCGAACGACACGGTCACTCAACTGTCGGTGTCGCCAACCAACCCTACAGTGCAAGTGGGCTCGTCCACGCAATTTACGGCGACGGGGACCACCGCGGTGGGAAATCAGATTGACGTGACCCCAGGCGTGAACTGGACTTCTTCGAAACCGGCCATAGCTACCGTGAACTCTGCCGGGCTGCTGACGGGAGTAACTGCCGGCATATCGGTCATCGGTGCGAGTTATCAGGAGGGCTCGACCCAGACGATTGCAACCGTCACGTCGGCGGTTCTCACCTCGATCGCGATCGCGCCCTTGGCGGCTACGCTTTCAGTGGCAGGCACCCAGCAATACACCGCAACCGGCACATATGCCGATGGCACCCAGCAGGACTTGACAGGAGTTGCCACCTGGGCGTCGAGCAATGTGGGTGTGGCCACAATCTCCGCGACCGGACTGGCGACGGGAGTGGCTTCTGGAAGCACCAGCATCTCGGCGGTCTACGGCGGTTTCACCGCGCAGACCACGCTTACGGTTACAGGGATATAAGATCGAGCAGGCTGCTGAAAAAGCCGGGAAAGCAGATTCCTCGCGGGCTGAAGCCCGCTCGGAACGGCAAGAATAAGGGGGCTTATGACGGCGCACCTAAAGGTGCGCCCCTTCAAAACATGTCGAATCCGACTTTTTCAGCAACCTGCTAGGGACATAAGGTCTTCGGACTCGCGATTTTAAGGCCTGCGATTTCGAAGGGGCGTAGCTTTAGCTACGCCGTAGAAATTTGTTTTTCATCCCACGCCGGCTTGCAGCCGGCGACACCACCCATACCGGCTCGGATCGTGTGTTAGCATCGAAAAACGCATGTAATGCCCGCGTCAATGGCTAGCCCCGCCACGTCAGTCTTCCCCTATTCCTGGAGCAGGATGTAAGGTTGTTGACCTGGACCGGAACTAAGCAGCGTGCTTGTTATGTCTCGTCAGTCGCAGATACCAACTCGTCCGGAGAAAGAGAAGAAGACGCGCCGCGATCCCACCGCCAGCGGCGAACGCGATGCCTCGGTCAATCGGGCCGCGTCGCACAACTATTTTCTTCTGGAAAAATTCGAGGCCGGCATTGCTCTGCGCGGCACCGAGGTCAAGTCCGTGCGCGCCGGGCGCGCCAATCTGAAGGACGCTTACGGACTGGTGAAGGATGGCGAGCTGTGGCTGATCAATGCCCACATCGGTCCATATGAGCACGGGAACATTTTCAACCACGAGCCGCTGCGCACGCGGAAGCTGCTGGTACACAAGAATGAGCTGAACAAGCTTCTCGGCAAGACCCAGCAGAAGGGCCTGACCCTGGTTCCGACCAAGCTGTACTTTCGCAATGGCCGCGTGAAGGTTGAGATCGCCGTGGCCCGCGGCAAGCAGAACTGGGACAAGCGCGAGACCGAACGTCGCAAAACCGCCGACAAAGAAGCCCGCGAGGCCGTCGCGCGGAGCAGGAAAACGTAATCAATGACTCGACGTTGGAGCGGCCCAGCTGGAGAGACTGTTGAAGGGTCCGCTTGCATCACGCGGTGAAGGGGCGCCCTTCAATGAGAGGATGGAATAACGCAAGATGAAAACTACGCTCAATACCGGAATACCTTCGCAGATCGAAACCGAATGCCTGGTCGTGGCCGTGACCGACGCCGCCGAGAACAACAATAGCGGCGACAAATCCGAAAAACATAGCCCGCAAATCCAAACCGACGACCGCGCTGTGCAAGACGCCGCAGCCGACCTCATCGCCTCGGGCGAAGTTACCGGCAAGATGCTGGAGATCGCACTGTTGCACAAGCCGCAAGGGCTGAACGCCAAGCGTTTGCTGTTGATTGGCGGCGGCAAGGCGAACAGCTTCTCTTCGGCTGAGCTGCGCAAGCTGGCCGGTGCGGCGGTGCGCACCCTGAAGGCGAAAGACCTGAAGAGCTTCGCGTTCATCATGCCGAGCGGGGTTGACGATGCCGCGAAGTCGATGGTGGAAGGCGCGTTCGTCGGCAACTTCGATCCTGACTACTACAAGAGCGATCGCAAGGAACAGAAGATCGAAGAGTTGACCATCGTCGCTTCCAAAGGCGCGAACCAGAGGTCGGTGAATTCCGCGATGGAGCAGGGCCGCATTATTGGCGAGGCGCAGAACTTCACTCGCGACCTGGTCAACGAGCCGGGCAATCGCATGACCCCCACCATCCTGGCCGACCGTGCCCAGGCAATGTGCGACGAGACCGGCCTGCAGTGCGAGATCTACGGTCCCGACAAAATCAAAGAGCTGAAGATGGGCGCCTTCTGGAGTGTCGCGCAAGGTTCCGACGAGGAACCACGCCTGATCGTGATGCGTTACGACCCGCCGCGCGCGCCCAAAAAGCGCGTGCTCGGCCTGGTGGGCAAGGGCATCACCTTCGATAGCGGCGGCATCTCCATCAAGCCCGGCGAGGGCATGGAGAAGATGAAGTACGACATGGCGGGCGGCGCGGCCATGATCGGCGCCATGCGGGCCATCGCGCAACTTAAGCCGAACTTGAAAGTGATCGGCATCGTTTGCGCCAGCGAGAACATGCCGTCGGGCAAAGCGCAGAAGCCGGGCGACGTGCAGATTGCCATGTCGGGCAAGTCGATCGAGATCATCAACACCGATGCCGAGGGCCGGCTGGTGCTGGCCGATGGACTGCACTACGCGCGCGAACTGGGCTGCACCCACTTGATCGATGCGGCCACGCTGACCGGCGCCTGCGTGGTGGCGCTGGGGATGGTGAACGCCGGCATCTTCGCCAACGATGACGATTTTTACGACCGCTTCAACCAGTCGCTGGCAAAGTCGGGCGAGAAGATGTGGCGGCTGCCGGTGGAGGACGAGTATCGCGAGCTGATCAAGTCCAACATCGCCGACATGGTGAATAGCGCGGGGCGCTGGGCCGGTGCGGTGACGGCCGCCATGTTCCTGAAGGAATTCGTGGGCGACACGCCGTGGCTGCACCTGGACATCGCCGGCGTCGCCTGGATGGAAGACAACAAGCCGTGGATCGCCAAAGGCCCGTCGGGAGTGCCGGTGCGCTCGCTGGTGGAGTTCGCCAGAGACTTCGCGCAGGGCGGCTCTTAGGCGGCACTACACTTCTGAACCCGGCTACCTGTTTAGCCTAGATTTACGGTTGATCTCCCGGTGCCACGACGTGAGCAGACTGGCCGACATAGCGCTGAAAGTTATCTCAACTTTGTTGGCGGCTGGGCTTGCTTCCTGTGTGGGATTCATACTGACAAAATTTCTTTACTTGCAGTGGATGGTTGCTGGCCTCGTGAAAGAATCCCCTCACGATCCCCAGATTGGCTTAGCTGTTTGGGTGACCGCGCTCTATGGCGCGTCAATCTGCGGTGTCGTCGTCCTTTGCTTCGGCATCCTCTGGACAGTAAGAACCTCGAGGCGCTCCGCATCGTAGGATTGCGCCGAGATTCCAGCCCGAAGGGCGGCATACTTTAGCCCAGCACGCAGCCGCAGGCGGAGTGCTGGGTAAGGCGAAAAATAAACCCGAGTCCCTTCAGGGACGGCACAGTCCCTCAATGTAGGGCTTCGTGCGATTTCCTTCTTGCTAGAGTATGGGTTGTGGACACCTACCCGCAGTATCCCACAATGGGGTATGTGACTGTTCCAGACGACCGTCACAATTTTTTTACAATCTATTCATCCTCCTCTGATGTGGGACACTGGCGCTTCAGGTAAGCTATCTTCAATTGCAAACCTGATCGGAGAGAGAGGGGAGATGGCCAAACAGCCGCTCCCCGTTTTCTTTAGTTG
>Ga0182013_10003115_pt1 | contig 21056 bp, 16 predicted proteins | sample 612S2MmetaG_FD_120487 | JGI IMG/M metagenome (GOLD analysis project Ga0182013, IMG submission 120487) | Permafrost microbial communities from Stordalen Mire, Sweden - 612S2M metaG | ecosystem: Environmental > Terrestrial > Soil > Wetlands > Permafrost | place: Sweden: Stordalen | collected... | reverse complement strand
TCTGGCTGCAGGCGGGCTTTCAGCCCGCCCGGCGGCCTGAAAGGCCGCCTGCAGGCAAGATTGCCTGCCACACGAAGCGCACATATCGCCACTGCCGGGCTCATCTAAATCTCCACGAGATCAGGAGTTCTGTACGTCCGCTCCGTCCGGTCGCTGAAGATCCGCTCGGAAGGCAAGCTCAATCGTCCCACCCCGGTTTTGGCGTCGTCTTTATCAAGTCGGCCGGTGTGCCCGGCCCAACCACCGCCGCACTGTGATCTCAGCGCTCAATCGCCGCCGCGGACATCGCCATGAAGGCGTTGATCTCATCCGCCACATCGCCACCGCCATTAGTCCGCTGCATGAAAATGATTCCGACCAGGTCCTTGGCCGGGTCCACCCACCCGTAGGTGCGATAGGCTCCGCCCTTCACGAAACTACCGATCGAGTTGTAGCGGAACGTGCCGAGCGTCTCGCGCACCACCTCGAACCCAAATCCGTGTCCCACTCCGGGAACAAAGCCCGCCTTCATGGAACCGGTCTGCGATGTGGTCATCGCTTCCACGGCGGCCGCCGAGAGAATGCGCTGCCCATCCAGTGTTCCTTTGTTGAGCAACATCTGGTGGAACCGCGCCATGTCGCCAGCGGTGCTGAAGAGTCCGCCTTCGGGAGCGGGAAACTTGGCCGGGGCCATCGGAACAATCTGTAAGCCGTCGGCCTCATAGCTGTAGACCGACGCTACGCGGTTTGCCTTGTCCGGCGGAACAAAGAAGAAAGTGTCCTTCATTGCGAGAGGCTGGAAGATTCTCTCCGCCAGGAAGCGGTCATAGGGCTGGGAAGTGACCACCTCGACGATGCGGCCGAGAGCGGCGATTCCAATATTGCTGTAGTTCCAGGCTGTCCCCGGTTCGAACAGCAGGGCGGTCCAGTGGACGGCTGCGACGCGTTCGGCCAGCGTGCTGGGCGGTGTTCCTCCTCCCGGTGTCGATCCCGGCAAGCCCGAGGTGTGGGTCATCAGGTCAAGGATGTTGACTGGCCGGGAAGGGGTGACCAGTTCGCAGTTGTAGCCTGCGCGGGTACCGCAGGGGTTGAGCTTCAGACCTTTGAACTCCGGCAGAAACTTCTCCACGGGATCGATCGGCGAGACGCGGCCCTCGTCCACCAGAATCATGATGCCGGCGCACGTGACGGGCTTGGTGACCGATGCGAGCCGGAAGATGGTGTCCGTCCGCATGGGAGTTTTGGTTTCGAGGTCCTGATACCCGACCGCTTCCAGGCTGGCGACGTGACCGTGCCGGGCGATCAGGGTCACTACCCCGGCAGTTTTGCCAGCCGCAACGAACTCCTTCATGCGGACGGGAATCCGGGCCAGGCGCGCGGGATCCATGCCGGCGGCCTCCGGATCGATCTTGCCGATGGAGAAGGAATCTGCCGCGAGCGCCGCCAGTGCACATCCAAGGACGAGGGAGATGGTTGTCTTCATAGCATTTGCAGCTTTTGCCGTCTGCACTTCATCCTAGCCTGAGGCGGCCAGATGGTGTAAGAGTATTGCTCCGCCTGACTTTGGGTCGAGGCATCGATCGCACCCTGCACCGGATCTTGGAGCCTCGGACACGGGCTGAATTCGCGAGTTGCCGTGCCACACTCCTGCCGGCCGCAGGTCAAGGCGGTTTCCAGTAGCGTGCTCACCTGTCTGGTAGGTCGCGCCCAGCCGTTCGCAACGAGCATCCGAGCCTTTTCTGAGTGGGGGAGGATACGGCCGAAGCTCGGCTCCCCGACCACATTCGGCGGTCAATGGACGATATATCCACTCTTCGTCCACAATTGCCTGTTTCCGAGTGCGTGACGGTCCGGGCGGCGCACTTCGCTGGTAGGTCGCGCCCAGCCCTTCGAAACGATCATCCGAGCCTTTTCTGAGTGAGGGCGGCGGATACGGCCGAAGCTCTCTCGCCGAATCAAATTCGGCGGTCAATGTACGATATCCACTCTTTGTCCACAATTGCGTGTTTCCGAGTGCGTGGCGGTCCGCACGGCGTACTTCGATGGATCGCGCGTTTCAGGTCAACTTGATCGCCCTGCCCAACATTCCCTTACCCTCAATGCCGGAGTCAATTCCCGTCGGAGACCTTCTCTACACTGTCGATGACCAGGTACTCCACCGGCCCTTTTTGCGCCTTAAGATTCAGGCCAAGCTGGTCGTGCATTGCGGTAACGATGAGCGACGGGTCCAGAGGATTGGGACGATTCTCATCCGGCGTGAAGTCGAGGGTGAAATCGAAATCGCCATCCAGCCCGGTTTCGTTGATAATTACGCGTTCGAGTTGTCGCGCAAAGGTCTGGTTCAGTTGGGCGAAGGAAAAGCGCGTGGCCACGGCGCGGTAAGAAACCACCTTCTGAGCTGAGTCGGTTTGCGGGATGATCCGAAAAGAGTGCACCTCTCCATCTTTTGGCGGGAAGAGCTTGGGAGCGGCATTGCCCAGAGTCACCAGTAGTACTGGACCCTCGCGGCGCTCGCGGTGGAACTTCAGTTTGAAGCGATCCGCCAATAGCGCCTGGGTCATCAGCTTCATTTGATCGTCGGTTGCGTTTCCGGCCGCTTTCGCCACGATATCGAACCTGTCGTTCTCTATCCAGGCGGGGCCGCGTGAATGCTGAGAGGGCAACAGGTCATACGCCCACTCCAGTAGAAACTCCACCGTGGTTGCCTTTGCGTCGAATCGTCCTCCAGGAAACGTATACCGGACCATCCCCATGCGCTGTCCGGCAGGTTCGGGAGTCCCCGGCTCGCAATGCTTGATTGCCGCCACTTCGAATTGTGGTTGGTTGGCGAGTTCTTGACCACGGCTGTAACCCGTCCACAAACAGACGAGGGCCGCGACAGCAAACATCCTGATTATGCACATGGCGCAATCATCCACCCTGTACCGAGGTACCGTGTCAAGAGGGATTTTGCAGTCGGGTAGCGGGGCATCGCAGTTCGGCATCCGGCGCCGACCCGTCGCAGAGGGACTGCAGGTGCGCCCGCATTTCGCTCAACTGGCGTAGCTTCTCATCAATCTGGAGAAGCCGTTGCTGCGCGATGGCGGCAATCCCGAGTCGGCCAGCTTCTTCCGCGCAACCGCCGGTCCGTAGGGTCAGGCGGTCGTGCAGACCCGCGAGTGAGCGGATGTCCTCGAGCGTAAACCCCAAGTGCTGGCAGGTCTTGATAAAGACAACTCGCTCCAGGTCCTGCCGGCTGTAGCAGCGATAGCCCGCAGCGGTACGAGGCGGCGCGCCCAACAGCCGCTCTCGCTCATAGAAGCGAAGGGTTTGTATGTTCACGCCTGCCTGGCGTGCGAGGTCACCAGTTCTCATGCCTACTATCATGCACCCTGTACCTGGGTACAGGGACAACACGGCTTGCGCCGGGGAACTCATGAGGGAACGGGAACGGAAGTGCTGCGGCCGGCAAATGTCACCAGGCAGTAGCAAAGTGGCGCAAGTCTACCTGGGAAAGATTGCAAGTGAGCGTTTGACACGGAAGCAAAATAAGAGTAAAAAGTCTGTTATCTGGTATGCGCTAAAGCCAGCGGTTGTGAAGGTTAGTGAATGCCGGGCGCCTGGAAAAGGCCGCGAACATTCTGCCGCGGAACCTGTGGAACAGGAACTGTGAGAGGGCCGGCGCGGCCCCAAACGCAGCGAAGGAGAGCGTATGAGCTACACGCCGATCAAGATCCAGGAACTCCTGGTAGAGCAGAAGAAGGAGAAGGAGCGGGTCGAAGGGAGCAAGAATGACCCCATTTACGGCAAGATCGTGGAGCAGTACGACGGCCGGTGGATCGCAGACCTGAAGAAAGTGTGCGCTGCCGCCGAAGCCAACAACCTGAGCCGCGCGCAGTACATCGAGAATCACAGGGCGAACATGGAAAATACCATTCATAGCGTCGAAGCGCTCCTGAAGAAGAAGGAGTTCGACCGATTCGCCTACCAGGAGGTCAACGCGGCGCACACGTCCCTGCCGCCGTTCTACACCCAAATTATGCATGACGGCGAGGCTTTTAAGGCCGCCAACAGCGAGTATTTCGGAAATTGGGTGAAAGAGGCGGAGGCGCTGCTCCTCTCGCAGAGCCAAAAGTCGGCAGTGGCTCAGTTTGCGGCCCACCGTCAGGCATGGCTCGGCCGCGAAAGCGATCGCCAGGCAGCCGTGGCTCGTTGCCGGGAATACGTGGTTCGAATCCAGGAGTATTTTAAGCAGGCCACTCAGCGCATGAACCGCATCGAGGACGACCAGGAGAACAAGGACAAGGAGGAAAAGGATCTCGAAGGAAGCTTGAGCCGTATCACGGTCCAGATCCAGACCGAAGCGAAGACCATTCTTCAACTCAGCGGCGACATGGCAGGCGCCATCAAGCGTATCAAGGAATCCGCCACGGCTAAGACCTGGGATGCCAAGCTGACCGGGGAAATTAAACCGAAGATGGCGAAACTGGCCGCCAACGCCAAGACGGGACGGGGCCATCTGAAGACATGCGAAGTGTTGCTCGCCGGCCTGCAGAAACGCAGCCAGGCCGTCCCCGAATTCAGGGCCAAGGCCGCCGAGATACTGCGGACGGCGCAGCAGCCTTACATAAAAGCAATGGAGACGATCAAGGCCCTGGACAAAGAAGAAATGGCGTGCGCGACGATCTGCAAGAGCCACGGAGTGAGGGTCTAGAGACTTAGGTGGGAATGCGGGCCACCCCGAAAGAAGGCGCCTCATGTGCCAGTTCGGTGTGCCAGGAACGGCATCGCGAGGAATCCGGGACGCTCGGCGCCGCGAAAGAATAAGCTCGACATTCAGACCCTACCGCTTGCTTACGCGCGCGGCTCGGCATGCGCATTTGACAGAGCCGCGACCGTAAGGGAGCGATTGCGTCCTTCGAAACACTTGGTCAGCTTATTCTTTCGCGGCGCTTAACGCCTATTGGGGTCCGTCCCACTCTCGGACCCCCTCAAGCGTCCCACTAGAACCCGAAGCGCAATTGGAAATCGATCTTGCGATTGTAAGTGCTGGCGCCGCCTCCCATGGGGCCGAAGCCGCCGCCGAGACTTTGCGAGACTCCGAAGAAAGGCGAAGTGAGGTCGCCGTTCGGGGCCGCATAGTTCGCATGATTCAGCGCGTTCATGGCATTCACGCCGAGCGTCACCGTGTAGCGCCGCCCGCTATTGAAGCCCATTCCTGGAGGCGCGCCGCCCGGAGGCGGACCGCCGCCACCGGGACCGCCCGGACCACCGCCGCCGCGCGCTCCACCACCGCCGCCGCCCGGGGGCGGTCCACCGAAGCCACTGGCGTTGGGGTCGCTCTCGCGTTTCTGGCCGAAGGCCCATGTGCGCGAGAGACGCAACATCACAGTGGCCGAGCCGGGACCGCGTCCGTAGTTGCGTTCGATGGTCGCGGCGCCGGCCGGCGGATTCACGTTGAAGCAGCCGAACTTCGCTTCGTATACCAGATTGGCGCCGGTGCAACTGCCGGACGATACTCCCGAGAGCAACTCGGGACGCGCGGTGAAGATGCCGTCCTGGTTCGGATCTAACCCCGTGGTGATGTTGTACGGAGTGCCGCTCTGCAGCACAATGAACGGGCTGATGGACACCTGCAACGGCAGCGGGATGCTAGTGCCGACCACGAAGCGATGGCGCACATCGGCGTAGGTCGACGGCCCCCACTCGGCGCGCAGATTATAAGGATTGGCCGCCTGGCCCTCATTGTCGTCTTTGCCGTAAGAGAGCGAATAGAAGCCGAACAGGAACAGCTTTTTGTAATTGATATTGGGGCTCACCATGAGCTGGTTGGTGCGGCTGAAGCCCGTGGTCTCATTGAGCAGGCGGATTTCGGAATCGCCGTAGGGATAGATTCCGTTCACCGGGTCGTTGATATTGCGGGAGCGCAGCAGGTGGTCGCCGCGGCTCGCAATGTAGTTCACGCTCAGGCGCGCGAAGGCGTTGATCTGCCGGTCGATGCCGACATTCGCCTGGTAATTGGCCGGCGCGCGCAGGGAGTTATCCAGGATCTGCAACTGCTGCGGTTGCAGGCCCGACGCCAGGCTGCTGGCGCTGGGGACCGTCGGGAAGAAGGTCGGATTGAAAATCGAGTATGACTGCTGGGTGATGCCGTTGTAGCGCAGCGCCTGCAGCATGGTGGCTTGCGAGATGCGGTCGTAGAAAGAGCCCGCGCCGGCTCGCAGCACGGTCTTGGCCGCCTTCGATCCCTTGCCGTCGATTCCCCAGGCGATCCCCACGCGCGGCGAGATATTTCCGTAATCGCCAACGTTGGTTTGCGCTTCATAGCGCGCGCCCAGGCTCAGCGTCAGATTGGGACGCACGCGCCAATCGTCGTTGGCGAACAGTCCGACGTCGGTCATGCTGGCGGATGTGGTGGGCGTGCCGGCCGCGATACTGAACTGGTACGCTCCGCCGCCTAGAGCGCGAATCTGGGCATTGCTGAGGCCCTGCTGTTCGAATAGCAGAGTGCGGCGGTACACTTCCAGGGCATCGAGCTCGATCGAGGTTCCCGCGATGGCATTGTTGTTGGCGTCAAGCTCTGGCCCGTTGCCGCCGGTAAAAGTGAACGTCCCGCCAAAGTTGGAGGTCGAGGTACTGTTCTCCGCGACCCCGCGCACCCGTCCACCCCATTTGAAAGTGTGAACGCCGTGGGTGAAGGTCGACGTATTGGTGGCCTCCCACGAGTTGGTCCGCGTGCCCGAATTTCCGACCTGCGCACCGCCGGAGGTGAACGCGCCTTGTACGGAGATATCGACGTCGTTGGTGCCGCCGCTCATGCCGGATGTGGCGCGCATGAATTGGAAGCGCGTCTCGTTCACCAGATGGGTGTTGAGGATGGATGTCTCGGTCGCCTGAATGGTGTTCTCGGAACTTACCGAGTTGTAGCCGAGCGAGGGCAAGTTGAAGGTGCCGACGCCCTGGTTATCGGAGGACGAGCGCGTGTTCTGATAGCGCACCGTCAAGGTGTTGTTCGAGTTGATGGCGTAGTCGAGCCGCGGGCTGATTGTCGTGAACGTCAGGGGCGTGAGTACCGCCTGGTTGACGGTCTGCGGTACGAGGCTGCTGTTCAGGTCGGTGGCGTCGACGAAGGCGTTCTCCGTGGTATTGCGGCGCTGCACATCGAGGCTGAACGACGCTTTGTTCTTCTTGAGCGGGCCGGTGACATTCCCGCCGAAGAATTCCTGTTTGTACGGCGGACGAGTGGACTGCTGCAGCAAGGGACTGCGCGAGTTGAAGTCTTCGTTGTTGTACTGCACGAAGGCCTGCCCGTGAAGGGTATCCATGCCCGGCCTGGTGAGGATTTCGATACGGCCGAAGCCTGGACGGTCGTAGAGCGGCGAGAAGGGGTTGGAGTTGATGCGAATCTCGCGGATCGACGATTTCGACGGCAGGTTGCCGCCGCTGAAGCCATCGATATAGATCTGCGCGCCGTTCGGTCCCGCGCCCGGTCCGGCCATGGCCTGCAACTGCTGCGAAAGTTCGTCGGGATCGTCGGAGAGCGCCGCGAGTTCCTTCTGGCCGAGGACCAGCGCGCCGCCGTTGGCGTCGGGATCGGCGGTCACGGTTTTGGCGTCCGCCGCGACGTTCAGCACCTGCGCTTCGCCCTGAATCTGCAACTGCACGTCGAAGACCGTGGGAGCGGTGACCTCGAGGTCCTGCTTCTCGGTCACCGCAAACCCTTTGCCGGCGACGCGGACTTGATATTTGCCGGACTGCAGCGCGGGGAAGGAATATTGGCCCGAACCGTCGGTGGTCTTGCGCTGATCGCCGCCGGGTCCGTGGAGTTGGACTGTAGCGGCGGGAATCAGCGCGCCGGAGGGGTCGGTCACGACGCCGTGAAGGCTGGGCGTTTGCGCAGCGGCTTGCCAAGACAGCCCCGCGAGTAGAGACAAAGAGAGTGCTAGTAACCTGAGAATGGGTTTCATTGCGATGTACCTGGATTGTTCCTGCCGATTATTGATTCATGCCGCCGATGCCGAGGCCCATAAGACCGCTCATATCGCCGGACGCCATACCGCCCATGCCGCCGGGGCTCATGCCGCCCATACCGCCGCCACTCTCTCCCTTCATGGCCGACGCCATCTGAATGAGCATGTCGGCATTGGAGAGCAGCATGATGGCGGTGAGACGATCGCTCTTCGCGCCTTTGGTGCTGGTGATGACCACGGTGGTGCCGGGTTTGAGATCTTCCAGCTTGATGACGGGAGTGCGCTCGATCATCTGATTGATGTCGAAGCCTCCGGGCATGCCGGCACGGCCGCCGGGCAACCCTCCGCTGGGTCGGCCGCCGCCGGGCGACCCTCCGCTGGGTGGACCGCCGCCGCGAGGCATGCCCCCGCGCCCGCCCATAGGCGGCATGGCAGCCATCTGCTTGAGCTGCGAATCGGCCGTGAGCTTCACCGTGAGGAGTTTGTTGGTCCCGAGTTCCTTCACTTTAATTTCTTTCGCGTCCAGGTCGATCGCGCCGACGGTGCCGGCTTCGATCACGAACGTCCCGAAGACTATGTCCTCGGCGGCCACCTTCAGGCCGTCATCGCTCTTCTGGCCGCGCGCGCGGACCTGATCGCCGACGCTGATTTCCGCCAGTTTGGCGGGCTGGGCATCGGCGAAGTTTACCGAATCGGGTGCGTACCGTTTGATCGCCGTGCGGTCGCTAACCGTGACCGAGGTTACCACTTCGCCTGTCATAGTCTTGTTCTTGAGCGTGATCTGGTTGCCGCTCTTCGCGGACACCACGCCGGCGACGCCGCGTTTTTGCCAATCGAGCCGGTCCTCCTGGTTGCGATGGGCGATGTCGCTGGAAGACATGACCACAATACGGCGAATTCCCGAGGAGCCGGGATCGAGCGTCAGCAGTACGCGATCGCCCTTGGCGAGGTCGGTAACCTGGATGGCTACGGCTTTCTTCAGATCTTTCTCACCCGGCGCGATCTTCTGCGCCAGCGTGTCGGGCGTGAGCTTGCCGATCACCACATCGCCGGTATCGGGTTTCACCTCTACTTCAGCGCTCTCGGCGCGAAATCCGGTGACTGTGCCTACGAACGATTTGGACTGCGCCTGGGCGGCGAGCGGCAGAAGAATTGCGAGGAAAATGGCGGCTTGCTTCACACTTCTAGTAGAACGCCGGCGCCCTATGCGCGCGCCTTAAGTTTTGTAAAGACCGAAGACATTGGCGCGAGTTTGCGATACAAAGGAGTTGGAAGCATATGCCTGACGCCGCGCGCGCGATTCTGCTGATCGAAGACGACGTGGATCTCTGTTCGCTGATGCGCGATTACTTTGCGCGGTACGAGTATCGCGTGGAGGCCGTACACGACGGACGAAGCGGACTGGCGCGGGCGCTGGAGGGCGGATTCGATCTCATTATTCTCGACGGGATGCTGCCCGCGCTCGACGGATTCGAAGTGCTGCGGCAGCTTCGCAAGCGCAGTACGACTCCGGTCATTATGCTGACGGCGCGCACGTCGCGGCCCGATCGCCTGACCGGACTCAACTCCGGGGCGGACGACTATCTTCCCAAGCCATTCGACCCGGAGGAACTGCTGGCCCGCATTCGCGCCGTGCTGCGCCGCTCCGGAACGCCGAGCGAAGCGCCGCAGATGGTGGAAGCGGGCGAAGTCCGGCTCAATCCGCAAACCAGGGAAGCCTGGTATGCATTGGAACCTCTCGACGTGACCGCGATCGAGTTCGATATCCTCGACGTGCTGGTTCGCTCCGCCGGCCGCGTGGTATCGCGCGATGAACTGACGTCGGCGCTTTATCAGCGGAAGGCGACGCCCTACGAACGTGCGCTCGACGTGCACATCAGCCACCTGCGCAAGAAACTGGAGCGGGAGAATCGCAGCCTCATACAAACGATTCGCGGCGTGGGATACCAATTCACGTCGGGTGCGGAGGTGGAACGGTGAGGTCGGTCTACGCCAAGATTACGCTTTGGTCGTTCGGGACGCTGCTGCTTTCTCTGGTGGCCTTCTTCTTTGTGACGGCGGTGGTATCGTTTCAGGCCGCTCACCGCACCGGTTCTTTCGGGCGGATTCAAAGCATGGAGTTGGAATCGGCGACCGAAGCGTACCAGTCGGGCGGGCCGCGGCAGTTGCGGATTTACGCCGACCGGCTGAGGCGCTACGTTTCCGGCGAACACTTCCTCACCGACGCCAAGGGCGTCGACCTTCTGAACGGCATCGACCGCTCGGCGATGCTGGCGGATGCGGTGCCGGAAGGCGGACGGCCGAAGCATTTCGGCGGGCGCATGGTTTTGGTGGCGAAGTCCGCCGACGGCCGGTATTGCTGGATTTCGCAAATGGGCGCTCCGCCCATGGATATCGGCAATTATCTGCCGTACTACGCGTTGATCCTCGGCGCGATTGCGCTGCTTTGCTGGCTGCTGGCGTTGACGATTGTTTCGCCTCTCCGCATGCTGGCGCGAAAGGTCGACCGGTTCGGCGCGGGCGATCTCTCGGTGCGGGTCAACTCGCATCGCAGAGATGAGATCGGGGAATTGAGCCAGGCTTTCGACCGCATGGCGGAACGGATCGGCACGCTGCTTTCCGCGGAGCGCAGGCTCTTGCAGGATATTTCGCACGAACTACGGACGCCGCTCGCGCGTTTGAGCTTCGCCGCCGAGTTGGTGCGTACTGCCGACAACCCGAACGAGGCCGTCGCGCGGCTCAAGAAGGAAATCCAGCGGCTCACCGACCTGGTTTCCACTCTCCTGCAAGTGACACGCGCCGAGGGCGACCCGAGTTCGGCGACCTTTGAGAATTTGTGGCTGGACGACCTGTTGGCGGACGTGATGGAGGACTGCCGCGTGGAAGCGGATGCCCGGGGCTGCTCGCTGGCGATTTGTTCCTCGTTGCATGTAGCGTTCGACGGCGACCGGGAACTGCTGCGGCGCGCGATGGAGAATGTGATCCGCAATGCCATCCGCTATGCCCCAGCGGATTCGACGGTGGACGTGGAGCTCACGGGTTCCCACGACGCGGCGCGGATCGCGGTGCGCGACTACGGCCCTGGAGTGCCCGAAGATGCGCTCTCCAAGATCTTTCAGCCGTTTTTCCGGGTGGACGATGCGCGCGAAAGCGCGACGGGTGGCGTGGGGCTGGGGCTGGCGATCGCTATGCGCGCGGTGGGGCTGCACCACGGCGCCATGGGCGCGCGGAATATGCACCCGGGATTGCAGGTATGGATCGAGCTGCCGCTTATCGGGTCGGGCGCGGACAGCCGGCAGTTGGAGCAGCAGTCGCGGGCGTAGCGCGGGGGAGTTGCAACCGAGGGGCGTGGGTGCCTGAGTGTTCGTGTGGCAGCCAAGATTGCCAGGCAAGATTACGTAACGCCGCATAGTTTTCGGGAATCAGTCTGTGGGGCGGACCCCAATAAGCGTTAACTTAGGCGCGCCATGATACCCAGTTACCCCTGCGAAGAAGCGCGTTGACACTGTGGTCTTCCTAAATTGGACTCGTCACCAAATCTCCAGAAGTCCCAAGCGCGGCGAGGGCACCCCCCGGTTCTAATCCGCCAAATTCTCCCAACGCCGTTTCGGGACTGGGAGCCGCGGGAGTCCCAACACCGCAGAGAAATCCGCGGGGGGACTGCCGGGCCTTGCGCGTCTATCGGTGTATCCGCGTGTTTTTTGCAGTACAACCGAAAAACAGTACCGGCAAAAGTTTTCAGAATGTTGACCCCTGACCTTTTTCAGATTTTCGACCCTACCCGAAATCTGTAATATATTCTTCCGACTCCCGACATGGCACCGCTAGGTTGGGTGTATTACACTTTGTAAGGGGGGGATACCTTATCTGGAAAACACTGTTCTTTGCCCCCCCTCATTTCGGCTGAGAGGAATGGCCGCACTCAGTTTCACTTTCCGGAAAACCCAATCCTATTGACGAGTATAATAACCTGCTACTGCGACAGCGGGAACTGTATCTCAATCGATTCTAGGGGCATCAGCGGCCACAAAAATGGCAGCTTACTCTCCTGCTGCATTGCGCCTGGACTGCCCAAATGTTCCTGTTGATGTCGGGCAGTACGCCACGCCAAGGACGATCGGCGGCCTATTCCTCCGAGTACTTGATCCCTACGCTATGCAGGAATTTGCGATCATTGGGCGTATCCATGGTCACCTCCGCAACGGGAAGATCCGCTGCATCAGTGAAGCAATCTCGCCAACAATCTGAGAGAGGCTTCACGACGCAGACGTTTTGGCGGCATCGTGGGCAACGCCATTCAACAACGAGGTTATGCGTTGACGAGAGGCCTACGCTTGAAACCTGCTTCGGCACACAACCACAGCTACAGGTCAACGGCAATCTGCGATACGCCATTTAGAATTCCGCCTTCCGCTTTGCAACTGTAAACGTCGCTCTAAAAGAGCTCTGAGCGGCGAGTTCAGTGCGTGCCTGCATTGTTCCAATTCGACACCACCCGAACAATACCGGCACTGGGTAAGGACGAATTGATAACGGTGGATATGGGAAAGGTGGGACTAGGAGTACCACAAAGACCAAATGAAGTCGGCCATTTCATTTCTGGAGAGACAGAGTGTTTTCGTCCTACCAAGACGGCAACCCTGCGTCACACTCGCTGGTAATTACTTCATCGCAAAATGCCCCTGGTGCCTTCTTGAACGACAATAGTCCTTTATGCCCACCGCCAAAGCCACGCCGTGCATCTACCAACTGAAGATCACGCTTCTCGAAATCGCCCCACCGATCTGGCGGCGCATCGAAGTGCCGAGCACGACGCCGCTGTGCTGCCTCCACGACGCTCTCCAGGCTGTCCTTGGCTGGACGGACAGCCATCTGCACCAGTTTGAGAAGGACGGAAAGTTCTGGGGCGTGCCGGATGATGACGGGTTTGAGGGTGACATCGAGATCATTGACGAAAGCCGGGTGCCAGTCGCCAAGATCCTGGTGGCCGAAGGCGATTCGATGGTCTACGTGTACGATTTTGGGGACAATTGGCGGCACGAAGTTGTCCTGGAGAGAGTCGTGCCGTCAGAAACCCCAACCAAGCCGCTGTGCCTTGCCGGGGAACGGCGTCGCCCCCCAGAAGACGTAGGCGGGCCGTCAGGCTATCAGGAGTTCTTGGAAGTGATCTTCGAGCCGGGTCATGAGGAATTTGATCATTATCGGGAATGGGCGGGTAATCCGGTACATGCGGAAGAATTCGATCTAAAGGCGGTTAACGACATTTTGAGCCGGATGCGGTGGCCGGTGAGACATAGGCGCTGATTCCTATCGACAGTCAGACACCCCCCGCGGAGCGGCTGGCTTGATGAGTTGGGCCGCCTCAAAGGCGGTCGGGCCATGGGTCTAGGCGTCGCGCGTTGCGCGCCTTAATCTATCGTTTCAGAATTGACCATTACCATCCGCGGCATCCTGCTCGCGGATGTATTGTCGCACCTGCTCCAGTTCGAACCCCACCGTGGACACGGCGTAGCCGCGTGCCCAGAAGTGCTCTCCGGAGAAGTTCCTCTCCTTTCCACCAAGCCGTGCGATGGCAATCGCACTCTTTCCCTTCAAAAACCCAATCACTGAGGCAACTGGGTGCTTCGGCGGAATCGCGATGCACATGTGCACGTGGTCCGCCATCAGGTGTCCCTCCACGATCTGGCATTCCTTCTGTTTCGCCAGCGCATGGAAAATCGGGCCCAGTTGCCGGCGGATGTTCCCGAAAATGGCTTTACGCCGCCGTTTGGGCACGAACACTACATGATACTTGCAGTCCCATTTGGAATGGGCTAGGCTCTGATAAAGGTCTGACATAACATCCTCTCTTTGTGGTCTCATCAAGCCACTTGGAGAGGATTCTACACTCGGAAAGACTCCTGGAACGGTCAAACCTTTTCAAGTCTCACTGGTCGAACCAGTGGCTTACCGATTTCAGTTAACGTTCGAGCACTTGTCGCCGCCTCCCTCCCCTGATATTCTCCGAAGCGGAGCATTAGGCGAGGAGATTCATGGCATCCATTCCCGTGACAACACTAAGCAACGCCAAACTATTCTGTGACCTGTTGTTTTCCGCTCTACAACGGGAAGAGAAAGACCTTTTCGACATTAAGGGTGCCGCTGTTATTGATTGGGGCCGTCCCGAATGGTTTTTGACTAGCGTATCCCATGCCCCAGAGTTCGCAATCGGCTACCTCGTCCGAAAAGAAGCACTTCGCCGGGGCGTGGCGATTGACTCTGAACATAGGTATGTCGATTTCTGTCTGCTTGAGGACGGGAAATACACTGCGAGTTTGGAAGTCAAAGTCTGGCAAGTCGGGCAAAACGTTCGCGCGCTACAGGAAGATGTTCGGAAAGTCTCGATTCAGTCAGTGCCGAACCTCCCTGCATCAGAGCGATACAACGGATGGATTCTAATCGGCACGAGCGAAATGGACACGGAACAGTTCGTTCGGACCACCATCGCTGGCATCGCAGAATTGGGTCAGTACGAGGTATCGGACTCGATTCCGATCAACGGCAGCGGAATCATCCGGGTCGCCATTTTTAACCCCGTCAAAATAGCCGTGCGATGTTCTTTATGTTCGCCAGACGGTTGTGCATCGGGATTGGCGCTCTGTCTCCGTTGACCTGAACCAGACCCAAACGGAGGCTTGAGCCTGGGGATCTCGTCAGGGTTGTAACCTCACCGCCGCTTACAAGCCGGGAATGTCGATATCGCCATATACCACGAGCATTGGCGTGCCATCCTGGGAAAGGCGGCAAAAGTCATCTTCGATGACCAGCAAGGGCTTCCTGAAGTGAAACTGGATGAATTGTCCGGTACAGGGTGTTCGATTTCGTTCGAGTGGTTCAACACAACCTGACCGTTCATGCAATCGTGGCAATCATCGACGTATTCGCAGATGTCCAGCAACGCCGATTCCTGGTAGCACTCCGTGCACCCGTCAAACTGCTGAACTGGCCGGTATGTTGACTCGGCAAAGAGAGACGGCATAAATTGACGGCTCCTGCCATGTATGACGCTCTCATATTCGTAGATATCGGCGGCAGAACCGAAAATCGTGTGAAGGACCTGTACCTCAAATCCATCCCGGCGATACTGCTGGATTCGCCTCTCGACATTTCCCGCCACACCAACCTTAAGGAACTGTTCGTGGGTGGTGAGTCCGGTCCCGGCGCGCGACCAATCCACGAGAAGTGGGTCACTGACATTCGCGATCAGTGCAAAAGCGGCCGACACGGCATTCTTCTTTAAGCAATGGGGAGGAGTGAACAAGAAGAAGGCCGGCCGCGCCTTGGACGGACGCGAGCATGACGATATGCCGACGGTCGGGCCGCAGCCGGCTCCTGCGCTCGTCCAAATAGGGGAACTTCGGTGCTGATGTCTAGAACGCCGCCCTGCGATCTTTCCCTCCTTTTGAACCGTCTCTCGCGAGCGTCTCAGCTAGTAGGGGTGAGGAGACCAGGATTTTGTATCATCGGTGCTCATTTTTCCTGGCCGCCTTTCTGCTTCCGCAGATCGTGGACGATGGAGAGCGTGCGCGAGTCGGCCTTCAAGTAGGCCAGCAGAAGGTCGGTCACGTCGACTTTCTGGACGGCGGGGTCGGTGAACACCAGATCGGGAGCGATCAGATTCACGCCGGCGCTCCGGGCGATTTCCGGAAGCCCTGGCGCCAGGGCATCCAGGATATTGCCGATGGGGGCTTCGCCCGCCAGTTGGCGGTGTGCCAGTTCCTGGTGAGTCCCGCCCCAGGTTTCCAGCTCCTGCACTTTCGCGGTGTCGTTAGCCCTCTTGGCGGCTTCCACCTCGGCGGCCTTGGCCTGAATCGCCGCCGCCCATTGGGGAGAGCGGTAGAACGCGACCACCACCGATTGTTTGTCAAAAACTCCGGCTCGTATGGTCTGGGCACCAGCCAGACCGGCAGTGGCGGCGAGTGCGGCGGCGAGAATCGATAACTGCTTCATGGGAAATGCTCCTTTCCATTTCAGATTGCCGTGCGGGCGGTGCGAATGCGCCTTCGGAAAGCTTACGGAATTCCTTCGCGATGCGTCGCGGCGGCCGGCAGGCTAGTGGCCGATGGGAAACTCGCCATGAATCGCAGGCTTGGCGGCGGCCCGCGCGGGCTAGCGACCGATGGGAAACTCGCCGTGGATCGCAGGCTTGGCGATGGCCCGCGCAAGCTAGCGGCCGATGGGAAACTCGCCATGAATCGAGAGGTGAGCGCCTACCTGTGCCGCGACCTCCGCGGCGACCTGGGATTCCACCTCGCCAAGGTCCGCGGCAGAGCGATCGTAAGTCTCCGACCAGATCACCTTGCCGGTGTGGACATCCACCAGGCGGGCGGTGATGCGCAGCCGTTCGCCTGCCTGGCGCACCGACCCTTCCAGCAGGACGTCGAGACCGAGCAGCCTGCCCATCAGCCCCATTGAGATGCCCACCCACTGGTGGCGGCGAACGGTGCTGGGCGACACCACCTGGATACCGTCCAATTTGGAGATAGCGGATACCAGCGAGTCGGTGAGGCCGCTGGCGAAGCCGGCACGATGCAGGTCCCCCGCAAGCGGCTCGAAGGGGACCACGGCCAGGGCGGCGATGCCGGGACCGTGCTTGAGGAATCGTGACGGCACGTAGAACTGCCAGTAGATCAGACCGCCTAGAGCGACCATGGCCGCGAGCCAGGCAGCCGGAAGCCAGCGCCGGCGGGTCTTGGGTGCGGGCTTCGGCTGCGGCTGCGGATCGTCCTCTGCCGCGAAGCCTGCCCGCATGCCACCGTCACCCAAGCCAGCGCCAACCGGCTGCGGCTGCGGATCGTCCGCTGCCGCGAAGCGGTATCCCCGGCGCGGAATGGTCTCGATGTACGAAGATTCCACGCCCTCATCGCCGAGGGCCTTGCGGAGGAGCGAGACATTCCGCGCGAGGCCGACATCTTCCACCACGGTATCCGGCCAGACCAGTTTCATGAGCTCGGCCTTCTCGACGATGCGGCCGCGCCGCTCGATCAGGACGTGCAAGGTGTCGATGGCCTTGGGTCCGAGCTGCACCGTCTCGCCGCCGCGAAACAGGAGGCGCTGTTCCGAGTCGTACTGAAATGGACCGAAGCGATGGATCACGGTTTTCGCCTGGTCAACAGCAGGCGCATGGGGCGATTCTGCAGGAATAAGGAGCCGTCGAGGGTGTCGTCGATGCATTCGAAGGGCGCAGCGAAGCGGTCGCCGGAGAGCCGGCCCATAATCCGGTAGGGCGAGTTGATGTGCAGCAGCTGTCCGAACCAACTCCGGCCGTAGAAAATGTGGGCACCGGCGACGACGAATTCCGCGACAGTGCCGGTTACCGACCCGTCGGAATGGATGAGAAACTCGACAGGCTTGGGCCCGGTGCCGTACCAGACGCCCACGAGGCTGCGATCGGGGTGGAGCGTCGGGGTCATCAGCGGTGGCTGGCCGAAAATCTCATTGGCGCACAGCAGAAGAAAGGCAGCCAGCACGACGAGGAGAGAGGCCGTGACGGAATGGGGCAAGCGCCAGGGGACGAGGCTTGCCGGGGCGCCCGTTCGCAGCCGTCCCCAACTCGCGACATGCAATGCACCCACCAGGGCTGGCACGAGAAGGACCTACCTTTGCGGGTTGCTCGCACTGAGAGCGCACAGGAGACCGAAGCCGGCGACGGCGATCAGGCCGCCAAGGCCCTCCCATTTCCAGGCGATCGGCAGGCCGAGGAAAAGGGCCGCGATACTCAGCGCTTGCCAGCGTTCGGCGAAGGTGAGCCGCGAGAGATTCGGAGGGCCTTCGCCAAAGACGAAGGCCAGGAAGAGGAGAAACAGCAGCGTACCGGCGATGCGCGCCGTCCAGCGTCCGATGACGGCGGCCCGCCAGGAGGCTTCGAAGGCATTCATGCCCCAGTTTAACGAGATTCAGGTGCGAAAGTACCTTCGCGAATGTTTCGGATTCTGCGGTAGGACATGCTTCAGCTTGTCCAGGCGAGCGGCGCTCGCCCGTTCTTCAGTCACAGGTTGTACGGAGTTCTCCGGTGGCAGAGCTGAACTGTGACTTCCCTCCCGACGTGGCACAGGCACTTCTGCCTGCCGGCGCCGAGACTCTCCCGGCGCGGGCGAGCGCAGCTCGCCTGGACAAGCTAAAGCATGTCCTACCGCAGACGCCGACAGGAGTGTCGGCGCTGCAGGCATGAGTGCCTGCGCTACGTCCCGACCCGGTTCCTAAGAAGGTTAGTGCATGGGCGAGCTGGTGAAGTCGCGGATGGTGTCTATGGCGAGAACGCCAAGGCGCCGCCCTTGGGCCGTGTCAGTCCTCCGCAATGCCACTATCGGATCCACGCGCATCGCCCCCCGTGCCGGAATCAGCCCAGCCCCCACCACTACCGCGATAAGCGACACCGCCCCGGCCGCCACGATCGCCGGTTCCACGGGACTCACGCCATACAGAAACCTGGCCAGAAGCCGCGATGTCCCCGCGGTACCAGCCAGGCCGGCCACCGCTCCCACGGCCGCCAGAAGCAGCGTCTCGCTCACCACCATACCCATCACCGAGGCCGGGGTGGCACCCAGCGCCATGCGAATGCCGATTTCTTTCGTCCTTCGCGCCACCGCGTACGATGCCACGCCGAACACTCCTACGGCTGCCAGCGTCACGGCGAGCCCGGCGAATAATCCGAGCAGCAAGGTGTTGAGGCGCCGCGACTCCAGCTTGCTATCCACCACGCTCTGCATGGCCGCCACTACCACCGGCTGGTCCTTGTCGATCTCCGCCACGGCCCGGCGCACCGCCGCTGACATCGCCCCGGTGTCATTCGCCGTTCGGACCACCAGCACATTGAACCTCCCCATCGCTCCGCCCTGGGTGCTGGGCTGCAGTTGATGGTTCAGCGCGTAGATCTGGCCCGCCACGGCCCGCTGCGACACGTCCGGTGCTCCGCCATTGGTCAATTGACGAACGTCTTTGGCGATCCCCACAATGGTGAACCACGTCTCGTCGAACTGGATTCGTTTGCCCAGCGCCCCGGTTCCCGGCCACCACGCACGTGCCAGCGACTCGCTGACGATGGTCACCGGTTGTGACGCCGGACCGTCGCTCTCCGCGAAGTACCGGCCGGACACCAGCGGAATCGCCATCGCCCGCAGATAATCCGTGCTGGTATTCGAGTAGTCCGCAAAGGGCTTCTGCCGCTCCGTCTCCGGCCGCCCCTCGACCACGAATTCCGTTCCCTGCATGATGAGTCCCATGGGAAGAGACGATACCGTGCCGGCATACTGCACGCCGGGCAAGGCGTCCACCTTGCGGAGCAACTCCTCGCGGAACGCCCGCACCCGGGCGGCGTCGGGATAGCGGCGCTTCGACAACCCCAGCCGCGCGGTGAGCGCATGTTCTTTCTGAAAACCAAGATCTACGTTCAGGGCGCGGCGCAAACTTTCGATCAACAGTCCCGCGCCCGCCAGCAGCACTACCGCCAGGGCCACTTCGACGGTCACCAGCAGGCGCGCGCCGCGGTTACGCGCGGTGGCCGCTCTGCCGCTGCCCGGCCGCACGGCTGGGATCAGCCCGAACAGCAGCCCGGTGAGCAGCGATACGCCCGCAGCGAACCACAACACGGGTCCGTTGAGTAGAATCTCGTCGGCCCGCGGCATACTCGCCGGCAGTGCGGACTTCAGAAGCGGCAGCGCTGCGTGCGCCAACAGCACGCCGGCAGCGCCCCCGGCCAGCACCAGCATTCCGCTCTCGGTAAGAAGTTGGCGTGCCAGCCGCGGCCACGTCACTCCGAGCGCCCGCCGTATGGCCATCTCGCGCTCGCGCCCGGCCGCGCGCGCCACCAGCAGGTTGGCGATATTCGCGCACGCGATCAGCAGCACCAGGGACGCCGCGGCCATCACCAGCAGGAGCGCCGGCCGCACCTCCTCCAACTGCCTGGAATCGGTGAGGCTAGCGACCCGGATTGCCCAGTCGCCATCTTCTTTCGGATAGGCGCGGGCCAGCCGCACTGCGATGGTGTCCATCTCGGCCTGCGTCTGGCGGACGGAAACTCCGGGCTTCAAGCGCGCGATCACTTGCAGCGAATGCCGGTCCCTGGCGCGCTCCTGTTCCGCCGGCAGATTGAGAGACATCCAGATTACCGGCCGGTACGACGCCGACCCCATCGGCGGGAATTCGAATCCCCGCGGCATGACGCCGGCGATGGTGTAGGCTTCATCGTCCACCTGGATCTGCCTTCCCACCACGGCAGGGTCGCCCCCGAATCGCCGCTGCCACCACGTGTAGCCGATCAAAGCCTGGCGCGGCCCGGTGCTGCGATCCGCCCCCGATTCGATGGGGCGCCCGACCGCCGGGTTGGCGCCCAGCAATCCGAACAGGTTTGCGGAGACTCGGTGGCCAACCACTTCCTCGGCGCCTTCGCTGCCCGTGACGTTCACCTCGTGCACGTATCGGTGGACTCCGAAGGCCTCAACGGTGTTGGCTTGCGTTTTCCAGTCGGCCAGGTCCGGACAGGACGCGCCACCCAGAAACCGGTGGCCGGTCAATTGTTGCGTGGCGAAGTCCGCCAGCCGGCCGGCCTGGGCATACTTCGCCGGAGAGAGCCAGACGCCGTAGAGCACGCTGAAAATCGCCGTGTTGGCGCCGATCCCGAGTGCCAGGGTCAGCACCGCTACCCCGGTAAACCCCGGGGAACGCCGCATGCTACGCATCGCATACCGCGCATCATGGAATAAGTCCTCCATAAGTTGCATATGTGAGAGACGTGGAGAACGGGCAAATTGCTGATAGAATTTTGGGGACTATGAGCTTCGTGTGGCAGGGAATCTTGTCACGATTGGCTGACACACGGCGGTGGTGGGGGCGCAGCTCTCGCCGCTGGTGTACTGCGTCGGAAATCCCGATCGCTTTACCATGCTTTGCTCGCTTAGCAGCCGCGCAAGAATAATTTCAGATTGTCAGGAGGTGGCGATGTGGCTCTCAGTCTGCGCCACGTCGGTTGCTGTGGGGTTATTCATGTGCGCGGCGATCCCAGTGGCCTACGGGACGGTTCGGATCGACATCGGGTTCCGGGCGGATTCGATTGTCGAAGATCTGGCGATCGCGGAGATCGAGCCGGTCGAG
>Ga0182013_10003114_pt1 | contig 21056 bp, 15 predicted proteins | sample 612S2MmetaG_FD_120487 | JGI IMG/M metagenome (GOLD analysis project Ga0182013, IMG submission 120487) | Permafrost microbial communities from Stordalen Mire, Sweden - 612S2M metaG | ecosystem: Environmental > Terrestrial > Soil > Wetlands > Permafrost | place: Sweden: Stordalen | collected... | reverse complement strand
GTTCGTGGTGACGTGCTGTTGCCACGAGGTCCGTACCGTGTTCGATCGAATCCACATCCTGGCGAGCCGCCGAACGCTCGCGCCGTTTCTCATCGCGCTCGCCTGCTCGTTCGATGGGCCGCCGGCCGGAGCCGACGACACATCGGCGCCGCCGGTTGCCCTGCCGCCCGTGGTGGTCAGCGCCACCCGTATTCCGACTCCGGAGGCTCAGCTTGGCAGCAGCGTCACCGTCATCACGGGCGACGAGATTGAGCGCAAGCAGGAGCGTACGTTGCCCGATGTCCTGCAGGATGTCCCTGGACTGAATGTCGTCCAGACGGGCGGTCCAGGGAGCGTCACGTCCGTGTTCATACGGGGCACCAATTCCAATCATACCAAAATTCTCATCGATGGAGTGGACGCGAGCGATCCCAGTTCCTCGAATGGAGCATTCGACTTCTCTCAGATCCTCGCGTCCGACATCGAACGCATCGAGGTGTTGCGCGGTCCGCAAAGCGGCCTCTACGGGTCGGATGCGATCGGCGGGGTGATCAGTATCACCACGAAGCAAGGATCGGGACCGCCCCGGCTTCGCGCCAGCGTCGAAGGAGGGTCTTTCGGCACATTCAACCAGTCCGCCGGCATCAGCGGCTCCCTCTCGCGCTTCAGTTACAATTTCGATTTCTCGCATTTGCACACCGCGGATACACCGGTCACGCCGCCGGGTCTGGTTCCTCCCGGACGGCCGGTCAATCCCGACTATTACGACAACATAACTCTCGCGACGCGGCTCGGCGCGCGGCTGACGGACAATTTCGATCTCGGGCTCGTGGCGCGGTATGTCGATTCCACGTTGCGCTCCACCGCCGACGACTTCCTCGGACCGGAAGCGATTCCCAGCGACAGCGACAACCACGAGTTTTTCACGCGTGCCACCGCGCATCTGGTGCTGTTCGATGGTACGTTCGATCAGACCGTTGGCGTCGCCTACACGGATTACACACGGCGCCTGGTCGATCCGAACGATACGCCCGCGGTCCCGGCTTACTATCGCGGCGACCAGGTCAAAATCGATTACCAGGGTAACATCCGCCTCATGCCTGGGCAGGTTCTGACCTTTGGCGCGGAGCACCAGCTCGATGAGATCGACGACAGCGCGCCGGTTGTCGCGCAGATGGCCAACGATGCCGTTTTCCTGCAATTGCAATCGAGTTTTGGCGAACGGTTTTTCAACACCACCAGCGTTCGTTACGATAACAACGACCGTTTCGGCGGCAAAGCCACGTTTCGCGTTGCTCCGGCCTTTCTGATCCCCGAGACGGGCACCAAACTTAAGGGCAGCATCGGCACCGGGTTCAAGGCACCGACTCTCGACGACATGTTCGACAGCTACCCGGAGTTCGGTTTCTTCGCGAACCCGTACTTAAAACCGGAAACCAGCGTTGGTTACGATATCGGTTTCGAGCAGTCGCTGTTCGGCGACCGGGCCGCGTTCGGCGCGACGTATTTCCACAATAACATCGCGAACCTGATCTCCATCAACGAAACCGGCACGTCGTTGGCGAATATCGGTCAGGCGACGACACAGGGCGTCGAAACCTTCGTGTCGTACAGGCCCGTGACGGCGGTGACGCTGCGCGCGGACTACACCTACACCAACGCGGTGGACGACATCCTGCATCAGGAACTGCTGCGGCGGCCGAGGGACAAAGCCAGCCTGAACGCGACCTGGCAGGTGACCGAGGCAGCCTCGGTTTCGGCGACCGTGCTCTATGTCGGTCCGTGGGTGGACATCAACCGGTCGGGCTCCGTTTCCGGATTGATCGCGAAGGGTTACACTCTCGTGAACCTCGCCGGTTCCTATGATCTGGGTCATGGTCTGACCGCGTTCGCGCGCATCAACAACCTGCTCGACCAGCATTACCAGGACCCGACAGGTTTTCTCCACCCGGGGCTCGGCGTTTTCGCGGGGCTGCGGATGGCCTTCGATACGCCTGGCTGATGGAGCCGATCCGATGGGGCAATCGCCGATGGGCCAATCGCTGACAGGGCAGTCGCCAATGGGGCAAAGTCCGGTGGGACAAATTCCGGTTGGGCAAACAGTCAGCGAAGCAACTGTTTCCGGCGCGACGCGGCCACGGCGGGTGGTCGAGGAAGATGGTGCGACCGTCGAGGTGTTTTCGCTGCCGATCGACGCGGCGAGCCTTGAGGTCCTGCTGCGCGATCTGTTCGAGGAACATTGGCGGGAAATCGGCTTCGGTCCGATCATTCAGGGCGCGGCCTGGGAAATGCGCGCGGCCGAACCGCCGAAGAAAGTCAAAATGTTCGACGGATACCTAACGGTCACGTTCGGCGTTCCGCGCTTCCACATCTGCATCGGCGAGCACAAGGGGCCGCACAACAACCCGGTATCGCCGGCGCTGGCGCGGCATCGCCGCACCGGACGCGCCGAGATGTATCGCCGGCTCAGCCGCTCCGGCACGCCGGTTTCCTGGGGCATTCGCCTGTTCAACGGCAAGGGCGAGCAGCAGATCACCATCCTGTTGCCGAACCCGTTCCTGCATCCCGACACGGACAAGATCCTGAAGCTGCCCGATTGGTCGCGCCTGGCGCTGTGGGACCAGTTGCGCGCGCGTTGGTTCGGCCTGGAAAAACCCGATCCGTTCGACCGCTCCGGCCTGGGTTTTCGCCATGACTGATGCACGGAATCGCCCCCGTCCTCATTGGGGAACTCATTCGACTTCAACAACGGAGACCATCATGAACCAGCCATCCGTGACCCGGCCGTCCACGTTCGTCACGCACGGTCCGGATGACACCACGCCGACGGGGTGGCGTCGCGCGCTCTGGCTGACGATCCTGGTCGCTGCCAGCGTGGCGTTCAGCCTGGGTTTCGCGTGTGCCGTGCCGTTCGCCGCCTTCGGTGCGACGGTTGCCCTGACGCTGGAACGCCGGGAAGGGATCTGGCTGACCGTGGCGCTTTGGCTCGTCAATCAGGTCGTCGGCTTCACCGTGCTGGGGTATCCGTGGACGGCCGAAACCTTTGTGTGGGGCGCTGTCCTGGGACTGGTGGCGGTGGCGGCGACCCTGGCTGCGCAAGCGACCACCCACTGGCTGCGCGAGCGCGATCGGGCAATCGTCGTTTTGGCGGCGTTCGCCGTGGCGTTCGTCGTCTATGAGGGGGCCCTGTTCGCCGTCTCCGCCAGCCTTTTGGGCGGGACCGAGAATTACGCGCCTCAGATCGTCGTCCGCATCCTCGAGATCAACGCGGCGGCCTTCGTGGGATTGCTTGTGTTGAACAGGCTCGCCGCGAGGGTGGGCCTCACGGCGAAACCGGCGTTTACCTGATCGACGGGGGGCGTTTTGGCGACGACCAACAAGAGACGAGTCAGCTGACGCTCCGGCCTTTCTCGTCATCCCCGGGCTCGACCCAGGATCCATCCAGGCACCGTTCGGTGATTGGTCCCTGGGTCAAGCCCAGGGATGACAGGGGTGTGACGGTAACCTGACGCGGTAATTGTCGGGCGTCGCCTTTATCTGGCCGCTGCCCAATCGGCGTGGCCGGGATGCGCGACTGGTGCTGCTGGAGGGGATCGAACTCTCGACCTCTCCCTTACCAAGGGAGTGCTCTACCACTGAGCTACAGCAGCGCCGGAAGCGCCCGGACGCGTTCATAGTGGCTCCCTGGCGCGCCAGCAAGCCCCGCGCATCATCCTGAGCATCGCCCTGTCCACCGAGCGCCATCGCGCCCGGTCTCCGGCCTCGCGGCGGTGAACCGGGGAATAATCCGCCTCCGGCAACCCGGCGTTAATCCTTCGTTAGGCCATTTCGCTTCTAATACGGCATCCCGACCTCAGGACGCCGCGGCATGAACGACCTCGCCACCACCGATCCGCCGCACGCCGCGACGCCTTCCGAAGTGTTGCAAGGCGCCCTGATCGACAGCCGCCAGCGCTGGCGGGAACTGGTCAACCTGGCCGCCGACTTCACCTTCGAAACCGACGAGTGGGGCCGTTTCGCCCTGATCACCCCCGACCCGGCCCTGGGATGGGCCACCGCGACGCTGATCGGCCAGCCCGCCTCGATGCTACTGGCCGAGGGCGCGGACGCCATGTTCGATCCGTTCCGGGTCAGTGCCAGGATCCATCACCGGCAGGCATGGCTGAAACGCGGCGACGGCGGCGTCGCCTGTCTCACGTTCCGCGCCGCGCCGATCCAGGATCCAACCGGCCGAATCGCCGGCGTCCGCGGCGTCGGCATCGACATGACCGAGTGCGACAAGCAGGCAGCCGGCGTCGCGGTCGCGCTGCGTCGCGCCGAGGTGCTGGATCACATATTGTGGTGCATGGGCCAGGAAATCCTGATCCCACGCATGATGGGCGCCGTGCTGAACGCGATCGCCAACGCCATGGGCGCCGAGGGCGCGGCGGTGATCCTGGCGCCCACCGACCAGGCTGCCGCCCTGCTGGCCCATGTCTCGGGCACCGGGGCGGAGCAGGTGCTGGACGCCGCCGGCGGCACGCTGCGCCTCAGTGGCCCGCACCCGGAGCAGACCACAGCCACCGATGGCCGGCCGGTGCTGGTCGCCGGCTGTCAGACACGCTTCGGGCAGAAAGCCGGCCTCGTGACCTGGCGCACCCCGGCCGCCCGCGGCTGGGACGACGACGACAGCCAGCTCATCGGCTCGGCCGTCAACATCATCCGCATGGTACTGGAACATGAGGCCACCCAACGGGAAATGACCCGCCAGGCGCGCACCGATCCGCTCACCGGCCTGCTCAACCGGCGGGCGTTCCTGGAGGAAATGGAACGGCACGCGGCCCGGCAGGACCGGGAGAACCAGCCCGCGACGTTGATGTTCGCCGACCTCGACAATTTCAAGCCGGTGAACGACCGTTTGGGCCATGAAGCCGGTGACGAGGTGCTGCGTTGCACCGCCGCCCTGCTGCGCAGGACATTCCGGCCCACCGATCTGATCGCCCGCCTCGGCGGCGACGAGTTCGCGATATGGCTGAACGGCGCCGATCACATGACGGCGGCGGAACGGGCCGAGTTCCTGCGCGACGAAGTGCCGCGCGAACTGGCCGATATCACCGGCCCCGACGGCCCCCGCGTCAGCCTGTCGATCGGCATCGCCAGCCGCGCGCCGGGGGAGGGCGAGGCACTCGACAGCCTGATGCGGCGCGCCGACCGGGCGATGTACGAGGTCAAGCGCGGCGGTCGCGGCCATTGGCGCGTTTCGTTGCGGAGGCGTCCTTCCGATGGCGTCCGATGAGGCAACCCGCGTTCGCCTCGGCGCCAGGCCGGACACCACGCCGGAGGTATTGCGCGCTTTGGCGGCGGACGGATCGGTGACGGTACGAGCGGCCCTGGCGATGAACCCCGCCACGCCGGCGGAGACCAATGTCACGCTGGCCAGGGATGCCGATGAGCGTGTCCGGGCGTTACTCGCCCGCAAACTCGGCGCGCTCGCCCCGGCGCTGTCGGCTGGCGCGCTGACCCGGCTCAGGCGGCAAACGCTCGATGCGCTGAACGCACTGGCCGACGATGAGACCATCCGGGTGCGCGCCGCCATCGCTGACGTGATCAAGGACCTGCCAGACGCGCCAAAGGAGTTGATCCTTCGTCTCGCGCACGATACCGCGGTTTTGGTGTGCGAGCCGGTGATCCGGCTCTCGCCGCTGTTGACCTCGGACGATCTGGTCGCGCTGGTGGCGGCCGCGCCATCGTCCGGCACGCGGCTCGCGGTGGCGCGACGACGGGACATCGACGCCGCCGTCAGCGACGCGATCGCGGCGGGCGGCACCGAGGACGTGGTGCTGGCGCTGCTGATGAACGGCTCCGCGCAGATCAGGGAAGCGACGTTGGACGCACTGGTGGACCGGTCGGAGGCCCATCCTGCCTGGCACCCGCCGCTGGTTCGGCGACCGGCGTTATCGGATCGGTCCGCCCACGCTTTGTCGCGGATCGTAGCCGATCATCTGCTGGAGGTACTGGCGGCTCGCGGCGACCTCGATCCCGCGCTGACCGCTGACCTACGCGCGCGTGTCTCGGCGCGGCTGCGATCAGGGTCCCGTCCGGTGGCCGATCTGTCCGACGAGGCCACGGATCCCGTTGGCCTCGAGCCGGCTCCGGTTGTCCCGCCGGCGAAACCGACGGAAGCGGATGTCCTCGACGCGGCGCGCGACGGTGACGCGCGAAAAGCCGCCACGATGCTCGCGCTCGCGGCGGGCGTGCCGTTGCTGGCGGTTCGCCGCGCGGCGACGCTGCGCAGCGCCAAAGCGCTGGTCAGCCTGGTGTGGAAAGCGGGTTACTCAATGAAAACCGGCTACGCGATGCAAATCCTGCTCGCCCGCCTGGCGCCCGGTACCGTCCTCAAACCTGGGCCTGGCAACAGTTTTCCGTTGTCGGTGGAGGAGATGTCCTGGCAACTGGACTTTCTGAACGGCAAGGACCGGTAGCGGCAATGACGGGTCGGTTGATCCGGCCGTTCCATTCCGTGCCTGAAACTTCATTCCAGGCCATCGCGCGGCCTGACGCGGCCATTTGGCGCGGCGATCGCCGGAGGGTCTCACACCAGGAACGCGCTGGCGTCGAAACCATCCGGCAGGCGCCCTGTCGGACGGATCATCGCATAAGGCTCTCGCGCCAGGAACTGGCCGCTGCCCGGCTCAGCCTGGACCTTCCCGTCACGCATCACGATCTCGCCGCGTCGGACCGTTGCGACCGGCCAGCCGGTGACCTCCAGACCTTCATAGGGGGTGTAGTCGATGACGTGCTGCAACAGGTCGTTGGTGATGGTCACACGCTTGTCCGCGTCCCACACCACCAGATCGGCGTCCGCGCCAGGCGCGATCGTTCCCTTGCGCGGATACAGCCCAAACAACCGGGCTGGATTGCTCGCGGTCAGACGCACGAATTCGCAGGCATCGATGCGGCCCTTCGAGACACCCTCGCTGAACACGATCGGCAGCCGCGACCCCAGACCCGGCACGCCGTTGGGAATGTCGTTGAACGGCGCGTTGTCGCCATGCGCGCGCTTGCCGCGTGGCGAGTCGTAGCCATAACCGCTGTGATCGGACGAAATCACGTCCAGCGTGCCGCGGCGGACATCATCCCACAGCCCTTCGCTCGCCGCTTCATTCCGGGGCGCCGGGCTGCACATGAATTTGGCGCCCTCGAACCCCGGCCGGTCCATGTGCGCGGCGGACAGCACGAAATACTGCGGGCAGGTCTCCCCCCACACCTTCACGCCGCGCCGCTGCGCCCGCTCGATCTCCTCCGCCACTTCCGGGCACGAGACATGGAAGATCTGGATCGGCTGATCGACCATTTCCGCCAGAGCGATCGCGCGGTGCGCGGCCTCCCGTTCCACCATCGAAGGCCGCGACCAGGCGTGGTATTTCGGCCCGGTGCGCCCGTCGGCGAGTAAAGCCGCGATGCGCCAGCGGATCGCCTCGTAGTTCTCGCAATGCACCGTCACCAGCGCCCCGGTGCGCCGCGCGGCCGCCAGCACGCGCAGGAACTGGCGATCGTCCAGATGCAACGGATCGTAGGTCAGGAACACTTTCAGGCTGCGGATGCCGGATGCCACGACATCGGGCACCTCCCGAAAGATCACGTCGTCGGAGGCGTCGGTGATGATCTGGTGGAAGCTGTAATCGACCATCGATTTCGCCGCGAGCCGCCGATACTCCGCCAGCGGCGCGCTGATCCCCTGGCCCTTGAACTGGGTCGAGAACGTGATGACGCTGGTGGTGCCGCCGGCCAGAGCGGAGGTGCTGCCGGTGACGAAGGTTTCCTCATCGGTGGTGCCGTCTTCGCGCAATTGCTCGATATGGCAATGGGTATCGACGCCGCCGGGCATGACCAGTTTGCCGCGCGCGTCCAGGGTGCGGGCGCCTTTAAGGCCCAGGCCGAGGGCCTGAATTTGGCCGCGCGCGATGGCGACGTCGGCGCGGAACATGTCGGACGGCGTCACCACCGTGCCGCCTTCAATCACCAGATCGTAATCTGCCATCCTTCAGGGATCCTTGATTGCGCCAAAGCGTGAGCGGCGCGCGGGTGCGAATCTCGCCTTGATAACGTCGTCACACGGCACGGCAAGGTGGGTCGCCGCAGGGTAGCACGGCGACGTCCAGATGGCGCGAATGGCCGAGATTGGACGATACCGAATTGACGGCTCCGGATGATTTGTGCCTCGGACAGGACATTCAGGTCCGCGGTGTCAAATGGCAATTCTCGAACCAAACGGACATCAAATCGGCGTTCCCGGTTCGCCCGCGAAGCGCGTGAGGAGCGCGTCAGCAAGATGAGCAGCCTCGATGAAACGCTCTGAGTAGTTTCCGAGGCTGCTCGCCACCCCGGTGACCGGTTACCATGAAGGCACGCGCACCGCATGCCTTCATCTTGCGCGCCGCCGGTTGAGGTCCCGAATTCTCCATGGACATGAAAGTTGACGCGCCGCCCGTGGAACAACAGGCCTCGGACGGCACGCAAGAGACGTCGAACGTCGCGCCGGTCCAACCGGCACCTCCCGCCCAGAAGGCGCTGCCCGCCGAGGCGGCTCCGCCTGGGCCGCCGCCTCCACCCGCGCGGACCGGTTGGTCCGGGAAGAAAAAAGCATTGGTCGCGGGCCTCGTCATTTTGGCGGTTCTCGCGATTGGCTACGGACTGGCGCGGTATTGGGAGCAGCCGAAAACCGACCCGAACCGATTGATGCTTTATGGCAATGTCGATCTGCGTCAGGTCGAACTCGCCTTCAACAACAGCGAGCGGGTCGCTGAGGTGCTGGTTCAGGAAGGTGACCGGGTTACCCGCGGACAGGTTCTGGCCCACCTGGACATCAGCCGGCTGAAAACGCAGGCGGCGACCGCCGAAGCGATGATGCAGGGTCAGCAGGCGATGGTGCGAAAGCTGCATGCCGGCAGCCGTCCTGAGGAAGTCGCTCAGGCCCAGGCCAATGTGGTTTCGGCGAAAGCGGACCTGGTCAACGCCGATCAAACCTGGCGGCGGTTGTCGTCCCTGGGGGGTCTGACAGCGGGACGGGCCATCAGCCAGCAAGACCTCGACGGTGCCAAAGCCGCCCTGGGCGTGGCGCGGGCGCGGGTCACGGTGGCGGAAAAATCCCTCGATCTTGCCGTGATCGGCCCAAGGCAGGAGGATATTGCCCAAGGCGAGGCGCAACTGCGCGCCGATCAGTCCCAACTTGACCTGCTGCACCTGAAACTGACCGATGCGGACCTGATTTCCCCGACCGATGCCGAGGTGCGTTCCAGGCTTTTGGAGCCTGGCGAGATGGCGTCCCCGCAACGGCCGATTTTCAATCTGGCCATCACCGATCCAAAATGGATAAGGGCCTATGTCTCCGAGACCGATCTGGGGCGGGTTCACCCGGGGACGAAAGTCTCCATCAGCGCGGACGGTTTTCCCGGCCGAACCTTCTCGGGCTGGATCGGTTTCATTTCCCCTGTTGCTGAATTCACGCCCAAAGCGGTTCAGACCGTGGAGCTGCGTTCCAGCCTGGTTTATGAAATTCGCGTTTTCGTGCGGGACCCCCGGGACGACATGCGTCTGGGCATGCCGGCGACCGTATCCCTCGAATTAGAGCCGGCGGACGCCCAGGGTGAGCCCCAGGCCAAGCCATAGCAATGTGGACGAAACTCATCACAGGGATGGCGGTGGTGGCCGTGGCCGGCTGCACCGTCGGCCCGAACTATCAGCAGTCCGCCGGCCGCGCTCCGGCCGCCTGGAGTTCGCCGGTGCCCAACGGGCTGACGGACAGCGCGGCGGAGACTTCGTCCTGGTGGACCTCGTTCAACGATGCTGAACTGAATTCTCTCATTCAACGGGCGGTAAAAACGAATTTGGATTTACGTGTATCCGAAGCCCGGCTGCGCCAGGCGCGGGCGGTGCGCGGCATGAGTGTGGCGGATTTCGCACCCACGATCGATGCCACCGGTTCATACGCCAGACAGTTACAGAGCAGCAACCAGCCGCTTATTGGAGCTCTGCCGCTCCCGGCGAATTTTCCGTTCGAGTACAACGTCTACAATGCCGGGTTCGACGCGTCCTGGGAAATCGACCTGTTCGGCGGCAAGCGTCGCGCGCTGGAAGCGGCCACAGCGGAATGGCAAGGCGCGATCGAGGCACGCAACGATGTGATGCTGACCCTGCTGGCCGAGGTGGCGCGGAATTACGTCGAATTGCGCGGCGGTCAGCGCCGTTTGGAGATCGCGGTGCGCGACCGAAAGCTCCAGGAGGAAGCGGTGGAGCTGACCCGCGCGCGCTTTCAAGGTGGGGTCGCGAACGAACTCGACCTCACGCGGGCGGTTGCCTTGCTGGCCAGTACGCAGGCGGCGATTCCCCCGCTTGAGACCGCCGTGCGGAAATCCATGTATGCGATAGCGGTCCTGCTCGGTCAGCAACCGGGCGAACTGGTGGCCGAGCTTTCGCCGGTTTCCCCGGTGCCACCGGTGCCGCCGGAAATTCCGATCGGGCTGCCCTCCGATCTGCTCCGTCGCCGCCCGGACGTGCGGCAGGCCGAGCGGCAACTGGTGGCCGAGACGGCCCGCATCGGTGTCGCGGAAGCGGAATGGTTCCCCAAACTTTCGCTCACCGGAGACGTTGGAGCGGAAACCGTCAGCGCCAGCAAGTGGTTCGTACCCGGCAGCTTGTTCTGGTCGGTCGGTCCGAGCGTGCAATGGCGAATTCTCGATTTCGGCCGGGTCCGCGCGGAAGTGCGGGCGCAAACCGCGATGCAGGAGGCGGCTCTGGCGACCTACGAGAAAGTCACGCTGACCTCGTTGCAAGAAGCGGAGAACGCCGTCGTGGCCTACGCCCGGGAGCAGAACCGCCACACCGCGCTGGTTGTCGTGGTCGAGCAAAACCGGCGCTCTCTGGCGATGGCCGACGCGCTGTACAGCAAAGGGCGCGTCAATTTTCTCGACGTGCTCGACGCGAGGCGGTCGCTCTATCAATCCGACGATCAACTGGCGGTGAGCGATCAGGCGATCTCGGTCGATCTCGTCGCTCTCTACAAGGCGTTGGGCGGCGGTTGGGAGACGATGATATCGGAACGGGTGACGAAGCAGGTGTCGTCGCCGTGACCGCGCCAGCGGAGTCTCCCGCGTTGCAACTGAAGGGCGTTCGCAAATCGTTTCGCCGTGAGACCGGTGAAACGGTGCGCGCGCTCGACAACATTTCGTTCTCTGTCGGCAAGGGAGGCCTCGCCGCGTTGGCCGGGCCGGACGGCGCCGGCAAGACAACGCTGCTACGCCTGCTTGCCGGGTTGATGAAGGCCGATGGCGGCATTGTCAGCGTGCTGGGGATCGACGCCGCCAGGGACCCGCAAGCGATCCAGTCGCGCATTTCGTACATGCCGCAACAGTTCGGGCTCTATGACGATCTGACGGTCCAGGAAAATCTGAATCTCTATGCCGACTTGCACGGGATCACCGCCGAGGACAAGCGGACTCAGTATCCCCGCCTGATGGAAATGACCGGCCTGGATCCATTCAAAGCGCGGCTTGCCGGACAGCTTTCCGGCGGCATGAAACAAAAGCTCGGCCTGGCCTGCACGCTCGTCCGCTCCCCCGAATTGCTGCTGTTGGACGAGCCGACCGTCGGGGTCGATCCGCTGTCGCGCCGCGAACTGTGGGAGATCATCCATAAGCTGATCAAAGAGGGTATGACGGTCCTGCTCAGCACCAGTTATCTTGACGAGGCGGCGGCCTGCGAACGCGTGCTGGTGCTCAATGAGGGAAAAACTCTGGCGGAAGGGCCTCCGGAAGAGGTCTCCCGGCTGGCACACGGCCGCGCCTTTCTCGCGCAGCCTCCGGACGGAACGAAACCGCGGGATTTCCAGGCCCGGTTGCTGAACGAAGCCACGATCATCGACGCGGTGCCGGAAAGCGGCCAGGTACGGCTGGTCACTCAATCCGCTGGATCCGAGCCGGGGACGGTCGCCGGCGTGGCGATCAAACCGACGCCGGAACGGTTCGAAGATGGGTTTATGATACTGCTGCGACAGGCTTCCGGTGCAAAGCAAACCGGCGCGACGACGCGCCAGCCGGAAGAATCGGCGGTTGCCGGGGCCCACGGTGACATCGTGGTGGAGGTGCGGGACCTGTGCCGGCGCTTCGGCAAATTTCTGGCGGTCGATCATGTGAGTTTCAGCGTCAAACGCGGCGAAATCTTTGGTCTGCTCGGCCCGAACGGAGCCGGCAAAACCACCACGTTTCGCATGCTCTGTGGGCTATTGCCGGCATCGGAGGGCACTTTGAAGATCGCGGCGACCGATGTGCGTCAGCATAGTGCCTCGGCCCGCCAACATTTAGGTTACGTGGCGCAAAAATTCTCGCTTTATGGACAACTGACCGTTGGCGAGAATCTGGATTTCTTCGCGCGTGCCTACGGACTTGGCGGCGACAAAAAGCGCGAGCGGATCGCCTGGGCTTTGAGCGAGTTCAAACTCGAACCCTTCGTCCAACTGCCGAGCGCGCAACTGCCGGGTGGGTTCAAGCAACGTCTGGCGATGGCCGCCGCCCTGCTGCACCGGCCCGAGATTCTGTTCCTCGATGAGCCGACCAGCGGTGCCGACCCCTTTGCCCGCCGCGAATTCTGGCAGCGCATCACGGCGCTCGCCGCCACCGGGGTGACGGTGATCGTGACCACTCATTTCATGCCCGAGGCCGAGTATTGCGATCGGGCCGCGATCCTCGACAGTGGCAGGTTGCTGGCGCAAGGCACCCCCGCGGAGCTTCGCGCCCATGCCTCCGGCGAATCGGCGACGATCGAGGACGCCTTCGTCGCCATTGTTCAGCAGGCCCGCGGCAAGCAGCACGAAGGAGCGCTTGTATGACCGGGTGGCTGGCGAAATGGCGGCGTATTCGTGCGCTGACGATTAAGGAAACGCGGCAGATCATGCGCGATCCGAGCAGCGTCGCGATCGGTATCGTGTTTCCGATGATCATGATTCTGCTGTTCGGGTATGGCCTCTCGCTCGACGTCACTCGGATGAACGTCGCCGTGGTCGATCAGGACGCCTCCTCCGACAGCGCCGGCCTCGTCGGGGCGTTCCGGCTTTCGCCATATTTCGCCGTGACGGCGGTGCCCTCGATTGCCCAGGCGACAGCGCTGGTGATGGACCGGAAGGTGGACGGAGCCTTGCTGATCCCGTCCGATTTCACGCGGCGCCTGCACTCCGATGGGGCGGAACTCCAGGTCCTGGTCGATGGCACCGACTCGAACCAGGCGCGGATCATGCAGGCGTATGCCCAGGGACCGGTCGCGTTATGGGGCGCGACGCAGGCTGGCGGTGCCTCGGCCGGGCCAGTGATTGTCGTCGATCGGATGTGGTTCAACGAAACCAACAACAGTCGTTACTTTATTGTTCCAGGCCTGATCGTCATGGTGATGACCATCATTGGCGCCTTCCTTACCGCCATGGTGATCGCCCGGGAATGGGAAAGAGGAACGCTGGAAGCGCTCTTCGTCACGCCCATGCTGCCTGGAGAGTTTCTCATCAGCAAAATTGTTCCGTACTTTGGGTTGGGCGCGATCGGCTTCGTGCTCTGCGTCCTGGCGGGCCAATTCCTGTTCCGGGTGCCGCTCCGCGGTTCGCTTGTCCTGCTCTGCCTCGCCGCGACGGTATATCTTCTGGTGGCGCTGGGGATCGGACTGCTGGTGTCCACATGGGTCAAGAGCCAGTTCCTCGCCAGCCAGTTGGTCATGACGCTGACCTTCCTGCCGGCGATGATGCTGTCGGGTTTCCTCTATGATCTACGCAGCATGCCGGTGGTCATTCAGTGGATTACCTATGCGCTGCCGGCGCGATACGCGGTCTCGCTGATGCAAACCCTGTATCTCGCGGGCGACATCGGCGGCGTGGTCTGGCTCAATCTGGCGGTGCTGGCGGGCATGGCCGCGGTGCTGCTGGCGGCCACGCGGTGGGCGACCCGCAAGCAGCTTTCCTGAGCCACTGACATGCTCGCCTCGCTGCTTCGCATCGTCGCATTGATCCGCAAGGAATTTCTCGCCGTCCTGAAGGATCCGCGCAGCCGTTTCATCATTTTTCTGCCGCCGGTCTTGCAGTGCCTGCTGTTCGGTTACGCCGCCAGCTTCGACCTTAATTCCGCTTTCTACGCGGTGCTGGATCAGGACCGCAGCCCGGCCTCGATCGCCTTGCTCGCCCGTCTGGATGGATCCACCATCTTTCATCGTCAGGCCGATCTGCGCCGGCTGGAGGACATCAGTACCTGGATCGACAACAGCCGTGCGCTTCTGGTCATTCAGATCCCGCGGGATTTCGAACGCCATCTGCTGGCCGGCGAACCAGCGCCGATCCAGGTCATCGCCGATGGCCGCAACTCCAACACCGCCGGAACCGCTCTGGGCTATGTCGAAACCGTGGTCGGCGATTTCAACGCCGACTGGCGCGCCAGGCAGGGTCAGCCCGGCCCATCGCTTCGGGTCGTCACCCGCGCCTGGTTCAATCCCAACCTGGATTCACGCTGGACCATGATCCCCAGCCTGATTGGCACGCTGACCTTGATGGGAACACTGATGCTGACGGCGATGTCCGTCGCCCGCGAGCGCGAACAAGGCACCTTCGATCAGCTTCTGGTCACACCGTTCCGGCCGTTCGAAATCATGGCGGGAAAGGCGATCCCCAACATGATCATCGGCCTGGGCCAGGCGACCACCATTTTGCTCATAGCACAGTTCTGGTTTCGCATTCCCTTTGTCGGGTCGTTCATCGTGCTTTATTGCGGCCTCGGCCTGTTCCTGATGGCGGCGGTCGGCGTTGGCCTTTTCGTGTCTTCCATCGCGAAGACCATGCAACAGGCCATGTTGTACGCATTCCTTCTGGTGATGCCGTTTGCCTTGCTCTCGGGGCTGGCGACACCGGTCAGCAGTATGCCGGATTTCCTCCAGACCGTGATGGTCATCAATCCACTTCGCTACGCCCTGGACCTGACCAAAAGGGTTTTCCTGGAGGACGCCGGCTTCGCCCGGTTGGGTTCCGATTTTCTGCCTCTTGGCGTGATCGGATTGTTCACGCTTGCCGGCGCGGCGTGGATGTTCACGCGGCGGTTGAGTTGATATCAGCTGGCGAAAAGAGCGCCTCTTTATCCAGGATGCTGGTTCCGACAACCTTTAAGGAGCACACCCACGGAACGACTCACGACGGCTTTCCAACCATTGTGGGCCGTCTGACCGGCCCACTCCCCGACGTTCAATCCCGGCGTACAAAGGGCCGAACCGCGTCCAGCAACCGTTCGGTTGGCGCGAGGCGAGGCCCTTCGCCATCGTCCACCGGCGGCACGATGGTCACGCCCCACGTTGGCAGCGTGCGCAGCGAGGTTCGCGCCATTGGATGATCCAGCAACGGCTGATTGAGCGACGGCGCGACGATGACCGGCGTGCCGCGCCCGATCGCCTCCGCCGCCACCGACAGCGCCAGGGTATCGGCGATGCCGTGCGCCAGCTTGTTGAGCGAGTTGAACCCGCACGGCGCGAACAGCACCACGCCGCGCGGCGGCCGCGGCCGGATCGCCAGGTCGAAGTAAGACTCGACCACCTGAGCACCCGCGACATCCGCCAGTTCCCGCGAGGCGATGACCCGCGCGGCGTTCGGCGTCGGGATCGCGATCACCGTGGTGAAGCCGAGCCCGAGCAAGCCTCGCAGCAACTCCGGCCCGCGCGTCGCGGTCGTCGTGCCGCTGAGGATCAGATAAGCGACCTCGAACCGTTCGCCGCTTTGCGTACCTTCTTCCACCGCGTCCTCCCTGCCTCGGCGCTGTCATACACCGAGGGAGGCCGGAGTGAGGGCCGGGCCAGGCGAACGGAGGGGCAAACCGCTCACGCCTCCACCCCCGCCGACGGCGCACGCTGCGCCGGAATGCTCAGCCTGCTCCACAGCGTCAGGATCGTCATCGCCACCGCCGCGGCCATGAAACCCTCCCGATACCCTCCGGCCGCGAGCAGGAAACCGAACGCCAGTGCTCCCGTCCCCTGTCCCATGAACAACGCCAGGGCGAAGGCCGCCACCGCGGTGCCGCGTGCTTCCGGCAAGGCCTCGGTGGCGCGCGCCTGTAGCACGCCGTGGAACATATAGAACATCAGCCCCATGAAGACCTGCAACCCGGCCGCCACCGGCCAGTTCGGCGCCATCGCCAGGCCGCCGAGGCCAGCCGAGATGCCGATTCCGCCCAACAGCAGCAACCCGCCCTCGCCGAACCGGTGCACAAGGCGGCGGGCGAACCGGGTGTAGAGAAAGGAGCCCAGACCGAACCCGGCGACGACCAGTCCGGCGCGCGCGGCGCCCAGATCGAACTCCTGAATGACGAAGGCCCCGACATAGGGGAAGGCGCCGCCAAACAGACATAACCCATCGAAGAACGCGGAGATCAGCAACCACCGCGCGGCAGGACGCGCCAAAAGGCGGAAATAGACGGCGGGACCGGGGATCGCCGCGCGCCCATGTGGATCGGCTTCGAGCCAGATCCGCCGGCCAAACCGCCACGTCAGCGTCGCGCCCACCGCGATCGCGAACAAGCCGAGAGCAACGAAGGACATCCGCCAGCCGCCGTGCTCGCCGATCACCCCGGACGCCGGGCCGGTCAGCATCTGAGCCATCACCATTCCGGTCAGGAAGCGGCCCAACGTCTCTTGCCGTTCCTCGTAAGGCACGACATCGCCGAGGTACGCCATCATCAGCGGGATCACCGCGCCGGCGAACAGCCCGGACGCGGCGCGCAGCCACACCAGCGCGCTCAGGCTCGGCGCCGCCGCGCAGGCGGTCACGCAAACGCCGTACAGCACGACCGCGACACAAACGACCCGCAGCTTGCCCAGACGATCGCCGAGCGGCCCCAGCACCGCCTGCCCGAGCCCATACGGCAGCATGAAGCACGCGATCAGCACGGACGCGCCAGCCACCGTCACGTGCAACCCGCCGGCGACGAGCGGCAGCAGCGGATCGAGCAATCGCATCCCCGAGCCCGACGCGAACCCCGCCAGCGCCAGCAGTCCAATCGGCACCGCGGCCGCGGCGGCTGGCAAAGCCGGCACCTGACGACCCGGGACCTCTGGCGTGGCGCGCGTGGCCATGGTCGACATCCGCTCACATCGGATCGGCGATGGCGGTGGCGCATTGACACAGGTCAAAGCCCGGCCGCCGATCCTGTGTCGTTGGAACAGTTCGCCCGGACGGCCGGGCTGGCGAACGGGAGCGGACATGCGAGACCTCGAGGCTCGGACGATCAGGAAAGTGTCGGCGCGCCTGATCCCGTTCCTGATCGTCTGCTATTTCATCGCCTATCTGGACCGGGTGAACGTCGGCTTCGCGGCGATCACCATGAACAAGGCGCTCGGCCTGACGGCGACCATGTTCGGTTTCGGTTCCGGCATCTTCTTCGTCGCGTATTTCATTTTCGAGGTTCCCTCGAACCTGTTCCTCGACCGCTTCGGGGCGCGCAAATGGATCGCCCGGATCATGCTCACCTGGGGCATCCTGTCGGGGCTGATGGCGTTCATTCCGGCCATCTCGCACGCCACCGGCTTCACCAGCGAGACCACGTTCTATGTCGTCCGCGTGCTTCTGGGCATCGCCGAGGCGGGCTTCTTCCCCGGCATCATCTTCTATTTGACGCTGTGGTTCCCGGCGGTCTACCGCGGCCGCATCATCGGCGCCTTCATGGCCGCCATCCCGCTCTCCTCCGCCATCGGCTCCCCCATATCCGGCATGATACTGGGCATGGCCGACACGGGCGGACTGGATGGCTGGCAGTGGCTGTTCATCATCGAGGCGGCGCCGGCCATCGTGCTGTCGGCCGTCACCTGGTTCTACCTCACCGACCGCCCATTGGACGCGACCTGGCTGGAACCGGATGAGCGGGCGTGGTTGAGCAGCCGGCTGGACGCCGAGCGGCGGCAACGCGAGGCGGTGCACAATTTGTCGGTCGGCGCGATCCTGTTCAACGGGCGGGTGTGGGCGCTGGCGCTGGTGTATTTCGGCATGGTCGCCTGCAATTACGGCGTCGGCTTCTGGCTGCCGCAGATCATCAAGGCGTTCGGCCTGACCAACGCGATGACCGGGTGGGTCACGGCGATTCCCTACGCGGTCGGCGCGGTGTGCATGGTCTGGTACGGCCATCGCTCGGACGCGAAAAACGAACGCAAGGGCCATGCCGCTGTCGCGCTGATCGTCGCTGCTCTGGGCATCGGCGCCTCGACCCTGACCAGCGATCCGACGCTCACCGTGCTGGCGTTTACCATCGGCGCCTGCGGCGTGTTCGCCGGGTTGCCGGTGTTCTGGACGTTGCCGACCTCGGTGCTGTCCGGCACCGCGGCGGCGGCCGGCATCGCGGTGATCAACGCCGTGGGCAATTTGTCCGGCTTCTTCGGACCGTTCGCGATGGGCTGGATCAAGGACGCGACCGGCAGCTTCACCGGCGCCCTGCTGTTGATCGCGGGGCTGGCGATCGTGGCCATGGGGATCGTGCTGGCGCTTGGGCACGACCCGGAGTTGGAGGCGGCGCCCGGGGAGTAGCGTCGGGGCAGGGGACCAGGCGCCGCGCCCGCCGGGGCGGCCTTTCTCATGCTGTCACGTCAGCGAGATCGGCAGTCCCGGCATCGCCAGTTGTTCCCGATCGCGCCAGTCGGCGCGGACATAGTTGATTTCCAGCAGCCGCCGCACGCCCACGATTGGCCGCGGATCGAAGCCGTGCCACGTGTCCTGTCCCGCCACGAAAATCACCCCGGAATTGAACGCGCCGGACGAACGCGCGGCCCAGAGACGGTCGGCATCGTAGATGTCCGTGCCCCAGTCCTTCGCATGCGGGCCGGTGAACAGATACACGACCATTGAGAACAGCTTTTCCGGGATGTCGCGATGCGGTTCCAGCCACGCGCCGTCCAGATCCTGCATGTATTCCATGCGCAAAAAGCCGCCCGCCACGTCGATGTCGCAGGTCGATGCCATCGTTCGCGCCACGTCGGGCCGCTGCAACGCCTCCGCCAACGCCGCGCACGCCGGAAACGCGCCGCGCAACTCCGGCGTGATGAACGTGCGCTGGCTGTTGTAGCTCCCGCGGGTGCCGTCGGTGTGGCCCAGAAGCGGCGGCGCGATCGGCAACACCAGGATCGCGGTGCACAAAGCCTCGGGCAGCACGTCGCGCAACCGCCAGTGACGAAACGGCCAGTCCGCGCGTTCCGAGCGGCCGACAGCCCCGATAAAATGCTCCGCGATTCCCGCGGCCGAGGGAACCGGTGGGTAGCTCATGACACCGGCCGGCTCAACCGGCGCGGCGCGTAGTCGATGATCTTCCGCAACAACGGCACTGACTTGGCGTACGCGCTGAGGCTGTGCCGCCAGTATTCCTTGCGCACGTACCACTCGGAATCCACATAGCACAGCTGCAAACTCATGCGCTGACCCTTTTGCGGCAGGAAGCCGTGCCACGAATTGTCACCAACCCGGAACATCAGCATGCGGCCGAACTCCGGGGCGAACTCGAACGCGTAATCGTCGCGGTCGGGGCCGTGCAGCACGCGCAGGCGGCCCTTTTCGTGCGGCCACTCGCGGGTGAACCCCAGTAGCACCGTGACGATCTTATGTTTCGAGTCCGGATGCGCGTAGCCCTCGTTGTAGTGGCCGGTGGTGTTGCCCATCATGACGATGGCGGGCGGACACGCGCTCAGGTCCATGTCGAACTTGCGCTCGACCAGGCCGCGAAACCGCGGGCTGAGCAAATCCCGCACCACGGCGCCGAATTCCGGGCCATGGCGCAGGTCGGGCAGGGCGTAGCTGCCGCGGTCGGGAATGACCGGCGCGTCCGCCAGGACGCGATCTTTCAGCGCTGCCGGCAACGCGTGCTCGACGAACGCGAAGTCATAAGGATCGAGACGTAATTCGGCCGCCGCGATGGCCGCTTCGTCGAGCATCGTCAACCCTCGCGTGTCTGCTTCGGCGAGGGTCCCGATCGTTTCAGACATGGCGATATCCTTCGGTTGACGGAACAACAGGAAACCGGCGGCCGCGGTGGGTTCGCGATTGCACCCGTTTGGCGCGGTCCGCGGATTCGGACAGCCGCCCGATGCCGGTTGATGGGGTGGCGTGACCCATCGCGCGGGGAATCCGGTGTGGCTTTGATCTGGATCAAACGAGGTGGGATGGACATGTCACGATAGAGCAACCAAATTCGCCGGCGGCGGGAGGATCCACCGGAGATCGCCGGCGGATAACGTGGCGATCTCATCCTTGATCCACGTCAATGTCCGCCGCCGTCACGCGCGCGATACGTCCCATTGAGCATGACGCGGGAAAAATCCGACGATTTTGACGTGATCGTTCTGGGGGCTGGAGCCGGAGGGATGACCGCCGCCGCCGTCGCCGCCGCGGCAGGCATGCGGGTCCTGGTGCTGGAGAAGACCGCGCTGATCGGCGGCACCACCGCCTTCTCGGGCGGCATGATCTGGATGCCCAACAATCCAAAAATGGCGGCGGTTGGCCGGGCCGACAGCCGCGCGGCCACGGAGGCCTATCTCGCCGCGACGATTCCCGGTCCGGCGGACGATCCGGCGCGCGACGCCTTCCTGGATCACGGCAACGAGGCGGTCGCGTGGTTGGAAGCCAACACCGCGGTGCGCCTCCGGCCGGTCGCCAACTATCCCGATTATTACCCGGATCTGCCCGGCGCCACGTTGGGCGGCCGGGTGCTGGAGCCGGAGCCGTTCGACGGGCGTACTCTGGGGGCGGCGTTCGCGCTGCTGCGTCCGCCGTTGCCTGAATTCACCCTGTTCGGTGGCATGATGCTCGACCGCGCGGATATCCCGCATTTTCGTCATGCGTTCCGCTCCCCGCGCTCGGCCGCCCGCGTGGCCCGCCTGTTGGCGCGCCATGCGATGCAGCGTTGTTCGTCGCCGCGCGGCACGACGCTTTACCTCGGCAACGCGCTGGCCGCGCGACTGCTGGTCTCGCTGCGTCAGCGGAATGTCGAGATCCGCACGGATTCGGGTGCATCCGAACTGGTGATCGAGAACGCACGCGTGATCGGCGTCACCGTGTCCGG
>Ga0182013_10003110_pt1 | contig 21066 bp, 9 predicted proteins | sample 612S2MmetaG_FD_120487 | JGI IMG/M metagenome (GOLD analysis project Ga0182013, IMG submission 120487) | Permafrost microbial communities from Stordalen Mire, Sweden - 612S2M metaG | ecosystem: Environmental > Terrestrial > Soil > Wetlands > Permafrost | place: Sweden: Stordalen | collected... | reverse complement strand
TCGATGGTCCCGGGCTTGTCGATTGTTATCGCATAATCGCTGAAATCAGGCATTCGCAGATTTCGCTTGAGCAGGCCGCCATTTGCGTGAGAATTGGCGCTCATCCGGAGGTTACCCGACGGGGCGAGCTCCTTCAGTTCGCGAATCAGACGGCCGTTTTCATCAAACAGCTCCTCGGGCTTTTGCTCGCGCATCCAGGCTTCGAGGATCTGCAACTGTTCGGGGTTCATCTTCACGTCTGTAAGTGGCACCTGGTGCGCACGCCAGAATCCTTCCATCCGGTGGCCGCCCACATTCTTCGGTGCGCCCCATCCCTTGGGAGTACGCAACACAATCATCGGCCACCGAGGACGGGTTGCAATACCCGTGCTCCGACACTTCTGCTGGTACGATCGGATTTCGTTCACGCAACGTTCGAGGGTAGCTGCCATCGCCTGGTGCATGCTCTCCGGATCGGAACCTTCGACGAAGTAGGGAGTCCACCCATAACCGCGCATCAAGTCTTCCAGTTCCTTGTGCGTTATGCGCGCAAGCAGCGTGGGATTGTTGATCTTGTATCCGTTCAGGTGAAGGATCGGCAGCACCGTACCGTCCCGGATCGGGCTCAGGAACTTGCTGATGTGCCATGAAGTCGCCAGCGGCCCCGTCTCCGACTCGCCATCCCCCACCACTGCGGCGACAATCAGGTCGGGATTGTCGAATGCAGCGCCGCAAGCATGCGACAGCACATAGCCGAGTTCGCCTCCTTCGTGAATCGAGCCTGGTGTCTCTGGCGTGCAGTGGCTTCCAATGCCGCCGGGGAAGGAGAACTGTTTGAAGAAATCGCACAAACCCTGCAGATCTTCGCTCTTGTCAGGATAGATTTCCGAGTAGGTACCCTCGAGATAACACGGTGCCAAGACACCCGGAGCACCATGGCCCGGGCCGGCCATGAAGATCATCTCCTGGTTGTACTTCTTGATGAGACGGCTCAGATGGATGTAAAGGAATGCCAACCCTGGGCTCGACCCCCAGTGGCCGAGAAGGCGTTTCTTGATATGCTCCGGCTTGAGCGGCTCCCGCAGCAGAGGGTTGTCCTGTAGATAAATCATGCCCAGCGCAAGATACTTGCAGGCTCGCCAATAAGCGTCCAGTTTGCGGACTTCATCCTGGGTCAGGGGGGATCCGTTTACCGTCGATCTAGCCCGTCCGTAAGCGCTAAGCGATGAACTGACGATTGCTTCTTCTTCGGCTACTGCTTTCATTTTCTTTATGCTCCTGTCTCCGCTTCGGGAAGTCGAAATCAGCGTTTCCAACCATCGTTTCAATAGCCGGTGCCTACACCGTTGGATAACATCACTGATTGATCTTCGGTTTTTGAGAGATCGATTTCTTTGATGCGCGTCTTGGAAATGTCCGTCTATTGCTTATCCATGTGGTGGCCGTCAGTTGGTTTACCGACGAAACCTTTCCTTGGTAGATCACAGCCACATAGACAACGGAAAAGGTCCGCGTGTGGCTCCACCTTTGTGAGGCCCTTTTGCATGAGTTGCTCATCGATAGCTCGCTTGATGGCCTGATCGACTAATTGATCCGGCGCGCTGCAGCCGGGGACGTCGGCCCACTGGTAGGTTTTGTAGTCCGCAAAATTGGCGCCAGGGTCATAGTTGTAGTGAATATCCTAACCGTAGGCGCAAGCCATCATTAAAAAAAGAGTTGGCAAAAACGTCAATCGCTTCGCAAGTATCATTGCATTTCCTTTCTGTTGTGCTGGCATCTCCGGGGGCACAATGACTTCCTCATCAGTACCCAAACACCGGGCGCTCCGCGCCTCGCACGATTCGGCAATGCCTGTCTTTTCGCTGACGCGCTGCTCGCCATTTTCGTCTCCCGCAATGATCCCGCACGACATGTCAACAGAGTCTCCATACTCGATCGCATCAGCTGGTACGACTCGCACGGTTCGAGATTCGCTGACGATGCGCTGCCGCTGAACCAACTTGTGGGCAATGAAAACGCAGACCCCTCCAAACGCAAGGCATGCCAACAGCGTTCCCGCTCGTGACACGTAGGCGGCCGCGCGGTCCAGGTCATTGCTGAAGAGATAGCCGAGTCCGCCATAAACGAACGTATAGAGACCGGCGCCAACCGCATCAAAGAAAAGGAAGCGAACCCGGCTGGTACGCGATGCCCCTGCCAGTGGCGGCGCCACCGCGTCCAGCCCGAGGATGAACTTCGCTACCAGCAGGAGCGGCAGCCCATGACGGGCGAAGATGTTTTTTGCCCTGCGAATATGGGAGTCAGGGTCGCGCGTGAATTGATGCATGAAGTGCAACACCTTGTCTCCACCTCGGCGGCCGGCTTCGTACCAAACCCAGTCAGCCAATACACAGGCACTGATAGCGAGACCTATCACCGGCGGGACGCCCATTTTCCCGGTCGCCGCGAGTGCCCCCGCCGCCAGCAGAAACAGAGGTCCCGGCATGGGAAACCCTATCTGACGCGCAAAGAGCGCAACAAAAAGAATGGAATAGCCATGCCTCAGAACGAATTGAAAGATGGCACTCATTGGCGCCCTTCTGTACGGTTGAGTTCCGCTTGGGCGATCGCCCGGTCCATCTCGGCATCGAAAAGTTGAGCCTGGGCGTCGGCCAATTGCGCCTCCGCATCCCGGAGCGCGGAGAAATTCGCTGTGCTCGTATGGACCTGATCGCCCGCAATGCGGAGCATTTCGGTTCGATCCTTCACGAGTCGCCGCGCCGCATCCAGTTCGTCGTTAGTGCGGTTCAGTTTGCGAAGTTCTTTCTCCATGTCGATGCGAACTTGATTTTTAGTGTGCTGGAGGTTCTCCTGAGCCTCCGCAACCTGCGCCTTCCGTTCGTGAACCAGCCCAATGCGCTTGCCAAACTCCGAGATGGTCCACTGAGATTGGAAGCCGACGACCTCGGTGTTCGTGGGAAGCAGCGGGGCGCCATTCTGATGGATGTTCTGCGCAATCCCGGTAATGTCCGGAATGTACTCGGCATGCGCAGCATTCAATCCTGCACGAGCCTTCTCAAGTGTGTGGCGTGCTGAGGCGACAGCAGGGTTGTTTTTGAGTGCCTCGGATTCGAGGTCCTCCGCGGAGATTGTCGTGGCAGCCGGTGCCGCCGATGTTGAAGACTCAGATCCTTGGTCCGGTTCTGTAAGCTCGCACTTCGTCGCCAGTGGTAAACCCAACAGATCATCGAATTGCACTTCCATATCGTCGATCGCATCTTCGACTGCGCCGAGCGCGTGTCGTGCTTCTGCGAGTTGTGCCTCTCCTCCCAAAACCTTCTCTTCAAGAACGACACCGGATTCCACGCCTTTTCTTGCTTCGTCCAGGCTTTGCTCGCCTGCCCGGATGCGTAGTTCCAGCGCATGCTTGCGGCGCTCGGCCGAAAGAAGGCGGTAGTAAAGCGTCTTCACATTGAGTGCGACTTCGTTCGAGGCCTGCTGAACGTCGCTGTGCGCTGCAGCTGCATCCGCGTGGGCGACGGAAGCGCCCGCATGGATCTTGAACATCTGCGTTATTGGCTGCGCTGCTCCTGTCGTGCTGACGAAAGCCTCTTGCTTGCCGAGCTCGATGGAAACAGGATTTCCCGGGAGCGGTCCGGTAGCCGAGTAAGTGCCCAGCGACCCCTTTGGAATCTCAAGGTATTCGGTCTGGTTAAGGTGTGTCGCGAAACTCTGATTGGTTATCACCGGGAAATAGTTCGCTCGTGCTTGCGTCACGCGCCCATCGGCTTCTTTGGCTTTGTCACGAGCCATCTTGACAAGAGAGTTTTGCTCCGTAGCCAGGCGGATGGCTTCGTCGAGCGTGACTGCTTTGGTTTGCGCTTGGGTGCCCTGCGCGCCGGCCAGCCCAACCAGAAGCGCAGCGGTTATCGCAACACGCTTCACGCCCTTCATCTGTCGGCCATGCACAACCACGAAGAGAACCGGAATCGCAATCAGAGTGAACACCATGGATCCGACCAGGCCGAAGGCGATGACACTAGCCATGGGAGACCACATGCTCGAACCCGAGAGAATCATTGGAATCACGCCCACGGCGGCTGCCATGGTGGTGAGGAAGATGGGACGCAGTCTGCGCTCGCCGGCTTCAAGCGCCGCTTCTTCCAGAGGCACGCCCTCCTTCATTCGCTGAAGAATATAATCGATCAGAATGATCGCGTTTCTGACCACCAGTCCACCGACGCTTATCACGCCGATGAAGGCAGTGAATCCGAAGGTGTTGTGGGTAAGAATGAGGCCGAGAGCGGCTCCCGGTACGGCAAGGGGAAGGGCTGTCATCACAATCAGCGGGTCCGCCAGGGTCCGGAACTGGAAGAGAAGAATGAGGAAGATCAGCATAATCGCCGCTGCCAGGACGTATTTCATCTGGCCGAACGTCTCCTGCTGATTGTCGTATTCTCCGCCGTAGAGGATGCGATATCCCGCAGGGAGCTGCATGGTATCGACGCGTTTGCTCGCGTTGGTCAATATCGTACTGGCCAGTTGCCCATCTGCCGGAAAAGCGCGCACTGTCAGGGTGCGTACGCCGTTTCTGCGGACGATTCTCCCCGGGTGCCATTCCGGATTCAGGTCGGCCACCGCACTGAGGGGGACTCTGGTTCCCGTTATGGGCGATGTCACGTACATTTCCTCGATCGCGTGGAAGTTATCTCTTCGGCTAGGATCAAGCCGGAGCAAGACATCCATGCTGCGGTCGCCTTCCCATGCTGTGGTGGCGGGCAAGCCATCGAAGCCGGTAGCAAGCTCTTCTGCAATCAACTGGTTGGTGAGGCCGAGGCGATTGGCAACTTCATCGCGAACCCGCACACCGGCTTCGAGAGCTTCTTCGTGCCAGTCGGTGTTGATGTAAGTGGCCCCCGGCGTGTGGCGCAGTATGTCCTGCACGTTATCGCCAATCGATTCCAGTGTGGCGGCGTCTGGCCCCACGACACGAATCTCGATCGGAGATTCCATAATCTGCCCCTGCTGGCACTCCTTAACTATCACGGTGGCCTCGGGAGACGCATTTCTGAGCTTCTCGCGCAGCTGCTGAACCAGTTCAGGAGTCTTTTTCACGTTATTCGTGTTCACCAGAATCTGGGCGTAGTTCGGAGCAGGGATTTGCGGGTTTACGTTGTAATAGAAACGCGGAAAACTTGAGCCGAGAAAGCTAGCGTAATCCCTGACGACTGGCTCCTGCGCAAGAACCGCCTCGATCCGCCGCGTTGTGGCGTCGGTGGCCTCGATCCGGGTTCCCTCCGGCATCCAGATGTCGATGACAAACTGGTTTCTTTCTGCCGTGGGAAAGAGCCGTTGCGGCACAAGCGCCAAAAGTCCAAAGCCAGCGGCACAAGCGATGACCGTGGAAATGAGGATGCCCTTTTTGTGCTTCATGGCTGTGCTGATGAGCCGGTTATAGTCTCTTTGCATGTAGTCGAGTACAGACTTGTTGCCGGCCGTTTCTGACCCGTCTTGGGGCTTGAGCCCGGTCCGAATAAAGGCTTTGGACATCATAGGCGTAAGGAACATCGCAACCAGATACGAGATCGAGAGTGAAAGCGCGACCGTAATGGGGAGAGCCCGGATAAACTCACCGACGCTGCCGGAGATGAAGAGCATAGGGAAAAACGCGGCAATAATCGCAAGGGTAGCGGTGAAGACCGGAACAGCCATCTCGCTTGCGGAACGTTCCGCCGCTTCATCCAGAGGCACCCCATGGTCGAGCAGCTCGATGTAGTTATCGACAATCACGATCGCATTGTCGACCACCATGCCGAGCACAATAATCAATCCCGCGATCGACACCTGTTGAATCTCAACATGGCACCATTGAAGCGTTCCGAAGGTCATGGCGATCGAAGTGGGGATGGATATGGCAGCGACCAGTGCTACCCTGAGCGGCAACAGGAGGATGGTTACAAGGATCACGGCAATAATGGCAATGCCGAATTCCTTTCCAAAATCCTGAATACGCTCGGTCACCATCTTTGGCTGGTTTGCCACCAGGTCGATTTTGATGTCTGGAGGGAACCCGGCCTGAATACTTGCCAGCTTGACATGAAGAGCGTTGCCGAGATCCTCTATGTTATTGCCCTCGTTCATCTCGACGGAAAGCAAAATCGATGGCTCGCCGTTCATGCGCACGTAACTGTCCGGATCCTTATATGTCCGGTGGACAGTGGCCAGATCGCGGATATAGATGGGCTGGCCGGTGGTACGCGATACATCCACCATGAGTTGCCGAATGTCGTCCTCGTTGTGAAGCCGTCCGCCCTGTTGCAGGTAAACCTTGCTCTGTTCGTCGGAGACGTGGCCTGCGTATTGAGTGGTGTTTTGTCCCTGCAGAGCCTGCATCACCTGAAAAGGCGTGACCGCGTATTGCGCCAGCTGCGCGCTCGAGGCGTCAACTTCAATCGCTTCCGCCTGGTCGCCGATGCGATGGATCTTGGAGACCGCAGGAATGGTGCGAATGCCGTCTTCAAGGGTGCGTGCGTAATCCTTGAGCTCCCGATACCCGTAGTTACCACCGTGCACGGCAATCAGGACCGCGACGGTATCGCCGAAATCTGAATCCACAATGGGTCCCTGGACACCCGAAGGCAATTCGGTGGCCTTGAGCTCGGCCATGTCGAGACGCAACTTGGACCAGAATTGATCTGCATTTGTGACCGAGTCGTTCAACTCGACGTTGACCACCACCATCCCATTGCGAGTGGTCGAGTAGGTTTTCTCGCGACGGACCTCGGCGAAATGAAAGAGGTGTTCCTCGATCTTGCGCGTGACCTGGTCTTCAACTTCCTCAGCTGTTGCTCCTGGATAGACAGCTGCAACGATACCGGTGCGAATCGTGATCTTCGGGTCCTCGCGGCGCGGCATGTGGAAAATGGAATACAGTCCGATCAGAAAGATAACGCCGGCGAGGAAAAGCGTCACCTGTGGGTAGCGTAATGCGGCGCGAACCGGGTTCATTGGCCACCTCCCTGAATCTTCACAATTGAACCCTCATGCACGTTCTGATGGCCATCTGCCACAATCTGTTCATTTCCGTTCAGACCGCTGCGGACTTCCACCTCGTCTCCGATCATGGTGCCCACTTCGACACGTCGGCCGTATACACGGTTCTGGCCCGGAGCCAGCACGAAGACCTGGGTTACTCCCCGCTCGTCTCGAACGATTGAAGAGCCCGGAACCGTGATGGCACTCACCTGAGCGTCTCCGATGAGACGGGCTTCGCTGATCATGCCTGCGCGCAGCACCAACTTGGGGTTTTCGACCACGATCTTCGACACGTAGGTGCGCGATGCGGGATCGGACGCCGCGGCAATGGCTTCGATGCGCCCCTCAAACTGCTGGCCGTTGAGCGAGGGAATAGAAACCTTCGCGCCGTCGCCTTCGCGTACCTTTCCTATCTCTGCCTCGGGGATGCCAACTCTCACTTTGACCGGGTTCAGGTCGACAACGGAGAAAACTGGAACGCCGGGAGCGACGGTATCGCCAACTTCAAGTTGGCGCATCCCTATGTAGCCTGAGATCGGGGCGCGCAACTGGCAATCCGCCAATCGTTTCTTTGCTTCGTCCCTTTGCGCGCTTGCGGCGCTGAACTGCGCGGAGGCAGCGCGCTTGTCTTCTACGCGCGTGCCGCTCTGCGCCATATCGTAGCGCTGCTGGGAGGCGAGATACGCAGCTTCGATCTTATGAAAGTCGTTGGCCGGCAGACTTTGATGATCATAGAGATACTTGAGGCGCTGGTATTCGTCTTGGGTGCGCTCGAAGTCGATCCGCGCCTGCTCCAATTCCTGGTGCCTCAGGCCCGCAATCGCTTTCTCGTCCTGGGCGTTTGCCGCATCTGCTTCGCCAATCGCCGCATTGTAACCATTCAGATAGTCTGTCGCGTCCAGGTCTGCCAGCACCTGGCCTTTGGTCACCCGCTGACCCTCTTCGACATAAACGTGGGCGACGCGGCCCCCCACTTGGAAGGCGGTCAGCGCTGTGACGTTTGCCTCGACGGTTCCACTGACGTCGATCGACACAGGCTGCTGGACGTGGTGGGGAAGCTGAAGCCGCACGGGCACCGGCTGATCGGCGGCCGCATCCACTTTGCTGTGACAGCCGGCAAGTGGAAGGAATGATGCACAGAGAAGCGTTAGGATCCACTTGAAGCGAGGAAACACAGTCTCGCGAGAGCAGCAAAAGAGATTCATCTCATTACCTTTCGAAAATTTGGGAACTTTCCGATTTTGGTGTCGGCCGCAGGTGCTCCTGCATCGCCTTTTCAATCCCGACATCTGCATCGGAGCCGTCAATCCCTCCGACTCCATGAAAAAGCGCTGTAACCGAGATAGCGGCCGGCGCTTTCTCATTTGCAGGTGGAATGCCAAAGATCAAAAAACCGCTAATGGTTGTAAAATGAGCGCGCGGAGCGCCCGAAGTCGGGATAGGAGTTGTCAGGAGTCGCAAGTGTCGACGCAAGTTCGACAGTGATGAAAGAAGGCAGAACTCAATCAGCTGCCTCACTTGACTCACCGAGGTTCAGGAGGCTACGCTCACACCCAGAGATCGACCAGCCAAACCACCAACGTTTTAGGATTTACGAAACTCCGTTGAGAAAATCGCTGTCTAGAGAATGGCCAGTTGAAATCTTTCTGGAGCGCGATTGTGTCTTCGCGGAGGTTTATTCCGCCCTGACCATTGCAAAGCGGATGTGACCAAACTTATTTGGTTCTTTCGATGAAAAGCATGAACGTAGAAGTTGAACTACAGCGTCAAAACGAGCGACTCCGTCTGCTCTTGGATCTGACGAACAAAATCACATCAAACCTCGACCTGCGGGAGGTCGTACGGGCGACTTCCGCGAACGTACGTGAGGTAATGCTGGGCGACCTAGTTTCTGTAGCACTGTTCGACAAGGTGTCGGGAAAGCTGAGAGTGTATGCGCTTGATTTTTCAAACAGCCCGGAGATTGTGAAGGAGGGTACGCTGATCAGCCTAACGGGACCGGCAAGAATTGCGTTTGAGAGTCTTAAGCCTACAATCGCAAGCACCTCAAATCTCGACGACTTTGCCCCCGAAATTCAGGCGCCTCTGGCGTTTCTTGTTGAGCCGAAGACCGTTTGCCATATTCCCCTCGTGAACCGCGCTCGCGCATTGGGACTTCTCACAATCGGGCGAACATCGGAACGTTTATACGATGCCGACGAGATCCAATTCCTCTGCCAGGTTGGCGGCCAGATCGCCATCGCAATTGAAAACGCTTTGGCATATGAGGAGATCTCGCGGCTTAAGGACAAGCTCAAAGAAGAGAAGCTCTATCTCGAGGAAGAATTTCGCAGCGAGATGGGTTTTGAACGGATTATCGGGAGCAGCGCGGCGATTAAGCATGTTTTGCAATTGGTCGAGACAGTCGGCCCGAGCGACTCCACAGTCCTGCTGCTGGGCGAAACCGGAACCGGCAAGGAATTAATCGCCCGGGCGATCCATGAGCGCAGCCGGCGCAAAGAACGTACTTTCGTGAAGCTGAACTGCGCGGCAATTCCCACCGGGCTTCTCGAGAGCGAATTGTTTGGCCACGAGAAGGGAGCATTTACCGGCGCCATCACGCAAAAGGTCGGGCGCATGGAACTCGCCGATCAGGGCACTCTGTTTCTCGATGAGGTTGGAGACATTCCGACAGAAATCCAACCAAAGCTGCTCCGAGCCTTGCAAGAGCGGGAATTCGAGCGTCTGGGCAGCACGCATACCCGCAAAGTGAATATGCGCCTGGTGGCGGCAACCAATCGCGACCTCGAAAAGATGGTTGCTGACCGGGAGTTCCGCAATGATCTCTACTATCGCTTGAATGTGTTTCCCATCCGTATTCCACCCCTTCGAGATCGCAAGGAAGATATCCCGCTGCTGGTCGGCTATTTTGTGCAGAAGTGTGCCAAGCAAATGCAAAAGCGCATCGCTTCGATTCCGGTATCCGTGATGAAAGGGCTTACGGCTTGGGACTGGCCCGGCAACATCCGAGAGCTTGAGAACTTTGTCGAGCGCGCCGTCATCCTGACCCGGGGCAAGTCACTTGAGGCTCCGCTCGCGGAGCTTCGCAAGTCCAAGAAGGATGAACCGGTTCAGGCATCTGCTCCAAAATCTGACGACGATATTGCGCGAATCGTCAGAGAGACCATCGCTTCGATGAAGGGCAAGAGCGCTCAAAGCGAGCATGCCAGGCGGCAGCATGACGAGATCGTTCGCGTGTTAACAGAATGCAAAGGCCGGGTCGGCGGTGCCGACGGTGCTGCAGTACGAATGGGGGTCAGCCGCACAACCCTGATCTCCCGGATGAAAAGACTCGGAGTCGATCCATACGACTACGCCTGAATTCAGATCCTCTTGCGGCAGATGAACGAATATGCGCCGATTCGACTCCCCACTTCGGAAAGGGGCGATTCCGGTCAGTGCGCACTCCCGCCCCTGTCATCGACACTTTCGACCTTCGACACGTCGATGCTAGCAATCTTAAGAAAATAAACGAGTTAGATTCCCATGGTTTTTGGCAGGATGATTGCTAGTCACAGTATGGGTGATCGGCATGCTAAAGATTTCCCTCATCGGGAACGGGACGAAGCGCCAAGTGGTTTTAGAGGGTAAGCTCGTGGCGCCATGGACAAACGAGTTGAAAGACGTGGTTCAGTACGCTGCCGCTGATTGCGACCATCTTGAACTTGTCATTGACTTGCGGAGCGTGACCGCTATCAGTGCGGACGGAGAGGACGTATTGCTGACTCTGATGGATCAAGGCGCCAGGTTCCGTGCAAGCGGCGTCTTTATGAGACAGGTCCTGAAAAACCTGTCCCGGCGATTGCGGCTCGCAAAAAGTTCGAACGGATGAATTGTGGGCATCATTGAATGAGTTGAATCGGGAGTGAAGGAATTCGAGCGCCCTATCGCGGGGAATAGGATACGCAGGCGGGAGGAAGAAATGAAGACCCTCGAGTGCATTCAAATTGTGTTTGGGATGCTGGCAATCGGTTCAGGTGCGATCGTGTTGCGCGGCGTCTTCAGAAGAGCACCTAGATGCAAATATACGGTCCGCTTTCTGGAATTCAGTCTTCTTGCGAGCATAGCTGGCCTTCTGCCTCTTACTCGCCACCTCACATCGCTCCAGGCAATTTGCATGCTGTCGGTTTATTGCTCGGGAGCCGTCGTTCTGGCATGGCTTAAGTTCAGGCTTGCAGGCAACTGGCGCTCTGTCTTTGCATTTTTCATTCCGGTGGTTCTCTATCTGAATGTTGTTTCGCTCGCGGTTCGGCTGTCCCCCAACTTAGCAATCGCAGTAATGGACGCCCACTTAAGCATTTACGTCGCGCAATTGCTTTTGGCTGCGTTCTTCGCTGTCCTGGGAGGGCTGGCGGTAAGGAAATTCCATGCGGAGCCGGCCCGTTTTTCCAAGATGGCTTCGCCGCGCGCGCGCCTGATCAGTTAGGGCCACGGGAACCTGAGGCCGGCAAGGGCGAAATGAGAAGCGCACTTCGGTTCCACAGCAATCCGTTCGCTCGAATTGAAGCGGAGTATTGCGCGGCGACTGGCCATTTCCAAAAACCGGCTGGAGAGCCGGGGGAATGACCGACCTCCTTCACCGTTTCTGAGTTTAAGCGCCGATGCCGAGAAAACGGAATCTTGCGGCGACGGGTCGTCATGGCAAGTCGGGCCTCGTTTGGCTTTCTCCGCTTGCCCGGCATCTGTTTTGAACGCATTCCTCGAGATATTATCGTGTTCAGCCCATCCATTACGTCTGACCGCATCGATCTGAAATCCGTCCTGGTGGCGACCGATTTGACCGCAGCCTCAGATAAGGCCTTCCAGCATGGGATTGCCATCGCGCGTCATTATCGCTCCCCCCTCTACATCGTTCACGTAGTTTCTTCCCTTGGAATCACTCTTGCCGGCCCGGAGGCCGTTCAGATCGCAGCCGAAGTAACAGAACGGGACCTCGACAGACTGGTAAATCAGCTGGTGATGTCGGGAAAGCACAACGGAGTCGAGATTCATCCCATTGTTCTCAAAGGAAACATCGACGAGCAGATGGATTCCTTCGCACGCGCACATCGCGTGGACCTGATTGTCGTCGGCACTCACGGGCGGCAAGGCATGGACAGGTTGCTCTTCGGGTCGGTCGCCCAATTGATCTCAAAATATAGCTGCAGTCCGGTCCTGACGGTAGGTCCGCATACCTCAGCTCCCTGGCTCGACGATCAGGCCGACCCCGAAAGACCGCTGCTTTTTGCCACTGCTTTCGACAACGCTTCGGCCAAGGCCATACCTTATGCGATCACAATGGCAAACGATTTCGAACGCCAGTTGAATGTGCTGCATGTCATGCCTCCCCATCACACCTATCTCCTTCACAAGGACCGAGTAGCCCACGAAAATGTCGAAGCAGCCGCACGCGAGCATCTGAGCGCACTCATTCGCCCAAGCTCCTCACTCCAGCACGCAGCTAACTTCCTGATCGAGTTCGGCGACCCAGCCGATGGCATCCTCCGCACGGCATCGCGTATCCAGGCCGCCGCCATCATCATGGGAACGCATCGGGACTCGCTCTCTGACCTGATCGTCCGGCTTCCCTGGGCTATTGCCCACCGTATAAATCGAGAGGCAAAGTGCCCAGTCCTCACAGTAAGAGGCTAGTTTCCGGGTTTCTGCGTGGTCCCGCCACCGAACCCACTCTGGCCCTCTCGGCAGATCTTTGTTTGAGCGCGCAGTCTCTGAAAGGTCGCGGAGTCCTCTGATCGATTCAATTTGATTGCACGTTTTCGGTCAGGCGACGCTACGTGTCAGCTGTCAGAAACTGACTCCAAGCGTACACTAGCATCAGAATCATCCAATCTGGGAGCGCGGTTTCTGACGCTCTTCAGTGGCAATGATACGAAGATGACTTCTCGCCGGCTGCTTCTTCTCCGAATTGGCTGTTGCCGTGGCTCAATGGTGGCGACCCTGGCTTCTTATCTCACCGGCATATTGTTGCTGGCGAGCTCGGTTCATGGCCTCGATCCAAACAAGCGTATCACCCAGTACATTCACAACTCCTGGCGGACGGAACAAGATAACGTCATCCCGGGCGGGTATAGGATTACGCAGACCTCAGACGGTTTCCTCTGGTTTGTATCCGGCGATATGCATACGTTCGACGGCATCCGGTTTGTTTCCTGGGATGGGCCACCTAATTATGGCTCGATAAGCAGCCACGACACCGGCTTTGGCCAGATCATGAATGCCTTTGCCGACCACGCAGGCGGGCTTTGGGTATTTGGATTGCGTGGGATCGTTCACCTGAAGGGCCGGGTCGTCATTTCTAAGTCCGAGTTGGACGGGCTTCGAAATCTTCAAGACATGAGTGAAGATCCTGACGGCTCGTTGTGGGTGGTGCGAGGCAACAACGCGATTTCAGACCAACCCCTGTGCCATGTTACCGACCGCGCAGTCCGGTGCTTCGGAAAAGCCGATGGAATACCAATTTCCCCGGTGAGTTCCATACTGGCCGACGGGAAAGGCGGCTTTTGGCTGGGAGGGCAGACGGCCCTTGTCCATTGGCATTCCGGCGTCTCGGAGAGCTATCCGATCGAAGGGCTGAAATCCAACGCAGGACAGCTTGGAATTACGGGCCTGGCGCGTGGTCCCGATGGTTCCCTCTGGGTCGGCATGCTCCGGGAGGGACCCGGGCGAGGGTTGGGACGATTGACAAAGGGTGTCTTCCAACCATTTGTGACGCCCACCTTCGACGGCAGCAAACTCGTTGTCGAGAGCATGATCTTCGACCGCGACGGCAATCTTTGGGTAGGCTCAAAAAACCAGGGTATCTTTCGTATCCACGGAAACCTTGTGGACCACTACGGACGAAAGGAAGGCTTATCGAGCGATAGCGTGGACGCTGTCTTTGAGGACAGAGAAGGAATTCTATGGGCTGCTTCACCGACCGGGACGGACAACTTTCGCGATCCGCGGATCGCCAGCTTCTCGACGATGGAGGGCTTGGGGAATGTTCCCATGGGAGTTCTAGCTGGCAGAGACGGCACAATCTGGGTCGCAAGCACCGGCTCTCTCGATCGCATTGAGAAGAATGGGACCGTCTCCTCCATTCGCACCGGGGATGGTCTGCCGGGTGGTCAAGTCACCTCCATGCTGGAAGACCGCGCCGGCAACATGTGGGTGGGGGTGGATGACGGACTGTATTTGTTCAAGGATGGACGCTTCCGCCGCCTGCCCGAGCCAAATCACAAGCCGCTTGGATTGGTGGTTGGCATGGCTGAGGACATCGACGGGAATATATGGGCAGAGTGCGCCGGGAATCAAGGAAAGCTTGTGCGCATCCGCGATTTCCAAGTCCGTGAAGAGATCCCTGCGTCGCAGGTTCCAACGGGCCGTACCCTCGCGCCGGATCCACAGGGAGGAATTTGGATTGGAACTCTAAAGGGGGACCTTGCGCTGTTCCGCCATGGCGTGCTCAAGACATTCCCGCTCAATGCAAAAGGCGATCCGTTTATCCGCCAGATCATTGCGAATGAAGACGGCTCCGTGCTTGCCGGCTCCGCCCAGGGTCTAGTGGGAGTGCGGCAAGGCAAGGTGCGGCGGATGACGACGAAGAACGGCCTGCCGTGCAATTTCGTGACCTCTTTTATTCAGAATAGGGAGAAACGTTGGTGGCTCTACACCGATTGCGGCATCGTCGAGTTGCCGGATTCCGAGCTGCAACGATGGTGGGCCAATCCGGAAGCGGTCGTGCAGACCCGCGTCTACGATGAACTGGATGGAGCGCAAGCAGGACGACCGGATTACAATTCGGCGGCGCTCTCCTCGGATGGGCGCGTGTGGTTTGCCAGCGGAGTCTGGGTACAGATGTTGGACCCGTCCAGGCTCGCGCAAGAAGCACTACCAGCGGAGGTAGTCATCGAATCGGTCACCGTTGATCGAAACGAATTCCGAGCAACGGATAACATCAAGCTCTCCCCGCACCCGCGAGAGTTGCAGATTGATTACACCTCGCCCACGTTTCTGATTCCACAGAGAGTGAAATTTCGCTACCGGCTCCAAGGCTATGAACGCGATTGGCACGAGGCTGGCGTACGCCGGCAGGCGTTCTACACCGACTTGCCTCCCGGTGAGTATTCGTTTCGCGTGATCGCATGCAACAGTGACGGCATCTGGAACGATAGGGGCGCAAAACTGGATTTCTACGTCTCTCCGGCGTACTACCAGACGAACTGGTTTCGGGCCCTCTGCGTTGTCCTGTTGTTGGCGCTGCTGTGGGCGGCCTACCAGTATCGCGTCCGGCAGTTACACCGCGAGTTTGCCCTGACCTTGGAGGCGCGTGTTCGCGAACGCACAAGCATCGCGCGGGATCTGCACGACACTCTGCTGCAGAGTTTCCACGGGTTGCTGCTGCGGTTCCAGATCGCTTCGCAGTTGCTTCCCGACCGGCCATTTGAGGCAAAGGAGAAACTCGATAGTACGATTGAGCAGGCCGCGAACGCACTGAGCGAGGGCAGGGATGCAGTGCAGGGACTGCGCGTCTCCACGGTTCAAATGAACGACCTCGCACAGGCTATCAACACGCTGGGAGAGGAACTCGCCGCCGATCCAACCCAACAAAGTCCCCCGGCATTTCGTGTCACGCTCGAAGGCGAGACGCGAAATCTACATCCCATCGTGCGCGATGAGATCTACAGGATTGCCGCCGAAGCGCTGCGCAACGCCTTCCGACATGCTCAGGCAGAGCATCTCGAAGTCGAAATCCGGTATGACAATCAACAATTCCGGATGCGCGTTCGGGACGATGGAAAGGGCATGGATGCGGCCGTCCTTGGGGGGCAGGTGCCTGAGGGACATTTTGGCTTGAATGGAATGCGGGAACGCGCCAAACTTGTAGGAGGGAACCTGACAGTGTGGAGCGAGGTGGGTGCAGGAACTGAGGTGGAATTGCTCATTCCTGCGGACACCGCCTACGTTTCCAGGAAAGGTTCTTCGTGGTCAAGAATCTTTGCCGGAAGAGCCAAGGGTTGATCCAAAAAATCAGTCAATGAGCACTTTCATCACGCCAATTCGAATTCTTACTGAGTAGTGCGCTCCTCAATAGGGCCATTGTATTTGACGCCGTTCAATTATGAAGATTGGAAAAATAGCTCATTGCCGATCGCTTCTGCGGCGCTTCAACTGGTCGCGCACCGCGCCGATGGCCAAATCGGCCTGTTGTCTCACGCGCTTGTTGTTGCAGGCGAGCCCGGTTCCATTGCTTGCTGGTCTCTCGCTTGCTCCTGCTTGCGCACAATTACAAAATCCGCAGTACGCCGTAAGGGTTTGGCACACGGAAGAGGGTCTGCGACCTCGAGAAGTTCCTGCTCTGGTGAGGAACCTAAAATTCACCCACCTCACCACCGACGATGGCCTCTCCCAAGGCTATGTCGTTGCCATTTTGCAGGACCGCCGGGGCTTCATGTGGTTTGCCACCCGGGATGGCCTCAATCGCTATGACGGCAACGACTTCGTCGTATACAAGAATAATCCCAGCGACTCCGGCAGCTTGAGCTCCAACTTTTTGCAGGACCTGATGCAAGACGATCACGGCTTTCTATGGATTGCCACCAACACCGGGGTGAACAAATTCGATCCTGAAACCGAACGCTGTACCCGTTACCTCAATGACACCAAGAACCCGAACAGTCTGGGTGGTCCTTCGGTCAAGAGCATCGCTCAAGACAGTCGTGGTTCTCTTTGGTTCGGCACAGAAGGCAGCGGCCTCGACAAGTTTGACCCGGCCACAGGGACATTTACTCATTATCGAAATGACAGCGATGGCCAGTTTGTTGGGAGGATCAGCCAGGTTATCGCGGATAGTCATCGGGACATCTGGTTTGTCGGCGAGCGCGGCCTGTTCCATCTCAATCAACAAACGGGACAGATTACGCACCCTCCTGCAAGCAGCAATGGCCCCAGCGCAGAGAGTGTGTATGAAGACGAGGCCGGCAATTTGTGGATGCTGGCCGATTCTCCGATGGTCGGACTCGTGAAATATGATCGACGGGCTGAGCGCGTCACGAGTTACCCACTTGGCCCCCGTTCTGCCGGGGTAATGGCATCGACGGAGAATGGGGGATCAGCGAATGGCACCCTTGTGGCTGACGGCCAAATTGGATTATGGGTTCCATCGAGCCAGGGGCTCTATTACTTTGACCGGCGAACAGAACGTTTCACATCCCGATTTCAGCACGACGAGAGCGACCCGGATAGCCTCGACAGTGACGCTGTAATGTCAGTGTTTCGGGATAGGGGCGGCGTGCTGTGGGTTGGCACTGAACATGCGGGCCTGAACCTACTCAATTTCCGGCAAGAACAGTTCGGTCGCAATGTGCACCTTACCACCGACCGCAGCAGTCTCTCGCCAGGCAGGGTCAAGGCGATTTATCAGGATCCTAAAGGGGTTCTGTGGGTGGGCTTGTTTCCTCGCGCTTTGGATAGGTTGGATCGGAAGACTGGCAAAGTTACCCATTTCGTTCCTACCGCGAGCGACGAGATTACGTTGGGTGCAGGCACGAACGTTGATGCCATTTACAAAGATTCAGAGGGCTATCTCTGGGTGGGTGGCGGAGGCTCCGGTCTTGTTCGGTTCGATGAACGCACTGGGTGTTTCAAGCATTACAGGCATAACCCGGATGATCCCAACAGCTTAATTTCTGATAACGTTTATACGATCTTTGGAGACCGAAAGGGCCAGCTATGGGTGGGCCAGGACGGTGGTATAAGTCGCTTGAATTCAGCGACGGGCGAGTTTACCAACTACCAGCCTCTTCCGGATAATCCTTCAATTTTGGCAAATACCGTCTGGGTCATTTATCAGGATCATTCTGGCGCGCTGTGGTCAGGGACGTGGGACGGCACTTTGAGCCGTTTTGATGACAGTGCGAAAACTTTTCTGAATTACACACCTGACCCGCGCGACCCTCACAAGCTTCACGGCGGCGGCATTAATACCATCCATGAAGACCGAACTGGAACACTTTGGGTGGGAGCGATGGACGGACTATACCGGTACGACCGACAAAGCGGAGCGTTCGCCCGTTCCACGGAAAACCAGGGCCTTCCGAGCAGCACGATTCGATGCATTCTGGAAGATGGACTTGGCAGCCTTTGGCTCAGCACGCAGAAGGGCATTTCCCGATTCGATTCTCACAGGGAAACATTTAGAAACTACGACGTGTCCGACGGCCTGCAGAGCAATGAGTTCAGTACCGGTTGTTATCAAGCCCCAGACGGTGAGATGTTCTTTGGCGGCAGCAATGGGTTCAATTCATTTTTCCCTGAAAATATCCGCGATGATCCCTACGTACCGCCGGTCGTGATCACCAGTTTCAAAATCTTCAATAGACCTGTGCCCATCGGTGCCCAATCGGTACTCAAGAAAGCGATACCCTACGTCAATTCCCTCACTCTCCCTTACAGCGACAGTGTTCTCTCCTTTGGATTTGCCGCGTTGAGCTACGCAAACTCCCACAATAACCGTTATCGCTATAAGCTGGAGAACTTCGAACATGGCTGGAACGAAGTGGGGAGCAAGCAGCGGCTGGCTACCTACACCAATCTCGACCCTGGGAAATATGTATTTCGTGTCCAGGGATCGAACAGTGATGGAGTATGGAATGAAGAAGGGGTGTCGTTGACCCTCGTTATCACGCCCCCCTGGTGGAGGACAGATTGGTTTCGTGTCCTTTGCACGGTACTTGCCGTGACATCACTTTGGGTAGCCTACCAGTGGCGGCTACGGCAATTGCATCATCAGTTCGCCCTGACGCTGGAGGCGCGCGTCGGTGAGCGGACAAGCATCGCGCGAGATCTCCACGACACTTTGCTGCAGAGCTTGCACGGTTTGCTACTGCGCCTTCAGACAGCTTCGCAGTTGCTCCCCGAGCGTCCCATTGAGGCAAAGGAAAAGCTGGACAGCACGATTGAGCGGGCCTCCCTGGCGATCACGGAAGGCCGTGACGCGGTGCAGGGATTGCGCGAGTCCGCAGTTCTGGGCAACGACCTCGCTTCGGCGATCAATACGCTGGGTGAAGAACTCGTGTCCGATCCGGCCAACCACGGATCTGCGGCGTTTCGCGTCACTATTGAAGGCGAAGCCCGGAAGTTGCACCCGATCCTGCGCGACGATATCTACCGCATTGCTGCTGAAGCATTACGCAACGCGTTCCGGCATGCCCAAGCACGTCAGGTGGAGGTTGAAATCCGCTATGACGATGAACAATTCCGGTTGCGTGTGCGGGATGACGGGAAAGGCATGGATGTGTCCCTCTCGGCGGGGCAGGAGCCGACGGGACATTTTGGCTTGAACGGAATGCGGGAACGCGCCAAACTTGTCGGAGGGAACCTGACAGTGTGGAGCGAAGTTGGCTTGGGTACTGAAGTGGAACTCCGCATTCCTGCAGTCACCGCTTACACGACCGCTTGGAAAAGGCCTTGGTGGTCACGAATGTTTGCCGGAAGAGCGAGAGACTGATTCCTGGAGACCGGTCATGGGCCATGGCGCTTCCCCGATTCGAATCAACACCGTCGATGGTCGTTCCCTCGCTCGCCTGCCGATCGCGGCATGTTTTCGCCAGACCACCTTGGAATCTGTGCTGGCGCTCATCATCATCACCGCGCTCAAGCTGGTGCTCTGGTCTGCTCCCGTTTGGGCGCTGGATCCGTCGTTAGACGTCAGCCAGTACGCGCACACCGCGTGGACCGCTCAGATTGGGTTCTCTGTTGGCACCATCTTCGCAATGGTTCAAACGCCCGATGGATATCTCTGGCTCGGGAGCGAGTTCGGCCTATTTCGCTTTGATGGCGTTCGCGCCATCCCGTGGCAACCACCCGCCGGTCAACATCTCCCCAGTGCGCCTTATAGTCTGCTCGTCACGCGCGATGGCACCCTTTGGATTGGCACATATGCAGGCCTTGCTGCCTGGAATGGCGGAAAACTGACCCGCTATCCGGAGCTTGATGGTCAGTTTGTGACATCGCTGCTCGAAGCCCGCGATGGAACGGTGTGGGCCGGCACACTCGCGAAACAGGGCCAGCTCTGCGCAATCCGAGGCGGCCGCGCGCAGTGTTTTCTGAACAACGGCGCCTTCGGATCGTTCATTTGGAGTTTGGGCGAAGATAACTCAGGGACGCTCTGGGCGGGCGCAGACACCGGAGTTTGGCGATGGAAGCCCAGTCCTCCAAGACGCTATGCGATGCCGGGAATGCGGGTCGGTGATTTGAGCAGGACCGACGGCGGGCGGCTGTTGATCGGCATGGACCATGCAGGACTCAAGCAGTTCGATGGAGACAAAGTGAAAGCATACCCGGTTCGCAACGTAATCAACCCGAAGTCGTTGTTGCCGGACCGCGATGTCGATTCGAACAAACTGCTCCGGGACCGCGATGCAGGTCTCTGGATCGGGACCCATAGGCGGGGGCTCATTCATATCCATCACGGCCAGACAGACGTATTTACGCAAGCAGATGGCCTCTCAGGGGACATCATCTGCAGTCTTTTCGAGGACCGTGAAGGCAATGTCTGGGTCGGCACCAATCGAGGGCTGGACCGCTTTCGAAAGCTCCCCGTCACCACGATTTCTGCGAAACAAGGCCTTTCGAGCACTTATATCAACTCTGTGCTGGCAACGACAGACGGGAGCATTTGGGTAGCCACTCATGACGGTTTGACGAGGTGGAAGAGTGGACAAAGCAGTATCTTTCGCAAGTCAAGTGGATTGCCGGACGACTTGGTGCAGTCTTTGTATCAGGATGATCGCGGACGGATCTGGGTCTTTACGGGTCACGGCCTGGCCATTTTCGAGGACGGCAAGTTTGTTGCCGTGCAGGGCGTATCCAGCGAACAAGTGTTTTCCATGACGGAGGACAACGCTGGCGACCTCTGGCTTTCAGGGAACGAGGGTCTTTGGCACCTGCGCGACGGCCGTTTGGTCGAAATTGTTCCTTGGTCCGCGTTCGGACATCAACAGGGCCAGGTCCTACTCTTTGACCGTGAGGGCGGCGGGATATGGCTTTCATTCC
>Ga0182013_10003109_pt1 | contig 21069 bp, 19 predicted proteins | sample 612S2MmetaG_FD_120487 | JGI IMG/M metagenome (GOLD analysis project Ga0182013, IMG submission 120487) | Permafrost microbial communities from Stordalen Mire, Sweden - 612S2M metaG | ecosystem: Environmental > Terrestrial > Soil > Wetlands > Permafrost | place: Sweden: Stordalen | collected... | reverse complement strand
GGTAACCCCCTGCTTTCCGATTTACGGCGTTAAATTCAATTATCCCCAGCATGCTAATGCCCTTTGCTGCCTATTTCTATTTTTGTCGGACAATACAGGTTTTAAATCAACAAAGTCTTTGAGGTCATCGCCGGTTTGGGCTTTGTGGTGGTCTAATTTGCCGTCTTTATCTTTAGGGGCGGCCCATGCTTCCCAGCGGTATTGTTTGTCAATCAGGTTATCGTAGGTTTTGCCTGCCAGTTCGGCTTTGGTTCGGCGGTCGTGCTCTAAATCATCGAGGTATTTGAGGAATAGTACCCAACTGGTTTGTTCAACATAGTCCAACTCGCTGCTACAGCCAGCATCTTTATGTAGTATATCATCAATGTTTTTAAAGGTTTGTTCGAACATGGTATTTTAAGTTATAAGCTAAGGCCGTGAATGTATAAATTATGCGGGTGAAGTAAATATTTTAAAAGGAGAATAGTGTTACGGGATTCCGTGTGATTTAATTTAATTGCCGAGGCGGCGCCTACGGCGCGCAACGTTGGGGTTTGGGGTTGTGCTATAAACAGGCGGCACCGCTGGTGCGGGGATGGGAGCGGGTATTTCGCCGCTTTCAGGGTTTAAATGCAAAACAGCCTAACCACCCCCAGGGCAGCCCCTCCTGAATCAGGAGGGGAGTTTAAATGCAAACAGCCGGCTTTGCCCTGTGCTGATGTATGGCGCCACTTATAGGGTTTAAATGCAAAACAGCCTCCTCACCCTGCCCTCTCCGAGGGAGAGGGTTCTAATACCTGCGTGGTAAACTCCACTTTAGCCTTCATAGCTTCGGGATTGCTTCGTCGCAGAGCCTCCCCGCAATGACGCGAATTTTGATATTTGTTTTATATTAAATACAATGCAAGGCATCGGATGTTCGATGTGGAAAGGGGTGGGTGGTTTCCGGGAAAGGGGTCTTGAGAAATTAATGTGTTGATAATCAATCAGGTAGTTTTAAAAGTGGAAACCACCCCTTTCCACTGCCGTGTCTGCGAGAGTGATAGGAGCGGAAAGCCCACAGGCTGAAGCCCTGCGAAGCCGAGGACTTGCAGCGGATAGCACGACCCGAAGGGGCACGCCATTCCTTTTACCGGTATTCGATTTACTTAGTGTCTCACCTCCTTCTACGCCCTCCCGAGTAAGTCGGGATGAAACACCTCCAGAGGGGGACAAGCAGCCAAACAGCCGCCCCTTCCATCCCCTAAAGGGGAAACCAAGGCAAATACAAAACGGCCGGGCCTCTCCCGGTCGGCACTTCGTGCGACCACTCCCGCGAAAAGCGGGATGAAACACCCCTCCATCGCAGGCGATAGAGAGGGCAATTTTGGCAGCCTCCTCACCCTGCCCTCTCCGAGGGAGAGGGTAAATGCAAGCAGCCTCCTTACCTAAATCCTCTCCGAAGGAGAGGACTTTAACAGCCCCCTAATTGACCTTCACTACTTTACTAAATGCACTTTTACCGCCGGAGGTAACTTTTATGAGGTAGGTGCCGGTGGCGCAGGAGGTGTTGGCGTAGTTGAGGCCGTTCCAGGTTAGTTGGGTGGTGTTGGTGTCGCTTAGTTTGCGGATTAGCTTGCCGTTGAGGTCGTATACGTCGGCTTCTACAAAGCCTTTGGTGATGCCGTTTAGCGAGATGATGATGTTGTTGTTGAAGGGGTTGGGGTAGGTGGTTATGTGCAGCTGGTCGGGCGTTACGGTGGCTATGGCGGAGGGGGTAAATACCTGATTGGAGTATACGCCGTTGCCGTGGGTGCCTACTACTATGTTGCCGTCGTAGGCGCGGGCGGTCATCATATCAACCACTACGTTGCCAATGGTGTTGGGGCCTTCCTGTGTCCATACGGTGTTGAGGCCGTTGAGGGTATCGGTAGAGAAGAGGCCGATGCTGGTGCCTACGTAATACATTTTGGTGGCGCCGTCGTTATAGATAGTGCCCCAGTTTACCGAGGGGCCGTTACCGGTGCCATCGGGGTTCTCTTCCAGGTTACCGCTTACGTCGGCCCAGGTTTGGCCGCCATCGGTGGTATACCATACGCTGATTACTTCGTAGTTGCTAAAGGTTAACAATACGTTGTTGGCATTCAACCGGTCGGGCTCAATACTGCTTACATAAGCGCCAGCGGGAAAGAGGCTGTCGGTAATGTTGATGCGCGGGCTGGTGGTGCTGGTGCGCACGCTGTCCATTTTGTAAACCTGTCCGGCGTTAGTGCCAAAGTAAAGCAGGTCGGGGTCGGCATCGCTGAATTTGAGCGTGGAGATGTAAGGTGGGTTTATCTGGCCCACAGTGCCCGAGTTAGTCAATACCTTCCAACCTTGGGTAATGCCGGTATACTGGTTACCGGTTATAGGTATATACGAAAGCGAATCGTTGCGGTAAATAACGTTTGCATAAGCCAGGTACATGTAGTTATCATCGGCGGGGTTTAAAATAAAGGGTGCTACAAACAAGTAACTGTCGCCGGCGCTTTTGGGGTCTATGCGCGTAAGGCCGTTAACGTTGCCGTTATCGTCAATGGCCAGTTTAAAGGTATGGCCCTGTTCCCAGCTGAGGTAATAGTTGGTTCGGCCGTGAGTAATGGCGCAATAGCCGCCATCGCCGTAAAATACTTTGGGCCATGGTTGGGTAAAATCGAGCGAACCGGTAAAGTAGCTGCCGTTATCCTGCAGGCCGCCCACTATTTCGGGGCTGTTGGTGTTACCCGGTTCAACCGCTACGCCATAAAACTGGCCGGTGTTGTAGCCGTTGTTAATCAGCTCCCAACTTACTACCGGGTCGTTTACGCCATAGGTTTTCATAACGCCGCCATCGGTTGCAGAGTAGGCTACATCAGGATTTGAAGGCAGAAACACCAACCGGTGCTGATCGGGGTGATGATGGGGATAAACGTAGTTAGCCAGGTTGGCGGTATCGCACTGGTACCCTCCCATCCAGGTATAGGCGGCTGAGTCGAACCCGGAAGTTGAGCGGTAAATGTTGGTGCCCCCTAAGTATACAATATTAGTATCGAGCGGGGAAACCGCAATAAACATATCGTACGAGTTTTGAGAACTGTATTTTTTAAAGTCGAAGGTGTAATAACCGGTGCAGTGGTCGTCGGGAATATTGGCGGTCCTTTTGCTCCAGATACAACCGGTGCCGGTGCCATTGCCCGAGAGGTATTTGTATTTATACAACGAATGGCCGGTGAGGCCGGTGCCGGGTGTTTCGGAAATAAAATAAAGCTGGGTTTCGTCGGTTGGGGCAATACCAATTTCAGTTCTGCGGCAACCGGTTGGAAAAGTAGGTGGGGTAATGTTGGTCCAGTTAAAACCATCGGTGGTGCGGTAGTACCCGCCAAGGCCGGTTTCGTCGGAAATGGTGGCATATATTACCCCGGTAGGCGTTACGGCTACATCGCTATACTGAGCAACTGTGCTGTTTGCAGTATCGAGGCCAAGCACCGGTACCCAGGTGTTGCCACCATCGGCACTGCGGAAAATACCGTTTACTACGGCAGCATAAACAATATCGCTATCGGTGCGGCTGTTGTCGGTGGCTATCTGCCATACAAAATCAAAATTGCGCGGCTGAAATAATGGGTTGGGAATAGTATCAGACATGGTTGACGGAAGCAGGGCCCATGTTAAGCCACCATCGGTAGATTTAAAAATACCATCGCCTGCAAACTGGCCTACGAAGCCTGCTGCGTTTACTACGGCATATTGCTCGCCGGTGCCGTAATACCAGGTGTTGGTATGCCCGGTGCGTTTATCCTGCACAATGCAGGTGGTGGAGTGTAACTGCTGGGGTGTTGTAATCTGCGTAAAGTGCGCACCCGAATCAACACTGCGCCACATACCGCCGGTTACCTGGCCGGCAAATACTATATTCTCGTTGGTTACATCAAGCGCCAGGGAACGGGTTCTTCCACCCAGGTTGTAAGGCCCGCGGTTTTGCCATTGGGTAGCGCTGCGTTCGTTTTCGTTGTGTTGAGGCAGGGTGGCGGCAAAGGCCATTTCGCGGGCGCGCATGTTATAGGGTAGCTGATTGGTTGCGGGGTTGCGGGTGCGCATAAACTGGTAGGCGCTTGCTCCGTTAGGGTCGTCGGAACTATCGCTGGTATACAGGCTTTCAATCCGTTTTGCGGAAGTAAAATGAAGGTGGGCCAGGTAAGCCACAAAACCAACAGCAAGCAGCATGGCAAATACCGGAGTGGAAAGTCTTCTCATAATCAAAAGGTTAATTGATGCTGCTAAATTAAAAAAACAACAGCGCCATAATGAATTATGAATTATGATTTTTGAATTATGAATGATGATTTAGGAATGCTAAATTTATAAAGACTTTAGCTGAGAGAGCATTGCCTTTTAATTCATAAATCATAAATCAGCATTCAGAAATAACTTTCTGTTACTTGCTGCTGATAGCGTTACCTGAGGTATTTATTTCAATAGTAGTTGCGCCGGGTTTAATGTTGGTGCAGGCAGTGGGTTTGTAATCGGAGGTCATCAGGCAAACCACATCGTTTGATTGCAGGTAAACTGTGTTTTTGCTAAGGCCGCCATAGGTTTGAACTTTGGGGTTGCGTATTTCTTCTTTGGCGCCGGCAAAAACTATCATGGGCTTTTCAGAGCTGTTTTTAATAACAAGGGTAACGGGGGTTCCGGTTGCTGCCGGGGCCGCTGGTTTTTCGGTGGTAGCTTTGGCTTCAGGATATCCACCTGTTGATAAACTGGCCAACTCCTGCGCTTTTACAGTTGATAAACCAAAGCATATCAATAACATCAGGGCGCTTACTTTTAGTAGATTCTTCATTTGGGATAATATTTTATCCACAAAGTACGCACATTTTAAAACGAGGCTAATGCACATACGCACACTTCAAAAATCCATCTGTCTATTTTAGTTGAATAAGGGTGCTGCCGTGGCCGTAACGGCTGTGGTGGTCGTTTTCGTAACTGCGCACGTGGGGGTGCTTATCCAGTATCTTATAGATAGCCTCCTTTAGTTTCCCTTTGCCAAAACCATGTATTACCCTAAACTCCAGTTTGCCGGCGCCAATGGCCTTATCCAGCGCCACTTCAAATTTCTCTATCTGCACAAATAATGCGTCCTGGCTGGGAACCGGCCCGTTGCCTGAATCTACTTTCTCCAGGTGCAGGTCAATAACATCATCGGCCCGTTCAATTCTGCTTTTATTGCTGAAGCCGGGGTTAGTGGCGCCCATCATATACATGCGCATTAACTCAGGGTCAAAGGCCTGGTTGCTTTTGGGGCTGTTGAGTTCATCCTTTTTCTTCTTTTTCATAACAGAGTTCCTCAATAATACATAATACCTAAATACATTTATCGCACGGAGTAAAATACAGAGTAAACAGCCGGGGAATGCAAATATGATGACTACTACTCTGCTCCTGAATTTAACTGCAAATCAAACACAACCACGATCACTTACCTGAACACTTGAACACATAAACACCTGAACACACTTTATGATGACACCTCCTGAAATCTCTTTCTAAACCCTACCGCATTGCCAATGTCAGGGAACGACTCGTGGGTGCCACCGGTGCCTATAATTGTAATGGTTCCGTAACCCAGCAAGCGGCCCATTATACTTTGGTCAACATTCACGCTTTCAATTTTGTTCAGGTTCATTTCCAAAGTGCGGCGCGAGATGATACCGGTTTTAACTATCACTCTTTTATCCGTTATTACAAATTCATCGCTCCATCGTTGCAACGCCGGTAGAATAAAAAGCGTGAAAATACCGCTGAGGGACAGAAATATTTTCCAATGATATTTGGTTTCATAAACCACATGCTCATCTTTAATCAGGTTGTTATCTACATAATGGCCCATGCTTCAATTTTTGGTAAAAGTAGGAGAATGTTGCGGAATACAGAAATAGCAGGGGACGCTGATTAATTATGAATTTTATGATTAATACAGCAATCCGAAAGCAACCTCGAAGAAAGGACACAACATGAACACCTGAATACTTGAACACCTGAACACGTTAAAAAAAGGGCAAAAAAAAAGCCCGTATAAAACGAACTTTTTTTTCCACCCCCGTGTATCGTTGCCTCTCAACAACGAGTAAGTTTACAAGTCATCACCGGTGGACATGACCTGAATAAAATTTTGAAGTACCCTGACCGGCAAACTAAGCAACCAAAGTGCGTAGTAAACAATGAAAAAGACCAAAGCGGCGGGGAGCGTTTTCATAGTTATCAGTTTTAAAACTTCCTTAAAGCGGAGTTCCCTGTTACAAACAGGGAACCACCACTCTTTAGCTGTTGGAGCAGGAGTCGAACCTACACAAGGCGGTTAGTCGCAGTTCCATCTTACGCCCCGCATTGCGAAGTATAAGATGTAACCTGATTTATGCCGGAATCCTCACCCCCGGGACAGGAGGGCATGTCTGCCAATTTCATCACCCAACAATATATTTACCAGAACGATGATGCAAATGTAATAACCAGCTTACTTATTTGCAAGTAATTCAATAAAATGACACAAAGTATACGGTATTGTCAATTTTTACTTACTTTCGTTATAATTACATCAAAACAAAAAACAAAATATGGCTCTCAATTACGAAATTGATAACACCGATATCAGTATATTGAATATTCTGATGCAAAACGCCTTTATACCCTATACCGAAATAGGTAAAACGCTGTTTATCTCAGCCGGCACCGTGCATGTGCGCATGAATAAAATGGAAAAACTGGGCATAGTGCGCAACCCGCAACTGCAAATTGACCTTACCAAACTGGGCATGGATATAACAGCCTTTATTGGCGTATACCTGATACGCAGCGACAGCTATGATAAGGTGGTTAAAGAGTTAAAGAAGATTGATGCCGTAATAAGTTGCAACTATACCACCGGTAATTACTCGCTGTTTCTGAAGATAGTTTGCCGGGATACGCAACACTTGCGCGAAATACTGCACGATAAAATTCAAAAAATAGAAGGCATCAGCCGCACGGAAACTCTTATCTCGCTGGAAGAAAGTTTTAACCGGCCTATTAATGTTGCGGCGTTACCCGGTTAATGTGTTCAGGTGCGTAGGTGTTCAAGTGTTCAGGTAAATGCATTTAACATTAACACATTAACACTTGAACACCTGAACACTTTTACAAAAAATATTAAAAAACGGGCATTGCATATTATTCCGGTGAACCTTTCGTTCTAATAGCGTCTTATGTATACAAACGCGGGAACAATAGTGACTATGGAAAAGAATGATTCAATTGAGGGTAAAATGTTTTACGGCTGGTTAAACAACCTGGCTATGTACGAGCAACAGTTGCAACACCTGATGCAAACGCTTAACCGTTCAAATTATAAAGACCTGCATGTAGATGCTTCTATTGAATTAGATGCGCTGAAAGAATTGATTAATACCCAGCAAACCGAAATAAACGAACTAACCACCGAAGTATTGAAAAGGCGCAACCTGTTGCCACCGGCTGATGAATTGAATAAAAACATTGTCCCTTTTAGCCAGATAATAAGAAACAATCATTTACGCGAACATATCCGCAAAGTTGAGCGTTCGGTATTCTACTTAAAATACCACGTCAACAAATTGCTCTCCATAGCCTCATAGCAGGCATTTGTTAGTGTGTCCGAAGGCCCGCGCGTTATAGCGCGGGCCTTTTTTTATTATTATAAGTAATAACTTGGCCATTGATCAGAATCTCAAAAATCCCAAACCGGATTTCTCTTACCATTTACATAGTCCTTCATTTTTATCCAGAAGGCGAGTATCATGTAAATGATAATGGGTGAGCCGATGGTCATACAACTGGCGTAGATAAAGAAGAGGCGGATATCCTTGGCGGGCATCTTTAACTTCTCTCCTATTCTTTCGCAAACACCGAATGCCTGCGACTCTACGTTAAACTTAAAATTTTCCGGTTGAAGCATAGTTGGAAATGATTGGATAGCCGAAGATAATATAAACAGATGTCATTGCGAAGCCTTTTCCTGTAAAAAAAAAGACTCTTCTCCGCAGAGTCTCCCCTTTCCGGCTTTGCGGAATGGGGGACTCTGCGTGCAGTGCAGCCAATCCTCACGCAGAGTCCCCAACCTTCGGAAGGGAGACTCTGCAGAGAAGGGGCTTATTTCAACTCAAAACCTTATGCCCGATTGCGCAATCCAAACACCTGAATTTATCGCAGTACTCACCTTTTAGTTGTAATAAATACTGACTCTCAAAAGCATTGGCCGGTTTCATATCCAGTTTTTTCCAGCCTGTTATAATAGCATTGCTTTCGGGTTTGCAGCTTTCCAATAACTGCACGGCACGCTCGCAATAATCCTCGTTGCCCTTATATTTTCCGTAGGCAAATAATACCGGGGCCACGGCATTAATCAGTAAAATATCTTTCATGGCAGCGCCTAAATGGTGGTCGGTTTTCTTTGATGGCTTATCAAACTGGTAATGCACTTTCCAATACTCTGTAACCGCCACCTCAAAAAAACGGTGAATTGATTTTACATCTTTTGCCTCTAATATCTGCGATAGTAATTTTACCTCTTTACACATTAATGCGGCAAGTTGCGCCATCCTTAGGGTTGGAAAATTAGAAGGCCGCAACCGCAGAAATTTCCAAACATGCTTATCCATAGGTTGTAACTGGTGCAGGCGTTTCAGGTAGTTGTATTCTTTACGCAACTGGTTTGGATATTCATCAGTAAAGGTTTCGCTTAAAAACCCTGCCTGGCCAAACACGAGGGCCTCTGTCTGCAAGGCATCGTGCTGGTATTTAGCCCATATTTTAACCGGTAACGATTTAGCCAGCATATAAAACGCATCCTTGTTTATACTGGCGCCCATGTATCGTGCTATCATCTGAAACATCACATTCTCCCAATCGTTTTCGGAGGCTGCAAGCAGGGCATTTACCTGTGCTACTTTGCCTTCCAGGCGTTCAACCAATAACCGGTCTAAAAAGTTGCGGGCAACAAATTGGTCTGCATCCTTAAAGAAACGCGCGCAGGGGATCCAATCCTGCCGTTTGGCCAGTTCTTCATAGCGTGCTAACAGGGTGGGTTTAATAAGTGTTTTTAACTCGAGCGTAGGGATAGCCTCACCGGTCTTTCTTACAGCAGGATTGCCTTTCTGCTCGTAAACCACATGCAGGATAACGTTGTTGTAAGCCGCATCGGCCTGATGTTTATGCGCAAACCAATCACCGCTTTGAATATGTATTTCAACATTACCGGCCCAAAGTGTTTTGCCAATCCTGATTTTAGCCTGCTGAAAATCAGCACCGGAGTTGGTATTGTGCAAGCCCTGGCTTACTATTTCAACCGGTTCGCCGGTGGTAGTTTGTAAATCATTTTGGTTGAACAACCTGAATTTCCAGATAAAATGCAGCAGTTTTTCATTCATTGAATAAATATAATAAAGGATACCAAATACATTTTATCGCAAAGGCGCAAAGAATAAAAAAGCAAGAAGTTTAACACAATGCAGGATTAAAGCTAATTAACATAAGTTATGGATTAGAGATATTATTTGTAACCAGCAATTTCAATAAATGAACTGCGCCAAGTCCCACTTTGAAGGGGGCGGTTGATAGGTTTCGAAGAAACTTATCAACCGGGGGATGAGGGCCTCTTTGCGTAAAGACTGACATCATTCGATAGGTGCCCTCATCCCCCTGATTGCCATTTCCTGCGGAAATGACAATCGTCCCCCTTCAAAGTGGGACTTTAAATTCCCTGCATTCGTTTAATTTCCATCTACATAAAACATTTTTAATCCATAACTACGCTAATTACTTATCTTCTGTCATTGAACCAGCTTCATGTATTCCTTTGCGCCTTTGCGTTAAAATGAATTCGCATTAAATCATAATCGTACAATCCGGCAACCACTTTTTCAGCTCTTCTATTTTTACACCGGTAATGTTGGTTCTCATAATATTTAATATCCGAAGCGATTGCAAATTTTTAAGGGTCTTCGGGTATTGGGTCAGCAGTTTGTTAATACTCATGTCGAGCGCTTTTAATTTTTTCAGATTAGTAAGCACATCAGGGATGGTAATAAACTGGTTATAGGAGAGGTCAATAATGGTTAAGCTGGTAAGTTTTATCATGGAAGCCGGCAGAGTATTCAGGTAATTACGCGCAGCATTAATGCGGGTAAGTTTGGTTAACGAGCCCATCTCGGCAGGCAACTCTTTTAGCGAATTAAAACCTACCTCCAGCTCTTCCAGATTTTTTAACCCGACAATCTCGGCGGACAAGGATGTAAGTTTATTGGCATTCAGATTTAAATACTTCAGCTTGCTTAATTTAAACAAAACAGCAGGCAGTGTCTTTAATTTATTACCGGAAAGGTTGAGTCTTTCAAGGTTTACAAGCGTGCCTATTTCTTCAGGAAGTTCCGTTAATTCTTTATTCCTCAAATTTAATGAGGTAACCAAACCGGGTGCCCTTAATGCTTCAGCTAAAGAGGTAAACTCCTTACCTGTATTGGCGTTGCAGGCGCAAAAAATTAAAAAACAAAACATAAAAGCAGTAAACCTCATAACTATTACCCTATTTTTTGAAACGCCTGTTCAATATCTTCAATCAATACTTGTGGTTCTTCCAGGCCAATGTAAAACCTTATCATGTTGTACGGATAATCTTTTAACTCCAGGTCATCACGGTTCTGAAAACTGCAGGCGGGCATAATCAGCGATTCATAGCCACCCCATGATACCGCCATTAAAAAACGTTTCAGGCTATTGCAAAAAGTTTCAACCTGTGACGTGTCTTTGGCCTTAATAATGGCAGTAAACAACCCGCCGCACCACTGCATCTGTTCTTTCGCCAAACTGTGTTGCGGATGCGATTCGGAGAATGGGAATATAACACGCTCAACCTGCGGATGATGTTCCATAAAATCAACCACCTTTGCGGTGCTGGCTTGTATCCGCTCCAACCTTAAAGGCAGCGTACGCAGGCTTCGTATCATCAGCCATGCATCGTTAGGCGAAATAATGCCGCCCATATTCAGCAGCTCAGAAGCAAAAATTTTATCTGCCATTTTCCTGCTGCTCATCAGGTAGCCCGCCACCACATCGCTATGCCCGCCAAAATATTTGGTAGCAGAATGCACTTCAATATCCACGCCCATGTCTATACACCGCTGCCCAATAGAAGTGCAGTAGCTGTTGTCAATAATGGTTACAATGCCGCGCTCTTTAGCCAGTTTTACCACAGCCTTAATATCCTGTAGCTCAAACGTAAAGCTGTTGGGGCTTTCAAGAAATATAACTTTGGTGTTGGGTTGAATAGCAGCAACAAAATTTTCAATGCTGGTTCCGTCAATCATTATATTAGTTACGCCGTAGCGCGACAGGAAACGGTTAAGCAACTTATCCGTCCAGCCATAGGGCTTCTTTACGCATACCACATGGTCGCCGGATTGAACGTTGCCCATTACGGCAGCGCTTATAGCCGCTACGCCACTTGAAAAAACAAGGGCATCTTCAGCGCCGGCCAGGGCCGCTATTTTTTTTCGGAGTATCTCAACCGTAGGGTTATTGCCGCGGGTATAGACGTGCACATCCTTCTCGTTCGGAAATGCGTTTCGGAGGCTATTTACATTTTTAAAGTAAAAATTACTGGTTTGAATAATAGGTGGGGCAACAGCATCAAAATATTGACCGCGTTCTTCGCCTAAATGGTTGAGGATATATGAAAGGTCCATCTTCAAAAATAAGAGAAATTAATTTCGCACAGGGTACAGCCTAAAATGCAGGGGTAAATCTAATCCATGTTAAGGCTTGCCGGTAACATCAATAAAAAAGGAAGGGCTTTGGTGTAGTCGAGTTGTTCGTAAAAGATACCCAACCTGTTCAGGTTTTTATAGTAGCTATTTACCTTCTGATAATAGTTCAATTCACTTCGCAAATACCAGGCTTTTACGCCTAGCATTTGGGCTAAAAACCACTTTTCTAAAAGCCTCCCAGCCCGGCCATTTCCATCTTCGAACGGATGAATATTAACGAATACAATATGGATAAACGAAGCGAAGTAAAAAACTTCTTCAACACTTAGTGTTTGCTTTTTCAGGTATTCAATATCGCGCCAAAGAGTCTTAAATAATTTATGTACTTCTGATCCGGGTGCCGCTTCATACTGTATTCTATACGTCTTGTGTTCCATCACTACCATATTGACTTTTCGGCACACGCCACGTTTGTGCTCTGACAATAAATGTGCAGACAGCAATTTATGAGCATGCAAAAAATTGTTTTGAGTCAACTCATTTTCCTGTGCATAGATATATGCCTGATAAAGGTCATTAGGTTTTTGTACCATATCTTCAACATACTCTATATCCAGCATTTTGTGCTTGACATAGCTATCAATTTCCATTGGCTCACCCTCGATTTTACTGGACGCCATCACCGATACGGAGGTATAGAAACTAAATGTATCCGTAGATATTTCAGCATCTTTTAAAGCGTCAAACTCATCTTGCAAACCTTTAGGTACTTGTTGCAAATAATCATCCAGTAAAACAGCAGGTATTATTTTTAAATCGTAATTCATCATCAGAATATTCAGGCTTCTGCAAAAACAAAGAAAGGAATTTTAGCACTATTATTCGCCAACCATTTATAGTATGCAACTTACGCCAATCCATATTTGGCAACAACTTCTTTTACGTGCTTAACCGCAGCCTGTGCCTCGGCCTCACTCCAGTCGGTTCTTATGGTCCTGAAAAAATCGCCGAGCAATATATCGGTGGTAGATAAGGGGCCGGTTGCCGGCCTTGGTTCATCCTGCATTACCTCCCGGTTGGCTTTTAACGATGCATCGCCCAGGCCAACGTTAAATCCAGGCGAGGCCGCTCTTTTTACCTTCAGGCCCCCCGCCATTAAAGCGTCTTCAATTTCAAAACGCGTCAAAGCTAAACCACCTTTGGCAACTGCCGCTTTGGCCAGTGCCTCAATAGCATGCCATGTTTCGGGTTCTTTTAATTTTTGAAGAATAGCCGACATCCTTTTTGACGGAAAATTCGGATCGCTTCCGGGGTTAATACCCATTAAAAATTTCTGAATGGCGCTAATGGGCTTATCATCCTGAACAGGAACATCCAGTTCCATTTCCTCGCCCGGATTGCTCATTTGTTCATAGTAAGCCCGGGTGCATGAACCTGCACAATAAATATCCATTAAATGATGGGCCGTTTCAATAGCCTTATTCCGGTCCTCAGCCGCCACAGACAAATGATTGCCCGATAAAATCTGTTGTATCAATGGGGTTAAACCTCCTGCGTTTAAAACCGACTTGCCCCGACCATAATCAGATGCCGAAAGTTCAATACCATCGCAAAAAAATCCTGCGTGGTAAGCAAACACTACCCGCCCGCTTTCGTGGTAGGCGCAAAGTTCTAATATTTCGTTAGCCATGGTTTTTAGTTTATGGATTAAAGGTAGGATTGTTCCAGAACAAAGCCAACTGCACTAGCGGCTATTGGCATTTTTAAAAAGACGCAGGTGCCCAAAAACGAATCTCCCCTCTCAAGCCGCAGCAGCAGATAGAGAGGGGAGACAGATATAGTGATGCCAGCGGCTGTTAGCATCCCCTTCGGGGACGGGAGGGGCTTTACATCACCAGCATCTTCTCCGTAATCTTCTGTGTGCCCTGGCGCAGGGTATAATAATACATACCGCTGGCAAGTTTGTGCGTATCAACTTCTATCTGATACGAACCGGCTGAATAGGTGCCTTCAATCAGGGTTTTTAATTCGTTACCAACAGCATCGTACAGTTTTATTTGTATGTTGCCACCGGTGGTTTGAAACTCTATTATGGTCGAGCCGTTTGCAGGATTAGGATAATTGCGCAGGGTAGTGGCACCAACTGTTGCCTGGTTTATACCTGTAGTTGGCGAGCAAGTGGCATTTAATAACTCGAGTAAAGGGAAAGATGATTGGTCTGGTGTGCCCATTACTGAATTTACCTCATCAGTCGGTACACAGAACCAGTTAGCAAGCACTGTTGAATATACAGAACGGAAATCGGTTTGCATGGCAAGGTTATCATTTACATTGGCATTGGCAGGTATAACCGGGTTGGTACCTAAAAATCCGCCATTAACCTGTGTGCCGAAAAGGAACACCGGTTCAGAAGTACCATGGTCGGTTCCCTGACTGCCATTTGAAATGATACGACGGCCGAATTCTGAGAAGGTCATTCCCAATACATTGTCTTGCTTGCCCATTAACTGAAGGTCATTCATAAATGCGTTCACCGCTACCGAAAATTTAGACAGCATACCGGCATGGTAACCTGTTTGGTTGCCACCGGTGGCGGAAACCTGTGCACTGTGCGTATCAAAAGTGCCCAGGGTTACCATATACACCTTGGTTTGCAGGCCACCGCCTACTAACTGTGCAACTATCTTTAACTGGTCGGCCAGTTCATTGGTTCCTGCTGTTGGATACAGGGTTGAAAGATTTTGCTGAGCGGTAGCCGCAGCCTTAATAACCGTAGAATAAGCCTGGGTTTCAATAGATGTTTCGCGGATAAACGCAAGCTCGTGCCCGGCAGGATTGCTTGGTGGCGTACCGTAATTACCGGAGGTTAACTGGTAAAAATCGGTTGTATTGGTAAGCGCAATACCCATGCTGGCAGCTGGCCCCTGCAAAGTTGTAGTAACGGTTGAACCAATTTGAATGGCCAGGGGGGCCGGATAACTTTCATTAGGGTAACCTGTTGGATAATTGGGGGCCGCATCAGATAAATACCGGCCCGCCCAACCTGTAGCCAGGGTTTCTTCTGAATCTGAGGCAGTCATCCATATATCAGTAGCCTCAAAGTGCGAAAAGTTAGGGTTAGGGTAGCTAACACCCTGCACAATCATAGCCTGCTTGTTATTAAACAGCGCTTGTATTTCGGGCATAGATGGGTGTAAACCGGTTACGGTAGTACCATCCAGCGGTAGCACCAGGTTTTCGGGTATCAGAATATTTGCGCGTGCAGTTGAAAGTGCCGAATACTGGTCTAGCGGAATAACGGTATTCAAGCCGTCGTTACCTCCGGCCAATTGAATAATAACCAGCACCCGGTCGGTTTGGGTTGATGACCGCAATGCTTTTTCGAACAAGCTGCCCCTGCCAAAAGCTCTCATTGAAAACCCGTTCAATAAAAACGGAATGGTTGCTACCGGTATTCCTCGCTTAATAAATGATCTCCTTTTCATCTTCAATTATTTTTCGCCAAAGCGGATTATAAAATTTTTATATCAACTGGTATTCAGCAAGGTCAAGCAAATACATATACATGGGCCTTAACCGAGATAGCACGGTATTAATATAGGTTTGATTGGTAGGCGCTGAAACGTAGGTGTTCCAGGCTGTTGTCCAGTAGGCTGGGTTTGTTAAACCGCCTAACAGCGAGTTAAGCATAACAGCAGTTTCATCAGCCCCTAAAGCGTTAGGGCTTAAAATCGCAGCAGCATCTGCAATTAACTGATTAGGGTCTGATGGGTTTGATAATGCACTTGTAAACGCCAGGTAATCTATTTGCAAAGTAACACCGGCGGAGGTTATACCAGAAGAGCCGCTCAAACCATCGGTATATTGATTACGCAAAGGCAGCGTATCGCTGTTTATCCATAACTCATGGTACTCTGGTTCCTGATAGTAAGCAGGCCATCCGGCAACGTTAGGCGGGTCGCCCGGGTCCATAGCCAGATTCAGCATCATGCTTGCAACAATCTGCCAGCCGTGGTATTGGTTAGGGATATTTGATGAATCAGGAAAAGCAATATTAAATTGCCTGCAAACACCTATCAAATGGTCAGCCGGGTTCTTTATCTGGCAGCCCATATTGTTAGGATCGAAGAAGTGCTCGCTTTTCAGCAAGGCACTTAAAATGGGTACCATCTCAAAATTATTCTGAACAATGATGGTTGAAAGCGGGGTAATAATATTGGCCTCAACCTGGTCGTCAATTACGTAGTAGATAAACCAGCGGTATAAATTACGGGCCAGAAATTTAGCTGTTTCAACCTGCGCAAAAATCATATTAATCAACTGGTCAGTTTCGGTAGCGCCGCCGGCACCGGTTACACCATTAATAACCGTATTGCTGTAAAAAGCCGAAAACTGCTTATCGCTGGTATCATGATTAGCGGAAACAAATGAAGTGGTAAGCGCTCCCTCATTATCCTTCCAGCCGGTAAGCACCTTGGCAGCTTCTTCCACATCACTTTGTGTGTATAAAGAGTTAGGCCCGTAACCTGTAGTAAAGCGCTCCTGCAGTTCGCGTCCGTAATTTTCGTTCGGATTAGTCAGGGTATTGGTATCGCCGTTCAGGTAAACAAGCATGCTGGGGTCGGTAGTAACCAGGCGGGTAAGCGTTTTAAAATTACCCAGGGCATTGGCGCGTAATAACGCAATGTGTTTATAACTGTAACGTGCATCGTTAACTGTGGCCATTTGCGTTGCAAAGTGATTATGCCAGAACAAAGTCATCTTTTCAATAAGGCTATGGTTTTGGTTTATCATCAAACCTACCCACCATGCTTTTAGGCTTAATCTGCGATAAGCATCAATAGTGCCTGACTCATAAGGCGCAGTTACCCAGGGAGCGCCTGCCGCCACATCGGTATCGGGCGTGGTGGCATTATAATTATTTACCGGTGGTGAAGGCGTAGCGGCCGGGGTAAGCAAAGTTGCAACTACCTGGTCCAGCGTCATGCTGGAAAAGTAAGTCAGGTCGGCCTGCGTAAGGCCAAACTTGGTACGGCGCAGCAGGTGCATTAATTGGGTTTGCCCGAAACGCCCCGTGTATTCAGTAAGGCCGGTGGTTGATTTCTCGTTAAACTGAGGCGTAGTGGTATTGGCAAATTTATTGTGCAGGGCGGGTTTAGTAGTTACGTCATCAGGCAAGTTGCCGGCAAGTGCTGCACTAATAAATTCTGAGCGTTTAATTGGAGCCATAATTACTGTTTTGATGAAGATAGATTAGTTGTAGACCACAAGGTAAAAAGAAAGTTTAATGTTGAAAATGTTAAATGCAGCGGGTGCATAAGGTGTGGCCTAACTCTTTACATTCAACCCCGAAAGGGTGGAGAAACCCTTTCGGGGTGTCCCCGTAATTTATATATTGCATATTGTAAAGCTTTTATCCTTGAAAAAAACAGTCCTTTTTATTCTTTGCCTTCACCTGTTGTTGCTTTCGCTGGCGCAGTCGTTTACATCGCCATATAAGCTTTCACTGGCAGTTGATATTCCTATCAGTACCAATGGGGTAGCGCTTTTAGGTGCATCGTACCTTTTAGGCAAAACGTGGGACCTGCCATCAAAAGAAAGTATCAGCAGACTGAACCGAGATTCAGTTAATAAATTCGACCGAAGCGCTACCAGGCAGAATTCGAAAGTTGCAGGGTATTTAAGTGATGCTGCTTTGTACTCATCTGTGGCCCTTCCGCTATTGCAACTGATTAATAAAAACAGCCGAAAAGATTTTGGCAAAGTAGCAGCTATAAGCGGTGAAACATTTGTAGTAAACGTCGCTTTTACCGATTTTCTGAAAGAAACCGTAAGGCGAAAACGTCCGCTTTTGTACAACGAACAAGTGCCAATGGAACAGAAAATGAAAAAAGATAATTTTCAATCCTTCTACTCCGGCCATACCTCAACCGTATCTGCCATGAGCTTCAGCTTTGCCGAAATGTATGCCGATTACAATCCCAACTCAAAACTAAAACCCATGGTTTGGAGCTTGTGCGCTGCCTTTCCTTTGCTTACCGGAGTTTTGCGCTACAAAGCCGGGAAGCATTTCTGGACCGATGTAATTACCGCGTATATTGCGGGCGCCGTTGTTGGGTTGGCTACGCCTTATGTGCATAGGGCTGGTTTGGGGTATAATTTGAGGAATAATTAAATGTTTAAATTCAGGATGCAATTGAAAAAGCATTAGCCGAAAAATATTCCCCATTCTCCGTTTTTAACAGCACATTAACATTTAAAAGCACGGTGCTTTTAAAATCTAACCTTCGCCTTTTTTATTTTTGCACCGGAATCAGCAATTTATTAATAAAACCTTAAACTTAAAGCAATGAAAAAATTATTTACACCACTTTCAGTGGCTATGTATCTGCTACTATTTCAAAACATGGCCATCTGCGCGCCGGTAGCATCCTGCGATACAATCACTAATATAACATCGCGCGATACATTGATATATTATCTTAACGATTCTGCACAGGGCGGTGGCTACCTTTCAGGTAATAACGGTTATGGCGATGAAGAAAAAGCTGAGGAGCTATCCGGCCCTGTGGGAAGCCAGCTTACAGGCGCGTTTATCGGATTTGGCTATATCAATTACAACCCGGCGATTCTGGTAGCACGGTTACAATCAATGCCTACGATGCCACCGGTGCCGGAGGAAGCCCCGGTGCAACTATTGCAACTGCTACAGTAACGCTTCAACAAATTGCCTATTCCATCGGCGGCCAGTTATACGTTGCCTTTCCATCAGGGCCTACACTTGCGGCAAACAAATTTTTTGTTTCGGTTGTGTTGCCAACAAGCGGTGATACTATCGCTGTATTAACTACAACATTTTTTTCGCTTGATGGAAACGGCTGGGAAAGATGGAGCGATGGAACATGGCACGCGTACAATGTTACTTACGGGACTTTCCCCTATGATTTTGGTAATGATATAGCCGCCATAACCTGTGGCGGTGGCCCTTTAGCTGCGTTTCAGTCTAACCTGGCCAATACTTGTGGCAATAGTTTAACTGTTCAGTTTTACAATACTTCGTCAAACGGCACCGACAGCATTTTCTGGTCGTTCCCTGGCGGCTCACCTGATACATCCACATCAGCAAATCCGACAGTTACCTTTTCGGATACCGGCACCTACACGGTAAACCTGTACGCTTACGGTGCAGGCCTTGTTGACTCTACAAGTTCTACGGTAATAGTTACCCCTGCAATTACTGATTCTATAATAACAACCCCGGCCACAGGCTCCACAGGCAGCAACGGTACAGCTACAGTTATAGGCCTTACCGGTGCACAACCACTTACCTTCCAATGGTACGATGCTAATGGTGACACGTCTGAGACTATAACCGGCCTTACCCCCGGCGTATATTATCTTACTATATACAGCGCAACCGGCTGCTATCTGAACGACTCGGCAGTTGTTACTTTTATCAATGGTATTGTTAACATTAGCATCAACAAACAGGCTAACGTTTTCCCTAACCCTGCCAGTCAGGAATTGAATGTCGATTTTGATATAGCTACCACCGCCGAAATGCGCATCAGCGATATTACAGGCAGGATAATTTCCGTATTTAGTGCTGAGAATACTATCAACAACACTTTAGATATACAAAACCTTACTTCAGGCAGTTATATCCTTACCATAGTTGATAAAGCAAGCAAAGCAGAACAATCTGTAAAGTTTGTAAAGTTATAAACATAGACATACACTAAACAGCAACGGCACTTCAGTAATGAGGTGCCGTTGTTGTTTAATGAATTTATGATTGGAGGATATTTGTAAATAAGCTATTTTAACATAGCAATCAATAACGCCATAGTAAACGATTATTTAAATGCGGCCATGTGTAGGGCCAAATACGAGTTTCTTCAGAACGATAAAGTATATTATGGCGAAATACCAGGTTTTGATGGTGTTTATGCAACGGCAGCTAATCTTAAAGACTGCCGCGAAGAACTGCTTTCAGTTTTGGAAGATTGGCCTTTATTAAGCGTTTCTAAAAACCTGCCTGTTCCTGTTTAAAATTAAAACACTATGCCTTAACCTTCTTCTTCACCCCAACCTTTACTGCACTCTTCACCGCTGATTTAGCACCATTCAAAATCTCATGTCCACCGGTATCGCGTTTGCTTTGCAGGTATTTTTTGTTGTGTTTGTTGGGGGCTATTTCAATAGGCACATTGTCTACAATCTCTAAGCCATAGCCAATTAAACCTACGCGCTTTTTGGGGTTGTTGGTCATCAGTTTCATTTTGCTGATGCCGAGGTCGTTGAGTATTTGGGCGCCTACACCATAGTCGCGGGCATCCATGGGCAAGCCGAGGTGCAGGTTGGCCTGGTAAGTATCCATGCCTTGTTCCTGTAATTGGTAGGCTTTAAGCTTATTTAAAAGGCCAATGCCCCTGCCCTCCTGCTGCATGTAAAGTACTACGCCTTTGCCTTCCTTTTCAATAATCTGTAACGACATAGCCAGTTGGTCGCCGCAGTCGCAGCGCATAGAGCCTAAAATATCGCCGGTAAGGCAGGATGAGTGCACACGCACCAGCACAGGCTCGTTCTTCTTCCAGGTGCCTTTAAAAATGGCAAGGTGTGGCTCGTTACTATCTACCTGAGAATATGCCCTTATTCTGAAATGGCCGTATTTGCTGGGCAGGTCCACCTCTACCTCACGATGCACAAGCCTGTCGTGCTTCATGCGGTATTCAATCAGGTCTTTGATAGAGATAATTTTCAATTTCAGCTTTTTGGCTATTTGCATAAGCTGGGGCATACGGGCCATGGTGCCGTCGGCATTCATTACTTCTACCAGCACACCGGCCTCTTCAAAACCTGCCATGCGGGCAAGGTCAACCGTTGCTTCGGTATGGCCGGCACGGCGCAATACACCACCGGTTTTGGCTTTTAAAGGGAATATATGTCCGGGCTTTGCAAAATCTTCTGGCTTGGCATCTTTGCTCACCAAATGCAAAACAGTTTTGGCCCTGTCTGATGCCGAAATACCCGTTGTGCAGCCATCACCCAGCAAATCAACCGACACCGTAAAAGCTGTTTCATGGTTCGAATTGTTCTTTTGCACCATTAAGGGCAACTCCAGCTTTTCGCAAAGCTTTTCACCCATGGGCATGCAAATAAGGCCGCGGCCGTGGGTGGCCATAAAGTTTATCATTTGCGGGGTTACCTTACGGGCAGCACCCACAAAATCGCCTTCGTTTTCGCGGTCTTCATCGTCCACAACAATTATCAGTTTGCCTTTTTTTATATCATCAATGGCCTCGGGTATTGTATTTAGTTT
>Ga0182013_10003106_pt1 | contig 21075 bp, 21 predicted proteins | sample 612S2MmetaG_FD_120487 | JGI IMG/M metagenome (GOLD analysis project Ga0182013, IMG submission 120487) | Permafrost microbial communities from Stordalen Mire, Sweden - 612S2M metaG | ecosystem: Environmental > Terrestrial > Soil > Wetlands > Permafrost | place: Sweden: Stordalen | collected... | reverse complement strand
CCACATTCCCTCCGCCCCGGCCACGACTGCTAAGCTGACTCAAAATCAAAACCCGAAAGGACCTTCCCCAGTTCGCCCGACCTTCGCTCCCTTCAGGCTCATCCTTCAATTGGAAAAGACTCGGGAGCCGAAACCCCAGCCGAGCAGGGTGTCAACCGCCAGCGATCCTGGCCCGAAAACCAGAATCAGCAGCGCCGCGAACCAGAAGGTGTAGGGGTCGGCGGCGTAGAACTTGTCCGGAGCGGAGAGAATCCCGGTAAAGGCTTCGCGATCCGCGGTCCAATAGGCGACCGTCATGTTCACGAACAGGACCAGCGAGACCAGGCGCGAACCGAGCCCCAGCGCCAGCAGAATGCCGCCGAGGAACTCCGCCAGCGCGACGAACAGTGCCGTCGGGCCAGGCGCGGGAAGGCCCAGCGTGGTGAAGAATTGCGTCACATGGTCCAGGTTGTGCAGCTTGCCCCAGCCGGTCTGGGCGAACTGCCAGCCCCAGTAAAGCCGAACCAGCAGCAGCAGGGGGCTCTGCGCCTTGTTGGCGAGCGCCGTGAACCACGAAGAAGATGCTTTCACCCGATCGACCAGCGTGTGCATGGCCTATCCCTCCGGTTGGATGTGAGCCGCCGAGGGAACTGAGAGCTTCAACGTGCATTCCCGCAGCGCTCCTGCGCAACCAGAGTACCAGCGAACAGGGCGAGCTTTCCCGCGGCCTGATCAGGCCTACTTCGGCGTGCCGACTGCCGGGTTTGCAGTCCCCAGCGCCGGGTCCTTCAGCGCCTTGCGCGCCTCTTTGCCGTGCGGGCCGTCCGGATCGTAGTCCAGCAACTTCAGGTAGTAGCTTTTGGCGCTGGCAAAGTCGCCCAGATGCCGTTCCGCTTCGGCCAGTCCCCAATAGACCTCGGGATTCTCCGGGTCCAGCACCAGCGCCGACTCGAAGCGTGAAAGAGCCGCCTTCCAATTCCGGGTTTCAAGGTAGTAGCCGCCCACCTCGATGTCCTTCGACGAAGCCTCCTGATGCGTCGGCTCCTTCACCGACATCTTGCGACGCTTGTTCGGCTGATCGTCGTCCGGCTGGGGCAGCAGTTTCTCCATGCCCTTCAGGCTGGAACTGGAATCGTCCGAGAGCGCGCTGCTCGCGGCCGGCGGAGGGTCGTCCGGGCTGCGCACGGGGTCCAGATCGTCGCCGGGCAGCGCCAGGGCGGCGGCGTCGGCCCCGTTGTAGCTCCCCTCCGGCAGCCCCGCGGCGGCCTTGGTGGGCATCACCGGCACCGTGCTCGTATCCTCGGGAAAAGGATTGGAACTGGAGTGGGAGCCGGCAGCAGGCTTCTGGCCATCATCCGGCGGTTTGGTCTGGCTCGCCGCAGCCGCATCGCCCGGCGCAGGCGTTTGCGCCAGCAGCCGCGGCCCTGCCGTCAGGCAGCCCGCCAACACCAGCGCAACCGAAAAAATCCGTCTCATCTCTCTCTACGCCTCACGTCCGCGATGGTAGGATGCCTTCAATACTGCAATTCCTGGACTGCCGCGATGGGTCTGCCACGATCCGCTTTGGAGCTTCGACCGGCGTCGTCGCCCGGGTCAGCAGCCCGCCGGGTTCTCAAAACCCCGCATCAAGCCCTTCTGGGGAGCGCTTGAGCCAAAAAACAGCATCCAAGGAAAGCATCGCACACTCGCATGGGACTCATCATTCGCTCTTCCGCCATTCACGCCGCCGGCTGCTACATCACCACCGCAGTGCGCAAGGGCGATCGCGTCGCCGAGTACACCGGCCGCCGCATCTCGAAGGACGAAGCCGACCAGATCTACGCCGACTCGCCCATCACCTATCTCTTTGGACTCGGAGACGGCTCCATCGTCATCGAAGGCCACTGCGCGGCCATGTTCATCAACCACAGTTGCCAGGGCAACTGCGAGACCCGCGAGGAAGACGGCCGGGTCTGGATCACCGCCATTCGCAACATCGCCGCCGGCGAGGAAATCACCTACGATTACTGCCTTTACGACGGCGATGACGACGAGGCCCTCTGCAACTGCGGCACAAAGAAATGCCGCGGCACCATGTACTCGAAAGAAGAGGTGACCCGCCGCAAAGCCGCCGCCAGAAAAGCCGCCCTCAAAGCCCGCAAGAAGGCCGCCAAAAAGAAGCAAACTGCACGCAAAGCCCAAAAGGAATCGGCTGCCTAGTTCGTCCCCAATTGGAAAACCAGCCGCATGACCGCCACCCACCCCCCCCCCGCCCCGGGACGATACAATCCCCACTAGGCCGCCGTGCAACGGATTCCGGCCTCAAGGAGCGGGTGCAACCATGGGTTATCAGGTTCTGGCCAGAAAATATCGTCCGCAGCGCTTCGCCGACGTTGCCGGCCAGGATCACGTCACGCGCACCCTGATGAACGCGCTCGCGCAGAACCGCATCGCCCACGGCTACATCTTCTCCGGCCATCGCGGCATCGGCAAAACCACCATCGCCCGCATTGTCGCCCAGGCCTTGAATTGCCGCACAGAAATCGGAAGCGCGGAGCGGCCTACCCCCGAGCCTTGCGGTGTGTGCGATTCGTGCATCGAGATCCGCCAGGGCAACGCCGTCGACGTCATAGAGATCGACGCGGCCACCAACCGCGGCATCGACGAGATTCGCGAACTGCGCGACGCCGCCCGCTACGCCCCGGCACGTGACCGCTACAAGATCTACATCCTCGACGAGGCCCACCAGATTACCGAAGCGGCCTTCAACGCCCTGCTCAAAACCCTGGAAGAACCTCCGGCGCACGTCATCTTCATGATGGCCACCACCGAGCCCGAGAACATTCCCCAGACCATCCGCTCCCGCTGCCAGCACTTCAGCTTTCACGCCGTCAAGTTCGACGACATTCAGGCCCAGTTGAGGATGATTGCCGATCTGGAGCAGGTCGATGCCGAGCCCGCCGCGCTGGCTCTGCTGGCCGAGGCCGGCGACGGCTCCATGCGCGATGCGCTTTCCATCATGGACCAGGCCATCGCCTCGGCCCCCATTGAAGCCGGCCGCCCCGTGCTCTCCTCCTTGCAGATTCGCGAACTGATGGGCTCCGTGCCCAACGCGGTCTTCGAGCGGCTGCTGGAAGCCGTCGCCGCGGGCCAGAGCGCCGAACTGATGGAGCAGTTGAGCCTGCTGGTCAATGCCGGACACAGTCCCTCCTCCCTGGCCCGGCAGATGGTTCGCTACCTGCGCAACACTCTCATGGCCAAGCTGGGCGGTGCTGAAACCGAATTGCTCCAGATCTCCGGCGACGAACGCGCCCGCGCCGTCCGCACCGCCCTGCTCTTTACCGAAGAGGAATTGACCCGCAACCTGCAAATCGTCCTGCGCACCTTTGACGACCTGAACTACCGCCAGGAACAGCGTTTCCACCTCGAACTCGGGCTGCTCAAGCTGATCCACGCCCAGCGCCTGCTGCCTCTTGAAGAGCTCTTGAGCGGCGTAGCCTCCGGATCCGGAGTTCGCCCCGGCGCCCCGGCGTTCCGGCCTGCCCCGAGCCCCGCGCGTCCAGCCCTGGCGCCTTCCGCCCCGGCCACGCCTGCGAGCGCGCCTCTTTCGCCCTTTGGGCCCTCCGGCGGCAGTTGGGGCTCCGCCTCCCGCGGCCCCGAGCCCAAGGCCTCCGATTCCATAGACTCCCAGCCCCGGGATTCCCAGCCCAAGATGGAAGCCGGCCTCAGGCCGAATTTGGCAATGGCTCCGGTGGCCACCATGGAGCGGGCGTCGCCAGCCGCCGCGCCCACCTCCGCCGTCCCCACCCCAGCCAGTCCTTTCCAGGGATTGACCCCGTTCACCGCCGCGCCAACATCCACCCCCGGGTTCGCAGAAACGCTGACCGAGGGCGCTCTGGCCAGGGCGCCGCAAGCCTCCGCACCCATGCCGGCTGCGCCCAGCGTCGAGTCCCTGCGCCACGCCGTCGGCTCCGCGCTGGTTGAGGCTGGGCACGTTTCGGCCGCGCAGTTGCTGGGCGCTGGCTCCTGGGAACTCGACCCCTCAAGCCTGCGCATCGAGGTCGCCGGCATGGGCAAGAAAATGCTGGCCTTGACCGTCAATCCAGCGGCGGAGAAAATCATTCGTCAGGAGTTGCAGCGGCTGGGCGCGCTCTCCCGCTTCCTGGTGGTTCCCGGCGACGCAGCTGGACCCAATGCCGGACAGGCTGGAGCACCCATGGCGCCGCCCCTTGCCGGCGGCATTCAGGAAGCCGCGCTTGCCAATCCCCTGGTCCAGCGGGCGCGGGAAATCTTCAAGGCCGAGGTCCGCAGCGTTGTCGACCTTCGCCAGAAATAGCCGCACGCTCCACACAGCGCACACTCCAGATGAGGAGAAGGGGCCATGATCAACCCGCTCAAGATTTCTGAAATGCTCTCCCAGGCCAACCACATGCAAGAAGAGGTGCAGCGCAAGCTGGCTCAGACCGTGGTCGAGGCCACGAGCGGCGGCGGCGCCGTCACCGCAACCATGAATGGCAAGAAGGAGCTGCTCAAGCTTCGCATCGACCCCTCGGCTGTGCTTGGCCTGAGCGGCGACAAACCGGACGTGGAAATGCTCGAGGATCTGGTGGTGGCGGCCGTCAACCAAGCCGGGCGCAAGGCCGATGAAGCCATCCAATCCAGCGTGCAGGGAATGCTCGGAGGCCTCAACCTGCCGGGACTTGAATAAGTCACTGTCCACAGACCACTGACCACTGTTCACTGTCCACCGTTCACTGTTTTCAGGAGGCGCACCCGTGTCACGCTATGCCGAGCCCATGGCTCGGCTCATTGAAGAGTTGAAGAAGCTGCCCGGCGTGGGCACCAAGAGCGCCCAGCGCTTCGCCTTCCACATCCTGCGCTCCACCGGCGAGGATGCTGCGGCGCTGGCCGACGCTGTGCGCGACCTGAAGGCCAGCCTGCGCCTCTGCTCCATCTGCAACAACGTCACCGACATCGACCCTTGCGCCTATTGCGCCAGCCCATCGCGCAATCAGCGCCAGGTGTGCGTGGTCGAGGAACCCACCAGCATCGCCGCCGTCGAGCGGGCGCGAGGCGCACAGGGCGGCTACCAGGGCGTGTATCACGTGCTGCATGGCACCCTCTCGCCCCTGCATGGCGTGGGGCCTGACCAGTTGCGCACCAGCACCCTGATCGCCCGCGTCGAGCGTGGCGAAGTGGACGAGGTCATCGTTGCCACCAGCCCCACCCTGGAAGGCGAGGCGACAGCCAACTGGCTGGCCGCCGCCCTGCGCGGCTTGCCGGTTCACATCACCCGCATTGCCACCGGCATCCCCGCCGGCAGCGACATCGAGTACGCCGACGAGGTCACCATGGCGCGCGCCATGGAGGGCCGCCGGGAAATCTAGAGGATCGACTCCGCGCGGCTCGCTTGGTTGTCGGAACTGGGGCATTCCAGTCGGGGAATTTATCCAGATGGCGCCCAGAGAGCTGTTCGCCTACCGCGAAAGCTCGATCCAGACCGTCCAGCGCCCTGGTTGACCCTCCGGGCCTGTCTTACCCGCGCAACTTGCTGAGCAAATCCTGCGGATGCACCGGCTTGGCCAGAATCTCGAACTCGTAGCCCTGGGCGCGCGCCTTCTCCAGCAGGTCGGCCGTAGCCGCCTGCCCTGAGAAAAGCAGGATCTTCGTTCGCGGAAGCATTTCGCGGATCCGAATTGCCGTGTCGATTCCGTTCAGGTCCGCCATGATCACGTCGCAGATCATCATGTCCGGCTTGAAGACCGAAGCCAGCTCAACGGCCTTCTCGCCGGTGTAAACGGCGCGCGCTTCAAAGCCGCTCTGGTTCAGAATCATGGCCAAGGTATCGGCGATCACCCGCTCGTCATCGGCGACCAGCACCTTCGGTTTGGCAGCAGTTTCTGGCATACTCTCTTTGAACCCTTGGCTGTTGCCGGCGACACTCCCCGTACGCCGGCTCTGAGGCAAAATCCGGCTTTGGCCCTGGAACGTAATCTTGCTTCGCTAGCTCTACTCGTTACTGAAATGATACGCTCGGTTTGTGTAAATTTTCTCCCGGCGTTCGTGACGACCGGCATGGGCGTGCTGCACGGCAGTAACCTCCAGCCGTGACTGTTTTGCACCGAGTCGGCCTCGAAGACGCCGATTCATCCGGGTGCAACCAGCCCATCATACACTTGCAACCAGCAACGGCCGCATTTTCAGCAGCCGGACCGGAGATTTGCGCATGCAGGAAGCGGCCATTCCCCACCAGAACCCGGCCCCGGCTCACAACGCCGACGCCATCATTCGCGCGGTGAAGATCGAGAAGTACTACGCCCAGCCCAGCGAGAACCGCATCCAGGTCATCTCCGCCACCGACCTCGAAATCGTCCCCGGAGAGATTGTCGCCCTGCTCGGGCCCTCCGGCTCCGGGAAATCGACCATGCTGCGTATGTTAAGCGGACTCTCCACGCCCTCCAACGGGCAGGTCTACTGGCACGACACGCCCATTGCCGAAGCGGAGATCAACGTCTCGATCGTCTTCCAGAGCTTCGCCCTCTTTCCCTGGCTTACGGTCCTCCAGAACGTCGAGGCGCCCCTCCAGGCCCGCGGCCTGCCTCCGGACGAGCGTCGCGACCGCAGCCTGCGCATGCTCGACACAGTCGGCCTGGACGGTTTTGAAGCCGCTTATCCCAAGGAATTGTCCGGCGGCATGAAGCAGCGGGTCGGCTTTGCCCGCGCCCTGGTGGTCGAGCCTGAAGTGCTCTTCATGGACGAGCCTTTCAGCGCCCTCGACGTGCTCACCGCCGAGAACCTGCGCAGTGAACTGCTCGAACTCTGGGCCAAGAAGACCATGCCCACCAAGGCCGTCTTCCTGGTCACCCACAACATAGAAGAGGCCGTCCTGCTGGCCGATCGCATCATCGTCCTGGGCCGCAATCCCGGCCACATCCGCACCGACTTCCGGGTGCAGTTGGCCCAGCCCCGCGACCGCAAATCCGAGCCCTTTACCCACCTTGTGGACTACATCTACAAGGTGCTCACCAAGCCCGACGTGGCCCCCACCGAGGCTCCCGACCAGCAGGCAGGCCCCCGCATCCGCGACCAGCGCCAGATGCACTACCAGATGCTGCCCCACGCCCGGCCCGGCGGCATGGCCGGCCTGCTCGAACTGCTGCTCGACAAGGGCGGCCGCGACGACATCTACCGCCTGGCCGACGACCTCACCTTCGAGATCGACGACCTGCTGCCCATCGTCGATGCCGCCCAGCTTCTCGGCTTCCTCAAAATCGAGGAGGGAGACGCCGCCATCACCGAAAGCGGCACCGAGTTCGCCAACTCCGAGATCCTGCGCCAAAAGGAACTCTTCCGCGACGCCGCCGTGGCCAACGTCCTGCTGCTGCGCCAGATTCGCCGCGCCCTGGAAGCCAAGAGCGACCACACCGTTCCCGAAGAGTTCTTCCTCGACATGCTCGACGAGCAGTTCAGCGAGGAGGAATGCCTGCGCCAGATTGAAACCGCCGTCACTTGGGGCCGCTACGCCGAATTGTTCGACTTCGACGCCTCCCGCCGCCGCTTCGTGCTCCCCGACGCCCAGGACGAAGAAATCGCCGCCAGCGAGGATGCCGAGTGAAGACCCAGTTCACCCTTGCCCGAACGCTGGTCGAAGTCCGCACCTGGCCCATCCTGATCGACCTCTCGGTCGCATCCGTTGGTCTTGTCCTGTTCTTTGCCATCCTCCACATGGCCACCTACTGGATGGCCGGCCCGGTGCCCGCGGTCGCCATCTCCCACTCCGTCCGGGCGCTGCCGCTTTACGCCTTCTATTCCGTGGTCCGCATCGCCATCGCCTACATCCTCAGCCTCCTGTTCGCCGTCAGCTACGGCTACACGGCCGCCTACAACCCCAGGGTCGAGGCCGGGATGATCGCGGTGCTGGATATTCTGCAGTCCATTCCCGTGCTCAGCTTCCTGCCCCCCGTCATGCTGGCCATGATGGCCCTGGTCCCCGGCCATCAACTGGGCATCGAGATGGGCTCCATCCTGCTCATCTTCACCGGCCAGGTCTGGAACATGGCCTTCAGCTTCTATTCCTCGCTCAAGAGCATTCCGCGGGAAATGCTCGAGGCCACGCGCATCTATCGCTACTCGGCATGGCAGCGCTTCTGGCAGCTCGAGATGCCCTTCGCCGCCATCGGTCTGATTTGGAATTCCATTGTCTCGGTCGCCGTGGGCTGGTTCTTCCTCATCAGTTGCGAGATGTTCCCGCTCGGCGCGCGTAGCTTTCGCCTGCCCGGTCTGGGCAGCTACCTGCAAACCGCGGCTTCCTCCGACCCCGTCGATGTCCATGCCCTGGTCTGGGGCCTCGCCATCCTGGTGCTCATCATCGTGGCCACGGACCAGTTGCTCTGGCGTCCGCTGATCGCCTGGAGCGACAAATTCAAATTCGAGCAGGTTGAATCCGCATCCCGCGTTACTTCGCCCATCCTGTCCCTGCTGCAGCGGCCCACGGCTCTCACCAGCCTGCCCTCCCGCGCCTGGGACTCCATGGAAGAGCGTGTCTATCGCCGCCTGGCCCAGACCCGCGAATGTCGCGTGGTGCAGCCCATCGACGACCCGGAGAAAAAAGGCGGAAGGCTGCTGCCCTTGCTGCTCGCCTGCTGTGTCGCTCTAGCCATCCTCTGGGGCGCAGGCCAAGCTTATCTCATGCTTCGCGGCACCACCTGGGCCGACATCCGGTTCCTGCTGCTCGGCGCCGGTGCCACCTATCTCCGCGTCAACGTAGCGCTGCTGCTTGCCGCTCTCTGGACCATACCCGTCGGCGTAGCCATCGGCTTCAATCCCAAGCTAGCCCGAATCGTCCAGCCCATTACCCAGGTCATCGCCTCGGTTCCGGCCACGGCCCTCTTCCCGGTCCTACTGCTGGCGCTCATTGGCATGGGCGGCGGCCTCGGCATCGGCTCCATCGCCCTCATGCTGCTCGGTACCCAGTGGTACATCCTCTTCAACGTCATTGCCGGCGCCATCGCCATCCCCTCGGACCTGAAAGAGGCCGCCGCCGTCTACAAATTCACCCGCTGGCAGCGCTGGATCCGGCTCATCCTCCCAGGCATCTTCCCCTATCTCGTCACCGGCATGATTACCGCATCCGGCGGCGCATGGAACGCCTCAGTGGTCTCCGAGTACTTCCACATCGGCGACCGGACGCTCCAGACCCTGGGCCTGGGAGCGCAGATCAGCGCCGCCACCGATGGCGGAAAGTTCTCCACCCTCCTGCTGGCCACCATTCTCATGGCCACCATCGTCGTCACCATGAACCGCCTGGTCTGGCGTCGCCTCTACCGCCTGGCGGAAACCCGGTATAAACTCGAAGGCTAAATGGAGCCAACCAGAACGTTGGCTCCGAGAGGAACGCATGATTCGAGTGGGTTTGGTTGGCTTCGGAATGGCTGGGCGGGTCTTTCATGCGCCGCTGATCTCGTCAGTAGAAGGCCTGGAACTGGCCGCCGTCGTCGAGCGCAACACGGATTTGGCCGCGCAACGGTATCCCGGCATGACAACCTATCGCTCCCTTGAAGCCATGCTGGAAGACGATTCGCTTGGACTGCTGGTCGTGGCCACCCCCAGCGGAACCCACTTCGAGGTGGCCCGCCAGATTCTCAAAGCCGGCAAAAACCTCGTCGTCGATAAGCCCATGGCCGTCACTTCGGCCGAAATCGCCCAGTTGAAGGAACTTGCCGCAGTCCACGGATCACTCCTTGTCCCGTTCTTTAACCGGCGCTGGGACAGCGACTTTCGGACAATTCAGAAACTATTGCATGAAGGCCTGCTGGGCCGTCTTGTGCATTTTGAATCCAACTTCGACCGATGGAGCCCCGGCTCAACCAGACGACCTTGGAAGGACGATCCGGTCCAGGGCGGCGGCATCCTGCTGGACCTGGGAACGCATCTCGTGGATCAGGCGTTGGTGCTCTTCGGTAAGCCTGAGGCAGTGGGGGCCGGGATCGGGCGCGAGCGCGACGGACAGGGATCGAACGATTCCTTTACCCTCCAGCTCCGCTATCCAGCTTTCTCCGTCACCCTGAGTGCCAACTGCCTATCCTCGCTTCAGCGGCCCAGGTTTCATCTGCGTGGAACCAAAGGGAACTTCCGCAAGAAGGGCCTGGACCCACAGGAAGCTGCACTCAACAAGGTCACCCGCATTGGAGCGGGTCGCTGGGGCGAGGAACCGGCAGCGAACTGGGGGATGCTCAGTGTGGACGTGGATGGCGGTGTGGTCACGCGGCCCGTCCCGCCCGTGGCGGGCGACTACCGCCTCTACTACGCCGGTGTTCGCGACGCACTTCTGGGCAAATCGCCCGCGCCGGTCGCCGCGGTCGATGCCTGGCGCACAGCCCGCCTGCTCGAATGGGCCGTAGCCAGCTCGAACGAGCACCGCGACATCCTCTGCGATTGGAGCCAGGAGCCACGGTAGGGCCTGTTCGTGGCTGCGCTTTGTTTCTTAATCGAACCCGTCTTATAGCTGCAATCCGCTCTGGTGTAAATTGGCGCCACCGAAATCTCGGCCGTAAGGAACCCTCATGCGCATTCTCTCTCTCGCCGCCATCGCTGCCCTCACCCTCGGCGTAATGCTTGCTGGATCGCCATCCTCAGCGGCACAGTCCGGCAACGCCAATTCTCCGCACAAGAAGATCCTCGGTTACCAGAACCCCGAGACCGGGGAGTTCGAGCCGCTTGTTCGCGCGATCCCCGATGCCTCCTCCACAACTCCCACAACCGGCACAGTTGAAGTCACACTGACCATCACCGTCAAGACCCCATTGCCCAAGGGCGGCTCAATCATTTGCGGGGCGGATTTGACGGCCATCTCCGAAAACAAGGCGACTTTCGCGTATGCCTACTGGTATGAGCAGGGATACACAACCGCGACGGTAAGCGGCTCCACGGCTACCTGCACGGTCAATGTGCCTTATTCCTGGGTCGTCCCTGCGGCATCCTCCGCCATCCAGAACTCGGTCACCGGAACATACTCCGTTCAAATGGACAGCGCCTCGACGGGAACAACGGCAAGTACAGTCGATCCCACTGGAACAGTCCGGTATTCCTCGGGCGCCTTCCTCAACGGCGCGATACCCACAACTGGCTCGACTTCCAAATACTCCGTGAGCGTCGTCCTCTAATTCCGCTGAATTGCCGCCGTCCGCCCCAATCCGCGTCGTCGTCCTCACCACAAATGGCGGGAGGCCACGAACACTGTCGAGTCCTTAGCGCAAGCCCCGGTCGGCGGGCTCTTGCAAATTTGACCCCGCGTCTGCCGGTTCCTTCTCCACCAGCGGCACCCAGAAGCGAAAGCAGGCGCCTTTCCCCACCGCGCTTTCAACCTCAATCCCCCCCCCATGAGCGGCCAGGATGGCATGGGTAATCGCCAGGCCCATCCCCGTTCCCTTCCCCTGGCGCGCGCCCTTCTTGCCCCGGTAAAACTTCTGGAAGATAAACGGCAAATCGACGGCGTCGATTCCCGGGCCGTCGTCCTCCACGCGGAACTCCAGCCGCTGGCCGTTGCGACGGCTGCCCAGCAGGATGCGGCCGCCGGGCGGACTATACCGGGCGGCATTCTCCAACAGGTGGCGCAGCACCCGGCCCAGCAGGTGCGGATCGAACCAGGCGGCCAGTTCCTCCCCGCCCGGCTCCTCAACGGCGATCACCACCCGATGCCCGGCCAGCGCGGCCCGCGACTCCTCCACGGCCTGGTCCAGCAGCGCCCGGGGATGCTGCGGCGCCGAATGCACTTCCACAACATTGGCGTCGATCTCCGCCATCTCCACCGCCTCGCCGATCAAGGCATCCAGCCGCGACGCCTCCTCATCCACAATCGCCGCCAGATCCGCGCGCCCCGCCTCGTCCAGCCCCTCGCCCTGCTGCAGCGTGGTGGCCGCCGCCCGAATCGCCGTCAGCGGGGTGCGCAGTTCGTGCGTCAACGAGTCGATCAGCGCGGTCCGCAGCCGTTCCCCCTCGCGCGCCGCCTCCATGCGCGCCGAGCCTTCGATCGCCGTGGCCCTAGTCAACGCGATGGCCACCTGCGCGCTCACCGCCGTGGCCACCTCGCGCGATAAGAGAGCCGGCCGCAATCCCAGCGCTCCCACCGGCCTCAGCCCCAGCATCAACGTCATCACCGTGAAGCCTCCGGGGATGGCCATGGTCGGATTCCCGCCCTGCGTCATGGCCCGCAGACTGGCCCGGATGCTCATGGGCAAATCCGTGGTCGAGGTCAGGAACTGGTCCTGGTCCCTCACGTAGAGCACCACCCCGTCGAGCCCGAAAATCCGTTCAATCATCCGCGGCAGGTCCCGGATCAGCCCCGCCGCGTCCTCTTGCAGCATCATTTCCTGCGACAGTTCGTACAGCCGCTCCACGTCCTCGCTCCGCTGCCGGGCCTTGCGTGCCTGCCTGCGCGCCCGCTCCGCTACCCGGCCCACTACCGCGCAACTGGCCAGAAACGAGATCATGGCCACCCACTCCTGCCCTCCCACAATCCGCAGAGAATGAACCGGCGGCAAAAAGAAGAAGTCGAACGAGACCGCGCACAAAACCGCCACATACACCGCCAGCAGAATTCCCGCCTGTGCGGCGAACCACACCACCAGAACCAGGAAGGCCATCCCCGCCGTGGTCGAATTGGCCCCCAGCCACGACAGCGCAATCGTGGCCAGCGCCGCCACCAGCGTCGTCCCAACCCACCGCGCCATGTCCCCCACACCTAAAGGCTTTCCCATCTTTATCCTCACCGGAATCATACCCGCCCTCCCGGATGATGTAATCTTCCCGGTAGAGCAAGTCCTATGGCAGACAGAATCCTGATCATCGACGACGAACCGCAAATTACCCGTGTACTCCGCGCCGCCCTCTCCGCCCAAGGCTTTGATGTCCGCACCGCCAACGATCCCGAGGAGGGGCTGCAGACCTTCCGAGATTGGCCGCCGGACCTTGCCATCACCGACCTCATGATGCCCGGATTGGGCGGCGTCGAGGTCTGTCGCGCCATTCGTTCGCACTCCGCCATTCCCATCCTGGTCCTCTCCGTCCGCGACCACGAACGCTCCAAGGTTGAGGCCCTCGACGCCGGCGCTGACGACTACGTGACCAAGCCCTTCGGCATTCAGGAACTGCTGGCCCGCGTGCGCGCACACCTGCGCCGCGCCCCGGAGCGCTCCACCGCCGCCCTCGAAGCCGGCGACTTCGTGGTCGATTCGGCCGCCCACTCCATCACCGTCCAGGGCAAGCCCATCCACCTGACGCCCAAGGAATTCGAACTGCTGCTCCACTTGGCCCGCCACGCCGGCAAGGTGATGACCCACCGCGTCTTGCTCACCACCGTCTGGGGCTCTCAGTCCGCTCACCAGCCCGAATACCTGCGCGTCTTCATCGGACAGTTGCGCAAGAAGCTCGAAGCCGAAACCGGCAAGCAGTACATCCAGACCGAACCCTGGGTCGGTTACCGCTTCGTCCCCGAGGGCTGGGCCGGCAACGCGGAGTAGCCTGAGAGCATGCCCGCTTCCAAGTGCCGCCTCAGAACGTCATTCGTAGTTCTTTGCCTTTCAGCATTCGCAACGCAATTCTCGTTCGCTGAGTCGTCTAAAATCCCCACCACCTGGTGGCCGGACGCATCGACCGGCCTCATGTGGACCGGCCAATCCTCTTTCAGCTTACGAGGCGTCATGACCTGGGACGATGCCGGCATTTATTGTTCGTCTCTCACGCTTGGGGGCTTCTCTGGCTGGCGGCTGCCTACCATCCCTGAGATGAGGAGCGAGAATATCTTTATCCTGTAACCAACACCGATAAGGACGGCATCGAGCAGACCATAGACTATCTCGGCTTCAAGGGAAACGTACAGACCGTCCAGGAAACCCGCATCTGGACATCCTCCGTGGCGGGCGATCAACAGTACTTCTCGGTCTTCATGGGCCCTCCCGATGTGGCCGGAATATTGTTCAAGGGCCAGTGGAAAGCAGCGTTGAATCCGGATCGATCCGAGGCCCATGAACGCATCTCCAAGGTATCGGATCGCAACGCCGTCCTCTGCGTACGGCCAATCGATGCGGATATCCTTCAACTCGCGCAGAATGCCCGGGTCAGTCACCCGGTCCCGGATCTCCTGACGCTGAAAGCCAATGTCCCGCTGAATAAGGCGCGTCAGGCGTTCCGAACCCGTGACTATCAGATCGCCATCTCCCAGGCGCAAAGTGCGCTCGGAATCAAGCCGGATTTGGCCGATGCCTATTGGGGTATCGGCATCTCCTACGGCATGTTAGGCCAGTGGGACCAGGCTATCGCCAGCCTCGAAGCCGCCCTCAAGATCGACAAAGGCTACGGCGACGCCAAAGACAGCTTGCAATGGGCCAAGGACAACCAGAAGGCCGCGAAACAGGCCAAAACCGCCAAAGACAAACCGCCGCTTTGGAAGTGAATCAATGAGCCGCCGAGGCCCACGCTCAGGAGAAATGCATGCCCGCTTCAAAGCCCTCTTTCAGGGCCGCACTCACGCTTTTATGCCTTACTGTGTTCGGCACTCAATGCTGCCTGGCCCAAGAGTGGACGAAGGATCCCACGACCTGGTGGCCTGATCCATCGACGGGCCTGATGTGGACTGGGCAAATACACGCTGGTCCATCCACATACCCCAAAGTCGCGGTGCCGAGCAGATCCCAGTTCTGGATCGGACTAACCTGGCAGCAGGCAAACGATTATTGCGCTTCTCTACATACCGGGGGCCTCGCGAGTTGGCGCCTTCCAACTCTGGATGAAGTTAAGGATGCGATAGAAATAATCCGGGTTAATCCACTTCCCGTCTGCACGTCTGCTGATATTGCCATATACCGTGGTTGCAGAGATGAGGATCTTGTACCCGGGACGAAATACAGCGCATTGGCCCACAAAGGTGGGATTAACTTATTTGGCCAATCCATGGCAATTTGGACCGCAACTCAATCTCAAACTGATGCCAAATCTGCATGGGAAGCTTATCTGTCACCTATCCCGAACGATTTCATCTCGCTACAAATAACAACGGCCCATACATCTCCGACAGATTTAAAATCTTCATGGGAAGCTGCACTAAAGTCGGTTCAGTGGAATCCGCTCAGCACGGAAGAATTGACACATGCATACATGGGTGCGGTTTGTGTACGTCCCATAGAACCGGAACTTCTCCAAGCCGCCAAGGCAGCGGAGGTTTCCCACCCTGTCCCTGACCTCCAGACGCTTGAGACTTTCATCCCTCTCAACAAGGCGCGCCTGGCCTACCAAGCAGGTAGTTATCAGGAAAGCATCGCGCAGGCGCAAATCGCCATTTCTCTCAAGGCGGACCCCGCCGTAGCCTACTGGGGTATCGGCATCTCTTACGGTCGGCTGGGACAGTGGGATCAAGCCATCGCCAATCTTCAAACCGCCCTTTCAATCGACAAGAACGCGTACGAAGTACAGACCGCCTTGAAATGGGCCAAGGATGGACAAAAGGCAGCGAAGAAGGGGAAGCAACCCAAAGAGCCGAGCCCCAGGTGGAAATGACATTGGATCGCGTCAAATCGCCAGCTTGAATCCGCGCTCTGTTCGCCGGTTGACGCATCTCGCATCATGCCGCTTTTTCGCCAGTTCTCCCCCCCTTACGCTTTTCTTAGGAATTCTTTTCGATACTCGAAGTTGGCATCAGCCAGAATGGTTTCTGGGCGTTGATTCCGGTTCGGCCGGATGCGCTCCTCCAAGGCTGGCCAGTACACTGTTTCTGGAACTGTGAGACCTGCGATGCAAGATGTAACGATGTTGCTCTTCACGGTAGTTTTCTTCGCCCTGGCGTTCTTGTACGTCAAGGCATGTCAGAAGCTGAGGTAACCCCATGCACATCGACATCATCACCGTCGTTGCCCTGGTTCTGTCCATCCTCCTGCTGGGTTACCTGGCCCTTACCTTGCTTTTCCCGGAGAAGTTCTAAATGTCCGCTAACGGCTGGTTGCAATTTGCCATCTTCTCCCTGGTTCTGCTGGCAAGCGTTCGTCCGGTGGGCATTTATCTGGCCCGCGTGCTTGAAGGAGAGCGCACCTGGCTGGACCCCATCCTTCGCCCCTTCGAGCGGCTCATCTACAAGCTCTCCGGCGTCAAGGCCGGCGAGGAGATGAACTGGCGCGAATATGCCTTTGCCATGCTGGGCTTTTCCGCCGTCAGCATGTTGGTCACCTATGGGATTGAGCGCCTGCAGAACCTATTGCCCTTCAATCCTCAGGGACTGGCTGCCGTTGGGCCCGATCTCGCCTGGAACACCGCAGCCAGTTTCACCACCAATACCAACTGGCAGTCCTATTCGCCCGAGACCACCATGAGCTATCTCACCCAGATGGCCGGCCTGGCGACGCACAACTTCTTTTCGGCGGCCGTGGGCATCGTGGTGGCCATCGCCCTGGTCCGCGGCATCAAGCGCACCACTTCCGGCACCATCGGCAACTTCTGGGTTGATATGACCCGCACGCTCCTTTACGTGCTCCTGCCCGGATCGCTGCTCTATGCGCTGCTTCTGGTCGCGCAAGGCGTCCCGCAGAACCTGAAGGCCTACACCACCGCCCATCCCCTGGAGCAGCCGTCGCAGACGCAGACCATCGGACAGGGCCCGGTCGCCTCGCAGGAAGCCATCAAGATGCTGGGCACCAACGGCGGCGGTTTCTTCAACGCCAACAGCTCCCATCCCTTCGAGAACCCCACGCCGTTCTCTAACTTCCTGCAGATCCTCTCCATCTTCATCATCCCCGCCGGCCTCACCTACACGCTGGGCCGCATGACCGGTTCGCCGGGACACGGATGGGCGGTGCTGGCGGCTATGTTCGTGCTCTTCGCCGCAGGCTTCACCGTCGTTTACTGGGCAGAGTCGCAGCCCCATCCTCTGATTCACGGCGCAGCCCAGACCCACACCCTGGCCGCTCCCGGCGGCAACATGGAGGGCAAGGAGGTGCGCAACGGCATTGCCGAGAGCGCCCTGTTCGCCACCGTCACCACCGATGCCAGTTGCGGCGCAGTCAACGGCATGCACGACAGCTTTACGCCCCTGGGCGGGTTGGTCGTACTTACCAACATCATGCTCGGCGAAGTGGTCTTCGGCGGAGTCGGTTCCGGACTCTACGGCATTCTCATCTTCGTCGTGCTCGCGGTCTTCATCGCCGGCCTGATGGTCGGACGAACCCCGGAGTACCTGGGCAAGAAGATCGAGTCCTACGACGTCAAGATGTCCATGCTGTACGTGCTCATCTTCCCGCTCATCATCCTCAACCTGACCGCGATCTTTGTGCTCTCGCCCAACATTGGGCTCTCCAGCCTGGCCAATCAGGGGCCGCACGGGCTTACCGAGATTCTCTACGCCTTCACCTCCGGCGCGGGCAACAATGGTTCGGCCTTTGCCGGACTCAACGCCAATACCTGGTGGTACAACGTGGCGCTGGGCTGGGACATGCTGTTCGGGCGTCTGATGATGATGATTCCCGTGCTGGCTCTGGCCGGCAACCTGGCCCAGAAGAAGAGCGTTCCGCCCTCGCCCGGCACCTTCCCGGTCAACACCGCCCTGTTCACCGTGCTTTTGATCGGCGTGATCCTGATCCTCGGCGCGCTCACCTTCTTCCCGGCCCTGAGCCTGGGACCGATCTTGGAACACCTGCTCCTCAAGGCTGGTCAGGTTTTCTAAACGACACCGCATCAGGAACGGATGAAACGGACTGACATGGCTGAAAAGAAGAGTCTCTGGAATACCGATATTCTCGCCTCCTCGCTGGTTGACGCGGTGCGCAAGCTCGATCCCCGCGGCATGGTCAAGAACCCGGTGATGTTCGTTGTCGAGGTCGGCAGCGTACTCACCACGGCGCTGCTGGTCGACAACACCATCCACCACCGCCCCGGCTTCGGCTTCAACCTCCAGATCACCCTCTGGCTGTGGTTCACCGTGCTCTTCGCCAACTTTGCCGAGGCCATGGCCGAGGGCCGCGGCAAGGCCCAGGCCGACACCCTGCGCAAGGCCAAGGGCGAGACCGTCGCCCAGCGCTACACCGCCGACGGCGGCTTCGAAGCAATCGCCAGCGGACTGCTCCGCGCCGGCGACGTGATCTACGTTGCCGCGGGTCACTACATTGCTGGAGACGGTGAAGTCATCGAGGGCGTCGCTTCGGTCGACGAGTCGGCCATCACCGGCGAATCGGCCCCCGTCATCCGCGAGGCCGGCGGCGACCGCTCGGCCGTCACCGGCGGCACCAAGGTCCTGTCCGACTGGATCAAGGTGAAGATCACCTCCAACCCCGGCGAAACCTTCCTCGACCGCATGATCGCCCTGGTCGAAGGCGCTACCCGTCAGAAAACCCCCAACGAGATCGCCCTCAGCATTCTGCTCTCCGGGCTCACCATCGTCTTCCTGCTCGCCGTCGTCACCTTGCAACCCTTCGCCATCTACTCCAAGGCGCCGCAGACCGTCTTCGTGCTGGTGTCACTGCTGGTCTGCCTGATTCCCACCACCATCGGCGGACTGCTCTCGGCCATCGGCATCGCAGGCATGGACCGCCTGGTCCAATACAACGTGCTGGCCATGAGCGGGCGCGCCGTCGAAGCCGCTGGCGATGTCAACACCCTGCTGCTCGACAAGACCGGAACCATCACCCTGGGCAATCGCCAGGCCACCGAGTTCATGCCCGCCCCCGATGTCAGCCCCGAGCGCCTGGCAGACGCGGCGCAGCTCTCCTCGCTCTCTGACGAGACCCCCGAGGGCCGCTCCATCGTCGTGCTGGCCAAGGAGAAGTACAACCTCCGCGGACGGGATCTCGCCGGCATCCACGCCGAGTTCGTCCCCTTCACCGCCCAGACCCGCATGAGCGGCGTCAACCTGCCCGGCGTCCGCATCCGCAAGGGCTCGGTCGACGCCATCTCCCGCTTCCTAGAGGAGCAAGGCTCGTCGCTGCCCAAGAAGGTCCGCGACAACGTCGAAGAGATTGCCCGCCTCGGCGGAACTCCCCTGGTGGTAGCCGAAAACTCCACCGCCCTGGGCGCCATCTACCTCAAGGACATCGTCAAGGGCGGACTCAAGGAGCGCCTCGCACGACTCCGCGCGATGGGCATCCGAACCATCATGATCACCGGCGACAACCCCCTCACCGCCGCTGTCATCGCCCGCGAGGCCGGCGTCGACGACTTCCTCGCCGAGGCCAAGCCCAAAGACAAGATGGACCTCATCAAGCGCGAACAGGCCAAGGGCAAACTGGTCGCCATGACTGGCGACGGCACCAACGACGCCCCCGCACTGGCCCAGGCCGACGTGGGCGTGGCCATGAACTCCGGCACCCAGGCCGCCAAGGAAGCCGGCAACATGGTGGATCTCGATTCCAACCCCACCAAGCTCATCGAGATTGTCGAAATCGGCAAGCAATTATTGATGACGCGCGGCGCTCTGACCACCTTCTCCATCGCCAACGACGTGGCCAAGTACTTCGCCATCATCCCCGCCATGTTCGCCGGCGTCTTCCCGGTGCTCAACGCCCTCAACATCATGCACCTCGCTACCCCGCAGTCGGCCATCCTCTCCGCAGTCATCTTCAACGCCGTCATCATTGTGGCCCTCATCCCCCTGGCCCTCAAAGGCGTCAAATACGAGCCGAAGGCCGCCGATGTCCTGCTGCGCAACAACCTGCTCATCTACGGCTTCGGCGGCATCGTCGTCCCCTTCATCGGCATCAAAGCCATCGATATGTTCCTGGTCGCCCTTCACCTGGCTTGAGACCTGGGCTTGAAACCTGGGGCTGAGCCCCGCAAGGAGATTCACCGTGCAATCCGTGTGGAAGACCTCAATCCGCTTTACTCTCGTTACCACGGTCCTGCTGGGCCTCGGTTATCCGCTCCTGGTCACCGGCATCGCCGGCGCGCTCTTCCCTCACAAGGCCGCTGGTAGCCTCATCCTCAAGGACGGCACGGTCATAGGCTCCGAGCTGCTGGCCCAGAGCTTCACCTCCGACCGCTACTTCCATCCCCGCCCCTCGGCCGCAGGCAACGGCTATGACGCCACCGCTTCGGGCGGCTCCAACCTGGCCCAGTCCAGCAAGACCCTCGTCGATCGCCTCCAGGGCTCCATCGACAAGCTGGCCAAGGAGAATCCCGGCAAGCCGGTCCCCATCGACCTGGTCACCACCTCCGGCTCCGGCCTGGACCCCGACATCACCCCCGACGCCGCAACCTTCCAGGTCCCCCGCGTCGCCAAGGCTCGCAACCTGACCGAACCCCAGGTCAAGAAGCTCGTCGAGCAGCACATCACCGCCCGCCAGTTGGGCCTGCTCGGCGAACCCCGCGTCAACGTCCTCGAACTCAACCTGGATCTCGACAAGCTCGCAAAATAAGTCCACGGCTTCCCAAAAGCTGCGGGGGAGGGCCTTGGCCCTCCCCCTTTTTGCTCTTGGACCGCATTTCTCCCAGGCACTGATTCCGTGGCTTGACGGTAGCTCTCAGAGCAAGCACTGAACCAGGCCTGAAACCCTCAAGCCAGCGATGCTTTGATCTCTTCAATCTGCTGAACGTGCCGCAGCGTATGCACGGCAATCGACAGCAGCATCTCGTGGCAATTCACCGTGCCCATGATCGGGTGCGTCGCAATCCGGCGGCGAAGGTCGTCCTTGTTGTCTCTCACAAATTGGATGGTTCGCTCCCGAAGTGCCAGGAACCGCTGCACCGCTTCCGGTAGCTTGGGAAACCGCCCGTTCGGGCATCCCTCCGGCGGACACTCCATTTGCCTGGAACGGTCCAGCCCGCGCACCGGGATCAGGTTTTCGCGCCGCTCATTCACCAACGGCGTTTCCAAGCGCTGCGCCGAGATGATCTGCTGGAAGAGATAATCCTCCGAGACAACAAGGTGCTCAACGCAGCCGAGAATGGACCACCGCCCCGGCGCGGGAGAGCGCGCGGCCATCCCTTCGGTCACACCGTCCAACGCCTTCAGCAGGGCGGTCGATCCTTGCTCCAGCGAAGCCAGAATCTGCCCTCTTTCACTCTCATTCATCGGCCAACCCTCACTCTGCTCCGCCGCGCTTCTCAGGTGCCGGTATCGGCGTGCAACTGCTGCAGCGCGAAGACCGT